>Ga0302267_10004039_pt1 | contig 16364 bp, 7 predicted proteins | sample III_Bog_E1_3_FD_194555 | JGI IMG/M metagenome (GOLD analysis project Ga0302267, IMG submission 194555) | Peat permafrost microbial communities from Stordalen Mire near Abisko, Sweden - III_Bog_E1_3 | ecosystem: Environmental > Terrestrial > Soil > Wetlands > Peat | place: Sweden: Abisko... | reverse complement strand
GTGGACAGATGGAAAGCTCTGCTCGACTACATCGTAGCCAGAATCGTCCCCGGACAATCCCGAAAAATGCTCAAAACATGCCAACTGTTGGCGGGGTGACTGCTGTTTTTAGGTTGATTGCAGCTATACAATTAGCGACTTACGCTCGAAAGCCAAGTTCAGCATTTTAGGGGATTGTGTAGTTCTAATTAGGTGCAAGATTGCAAACGGCCTTCCATAATCAGGTCCAGTTGGTGCAGCGTGAGGCCAATGCGGTGGTCGGTGAGCCGGTTTTGCGGGAAGTTGTAGGTGCGGATCTTCTCCGAGCGATCGCCCGAGCCCACCTGCGACTTGCGCGCCTCGGCCAGCACCGCATTCTGCTTGTCCATTTCTTTTTCGTAGAGGCGCGCACGCAAGACGCGCATACCTTTTTCGCGGTTCTTGATTTGCGACTTTTCGTCTTGGCAACTGACCACGGTGTTGGTGGGAATATGCGTAATGCGCACCGCCGAGTAAGTCGTGTTCACGCTCTGTCCACCGGGGCCCGAGGAGCAGAAGGTGTCAATGCGAATGTCCTTGTTTTCGATCTTCACGTCCACGTCTTCAGCTTCGGGCAAGACGGCGACGGTGATGGCCGATGTGTGAACGCGGCCCTGGGTCTCGGTGGCCGGCACGCGCTGCACGCGGTGTACGCCCGACTCCCACTTGAGCTGCGAGTAGACCCGCTCGCCTTCAATAATGGCGATCACTTCCTTGTAACCGCCGATGCCGGATTTGGAGAGGTCTGTAACCTGGACCTTCCAGCGGTGCTGCTCGGCAAAGCGGGTGTACATGCGGAAGATCTCGGCGCAAAAAAGCGAGGCCTCGTCGCCGCCCGTGCCAGCGCGCAGTTCGAGAATGACATTTTTGTCGTCGTTCGGGTCGTGGGGCAGCAGTAGGATACGCAGATTTTCTTCGAGCTCGGCCGCGCGCGGCTCCAGGCCGGCAATCTCTTCGGCGGCCATCTCGCGCAAGTCGGGGTCCTGCTCGGCGAGCATCGCCTTGGCCTCGGCCAGACCCTGCTGGGCGGCCCTCAGTTCGCGGTACTTCTCGACCGTATCCTCGATTTTGCGGATGGACTTGGCGATCTTTTGGTACTTTTCGTGGTCGTTGATGACTTCAGGCAGCCCGAACTGCGCCTGCAGGTCGTTGTAGCGCTGCTCCATCTGTTCCAAGCGGTCAAGCATGTTGAACCCCTCCGGGCCTTCGAATCTGAATTGGGAGATTGAAAACGGGACGCAGGTCATCAGTAGCGGCGGGTGCCGCTAAAGCAAAGCCGGGATGGGCTGATGAAGGACCATACTATTTTTTATTTTAGCGCGATTTGGGGCCGCAATGCTGAGATTTGGAGCCACACACACCCAAGGAAAGGGGCATCCAGCATGCCCTTCACTCCCGGGTGTCTGTCTCTTCAGGATTGAAAACATTAGGATTGGGGTCAACATCCAGATCAGAGCGGAGGATGCATTACTGATCCGGCAGATGTGTGCGCAAACTCTGTGGACGTCCACGCTCCTCATTGCGCGGGACTGCTGCATCTTCCAGGAAGCTCCGCATTGAATGCGCCGCAGGCCATCGGACGAGGAACAGCAGCGGCTTGATAGCGGCCAAACTCCGCACGGAAGAGATGGATCATCCATTGCCGGTGCCGCGTCAGATAAGCCTCGAATTCCTCAGGATGGGAGGGATCGAACAGCGGCTCGTTCCAGTTCCTCCCGCTCGGATGAAATCTTCTGTCTACGTACTGCTTTGGATCGGAGGGCTGATCTATGTGACGGCCATAGTAGCGATTCCCAGTGAATTCAATTCCGTGCGCACCACCCCATCCAGGCGCAATCTGGTAGGAGCCGTCCTGGTTTCGCTTCGCTTCGTGCCCGTAGCGCCCCGTTCCGGCAAAGTCGAACGTGTTGTCGCGAAAGATTGCGTCGGTGGACCAACCATTCCATTGGCTGACCAATAGCACCTGCACATCAAGAGGCAGATCGTTATAGATTGCATTGTGCTCGACGGTCGTTCGATCGGCTCCGCTCAGATTGAAGATGCGTTCGTGATCGTTATGGCTGATGTTATAGGCGACTACCGTTCCGGTGTTGCCGATATTCTCCTTCTCGTTCCGTTCGACGGGCGTGCAGATCAACATAAATCCGCCGTCGTTATCGTGGCTGTAGTTATAGACAAAGCGCGAATTGCGCGAGTTATAGTCCGAATCAAAGCCCTCGCCGTCGAGCGTTGAATGCGTGAACGCCGCTTCATTGAGTTCAAAGAGAGAATTGTCCGTGCTCCACGGCCAGATTCCCGCATTGTAACTCTGCGCGCGCTGATTGCAACGGAGCGCGATGTTGTGTTCGACCAAGGCACCGTCTGTCGCCCATGGAACGATACCGTCTCCGCCGATATCACCGGCAAAGTTGTCCCGAATGACAACGCGCAGGCTGGGAAACCACTTTGACCTCGATATTTCATTGCTCTGGCCAGCGATCGCCGAGCGGTCAACCTTCCAGATGATATTTCGCTCGATCCTCAGGTCATCGAAACGGCTTGGCACCCTGTCGTTCCTGGTACGAAACAGAATGCCGCCAGTTTCCTTCAAAGTGTTCGCGCCGTTTACATCGTGAAGATAGAGGTCCGCAACAACAATGTGATGCGCAATGCCAAAATCAACAGCAGCGATCAGGACTGCGCGGCGGACCCCCGGACTCGCCCCCAGATTGGTCAACTCCAGGTGACGTACTTCCACTTGTTGAACGTTCTGAATTTCCAGCGTGTTTTCAACTTTGCCTTCGCCGTCGATGCGGGGCAGAGCGCCGACTCCATAGCGATCGATGCGGATGGGTGAGCCCGCCACGCCAGAGCTCGATACGACCAGCTGACCATGCCAGCATGAACCTGCGCGCAGAAGAATTCTGTCTCCGCCATGAAACTGACTGTGATTGATCTTATCGAGGGAACGCCACGCGCGCGCGGGTGAACGTCCGCTTGACGCATCGTCTCCGCGCTGTGCATCCACGTAGTAGTCCGCGGCACGCAGAAAGCACGGAACGATCAGAAACAACGCGGCGAACAGTAACGACATGCAACGTTTCAACTTGCCTCCCTGCACCGGTCAATCGAGGCCGCGCGTCCCGCAGCCGTTGCCTTGCTCAAGAATCCTACCAAGAATACAGCGCGAGCCATGGAAGCAAACAGCGTTCCAACGATCCCGGCGAACGAGTCAGGTCTAATTGCCACCTGCGGGAGTTTGAAATCCTTCTTTCACGAACTTTGACCTTAGGATCGTTGGAGGAATCCCACGCCCCCCACAAAGATGCAGGCGGGAGGCATTGATTGCCTCCCGCCCCATTGTGATTCACATGTTAATTTGGACTTCCCGGCTAGAAGGTGATCTTTCCGCTTAGCTGGGTTGCACGCGGAGCATTGACCTGCGACCATTTCGTCGAGATCGTTCCACTGAAAGCACCGAAGTAGGTATCTCCGGCGGTCGTATCGATGCCTCCGAAGGTCGGATGGTTCAATACGTTGAAGATATCCAAGCGAAGTTGCAGGTGAGTTTTGGGCGCGATCGTAAAGCTCTTGCGGACGCCCGCATCGATGTTGGTGGTGTACGGGTAGCGGATGTTGCCGAAGGTGGTCTGGTTATAGGTGTGCCAGGTCGCAAAGTCCTGGTAGACGCCATTGGTTGTAGTTCCGCCTGCATAGTTCGCACCGGGCATGTTTTGAACGCCGGTCCATGTGGGGTAAGAGGCTGTACCTCCGGTACCAGTGGTGGCTGTATTACTCTTCGGGAACATGGCGAACTTGCTCGTGTCGAACCACTGTGCACCGGACTTCTTGGAACCGAGCGATGGATTGCCGCCCTGGAAGAACGCGGTATTTGTGGGGAGCACCAAGGGCGTTCCCGACAGGAAGTTGTATTGGCCAGTTACTTCGTAACCACCGATGAGCTCATTCAAGAGTGTTCCCGAACTGGCCCCGAAGCGTTTGCCGCGTCCAAATGGCAGTTCGTACACGGGAGTGAGAGTGTAGTGGAAGCGCTGATCGCCGCCGGGAGAATTGGCGGAGTTTGGAGTAGCAGGCGCGAGGCGTTTTTCGATCCTGATTGCGACTGCCTGGGGTCCAAAGTAGTTATTTTCAGAGATGGTCTTGGACCATGTGAAGGCCTGGAGGATGCTAAAGCCATCATGGAACCTGCGCTCGACCTTGGTTTGCATGGCGTAATAGAAATAGGCGCCATTGCCGTGCCTGAGGCGGAGACTTGACACAAGCGGGTTGGGGTTGAGCAACTGCGTGGCCGAAATGGTGGTGGCGGTCTGCGTTCCATTGGTGATGTAGGGAGCACCGAGGAAAGGATTGGGCACCTTGACGTTGCCAGCGAGCGTGGAAACCGGCGCGCCGTTGGTGCCAAAGGTTGGCGTGTTGGCGGCATACCAGGCATTGGGGCTGGGCTCATCCACTTGATCGCCGGTTAGGTTGCCATTCAGCGGATCGTAGACCAGCAGGCCGTGCGACGCGTTATAGATGCCGGCCACTTCGAAGAGATAGTCCTTGACCTGCTGCTGGACCGACAAATTGGCCGTATCGGTGTACGGGCGGCCGATGTTGGGATCGTAGTAGGAGGTTACGCTGCTGACGTCGGTATAGGAGCCTTTCGTGTTGCCAGTGAGGGCGAGAAGACCGCTGGGGAGCGGGTTGGCAAGGGTTGCGGCAACGGTGTGGTAGTTGTCGTTGGCAGCGATAATCGGCGTGCTGGTGCTGTAGCCATCCTGGCTGGCGACTCCAGTCTGAAAGCTGCTCTGCACAAAGCGGCCGATGCCACCGCGCAGGACGGTGTTTGGCCTGCTTTGATAGGCAAATCCGATGCGCGGCTGGAAATACTTATAGCGTGGGTTCACCGCACTGCGGCTGGTTCCGTTCAAACCGGCATACAAGATTCCGCCAGTGGCGACAAACGAACTAGCTGCCGGGCGATACTCTTGCAGAAGCGCAATACCTGGGGCTGCGGTGCCGGTGGTGCCATTGCCGCCGATAATGTTCGCAGCATAGAGGGACTGCGCGGAAGTGGTAATGGCGGTCTGGGCAAAGTTTGGATCGTAACGGCTGTAGTAACGGTTAAATCGCTCGGTGACGGGCTGTTCAAGATCCCAGCGCAGGCCGAAGTTGAGAGTGAGCTTGCTGCTTTCCTTCCAATCGTCCTGGAAGTACAAGGCGCTGTAATGCTGCGACCAGAAGGCTGTGGCGGCGGTGGGAAAGCTGCTGCCATTGCTGGGAAGGCCGAGAAGCATGTCGGCTGTGTCACTGCCCACGCCCGTACCGGCGGTCGCGTCCGGGTTCAGTGTCGTCCATTGGCTGCCGAAGGAGAAGTTGCCGCTGGAGGCACCGAGCGATCCGTCCGCCTGCTGCTGGACCATGTATTCCCATCCGTAATGGAAAGAATGGTTCTTCCACATCTGAGTCATGCTGACGTTGAAATCCTGGATGGTGTCAAACGGGCCGTAGGAATTGGCTTGGCTCGTTCCATAGCCGCCGTTGTCATAGCCACTGCCAATGCCGGTGAACTCTGGAATAGAGGGCATTTGCGCGAGCGCAGCGAAAGCCGAAGAGAATCCAACCGTGGTCGGGCTAACGCCGGCTGCGGGGTCATAACTGGAACCCTGGTAGCGGGTGACGTTGTAGCGCAGATCGCTCAGCAAGCGGGGCGTCAGCGTGAGTGCGTGGTCGATGGTGATTCCCTTGTTGTAACGGGCCTGATAGAGGCCCTGAAGCAGAAGGCCGCTGGCATTGGTGGGTCCGAAGTCATCGTAGCTGAGCTCGGTCCAGTCGTTTCTGCGCAGGTCCACATAGGTGTGGTTGCTCTCGTTCCATGTCTGGTCAAAGCGCAAGGTGCTGCCTGCAAACTTGTCGCTCTGCACTGCCCGCTTGGTGAAGTTATTGCTGTCTGAGTTTGACCCGTCACCGGCATTGTCCGGGGGCGGCATGAGCGCGAGCAGAGCCTTGGCAATTGGGTCCACCGAGGTGATTTTTTCGCCGGTGAATGCCTGTCTGTCACCTTTGCCATCGTAATTCCATGTGGCGGGATTGTAGATCTGAGTAGGAAACACGACCTTGTTCGAGGTGGAGTAGGACGCGCTGAAATCTCCGCCTCTCTCGAGCATGGTGGGAAGTGACATGGTGCCCGAGGCACCAGGCTGGCGGTTCCTGATTCCTGCAAAGGTGTAGTAGAAGAAGGTCTTCTTTTTCCGGCCGTCGTAGAGCTTTGGAATCCAGATGGGACCGCCAACGCCGCCGCCGTACTGATTCAGATGCACAGGAGGAATGACGACGGGGGTTGTGTTCTTGTTCAGATAGGGGACGGCGCTCAGGAAATTGTTTTCATTGTCTTCGTACAAATCGCCATGAACTTTTTCCTCGCCGCCTTTCAGAGAAAGGTTGATGGTGGCGGAAGATTGGCGGCCGATGGAGGCATCGAATGCGTTGGTTGCCAACTTGAATTCGCTGACCGCGTCCATGGGCGGTTCAAAGGCGAGGCTGCCGCCGTTCTCGGCGACACTGCCGCCATCGATCACGTAGTTGATGGCGCCAGAGCCGACACCGGCGTTGTTGACGACTGTGCCGGAAAGTCCGCCATTGGACCAAAGAAAGATTCCGGAACCACCCACGCCGCCGCTGATGGTTACGCCGGGAGTAAGGCTGACCATCATGGTTGGCGAGTCGGTCTGGGTTTGCAACTCGTTAAGTTCCGCGGCAGTGACCACAGTGCCGGAGACCGCGGAAGTGGTATCGATGAGTGGCGTTGAGGCTTCGACGGTGATGGATTGTGTATCGGCGCCTACCTGCATACGGGTTTCGATGAACTTCTGGTCGGCGACCTGCAACTCGACCGAGGACCGAAACTCTCTCTTGAATCCAGGGGCGCTTACCTCGAAATGGTAAAACCCCGGCGTGAGGAATCTTACGATCCAGTCGCCGGTTTGCGTAGTGAATGCAGTTTGGGTCACACCCGTTGCGTCGGACGTGACAATCACTGTCGCCTTTTGGATTACGGCCCCCTTCGGATCGATCACCCTGCCTCCGAGGGCAGCTCTTGTTTCCTGCTGGCCGAAGACATAACTTCCTCCGGCAAACAACAGGATGATGCTCATGACCGTGACAACCACCCATCTGCTCCGTGTCATTTTCATTTCTTCTCCTCCTATGGCCTCTCTGTTTCAATGGATACGAATGCGCTGCAGGAATACGTTTACAACATCAACACGTATACATAGCCATCAAAACCATTGGCAATCATACAAAGGTATGGTTTTGTTTGCGCTTTAGAGAGTTCTTCAGGAAAACAGTTTCTCGACCGGTCTTCCACGCTTCTTGGACCTTCGCACGCGCACGCGCAGCGAGCCCTTTGCCGCCCAATACGGGCGTTGCGCAAGCAGAAGATTCGGAGTGAGATCAGAGGTGAATCAGGCCGCGCTGCGAGGCCGCGATGATGGCCTGCGTTCGATCCGTTACGCCTAGACGAATGAAGATCATGCTCAAGTGGCACTTCACTGTCACTTCGGCAATTCCCAGCGACGCGGCGATTTCCTTGTTGCACATGCCCGCTGCCAGCAAGCGCAACACTTCGCGCTCACGGGCCGTTAGTTCGGTCTCAGGCGTGCGCGTGGCCAGCGTATCACTGACCGGCTCGGGCAAGAACCGCTCACCGCGCGCAACCCGGCGCAAGGAGTTGGCCAGCGCCTGGCGCGACATTCCCTTGATCAGATAGCTGTTGGCTCCAGCGTCCAACGCCTGACGGATGTCTTCGTCGCCACGATACATGGTGAGCACCACAAACTTGGCATCGGGAAACTCCGCACGGATGGCACGAATGCAATCGGCACCGCCCATCCCCTCCATGCGCAGATCCATGATGGTCACATCCGGTTGATACTGCCGGAACACAGCGATAGCTTCTTCACCGCTGCCCGCCTCGGCCACCACTGTCATGTCTTCCTGCGTGTCAACGATCGCGCTTAGGCCGATGCGCACCACGGGGTGATCGTCCACGATGAGAATCTGGATTTTGCCATCGTTTTCATTTGCCATGATTTGCCGAAAGCCTCTCTTGGGGACGCTGTTTTCTTGGAATCGAGATGCGCAACACGGTTCCCTCACTGGGGCTGCTGGCAAGGGTAAGGGAGCCGCGCAGCAAATGCACACGCTCTCGCATCCCGATAATTCCGAAGTGATTGTTGCCGGCTGGATGCGCATCCGGAGTGAAGCCACAACCGTCGTCGGCGACCTCGATGGTAAGATCCTGCCGAGTGAACCGCACTGCGATGGCGATGGTGCCGGCCTCTGCGTGAGCCACAGCGTTGCTCACCGCTTCACGAACGATCTTCAGCGACTCGTCGGTGGACAGGTCGCCAAGCAGAAAAGGCGTTCCCTCCACGCGGCAGGAGACGGAGAGGCCCGTATCGGATTGAACCTCGCGCGCGAGTTTTCGGCAAAGCAAGCCCACGTCCTGTGCGGACTCGGCCGAGTTACGCAGCTCCCACACGGCATCGCGGGCTGAATCAATCGTGGAATGAATTTGCTCGTTGGCATAGTGGAGCAATTGCTGGCGGAGCGAGTCGTCGGTGCCTTCGGCGCCCAGCGCGGCCTCAATGAGCGTGGAGACGCCGGCGCAGCCTTGCAGCAGCGTATCGTGCATCTCGCGCGCCAGGCGCACCCTTTCCTCATGCACCGCATGCAGGCGGTTCCGCATCTGTTGCACTCGAATACGAAGCACGAGCAAGACCAGCCCCGCTGCCAAAATCACGCAACTGGCAATGAACCAGGACGTGGTGTAGAAATGCGGCCGCTGAACAACCACCATGGACATCTCGGAGACCGCGCCGGGATTACCGATCTCATAGGCCTGCACGCGAAAGCGATAAGTGCCCGCCGGTAGATGCGTGTAGTAGGCCGTGCGCCGCGTATCCACTTCGTTCCAGTCCTCAAGCCCTTCCATCTGGTAGCGATAGCGAATGCCCTCCTGCGAGCCCAGATGCACAACAGCATAGGATATCTCCAGTCGCGCGTTGCCTGGGTTGAGAACAATCCTGCCGCCCAACGGAAGGGTCTGGCCCTCGGCGGAAACCTCTTCGATCCGGACCGGAAACGGAGAGTACGATGCAATCTTGCCGGTGTCGATGTGAATCGCGCCTTTGTTGCTGGGGAACCAGATCTGACCGTTGCTGCCCACAGCGCCCTCGGGCTGAAGGCCACTGTAGAAGACGGCTGAATCCAGATCGACTGAACTGCTATAGAAGGTGAGTTCAACGCGCGAGCCGTTGCGGAATCCACCCAAGTCGCTCTCGCTCAACCGCGAGATACTGTCGGGCCCCTCCAGCCAAACACTTCCCTTCCGGTCACACAGAATGGCATAGATTCGATCACTGACAAGGCCATTTGCGCGGGTCAGATGCACCAGCGCGCCATTCTTTAGACCGTAGAGGCCATTGCTGGTGCCGAACCACAGCACGCCCGCGCTGTCCTGGCCGACGCTCCACAACTGCTCCTGTACGAGTGCCGTCGTTGCCGCATCGTGCACCAATAGCCCGCGCACAAGATGATTTAATCCCCGGCTGGTGCCCACCCAGATGCCGCCCTCGCTGTCTTCAAAGAGTGAGGTAACGGTAAAGAACGAAAGCCCATCGGGCACCGAATAATTCTTTCCGTGCTCACCCACCAAGTGTGTTACTCCGCCGTCGGTTCCCACCCAAACGCTTCCGTCTCGACTCACCACAATGGCGCGCACGAAGTTATTGATCAGGTTCTTCCCGACGACGAAACGCTCGACATGGCCTGCAGATCGATGGATGAGCCCGGCACCGTTCGTGCCAATCCAGAGCCCGCCAGCGCGGTCGGAGACCACGGTGCGGATACCCATCTCCGCCAGTCCCGGAAATGAGTTCGGCAAGACGACGCCATCGTGAATGCGAAACAGATAGTTGGCTCCAGCCACCCAGATGTTGCCGCGCTCATCGCTGCTGAGCGATTCGAAAAGCGAGTCGGCTCCTCCTGGTAGCGGCACAATGCTGACGGGTGTCTTGGTCAGCCGGACGACGCCTGCCTGCGTACCAATCCAGAGGTTGGCTTCACGGTCTTCAAACAACGCGGAGACGCTCTGACTGGGCAAATCCGCCGCTGCAATGTGTTCAAGCGCTCCTGATGACAGAGAGTAAAGTCCGCGTCCGATGGTTCCCACCCAGAGGCGGCCGTCTCCGGACTGCTTGAGCGCGTCCACCTGTGCGCTGACTCCCGACACAGCACGAAGCGTAAAGTCGGCACTCATCTTCGACAGTCCCGTCAGCGTTCCAACCCAGAGCGTGCCATCGTTGCCCAGCAGCATGGATGTAACCAGATTCGGCCCTACCGCACGCGGAAACGACACCTTCTGCACGTAGACACCGCGCTCGAAATCAAGTAGCTTCGTGCCGCCTACCCAAACGCGGCCCTGCCGATCTTCTGCCAGAGAGCGGACGAAGATCCGCGGCACAACCCCCTTGCCGTCGATCTGCTCAATCCGGTTGCCTTTCACTTGAAACAGTCCCTGATCGCCGCCGACCCAGATAGTTCCACTGCTGTCCTCATGGATTGCCCGCACAAACTCGTCGGCTACGCCACCTGCACGGGCATAGCGCAGAAACGTGTTGTTGCTGTAGCGAAGCAGGCCGCCGCCTTCGGTACCGATCCACAAGCTTCCATCGCGGGCAGTCAGCAGGCAGTTGACCCCATGGCCACCCAGCTCGGGAGCAGTGGCAGCGTCGTAGACGCGGAAGTGGACCCCATCAAAGCGCATCAGACCGCTCTGGGTGCCGATCCACAAACTGCCATCCGTTCCTTCCGCAAAAGCCTGGATGGTCTGCTGCGCGAGGCCATCGCTCGCCTCCCAGATGCGCTCGGTATAGCCATGAAAGCCGATCGCGCGCGGCTCGGCAGCAACCAGGCTGCACGCGAGCCATAGAAGGCAAATAACCGCCCTGCTGCAACGCGATGCGGCTCTGTGCACGGGTTCCGCCAAACGATTGATCCTGACCTTTCCTGCTCTGCAAAGAATGCGAACGCACCGAGCACGCAGTTACTCAACCGTAGCAGAGTTACACCAGCTTTAGTTCAGCAGAAGCATGCGTGAAAGTGCCGGGCGTCAGGCAACGCCCGGCATGGTAACTCTACTGCTTCACCCGCTTGAGCACCAGCGGAACCTCTGCTGGTGGACGCCTCTGCGGCATTCCGGAAGGATCGGAACCATCCGGCGCCGGGCCGATGGCGAGCGACGGATCAGCGAGATCGAGCGGATTCGGACGCGGCTTCCAGCCCTGCGGCCGCTCACGGACAAGCTCAATCCAATCGCCAGACAACCTTCCGGAGTAGGACGCGCCAGCCACGCGGAAGCTCAGCTTGTTGCCGTCCACTTTGCCGTCTTCCACGGTTGCTGGAGCATCGTTGCCGCCTGCCCAGTGGCCGTTAACGCCTTAGGCTGAGCCGGTGAGCTTCGTGCCCTCCTGTGCAAAGACGTAAAGCTGGTTGCTGCCATTGCGCTCAGGCCTCCAGAGGCCGGTTGCACCTTCGCCGGCGGGAGCCTTGCGTTCCCACTCCGCCACTTGCGGACGCAGTTCCACGGCCTTCGTGGCAATGTTCAACGTGGCCGCGGAGAGCCCGTGCGAAGTGGCTTCGATTGTGATTGGGCCAGCCTGTTTACTGCTCTGCACAATCGCCACGCAGAGGCCGCCGAAGGCCTTGCGGGACGATCCTTTGTCGGACTGCTGGTTGGTCGGGTCGCCGTTTCCGGTGCCGATCAGTTTGCCTGCGCCGGTGACGGTGAAGTCGATGTTGTTGTCGGTAACGGGAACAACGCGGCCTTCGCGGTCGCGCACTTCCACGCGGATCATGGCCACTTCCTCGCCATCGGCCTTCAGCTCCGTGCGATCAGCCGAGAGCGCAATGCTGGTAGGCCCGCCGGTGGTCTCGCGCTTTTCGGTCAGCACGAGTTTGCCATCCTTGTAGCCACGAGCTTCAAGCGCACCGGCCTCATAGACCACGTCCCAGGCCAGGTGATGGTTCTTTTCCAACACCTTTTCGCCCAGGCTCTTGCCGTTCAAGAACAACTCCACCTTGTCCATGTTCGAGTGGACCCAGGCGGCAATCTTCTTGCCCTCGTAGCCCGCCCAGTTCCAGTGTGGAAAGATGTGCAGCACCGGCTCTTTCGTCCACCACGCTTTGTAGTAGTAGTAGGTGTCTTTGGGGAATCCGTAGAGATCGATGATGCCGTACTGCGAGCTGATGTTGGGCCAGCCGTTGGGCGAGGGCTCGCCACGGTAATCGAAGCCGGTCCACACAAAGCCGCCGGCCAGCCATGCGTTGGCATCGCAGAAACGCCACCAGCCTTCGGCAGAAGCGCGCCCGGTGCTCGTATACGGATCGTAGCTACTTACAAATCCCTTCTCAGGATCGGTGATGTAAATGCCGCGCGTACAAACCGCGCTCACCGTCTCAGTGCCGATCACCGGCCGATCCGGATGCGCCTTGTGTAGGCAGCCGCTTCTGGGTCGGCATAGTTATAGCCGATCACATCGCCGACGGCCAGGCCGCCGGTGCCCACCGCGCCGGTGGGCGCAATCGATACCGGACGCGAGCCGTCGTGGCGCGTGGCAACGGCCTTCATCTCGGTCAGGATGCCCACTCCGGCGCCGTCAGCCTACGCTTACTGTCCATGCGTCTGAATTTAGATGCTTGGCCTCCGCGCTACAAGATGGGGTTCGTTGAGCGGACTCCCTTGATCGCGCCATAGCTGCGCGCGCTCGATGCGAATGCAGTTGCGGCAAGTGCGGCGCTGCCTGCTTTCAAAAATTCTCTGCGACTATTCAAATTCAATTCCATGACCGGACCCTCCATGGGTTGGTTGTGTGTGAAACGTGCGGATGCTTGCAATGGCCTTGGTTGCGGCCAAACGTGTACAGTGTTTCGCGAACCCGCGCCAGCGCTTCTCGCCGGAACACCTATGGTCTGACCACGAGGTGCAACCCGTCAAGTGCTGCCCGCCGCAGTTCGTTGATTTTTCATCGAGACCCGGCGGCAAACCCGCGCCGGGTGAAAGCGATAACGAAAATGCGTTGTAGCGATTCGATGGCATCGAGAGACGGTTTAAGAAAACAAATTCTAAGAACCGAATCGCCTCGCCCACCGTTGTTCACGGCAAACGAGGCGACCGGGGTTGGAGCCACATTGATCCGGCTATTTAGAAGTTGATCTTGATGCTGCCCTGGAAGATGCGGGCTTGATTGAATGTTGCCGAGACCTGACCAAACGTCGACGAAGTGAGGACTGCGGCGCTGCCGGTATTCGCAGGAAGCGAGCCGGTTGTTGTACTGGATGGGGGTTGGAAGTCAGGATGATTGAGCACGTTGAACGCCTCGAGCCGCAGCGTTGTCGTCAGGCTCTCGTGAATCGTGAAGATTCGCGAAATCTGCGCGTCAAACTGCAGCGCCTTCGGCCCGCGGAAAGAGTTCCTGCCGACGTTTCCGTAGGTGCCCACGTACTGACATCCGTTGATGCTAGTGCACCCTGCGGTTACTTGTTGGAACGCCGCCGGATTCAAGTATTGGCGATTCGTTGCGCCCGGAAGTTTATGGAACTTTACCTCGGCGTACGGATTCACTCCGGCCACCAGGTTCGGACGATCGTTGCCCACGTCGGTCAGGGAGTTGTCCTGGCCCGAGGTGACGGTGAAGGGTATGCCGGTCTGGATGTGAATGAGCGGTGCAAATTCCCAGTCATTGACGAGTAATTTCCCGAGGCGGTTCAGGTGGTTGCTGAATTCGCTCTTGGTCACTACGACCACGTTTTCAATGTGCCGGAAATCCGAGCCGCACGGGCCGTAGTCCATCTTGATGTTGTTGGGATTCTCGACGGTCGTGCCGGCATAATCGCCCTGCGCATCCTCGATGTTCAGGCATTTCGACCACGTCCAGTTGGCCATCAGGCTGAACGTATTCGACATGCGATGCTGAATCGATGTGACGAGTCCGTTGTAGTTGGCCGTGCCGCTGTCAGCCACGATGGTGGAGCCGGCGCCGCCGCCCAGGTACTGATCGCCGCTAATCGAGCCTCCGGAAGTGTTTACGCTGGCTGGGTTCTCCGTGGTCAGTAGGAATCGCGACGTTTGGTTAGCGGTTGTCGAGCAGTTGGTTCCAGCGGCGCCCGCGGTGACTTTGGCAGGGCCGGTCGTCACGATGCCCGTGCAACCAGTCCCGCCCGCGCCCCACACACCGGGGATGAACACGGCCGCATCGAATGGCAAACCCATCGGATCATGCCTTGTAGCGTTGCCGATGTAGTCGGCCATCACCTGCCAGCCGTGGCCGAACTGCTGCTGAATGCTGAGGGTCCATTGAATGGTGTAAGCCGGCTTGAACTGCTGCGGCATCACGATGAACTGCGACTGCCGGAAGAACAATGCCTGCGAGGGTGTTGGAACTGCGGGCTGAGGAAACGGGCTCGTGGTAAAGGTGCCTTGGGACCACGGAGAGCTGAACAGAACCGGCCCCGACGAGGATGTCTGCGTGTTGGTCACTGCCGTGGCAAACGGCGGGTTCTGCTGATTGCGCTGTGCGGTAAAGAAGTTCGGATTGTCGAACATCAGCGCGGCGCCGGCGCGAATCACGGTCTTGCCATTACCGATCGGATCGTAGGAGACGCCAAAATTGGGCGAGAATTGCCCATAAGAGTTCTTGGTGAATTGGGTGGTGACGCCCTTGTCGCCGTAGTAAAGCGCGCCCGCCGGAGCATTGGGGTAAACGCTGCTGGTAACGTTCGCCAGGAAGTTGGCCTGGCTGAACACAACGCCGCGGTTGAAATAATCGTGCGGCATCACATTCGGGCCATAGCGCAGTCCACCGACGAGCGTAAGGCGTGGGGTGGCATGGAAGGTGTCCTGAATGTAAAGGCTCGGAATCGGCCCACGCAGCGCGTTCTGTTGCGCCTTGCTCTGCTGGAATGGGCTCGACGAACCAAGCGCTCCCATCAGGAAGTCGAGGCCCTGATCACCGATAGCAGTGCCGCCTTTGGGTCCGTTTGCGCTGTACTCGCCGTTGAAGGTGAAGATGCCGTTGCCTTCGTAAGCGTTATAGATGTTGAGCTGGTTCTGCACCCACTCACCGCCGAACGCGATCTGGTGCTTGCCCTTGACCCAGGTCACATCGTCGTCGATCGCAGCGGTGTTGTCGTTAAAGTGGGCCACCGAATTGGTGCCGCCGCCGATAGAGAATTTGCCCTCGGTGAGTTGCAAGCCATTGGACTTCAACTGGTAGGCGGTGACGCCCAGCGTTGCGGCGTTGATGTCATTCGCTGCGTAACCGCGATTGTTGACACGGCGAAGGATGGAAATATGCGCTGCATTCACGATATTCGGCGTGATGGTGTACGCATCGCCCAGCGTGAACGTCTGCACGCGTTGAATGTTGCCCGACTGCGTGGTGATCAGAATGTTCGTCGGCGAAAAGTATGCCGGAAACTGGTAGCCGTCAACGAAGTACCGGCCGTAGATATTCTGCTTGTTGCTGACCGTGTAATCCACCCTGGTTGTGAACTGATTGCTGTTGACCGCCCACGGAATCGAGTAAATAACATTCCCGCAGTTGGTGATGTCGTACGACGAGTCGACTTTAGGCAAGTACTTATCGAGTGCGAGAGCCTGAGCGTTGTAGGTAGGCGCTGTGCTGTATTTGTTTCCCGGCAGCGCTACGCCGGTCAGTGGGTCATATAACTGCATTGAGTCACAAGCGGACCAGTCGCCCGCCAGGTTAGCGGTCGTCGGCACCTGCGCCTGTGTGTTGGCTTGTGCCTGTTTGGCCACCCAACGCTGATACGCGGCAAATGCGAACATCTTATCGCGCTTGATGGGCCCGCCGAACGTACCGCCATACTGATTCTGGTGCAGCGTATCGGGCGTTGTTGAAAAGAAATTCGTTGCGTCGATGTAGTTGTTGCGGATGAACTCAAATCCCTCGCCGTGGTACTTGTTGGTTCCCGACTTGGTCACAACATTGACCATGCCGCCCACGTGCCCGCCGTCCTGCGCTCCAAGGTCCGTCGACTCGACGCTGAATTCGCTCACCGCGTCGGGAATCGGATAAGGCAAGTTTCCGTTGGCCATGTAGTCCTGGTTGTCGCCGCCGTCCAGGCGCCACAGCGTGGTATTACCTCCGCCGCCAGCGATCGAAACCGAAATCGTCGCGTACGAGAACTTGCTGCCTGTGAAATCGCCGGCCGGAGCTTGATTGGAGCCGCCCGAAAGCGTGATCAGGGCCGTCATTTGCCGCCCATTGAGCGGCATC
>Ga0302267_10004034_pt1 | contig 16377 bp, 13 predicted proteins | sample III_Bog_E1_3_FD_194555 | JGI IMG/M metagenome (GOLD analysis project Ga0302267, IMG submission 194555) | Peat permafrost microbial communities from Stordalen Mire near Abisko, Sweden - III_Bog_E1_3 | ecosystem: Environmental > Terrestrial > Soil > Wetlands > Peat | place: Sweden: Abisko... | reverse complement strand
CTTGGGTGCCATTGAACGCGGTCTCCCACCAAACGGCTTGCGCCCGCGCCGCGAACCGACGACGTAGAGGTCTCGGCAGCCCTGAATCGGTCCGCCCTACCGTTGCACGCACACGTCTCACAAAAAGCAAACCCATGCGATCCTTCGTAAGAACAGCCCCCGCAGACAAACTCTGGAAAGCCCTCGCCGCCGCCCTGATGCTGGCCGCATGCGGCAGCGGAGGCAGCGTCACCGCCACCAGCTCCACCGCGACCACCAGCTCCGGCGCCGGCGGCCACACCTGCACCCCCGGCGCTCAGCTCTCCTGCGCCTGCCCCGGCGGCACGCAAGGCATTCAGATCTGCAAACCCGACGGCTCCGGCCTCGACGCCTGCGAGGGCTGCGCGACGGGCAGCGGTGGAGGAGACGCAGGCGCAGGAACGACCTCCTCGACGACGGGCACAGGGGGCGCCGCCGCCTGTGGGGACACCACCAGCAACGCGAACAACTGCGGCGCCTGCGGCCATCATTGCCCGAGCGGAACGTGTACCGCTTCGCTGTGTCAGCCCGTGACGCTCGCCGCCCAAGGCGGGTACCCGACCGGCATCGTGGTGGACGCGACCAACGTCTACTTCACGGGGGGCATCCTCGGAGCCGTGACCAAGGCACCCATTGACGGGGGTGGCGCGGTGGCGCTCACCAAGACCACCGACGGTGCGGCGTACGCCCTCGCGGTCGACGCGGCCAACGTCTACTATGTCGATTCCGCCGTCGAGATGCTGGTGAAGGTTCCGCTCAACGGCGTCACCCAGCCCACGATGCTCGCCCCGGTGCTCGCCGGTCAGCATTCCCTGGGAATGGGCGTGGATGCGACGAGCGTGTACGTGCTGGGTACGACCGGGGGCACCGGCTCTGCTTCCGCGGTGGTGAAGGTGCCTATCGCCGGTGGGGCGGTGACCCCCCTTGGCACCCCGGGGGCGGGCGGCGGCCTGGTGCAGAACGCGACGAGCGTCTTCTGGATCGACGCCGACACAGGCCACTTGTTGAGCGTGCCGACCAGCGGTGGGGCGACGACGATCCTGGTTCCGGACGCGTCGGAGCAGGGCGAGTTCAGCGGCTACGCCCTCGCGCTGGACGCCACCAGCGTCTACTGGGTGGACATCGGCGCCGGCGCCGTCATGAAGGTGCCGATCGGCGGCGGCACCCCGACGGTGCTCGTCTCGGGAGCGGGCAGCGCGAACGGGATGGCCGTCGACGCGACCGACGTCTACTGGACCGACGCCGTCGCCAAGTCGGTGATGAAGGTGCCGGTCGGCGGCGGCGCCAAGACAACGGTCGCGATCGCGGACTACCCGCCGTTCGGGATAGCGCTCGACGCGACCAACGTCTACTGGACGGTGCCGATGGATAGCAGCGTGCTGATGGTTCCCAAGTGAGCGGTGCCCGGGTCGTCCTCCGACGAGCGTTGGTGCATGCGCCGTGCCCACCCCGCAAACTGACGACGCTCCGCCCTCGGCACCCCTGAATCGCTCGCCCTGCCGCTGCACGTACCCGTCCCCGAGTATGTATAAGGAAACCCATGCGATCCCTCCCGAAAACAGTCACCGCAATCAGACTCTGGAAGGCGCTTGCCGGCGCCCTGATGCTGGCCGCGTGCGGCGGCGGAGGCAGCGCCAGCACCGCCGGCGCCGGCGGCCGCGCCTGCACGCCCGGCGCCCAGCTCGCCTGCGCCTGCCCCGGCGGCACGCAGGGTACCCAGCTCTGCAAATCCGACGGCTCCGGCCTCGATGCCTGCACGGGCTGCGTGAGTGCGGACGCCGGCGCGACCTGCCCCGCGAGCGCTCGCAAGGTCTACTACCACGACGTCGATCAGGACTCGTACGGCAGCATCACGGACACCCAGACCGCGTGCGAATCACCCGGCGCGGACTGGGTGCTCCAGGGTGGGGACTGCGACGACGCCAATGCAGACGTTCACCCCGGCCAGACGACCTACTTCCCCACGCCGTACACCATCGGTAGCTCCGTGTCGTTCGACTACGACTGCGATGGGCAAGAAACGCAAGATCCCGCGGGTGGGCCGGTGCTCGCGGCCGACCCCACGTGCACTGGAAATCCTCAGCAGGGGCCGTGTACGGGGCCTTCCGGATATTGGGCCACCGCGCGAACGGGAGCGGGCGTCAACCCCTATTGCGGGAGCGCGAGCTATGGATACTGTATGACGGAGGAGAACGGATCCAACGAATTGTTCTGCGGCACCTCCCGCGAAATGACGACGCCGCCGCTGGGATGCCGTTGATCGTGGCGACCGACGCAACGCGGTGGTTGGTGGGCAGCGTGCCGCACGACGCGCGGCCACCGGCGACCCAGCGCCCGTTCACCGCGGCGTGACGGCCACGGGCGTGTCGTCAACGCCATCGAGCGGGTCGGGCGTCGCGGGCACCCTCGAGGAGCGCGACACCCGATGCGCTGGCGAGCTCACTCCCTCACTCCCTCACTCCCTCACTCCCTCACTCCTCCCCGCCCGGCCCGAAGGTGCGCGGCTCGATCCCATAGCGGTCGAGCCAGCGGCGGAGCTGGTTGCGGTGCACCCCGAGCTCGCGAGAGGCGGCGCTCACGTTTCCCTCGCAGCTCTCGAGCGCGGTGACGATGCGCACCCGCAGCTGCGACGAGGACGCGGGCGGGGAGGCCGACGACGGGCCGGGGCTCGATCGCTGCGAGGACTCCAGCGCCGATCCTGCCACCGGATGGAGGTGGCGTACCTCGACCGCGCCGGCGCCCTCCGCGAGCGCCGCGAGCGCCGCGTTGCCCGCCTCCGCCAGCAGCTCGCGGACGTTGCCAGGCCATTCCCGCATCAGGCACGCCTCGACCAGCGACGCGTGGGTCGGCAGCCCGCTGACATGCGCCACCTCCATCTCCAGCAGGTGTGCGATCTCCTCGGGCCGGCTCCGCAGCGCGGGCAAGACGATGCGCTTCGCCGCGAGCCGAAAGTAGAGGCTCTCGCTCAGGTGGCCGGCGTCGACCTGGTCGCGCAGCTCGCGCTGCGCGACGAAGCAGATGCGCAGGTCGACCTTCTCCGGCCTCGTGGCGCCGAGCGGGAACACCTCGCCGTGCTCGAGGACGTGGAGCAGCCTGGCCTGCACGGACGGCGACAGCGCGGCGACCCCGTCGAGATAGAGGGTCCCGCCGTCCGCTGCGCGCACGTAGCCTTCGGTGCCGGGGCCGAGGCCGGGGGCGGATCCGAACAACATCCTCTCGACGGCGTCCTCCGGTAGGGCCGCTGCGCGCACCGCGAGGAACGGGCCGCCCGACGCCGGTCCGGCCGCGTGGTAGGCGCGCGCCAGGGTCTGCTTGCCCGTGCCGCTCTCGCCGACGAGGTGCAACGTCCGCTCGAGGCGAGCTGCCTGCTCGGCCAGATCCCGCGTCGCTCGCTGCGTCGGCCCCGCCACGCGCCGGCCGACGACCTCCACGCCGTGGCTCACCAGCGGGGCTATGTTCTGCACCGGCACGAGCAAGGTGGAGCCGGCGCAGATCACCCGCGTGACCTCGCGCGGGGTGCCGGCGAGGAGCGGCACGCCGTCGACGGTGGTCCCGTTGCGGCTCCCCAGATCGGTGACCATGAAACGGCCATCGAAGCGGACACGGAGGTGGTGCCGCGAGAGACACGGGTCCTTCAGCGCGGACGGCGCGCAAGGATCGCGTCCGAGCGCCACGGCGTCGTTGTCGATCGGCACGGGGATCGCTGCGGCGCGGCCGCCGGTGAAGACGACGAGGAGCCCCCGGCGACAGGCTATCGGAGGATTCTTGAGGTTATCCGTCGGGGGTTGGGAAGGGGCGACGAGAATGCCATGGGCGGTCACGAGCACGAGGGTAGCTCATGGATGCGTCGGGTCCACGCCCCTCACTTCTCGTCACCCGGCCCGAAGGTGCGCGGTTCGATGTCATAGCGGTCGAGCCAGCGGCGGAGCTGGGTCCGGTGGACGCCGAGCTCGCGAGCGGCGGCGCTCACGTTGCCCGCGCAGCTCTCGAGCGCGGTGACGACGCGCTCGCGCATCTGCGACGCCGACGTGGACCGGGTGGACGACGACGGTACGGGGCTCGATCGCCCCGCGTCCAGCGCCGATCCTGCCACGGCATGGAGGTGGCGAACGTCGACCGCGGCGGCCCCCGCGGCGACCGCGGCGTGCGCCGCGTTGCTCGCCTCGGCCAGCAGCTCGCGCACGTTGCCCGGCCACACCTGCCTCAGGCACGCTTCGACGAGCGAGGCGTGGATGGGCAGCCCGCTGACACGCGCCGCCTCCATCTGGAGCAGGTAGGACAGCTCCTCGGGCCGGCTCCGCAGCGCGGGCACGAGGATGCGCGTCTCCGCGAGCCGGAAGTAGAGGCTCTCGCTCAGGCGGCCCGCGTCGACCTGGTCCCGGAGGTCGCGCCGGGCGACGAAGCAGATGCGCAGGTCGACCTTCTCAGGCCTGGTGGCGCCGAGCGGGAACACCTCCCCGTGCTCGAGGAGGTGGAGGAGCCTGGCCTGCACGGACATCGACAGCGCGGCGACCCCGTCGAGATAAAGGGTCCCGCCGTCGCTGCCGGGCGCGGAACCGAACAACACCTGCTCGACGGCGCCCGCGGGTATGCCCGCGCAGCGCAGGGCGCGGAACGGGGCGCCGGGCGTCGGTCCGGCCGCGTGGTAGGCGCGCGCCAGGGCCTCCTTGCCGGTGCCGCTCTCGCCGAGGAGGTGCAACGTCCGCTCGAGGCTCGCCGCGTGCTCGACCAGGAGCCGCGTCGCTCGCTGCGTCGGGCCCACCACGCGCTGGCCGACGATCTCGACGCCGTGGTTCACGAGCGGGGCGATGTTCTGCACCGGCACCAGCAACGTGGTGCCGGCGCGTATCACCCGGGTGACCTCGCGCGGCGTGCGGGGTGGGACCGGCACGCCGTCGACGGTGGTCCCGTTGCGGCTCCCGAGATCGGTGACCACGAAGCGCCCGTCGTAGCGAACGAGGAGGTGGTGGCGCGAGAGGCACGGGTCGGTCAGCGAGGAGAGCGCGGGATGGTCGCGTCCGATCTCGATGACCCCGCTCTCGATCGGCAGGGGTATCGCCGCGGCGCGGCCTCCGGTGAAGACGACGAGGAGGCCGGGACTACGGGCGAGCGCTAGATTTTCGGCATTGTCCGTCCGCGGTTGGGCAGGGGCGACGTGGATGCCAGGGGCGGACACGGGCACAAGGGTAGCTCATGGATGCGTCGGCGCCACGGGGCATTCATTCTCGCACGGGCGGCGAGCCTGCCGACGTTGGGCGACGAAGGTGCCAGTGTAGGAGGTAGGGATTCGACGTGTGGTCTCGGCGTCGCTGCTCCCCCGAGATGCGTGGGCCCCCGGCGGCTCGAGCGTCGTCGAGCGCACCGGGCGCCCTCGCCGAGAAGGTGAAAACACCTGGTCGCATCGGGAGAAATTCTGCCTCGAGAGCACCCGGAGGGAGCAGGCGAACGGTTCGCCGCAGCGGGACCCCGGACGACCCGGGGGCCCGTGGCCCGTCGTGGGCCGGTCCCAGCACGGAGGCAACGAATCCCATGGATCCCACCAGCATGACGGTGCGGCATACGCCGCTCAAGAAGGACAAGGCGCCCGTCGGCGCCGCCACGCTCAACAAGATCGTCGCCGCCGGAGCGCAGTGCGCGGCCGTGCAGAACGACCCGCTCGCCAAGCAGGCGCTCACGCTGCTCCAGGCCAGGACCACGACGCTGGGCACGAGCCTCACCAGCAAGCAGCAGATCGCGCAGACCCTCCTGGCGGCGATGAAGACCCTGGGGATCGATCTCGCCGCTGCCGGCGAGGCGCTCGTCAACTACGAGGCAGCGGTCCGCACGCTCGCCGCGGGCGACGGCTCCCTCATCAACGCTGCCGGTCTCCTGACGCGCCCGTCGAAGACGCCGGAGGAGGCGCTGGCGATCGTCGAGAAGGTCACGGGCAAGAAGGGCAAGGAGGCGGCGCTGGCCGTCGTCCACTGGCCGGCGACGGCGGGGGCCACCTCGTACGCGGTCCAGGTCAACTTCACGCCCCAGACCGCCGGCAGCGCCTACAGCGCGCTCGGATCGGCGACCAACCGCAACCGCGTGGTCAAGGCGCCCGCGCCGGGCGCTCAGTTCCTGGTCCAGGTCGCCGCCATCGCCAGCGATGGGACCCAGTCGGCGTGGTCCGACGCCGTCCTCGTCACCGCCCGCTGAGCGCCTCGAGACCCCCGCCCCCCCACGACCCGGGCGCGCCGAACGAGGCGGCGTTCCCGGGATCGCCGATACACCCGTCGCGGGACGCTCCCGGGCGTCCCGCGGTAGGGTTACTTCGTGATCTTGCAGAGCCCCTCGGAGCAGATCTGGAAGCCCTGCGACGGGTAATAGTAGTGCCAGAGGAAGCACATCTCGTCGTTGAACGACTCGCCGAACGTCACGGCGCTGGCGGTCGTGTTGTTCCAGGTGCACTGGTAGGAGAGGCCCATTCCGCTTCCCGCCGCGTAGCTGAGCGGCGGGTCGAGCATCACCAGCGGCGGGTTGGCCCAGTTGGTACCGTCGGCGACGACATCGGTGGTGTCGGTCGCGCCCGAGCCGTACCAGATCTTCATCTCCGTGCCGAGGTGATGCTGGTGAGTGGTGACGGCGAAGGATTTGGTCCCGGGGAGCGCCGCCTGGAAGTCCACCGGGGTCTGGAAGGTGGAGTAGGCCGGGATGTTGATGTTCTCCGTCCCCCAGAAGGCGATGTTGCTCTGGGTGACGGTGGTCGAGAGCGGGATGGCGTCCATGTAGGCCGTGCCCGTCACCATCAGCGTCGCCTGGGTGGTGTTGATGGTGTGGAACTCGATCCTCAGCATCTGGTTCGGCGCGATCTCGAAGCCGACCGGCACGTTGTTCTCGTCGTTGGGGAAGACGAGCTCCGCCATCGGCTGCTGGGCGATGAACACCGGGTGCTCACCATCGAGGATGCCGCCGAGCGACTGGCACGGCGTGGGCGTCGCGTTCTCGGGGTCGTTCGTCGTGTAGACGATCATGTGGTGCGACCCCTCGCTGAGGTTGGCGCGGAACCGCCGCACGAAGCCGCCCTCGGCGTTGCCGAGGGGGATGGTGATGCAGTTGACCTCCTCGACGCCGGGCCCGAGCATGATCGGGCCGATGCCCGTCGTGTAGGTGGTCAGCGCACCGCCGGCGTCGAACGACCCGCCGCCCGCGCCGGAGGAGGAGCTGCTCGTCGTGGGGGAGCTGCCGCCGGCGCCCGCGCCGCTGGACGACGAGCTGGTCGTGGCGCCTCCGGTCGACGTCGTCGCGACGGAGGTGGAACAGCCGGTGACGAGAAGGAGAGCAGAGAGCGCAAGGATCGGTTCGACGGCACGCAGTTGCATGAAGACCTCCGGGGGACGCCCGCGCATCTTAACGAATTTGCGGCGCCTCGCAGGCGGCGCCGGGCCACCACCGTCGATTTTTCGGCGCCGGCAAGCGCACCATGACCCACACGGAACGCGCGCCTCGCCGCGGTGCGTCTGGCTCGGTTCTCACGCGTTTTCGCGGGTCAATGGGGAAGAGTTGTCCGGGTCGACCCAAGCCGGGTGGGTGCCCGACCGTCACGTTTGCCATGGTAGCTTGGCGGCGGATGATGCGAAGGACGACGCGCTCGCTGGTGGCGACGGCGCTCGCCGCGGCGCTGCCGGCGTGTGCGAGCGGCCCGCTCGATCGCGCTCCGGGCGAGGCGCCGGCGCCGTCCCGCGCGCCGGCGTCGATCGCGCCGTCGGCACCCGTGGCGCCCTCGTTCCCCGGGCCGTCCGGCCCGCTCGCGCCCTCGGAGGCGAGGCTGGTCGGGTCCCCCCGTCCCACCGGCGCCGCGCTCGCGGACATCGACGCGTGCGAGCCCTGTCACGCGGACGTCGCGGCCATGTGGCGCACCAGCGCGCACGCGTTCGCCTCGTTCAACAACCCCGTGTACCGAGTCTCGGTCGATCGCTTCCGCGCCGAGGTGGGTCCGGCCGCGAGCCGCCACTGCGGCGGATGCCACGACATCGCGCCCCTCGTGGACGGCGTCATGGACCGCCCGGTCACCTGGGTCTCCGGCCTGCCCGCCCCGCCGATCGAGGCCTCCGACCGCCGCGCCCGCGCCGGCGTCAATTGCCGCACCTGCCACGGGATCGAGGAGGCCCGGCCCGACGGCAACGGCAGCTACACGCTGGCGGCGCGGCCCATCCCCGTCCCCCGCGACGGCGATCCCGAGAGCGTGCTCCGCCACAAGGAGGCGGTCGCCCTCGCGCCGCTGCGCACCGAGGCCCTGTGCGCGAGCTGCCACCGATCGTTCCTGGGGCCGGGCACCGGCAACGCCCACTTCCTCGCGGGGGCCGACGACGTGACGCCGTGGCAGCGGTCGGTGTACGCGGGGAGCAAGCTCGCGCGGATCGACGAGGAGATTCCCGAGCAGGGCTGTCGCGACTGTCACATGCCGCGCGAGGAGGCGCCGCGCGGCGACGCGGCGGCCAGGGACGGCAAGGTAGCGTCGCACCGCTTCCTCGGCGGCCACACCTGGCTCGCGGCGATGCGAGGTGACGGAGCGCAGCTCGCGCGCGAGCAGCGGATGCTGGAGGGCGCGGCCAGCATCGACGTGGCGGCGGTCGTCCATCCGCGGGACGGTTCGCGATCGCTGCCGGCCGACGGGGCCCCCATCGCTGCGGGCGAGCCGCTGGTGCTCGACGTGGTGGTGAAGAACCTCCGCGTCGGCCACCGCTTCCCCGGTGGCACCCTCGATGCGCAGGACACCTGGATCGAGGTCACCGTCGACGACGCGCGCGGCCGCCGCGTCGCCGAAGCGGGCACCGCGCACGCCGGCACGGGCGCCGATCCCAGCGCGCACGTGCTCCGGGCGCTCCTCGCCGGCGGTGACGGCGTCCCCCTCTTCGGGCGCGAGGTGAACCACTTCGAGGCTACGGTCGCCAATCACACCATCGCGCCGCGCGACGCCGAGGTGGTGGAGCTGGCCTTCGACGCGCCCGCCGTCCTCGACGAGGGCGCGCTCCCGCTCCGCGTGACGGCGCGGCTCCGGCACCGCTCGCGCTCGCTCGATCTCCAGCGCGCCGCCTGCGCCGACATGGGCACGCCCTGGGGTCGCGCCTTCGCGGCCGAAGGCGGGCCCGACGCGTGCGCGCTGCAGCCGGTGACGGAGATCGCCCGCACCGAGGTCCTGCTCGGCGGGCCCCCGGCGACCCGCCCCGACAAGCCCGCGAACTGGCGCCGGCTGCTCGATCACGCGCGCGGCCTGGAGCACGCGGTGCAGGAGCGGCTCGACGAGGCGCGGCCCAGCCTGGAGCGCGCGCTGGCCGAGGTCACGCCGTCGCCCTGGGGGGCACCCCCGAACCCCCGGGCCGGCTCGCCGCGCGATCGCGCCGCCGTGATCCTCGCCATCGCTCACCTGGAAGCGTACGAGGGGCGCACCGCGGAGGCGCTCCGCCGCATCGACGAGGCCGCCGCGCTCGCGCCCGGTCACTCCGCGCTGGCGAGCCTCCGCGGCGAGGCGCTGGCGCTGGTGTGGCGCTGGCCCGAGGCGGTGCCCGCGCTCGACGAGGCCGCGCGCGCTGCGGCGCGCGACGACGCGGCGTGGGCGCGCCTGGCCATGGCACTGGGGAGTCGCGGCGGTGACCCGCGCGCGTCGCTCGCCGCGGCGGTGAGCGGCCTCGCCCTCCAGCCGCGTGATCCCGATCTGCTGCGCGTGGAGGCTCTGGCGCTGGGGGCGCTCGGCGATCCGAGCGCGGCGGGGGTGCTCGCTGCGTACGACGCCTTCCGTCCCGCGGACGCTGTCCCGCGGGTGCGCGCCGCGTGCAGCGCGCACACGCCGGGGTGCGCGCTGGAGCGCAACCCCGTCCACGTGCACCGGATGAGGCAGTGAAGGGCGGCGGGTCGTCGTGGTAGAAACGGGAGCATGACGACCCAGGGCAGCCAGGCGGTGGACGGGGCGGGCAGCAAGGCGGCGGCGCGGCAGCTCGATCTGGGGATGCTGCGCGCGGCGATGAAGCACCTCGACAGCACCTCGCTCAAGGATGGGACCTGGTTCAAGAAGCTCATCGCCGACCACGTGAAGAAGCACCAGGCGGCGGTGCAGGCCGCCACCTGGGAGGCGGCGTACCCCGGCCTCGACGCCGAGGCGCGGGCGGAGCGGCACATCTCCGCCGTCGCCCTGAGGGCGTCGGCCGCAGGCGCGCTGGCGTCGGTCGGCGCGAGCACCGGCGAGCTCCTCTCGCTGGTGACCGAGGGGCTCGGCGCGCCGGTGGGCGTGCCCGCGGCCATGCTCTCGATGGGGCTGGAGGCGACCTACACCGCCCTCCTCCAGATCGATCTCGCCTGCGACCTGGCCTCGATGCACGGCGTGCCCTTCGACCCCGACGACGCCGGGGAGATCGCCACGCTCTTCGCCGTCGCGCTCGAGGTCGAGATGAAGGCCAAGGCCAAGGAGACCGGTCCGGACGGGGGACACGGTCCCGAGAAGAGCGAGGCCGAGGGGCTCATCGCGCGCCTCCTCGATCTCGAGGAGGGCGAGGTGGCCTCCCGCATCGGCCGCAAGCTCCTCGAGGAGTCGGTGATGAAGAACGTGGTGCCCTTCGTCGGCGTCGCCATCAGCGCCCGGTGGAACTACGTGGCCACCCGCCTGCTCGGCACCAAGGCCAACCGTTACCTCCGCTACCGCGGCGCCATCCGCCGCGCCTTCGCCGGCGTCGAGTGCGGCCCCGCCGTCGATCCGATGCTGCTCATCGAGGGCGCCTGGCTGATCGCGACCTCCGACGGCGAGCCCACCCACGAGGAGGTGATGGCCGTCGCCCTCCTCGCCGACGCGCTCGGCCGCGGCACCAAGCTCGACCTCGCCACGGCCCGGCTCGACGACGAGGACGAGTGGCTCGAGCGCCTCGCCCAGACCCCGGCCGAGAGCCACGGGTCCATCCTCGAGACGCTCTACCTCGTCGCCGCCACCGATCGCGAGCTGCAGAGCGCCGAGCGCCGCATCCTGCGCCGGGTGGGCAAGGCCCTCGGGCGCGAGGTCGACTTCGCCCGGGTCGAGCAGATCTGCCGGCACCTCGCCGACGGTGACGATCTCGCCGCGCGGGTTTCTTGAGCAGCGATCCCCGCGCCCTGCCCGAGTTCGTCGTCGCGCTCCACGGCGCGCCCGGGGTCGGGCGGTCGTCGCTGCGGCGCGCGGTGCTCGATCTGCCGGCCGTCACCGAGGCGGATCTGGCCCGCCTCGACGTGGTCGACGTCGCCGACGCCCTCCAGGATGGAGGCGCGGCGCCCGCGTCTCCCGGCGTGTGCCTGCTGGTGACGCGGAGCGCGCCGGGGGCAGCCGCCGGGGAGGTGATGGCGGCGCTCGGATCCGGCGAGATCCTCGTGGCGGTCCACGCGCGCGATCTCGACCCCGACGGCGACGATGCGGTCCGCGAGGCGTGGGCCGCGGTGGTCGGGCCCGATCGGGTCCACCTCACCGCCACGCCCGAGGACGGCGTCGCGCGCGGGATCGATGGCCTGCGCGCCGCGCTCTTCGCCATCGCGCTCGCCGGCGTCGACGTCACGGTCTCGGAGGCGCGGCGCGCCAAGCGCCCCTACGCCGCGGGGATCATCGCCGGCGCGGCCGTCGCCACCGCGGCGGAGGCGCTCCTGCCCGGCGCGGCGGCGCTGGTGGTCACCTCCCAGATCGGCGCCATCGGGAGCCTCTCGTACCTCTACACCGGCCGCTTCATGGGGCGCGGGCAGGCGCTCGCGCTCCTGCCCATGTTCGCGAGCGAGGCCGCGGGCGGCAGCCTGTTCCTTCTCGCCAAGAGCTTCTTCCCCCCCACCGGCGTCGCCGACGCTGCGGCCGCCGCCGTGGCCTCCAGTCTCACCGTGGCCATGCTCGGAGCCGTCGCCTGGACGCTGGAGCGCGGCTACTCGCTCGACCAGAAGGACAAGCTCCGGGAAGCCTTCCGCCGCCTGCGGGCGCGCTCGGTGGCCGATCGCGCCGAGCTGCTCAAGGGGCGGGCGCGGTGGCGGGAGAAGTCGTTCTGGGCCGACGTGGTGCAGCGGTGGATCTTCGAGGGTTGAGGCGGAGGCTCGGCCAGCGCGCACGCCGTCGGAGCGGCTACTTGTCCGTCGCGCCGATCTCCTTGGCGAGCCGGCTGGCCTCCTCCTGCTTCTCGTTGGCCTGCCGGAAGAGGGCCGCGTCGTGCTTGTGCCCGGCCTCGGAGACCAGGCGGAAGGCCTCCTCGCGCACCGTCATGTAAGCGAGGAGCGAGGCCACCAGCTTGGCCTGCGCCGCCGGCAGCGCCTTCGCCGCGGCCAGCCGCTCGCGCGAGGTGTGCCACTCGGGCAGGACGCGATCGTCGACCTCGAAGGCGAGCTGGCTCTCTGTCATGCGGTCGGCCTTCACCTCCTCGAGGGCGTGGTTGAAGACGTCGAGGGTGCGCGTCTCGACGGCGCTCACCCTCTCCAGCTCCGCCTGGACGTCGAGCCGCGGGGGCAGGATCCGGGTGACGGCAGCCACGGCGGCGGCGGTGCCGGCAGCGAGGATCGCGTTGCGCAGCCAGCGCCTCCGGGCCCCCTGCGCGTCGAGCGGGTGGGCGAGCACCAGGCCCGCCACGCACCCGCCCGCGAGCCCGCCCAGGTGCGCGGCCATGTCGATGCCCTTGATGCTGAGACCGAAGACGAGGTTGTAGCCGAGGAAGAGGAGCGCGCTCCGTTGCAGGGTCTTGAGCGCGTCGCTGGGGACGGAGGCGCGCTCCCGCACCAGGAAGCCGAGGAGCCCGCCGTACACCCCGAAGACCGCGCCGGAGGCGCCCGCGCTGACGATGTAGGGGCTCCACAGCACGCTGGCGACGCTCCCCGAGAGGCCGGCCGTCAGGTACAGCAGAAGGAACCCGGCGTTGCCGAGCATGCGCTCGACCAGGCGACCGGAGGTCCACAGCACGTACATGTTCATGGCCAGGTGGAAGCCGCCGATGTGCAGGAACGTCGCCGTGAGGAGGCGCCACCACTCGCCGCCGGTGGTGCGCGGGCCGTAGCCGGCGCCCCAGTCGAGGAGCTCGGCGACCGTGGGCTTCGTCGGGGAGACGCCGCGGGCCACCATGATCACGTAGACGAGGACGTTGGCGGCGATCAGCGCCTCGGTGACGAAGCCGCGAGGGGTGAGCGCTCGCAGCGCGCGGCCGAACTCGGCGACGGCAGGGGCGACCGCGGGCAGCCGCGCGACGGCGGGGGCAGGGGGCGGCGCGGCGGGCTCGAGGGGGCGCGCCTCGCCGGGCCCGGTCTCCGGTTCGGTCATCGGGAGACGCTACCACGACGGGGAGGGTCGGTTCCCCCCGGGCGGAGGCTAGAGCGTCAGCATCACGCAGCTCCCCGTCGAGGGCGAGGTCGTCGGTGCGTGGCAGTCGAGCGTCATCGGCGGCCCGGCGTCGACCCCCTGGCCGGCGTCGACCCCCTCGCCGGCGTCAGAGCCGTGGCCGGCGTCGAAGTGGAAGCCCCCATCGAAGACGAAGCCCCCATCGAAGTGGTAGCCGGCGTCGAAGACGGGGCCGGCATCGGAGGGGCCCGCGTCGTCGACGAGGCCGGCGTCGCCGGCATCGCCGGTGCCGGCGTCGATCAGCAGCTTGGGCGTGAGGCAGATGCCGAGCGTCGCCGAGACGGGGGTGAAGCGAGGCCCATCGCTGCCGACGGTGGAGCAGTGGCCGAGCACGCTGCAGTCGGCGTCGTCGCAGCAGTAGCGCGCGCACTCCCAGACCGTGCCCAGGTCGTCGGTCGGCTGGCAGAGGGAGCCGGGCGCACAGAACGGTGGCGTCTGGCCGGAGGGGTCGCACGAGGAGCAGTCCGCGACCGTGTTCGGCCCCGGGAAGCAGGCGAATCCGGTGAGGCCCCCGTTGACCGTGGGCTGGCACGCGTCTCCGCCGGAGCAGCCCGCGTTGGTGACGGGGTTGCACACCACGTCGATGACCGGCACGCCCCCGAAGCCGCCGACCCCGAAGCCTCCGGTCCCGCTCACGCCACCGGTCCCGGCGTTGCCGACGCCCGAGCTGGTCGCGCTGGAGCTGCCCATGGTGCCCCCCGTGCCGGCGCTGCTGCTGCTGGTCCCCTTGGTCCCGGTGTTGCCCTTGGCGACGAAGCAGCCCGACCACAGGCCGAGGAGGGTCGTAGCCGTCAGGGTCGCGAGAAAAAGCTTCTTCATCGTGCTCGGTGCTCCGGTGCTGGACCTGCGGCGCGTGGTCCCCTCACCACTCGGCGGGCAGGTAATCCTTGAAGAACTTGCCGAAGGCGTGCGTCCCCGCGTTGAGCCCGGCGAAGATGGGATCGCAGATGCGCGCCGCCCCGTCGACGATGTCGAGCGGCGGGTGGAACCCGTGCTCCTCGCGCTTGCGCGAGGCGAGCGCCGCGGGATCCTCGTCGGTGACCCAGCCGGTGTCGACGCTGTTCATGTGGATGCCGTCCCTCGCGTAGTCCGCCGCCGAGGTGCGCGTCAGCATGTTGAGCGCCGCCTTCGCCATGTTGGTGTGCGGGTGCCGGTCGGTCTTGTGGTCGCGGTAGAACTGCCCCTCCACCGCCGAGACGTTGACGATGTGCTTGTCGCGCGAGGGGTGCCGCAGCATCAGCGGCTTGAGCCTGCTCGAGAGCACGAAGGGCGCCACCGCGTTGACGAGCTGGACCTCGAGCAGCTCGACGGTGGGCACCTCGGCGAGGGTGAGGCGCCAGCTGTTGTGGGGGCGCAGATCGATCTGCTGCTGGTCGGCGTCGAGCGCGCCGGGGGGGAACAGGTCGAGGCGACCGCCCTCGTGGCGGGCCAGGGCCAGATCCTCGGGGGCGACCGTCGCCTGGGAGAGCCGCGCCGGATCGGCGCCGGGCGCGTGCCCCCGCCGGTCCTCGTGCCAGGCGCGGAGGAGGGGGCGGAGCGGCTCGGGCAGCGCCGCCGCCGGCTGCTCCTCGAAGTCGAGGAGGTGCGCATAGAAGCCGGGCGGACGGCGCACCGTCTGGCAGGCGTTGTGGAGGATGAAGTCGAGGCGACCTCCGCGCGCGTCGAGGGCGCGGGCGAAGCGCTCCACCGCGGGGGTGAGCCGCAGATCGAGGCCGTGGATCTCCAGCCTGCCGAGCCACTCCGGGGCGTCGGCCTCGGCGGCGTAGCGGCGCGCGGCGTCGTGCGGGAAGCGGGTGGTGACGATGACGCGCGCCCCGGCGCGGAGGAGCATGATGGCGGCCTGATAGCCGATCTTCACCCGCGCCCCCGTGACCAGGGCGACGCGGCCGCGGAGGTCGGCCGTCTGGGTCCGCTTGCGGAAGTTGAAGTCCGCGCAGGCCGGGCAGAGCTGATCGTAGAAGGCGTGCACCCGCTGGAACGCGTCCTTGCACACGTAACACTTGCGTGGGGAGCCGAGCTCCGGCGGTGCCGGGGCGCTCGGGGGCTCCTCCGAGCCGACCTCTCGCGGCAGCGGCAACCTGGCGTCGGCCTTGATCGGCGTCGCGAACACTGCCGCCCGCCGCCCGGCGCGGATCCCGGTCTGGTCGAGGAGCGCCTGGTCGGCCGCCCGGTCCTCCAGGTGGTCCTTGCGGCGGAACGCCCTGGCCAGCACGCGCTGCTCGGTCCGGTCGGGCCGCGAGACCCGCCCGGCGGCCGCCAGCAAGCGGAGGCGGGCGTCGGCGTCGAGGTGCGTGAGGGCGCCGCGATCGGCGGCGATGGCCTCGAGCACCTTGATGGCGGCGTCGAGGTCGGCGCGGCTCCACGGAGCGTCCTTCATGCGGCTCCGGAGCTTGCCCTCGCCCCGGGCGGCCGTCGAGCCTCAAGCGCGCGCCCTCGTCCGGGCGTGGTGCGGCGCTTGCTCGGGAGGGGAGGAGGCCCCCCGGTGAGCATCGACAGACCAGCCGTGCTGCGGACGATCCGGGCGTACCGGGAGACGGTGCTCGACGTGTGCAGCCACGACCCGGAGATGGCGCTGCGAGTGCTCGCGGACGACGCGGCGGCGCTGGGCGAGCTGCTCGATCTCGCCTGCGCGCGCACCGGGGTCGAGCGGGGCCTCTACGAGGCAGCGCTGCTCGCGGACGCGCTCCTGCTGGAGCTGCAGAGGCTGTCGCTCCGCGACATCGTGGCCGAGCCCGCCGATCCCGGGCCGTACGCGGAGATCTCGCGCGAGTCGCCTGCCGGGACGCCGGCCAACTATCACCTGATCCCCTGGCGCTTCTGACCCCGCCGCGGCTCTGCTTCGCATTCTTGCCACACCCGCTGCAAGAACGCCTCGCGCGGACGCTCCGAGGGCCTCCTCACCGTGGCTCGGCTCGAGCGAGCGGGCGTCCCGCTCCAGCGCGCCGACGTCGATCGAGTGGCGGGGCGAGCCGCGCCCCGCGCAGCCCGAAGCCTGACGACGACGGGACCGCCGGTGGACTCGC
>Ga0302267_10004031_pt1 | contig 16386 bp, 14 predicted proteins | sample III_Bog_E1_3_FD_194555 | JGI IMG/M metagenome (GOLD analysis project Ga0302267, IMG submission 194555) | Peat permafrost microbial communities from Stordalen Mire near Abisko, Sweden - III_Bog_E1_3 | ecosystem: Environmental > Terrestrial > Soil > Wetlands > Peat | place: Sweden: Abisko... | reverse complement strand
TAAAGGCTGGATCAATAGGTCGGCTCTACTCGTAGTGCCGACCACACAAGAGCAAGGTCGATCTCCTGATCGGCTGCCGCGTATACGTCCCGTCCCACGCGCACCACCTCTTACCCCATCGGCCACCCGCGCGCCGTAGGCGAACCGCATGTTAGCCCCACGTTTCAACGTGGGGAATGGAAACGCCAGGAAAACGGGAGTGCCGTAGGCACGGCGCAAACTACGAGCAAATCGGAAGGTCACCCCACCGTAGAACGTGGTGGACATGCGAAGTTTCTCACCCCAGCAGACGCATCAACCCCTGCGGCTTCAGATCGGCTTCAAGCCATTGTTCCGGCTCGCCGGAAGCATAGCTCACCGCCTCGGCGGCCAGGTGTCCGGAGCGCGCGGCGCTCTCCATCGTCGAAGGCCACCCCGTCTGCACCCAATCGCCGGCTAGGAACAGATGAGGCCAGGGAGATTGCGCCGTTGGCCGCGCCGCATCGATCCCTGGCGCAACCCCGAAGGTCGCGCGCACTTCCTTGATCAGCGCCACCTTCTCCACCTTCGCCTCGCGCACCAGCGGGAAGAACTCGGCTAGTTCGCGGAGCGCCAGATCAATCGCTTCTTTGCGTTCGTGGGCCGCGAAGGCCCGCGTAGCGCTGACGACCAACTCGATGTAGTTCCCCGGCCTGCCCTGCAAGAGAGACTGGTTATACATCCAATGCACTTCGCGATCAAGCAGCACGGCGTGCTCAAGATCGGTAATCGGCCTGTCGAACCACAGATGCACACTGCAGATGGGCCAATGCGTATGGTGCTCAATCTGGCGCGCCAGCCGTTCCCTGCCCTCTTCAACAGGCAGGTGCGGCAACAGCTTGTGCGTGGCCTCAAAGGGCAGCGCCAGCACCACAAAATCGGCAGCTATCTCGCCAGTGCGTGTGTAGACCGTCCACTCGCGCACCCGCTCATCCCACGATGCGCCCTCGACATGCGAAAGCAGTTCCACCGAACCGCCATGCGCTCCAATCAGCGCGGGCGCCTGCGCATAGAGCTCGCTCAAAGGAACCTTGCTCATGCCCATCGAGCCCGCACGAGCTGAGTTCATGAACAGCTCGCGAATCACCTTGGCTGCATAGGGCACGGCGATCTCTTCGATCTCCGCATTGAGCGCGCTGGCAATCACCAGCCGCCAGAAGCGATCGAGCGCTCCCTTCGTCTGCCCATGACGGCGCAGCCACTGACCCAGCGACTCCATTGAATCTGTGGAATCGACAGCAATGGGCAGCATCATGGCGCTGAAGGCACGGGCCAGCGCCAGCTTGTCGGCAATGGAGAACGCCGCAGCCGTCATCAACTTCGGCAGCCCATGCAGGGGAGCTGGCAACGCAACCGGACCAAGCGCGGAACGTCTTCCACCCGGCTCGATCATGGTCATATCGCTGGTCCAATGGATGCGCTGCTCAGCACCGATGCGGCGATAGAAGCCGAGAAGGTTGGTGCAGCAACCGAAGAGCACGTGCTGGCAGTTGTCGATCACCTCGCCCACACCCGGATGCAGATAAGAGCTAGCTCGTCCGCCCAGATAGCCGCGCTGCTCGATCAGGCGCACGCGATAACCGCTCTCCGCCAGTGCGCAAGCCGCGCTCATACCGGCAACACCACCGCCGATCACCGCAACCGTTTTCTGCGCCTCGCTGCTCACAGGTTTCATCCCCTCAGGCCGTCAACCGCGCCCAGAATATCCTCGTCAGCCCCACACTGAGAATCGCAAGCTTCTGCGCGGTCGGAACGCTATGGCGCTCCGTGAAGATGTCGCAGCCGGAGCGCTCAATACGCTTCAGTAGCTCGTGATAGATCGATACCAACACGCGCAGCGCAGGCCGGCTCTCCCGGTCAATCAAGGGCAACAGCGCATCGGCCGAGCAATAGTAGTTCTCCGCGCGCCGGGCAATCTCTTTCAGCAGCGCGCGTTCCGCATCGGTCGGCGGAGCACCGGCTTTGTGGCTGAGCAGGTCATCCAGCGAGACGCCGAAAGCAGCGAGATCTTCAAGCGGCAGATAAACGCGATTGCGCTCGGCGTCTTCGACCACATCGCGCAGTATATTCGTCAACTGGAAGGCAATACCGGTCTCTTCGGCAAGCTTCTCGGCGCGCGGGTCCGAGTAACCAAAGATGCGGATGATGACCAGCCCAACCACCGAGGCCACCAGATAGCAGTAACGATATAAGTCGTCAAAAGTCGCGTATGTATCGGGCCCGTCGCTCGCGGCTGGATTCAGATCCATGGTGACGCCTGCAACCAGCTCATCGAGCAGGCTGAGTGGAATTGCATACCGCTCGACCGCATCGCGCACCGCAACAAACACCGGATCGGTGCTCGCATCGCCTTCACATGCAGCACGCCAGCCCGCAAGCCACGCTTCGAGATTCTTGCGCCGCACATCGACCGGGAAGTTCTCGTCGTCGGCCAAGTCGTCGGCCATGCGCATGAAGGCATAGATGGCGCAAATAGCATTGCGGCGCGGCTCCGGCAGAGCCACAAATGCGTAGTAAAAGTTCTTGGCCTCGCGCCGCGCAATCTCACGGCAAAGGCTGTAAGCTTGGTCGAGCGGAACTGCAGCGGAAGTGGTTTCGAGCGTCAAGCGGCCTTCCCCGTGTTTGGTCCGCCCAGGCGCAGAAACGGCAGCAGCTTGCCGCTGACCGCACGCAGAGCCAGCGCCAGCTTGGTGCGCTTCGAGATAGCAGGCCGCGCCGAGAGCACGTCGTAATTACGCAGCTCGATAGCGTGTAGAATCTCAAGGCCACCGCGGCTGAACAGATCCAGATCGAGCGCAAGGTCGCGCCGCACGCGGCCAATCAGAGGCAGTCCCTTTTCAAAGAGACTGCGCGCATAATCGACCTCATGCTTCAGCAGCACGCGAAACTCCGGCGTGGCTACTCCGGCGGCGATTGTCTCGTCCGTCACGCCAAAGCGACGCATATCGTTCTGCGGAATGTAGACGCGGCCCTTGAGAAAGTCCACGCTCACGTCCTGCCAGAAGTTGGCCAGTTGCAGCGCCGAGCACGTCGCATCCGAGAGGCGGAAATTCTCATCACTCACCTCATCGCACGCATAGAGCACCAGCCTGCCAACCGGGTTCGCTGAGTAGCGGCAGTAGCCGAGCACTTCGTCCATTGACGCATAGCGCGCAACTGTCTGATCGTGACGGAAGGCAGTGAGCAGATCGGCGAAGGGCTCTTTCGGAATCGAGCATGACTTGATGGTTTCAGCCAGAGCAACAAAGACCGGATGCTTGGCGCGGCCCTCGTAGCAGGCGTCGAGTTCCCTGCCCCAGAGATCGAGTAGCGCCAGCGCCACCTCCGTCGAGCCCACCTCATCGCCAAGGTCGTCGGAGATGCGGCAGTAGGCGTAGATGGCGTGAAAGTGTGGGCGCAGTGGCTCGGGCAGGAACCACGAAGCTACGTGAAAGTTTTCGTAGTGCGAGTTGGCCAGATGCTGGCAGTAGGCGCGCGCCTCGGCCAGCGAGGGCGCAATCTCAGGAATGCGGTAGCTGGCTGGCAGTGCCGCCCAGCCGCGAGCCACAAGTTCTTCCTGCCCCAGAGCTTCAACACCCGCGGGGTTCACAGTCTTTTCAGGCTGGGCAGTTCCAGCGGTCATAGGTTCCTCAGGGGACGATGGCCGTCTTGATCTCGGCGTTGCGGTTCATCAGTTTTTCAAAGACGCGGTTCAACTCGTAGAGATGCGCGTGGCCGGTGATGAATGCGCTGGACATGAAACGGCCGCCAGCAATCAGGTCGAGCGCCTTGCGGCAAATCTCCGGCGTGTGATGGAAGGTGGCGCGCAGCGTGATGTCGTTGTAGTGCAGGCGATTGGTGTCGAGCGAGACGTGCGTGTTGGCCGCGCATCCACCAAAGAAGTTCACCGTGCCGCCCTTGCGCACCAGTTCGACCGCCTCTTGCCATGCATCGGGAACACCCACTGCCTCAATGGCGATGTCAACGCCGCGGTCCTTCGGAGTCAGCGCTCGCGTATCCTTGATGGCTTTCTTGATGTTGCCCGTCTGCACCACATGCGTAGCGCCCAGAGCCTTGGCAGCTTCCACCTGTCCGTCGTGCTTGACCAGTGCGATGGTCTCGTAACCGGCCAGCGCGGCCACATGCAGAATCATCAACCCCAGCGGTCCGCCGCCAATGATGGCCACCACGTCGCCCTTGCGCGGGTGCGAATCCTCAAAGCCATGCACGGCGCAGGCCAAAGGTTCAGTCAGAGCGGCGTGCTCCATGGGAACATGCGCCGGAACGCGCAGCGTGTTCTTGGCCACAATGCGCGCGGGAATGCGAATAAACTCGGCATACGCGCCGTTGTTGAACAGTAGGTCGTCGCACAGGTTCTCCTGCCCGCGCTCGCAGTAGTAGCACTGACCACAAGGAGCGGAGTTGAGAGCCACCACCTTGTCACCGGCCACAAAGTTCTCTACGCCCTCACCCACCTGCACCACAGTGCCGGCCAGCTCGTGGCCGAACAGCGCGGGAGGCACAATCATCTTGGCGTGATAGCCACGCCGGAACACCTTCAAATCCGTTCCACAGGTCAGTGCCGCTCCCACGCTCACCACCAGCTCACCGGGACCAGCCTCGGGAACGGGAACGTGCTCAATGCGGACATCTTCGCGGCCGTGGAGGATTGCGGCCCTCATCGTCGTCGCCATCCAACTCCTCCTAACGTGCACCCGCTCCAGGCACTGGCTCAATCATAATCTTCATCGAGTCAGCCTGGGGATGCGATGCGATCCGAATGGCTTCAACCGCCTGTTCCAGCGGGAAGCGATGCGAGATCAGTTGGATCAGATCGAAACCCTTGTGGTATCCGTCGAGCGCCAGCTCAACCACCTCATCGAGAATCGTGAACGAAGACGAGTATGAACCCAGCAGGGTCTTCTCGTCCATACAAACCGCAGCCGGATCGATGGTAGCCTCCCCGTGCTGTGTCTGGGCAAAAAGCATCACCTTGCCGCCTGGACGAGCCGCGTCCATCGCCATGCGGATCAGTGAGTTACCACCAACGGCCAGAATCACGGCATCGGCTCCGCGGCCTTCGGTCTCCGCCTTCATCCGCGCCACCACATCTTCGGCGGATGGATCGAGTGGATGGTGCAGTCCGAACTTGGCGGCAATGGCATGACGCTGGGCAAACAGATCCGAAGTGAAAACCCTCGCTCCGGTGCGTGCAGCCAGCGCTGCATGCATCAGTCCAATAGGGCCCTGGCCAATGACCAGTACCGTCTCGTCCGGAGCAAGATGCAACTGCTTCACGCCCTTCACCACCGTGTTGAGCGGCTCGATGAACGCAGCCTGCTCAAAGGGCACGCCATCCGGAATGCGAATGACGCCGCGATTAGCGACGATCCAGTCCATGACGCGAATGTACTCAGAGAAGCCGCCGCCGGAGGGTTCCATCCCGGCAGTAGTGCCGGTGCGCTTGTAGATTTCGCACTGCGCAGGCACCTGTTTGCGACAGTAATAGCAGGTGCCACAGGGTACATGGTGGAAGACCATCACGCGATCACCCAGCTTGAAGTTGGTAACGCCTTCGCCCACGCGGACCACTGTGCCGCCCATCTCGTGGCCGAAGATGCGCGGGGCCGAGTGCGAGCCCATGTGGATCTTCTTGAGGTCGGTACCACAGATACCGCAGGTGGCGATCTTGACCAGCAACTCACCCGCGCCAATCTCCGGCACAGGAACGGTCTCAAGCCGCACATCGTTGACACCGCGATAGACGGCTGCGCGCATTGTGGTGGGGATTTCGATTTCGGTCAGGCTCAGAGCATTTCCAGATTTAATTGCCATTCCGGTTCCTGATAATTCCTTATTCGTCCAGCAGATTCAACAGTTCCAACAGATCCAAGGCGATGCTTTGGGAAGCCTTTTTACTATTTTCGCCCATCCGGACGAGTGAGGGCCATACCCAGGGCCGCGGAAGTACGAAAAGAATGAGACGTATGAGCTGAAATTCGCCCTTTGGCCCAAGAAACCTGTTGAAATCCGGCAACTTGTCGCGGAATCCGTCGCTGACGCCTTTGATCGCGTAGAACGGAATGCCGCGCATGGCTGCGAGTCTGGCTACGGCCGCAGCTTCCATGTCCACAAGGCCAGCTCCGTAGGCGGTGGCGAGACGCTGCTTTTCTGCCTCGTCGGCAACGCGGGGGCTGGTGACGAGCCAGATGCTCTTACCTTTGCTTTGAAAGGGCACGGCTTCAGCCGTGCCGCAATCAGCTTCCCTAACAGCGCCGGGTTTTAGCCCCTGAGAGCCTGAACAGGTGGATATTATTGATCCGGCAACTAAATACTGTGAGGGTGCCCCATCCTTTCTCGCGCTTTTTGCGGGAAAGGGTGGGAAGAAGATGCCACTGTTTTCTTGCCGGATCAATAGAAATGCGGCTTCGTCAAGGCTAAAGCCGTACCCTTTCAAAACCTCTTCTTCGCTAGCCACTCCAGTACGGAAACGCTCGCCAGTCTGCTGATCGATAACCCCCGAGGCACGATACACTTGGCCGGGCATGAACTTGTCATCAAGCGCGCCCACCCAACCGATAGAGACTGCCGCATCTACCGGTCCACTCTGCTCAATCGCAGCGAAAGCGCGCGTGGCGGCCTGCTGCCCTGCTCCAGCGGAGGCCGCAATCCACTCCCGGTCGTCGAATCGGCGGGTCCAGACCTCGACACCGTTGCGGCGTTCCTGCCGCCAGCCACGAACCAGCGGTTTCAGCTCGCCTGCCATGGCGGCGATGATGGCGATGCGCTTCATACCCCGCCCTTGGGCGCGTAGCCGTTGTCGCGGAACCACTCAATGGAGGCGCGCATGGCCGGGTAGACGGGCACGATGCGGAAGTCGAGTTCCTGCTGCGCGTGGGCGCTCGACGCAAACATCTTTTTGCGGCCCATGCGCACTTCTTCGAGCGTTGCGCGTGGCTCCTTGCCACGGATGCGGCCCGTGATCCACTCCTCGAAGAAGGCGTAGGTAGCGGCAACCGCGAAAGGAATCTTCACCCTTGGCGAAGGCAGTCCGGTGATGGCCGCCATCTTGTCGAGAATCTGCTTGAGGGTGAGGTTTTCGCCGCCCAGAATATAGCGATGGCCCGGCGTTCCCTTGGTGAGCGCCTGCACATGGGCGCGCGCCACCTCGTTCACATCGACAAGATTGAGTCCTGTATCGACGTAAGCCGGGAAGCGACCGTTGAGGAAGTCGACGAAGATGCGGCCTGTCGGCGTGGGCTTCGAATCGCGCGGACCAATCGGCGTGGTGGGGTTGAGGATGATGACCTGCTGGCCGTCCTGGGCGGCGGCGATGGCCTGCTGCTCGGCGACGAACTTCGACCGTTTGTAGTGGCCCACCATGTCGGCCAGCGAAACCGGCGTGTCCTCGTTGATCACAATACCATCGGTGCGGAAGTGCATGGTGGCCACGCTGGAAGTATAGACAAAGCGAGGCACGCCAGCCTCGCGCGCCATCTTCAGTAGCTCGCGTGTGCCATCCACGTTGGCGCGGTACATAGCCTCGGGATCGGGAATCCAAAGCCGGTAGTCGGCAGCCACGTGCATCACTGCATCGCAGCCTTCGAGCGCGGAACGCAGCGTCTCCGGCCGCTCCAAGTCGCCTACGTGCGTCTCGGCGTCTATGCCTTCGATGTTGGCCAGGTTGCTGGTCTTGCGGACCAGAAGGCGCAGTTGAGCGCCCTCGGCAGCCAGCGCCCGCGCCACATGGTAGCCCACAAATCCGGTCGCGCCAGTCAAAAAAATCTTCATCGAATCAAGCCCGCCTTACACTCTCATTCTAAATGCGCAGCGGTCAGAGTGGTTTCAGCGGATTCCCCACTCGAACCGGCGCGATCCTTCGAAGTACAACTCCTCGAGTCCTTTCATGCAGATTTGCATTACAATCAAAGACGAGTGCAGGAGGAAGCCATGGCGACGCTGACCGTAACCGCGCGGGGGCAAGTGACCTTCCGGAAGGAAGTGCTACAACATCTGGGCGTGAAACCCGGAGAGAAAATCAGACTCGAGTTGCTGCCGGGCGGCACGGCAAAGGTCCACGCGGCTGAACCAACAGGGTCTATTCAAGATCTGTTTGGATGCCTGGCAGGCAAAACAAAGGTGAAGCTGACCATCGCGGAAATCAAAAAGGCGACAGAGCAAGCCTGGGCTGGCGAACTTTGAAGATCACCATCGACACGAACGTTTTGTTGCGAACCGTTCTGCATGACGATCCACAACAGGCGCAAGCGGCCGAAGAACTTCTTTCTAAGGCATCGCTTATAGCATTTCCCATGCCCTGCCTGTGCGAGCTTGTCTGGGTCCTCGGCCGCTCCTACAACTTCACGAAAGCAGAACTGATTCACGTGGTAGAAACGCTCTGCAACATACCGAATGTGGCGATTGACCGAGCAGCAGTCGAGGCAGGTCTCTCTGTACTGAAAGCAGGCGGCGACTTTGCCGATGGCGTCATCGCGCACGAGGGGGCTTGGCTGGGCGGAGAAACCTTCGTTTCCTTCGACAAGAAAGCCGTCTCGCTGCTGACGAAGCAAGGACAAAAGGCGAAGTTGCTCGGCTGAATTGTCAGCCCCTCAATTTGCCATCGTTCGGTTCAACTTTCTACCTAACGAGAACCAATCATTTCCGCATGAGCTTCCCGCACAGCCGAGTTAAACGCATCGATTTTGGCGCGCAGATCTTCCACGTTCAGCACTTTTGTATCAAGGCCGGATCGAAGAGTTTCGAAAATTTCATCCGCTTTTTGTCCGCAGCAGATCCTTTCTGCGGAGCCATCTGAGCCTGTCTCTGGATTCGAAAGCGATTTTCTAAGAGAACATGCAACTCTGAATTTATCTTCTGTGCTAGCTCATGTCCTTGTTTATCGTTAACACCTTTACTGCTCACAAGAAAAATAAGACGGGACAGAATATATTCCGCAGAGGACATAAACGCATTCGCCGCATCAAAGAACAGTGCGGCCCATTTCTAGCTGAGGTCTGAATGGCGTGCGACGTTCGTCTTGATTTCTTCAAGTTTTCGGAGCAAGAGCAAACCGAATAGCGCAAGCAGAATGCTGGGAAGCAAGCTTTTTATCAGATCAATTACGACACTGAAGATCAAGGCTTGCCTCCGTTGCTTAGCACTCTGAACTCATGATCCCCTGCTCCCGGAATGGGCGTAAGAGATTCAGAGAAATGGCTTACTCCAGCGCGTCGGGCGTCAGCGCGATGTTCTTCTCGCCGGCCGCCTTGCGTTCGTTGTAGGCCTTCACCCAGTCTTCCCAGTGCTTGCCTGCGGCGCGGTCCTTGCCTGTAAACTCAAGCCGCGCAATCTGGTCGTAGGCCAGCTTCTGCTTGGCTACGATGTTGGGCGCAAAGTACTGCACCCATGACTCAGCCAGCGTTGTGCCGGTGTGGCGATTGAAGATGAAGGCTTCAAGCTTCTCGCCGCTCTTGAGCGTGATGGCGATGTCGCCACGATAGTCGAAGGCCTTTTCGAGAGCCTCGCGCAAATCGCCGTCTGATGCCAGATCCGGCACCCAACCCTCAAGATTTTCGTGCGTGAAGCCAGGAGCGACTTCGAGCGTCTCCACCTGCTCCCGTGTGTACTTCAAGGTCTCGGCGCTCATGCGTTGGTCTCCTCGAGTGCGGTCGCGGGCTTCTCAATCTGCACCAGCGCTGCATCGTCTTCCTGCTTCCACTCGTTCAGCATCTTCAACGCGTGGTCGTCCTTGTAGGTGCTGAAGGTTCCCTTCACCATGCCCCAGAAGCCCTTCAAGGTACCAAAGCCTTCAATCACCGCAGGCGCTTCGTAACCGCAGCTCACCATGCAATTGGCGCACTTGGGATTTCCACTGGGAACACCGTAATCTTCCCACTTGGTGGTCTCCATCAGCTCCTTGTAGCTCTCCGTGTAGCCATCTTGCAGAAGATAGCAAGGCCGCTGCCAGCCGAAGATGCTAAAGGAAGGCATTCCCCACGGCACGCAGTCGTAGTTGCGGTCGCCCATCAGGAATTCAAGAAACAAGGGCGACATGTTGAACTTCCACTCGGGCTTGCGATTGGACAGAATGGAACGGAACAGGCGGCGCACGCGCGCACGGCCCATGAAGCGGTTCTGGTCTGGAGCCTTGTCGTAGCTATAGCCCGGCGAGAGCACCATGCCCTCCACGCCGATGGCCATCATCTGGTCAAAGTGCGCGCGCACGCTGTTCGGATCGGTGCCGTCAAAGAAGGTGGAGTTGGGCGTCACACGGAAGCCGCGCTTGACCGCTTCCTTGATGCCTTCCACTGCAATATCGTAGCCACCCTCACGACATACCGCGTAGTCGTGATGCTCGCGCTCACCATCAAGATGCACGGAGAATGTCAGGTACTTCGATGGCGTAAACTCCGGCAGCCGGCGCTTGAGTTCGAGCGCGTTGGTGCAGAGATAGATATACTTCTTCCGCGCCACCAGCCCTTCGACGATCTCGACAATCTGCGGATGCAGCAGCGGCTCGCCGCCCGGAATCGAGACCATCGGCGCGCCCGCTTCCTCCACCGCCGCGAAGCACTCTTCCGGCGTCAGCATGCGCTTCAATACGTGCGGCGGATACTGCACTTTGCCGCAGCCGGCACAGGCCAGGTTGCAGCGGAATAACGGCTCCAGCATCAGCACCAGGGGATAGCGCTTGACGCCCGAAAGCCGCTTGCCCACTACATAACTGGCAACCGTCCACATCTGAGAGATCGGAATAGCCATCTTTGAATTAACCTCCAGCGCCAGCATCGGCGGCGCGGTCCATGGCCCGCTTGTAGGCAGTCAGCGCCATCAGCGGGAAATATTGGCGATACAAGGTATAGGCCAGATAAAAGACCTTGGGGAACCCAGTACCGGTGATGATGGACTCGCGCCGAGATCCTTCGCCCATCGACTCATCCCAACCTCCGTCGGAACGTTGATGCTCAAGCAGCCAGCGAACGCCCTTGGCCACCGAATCCGAGCGGTCGTCTCCTGCCGACAATAGGCCCATCACCGCCCAGGCCGTCTGCGAGGGGGTGCTGACGCCGATGCCACGCGTGTCCGGATCGTCGTAGCTCCCGCAGCTCTCGCCCCAGCCGCCGTCTGGGTTCTGCACCATGCGAATCCACTCTGCCGCCTGCAACACCTGGGGCTCGTGGCTGTCAATGCCGATCGCCTCAAGGCCGCGCAGCACCAGAAAGGTGCCGTAAATGTAGTTCACGCCCCAACGGCCAAACCAGCTGCCGTCAACCTGCTGCTCCTTGAAGATGAAGCCTATGGCCTTCTTCACACGCTTGTCGCCACGCGTGTAGCCGTAAGCGGCCAGCATCTCCAGCATCCGACCCGTAATATCGACCGTCGGCGGATCGAGCATCGCGTTGTGGTCAGCGAAGGGGATGTACTGGAAGATCATCTTCGTGTTGTCTTTGTCGAAGCTGGCCCAGCCGCCGTTCCTGCACTGCATGGCAAACTCCCACGCAATGGCGCGCTCCGCAGCCTGAAACTGATAGCGTTCGTGAGGATTGTCCACCTTCTTCAAGGCCAACAGAACCTGCGCCGTATCGTCGGTGTCGGGATAGAACTCGTTGGCGAATTCGAAGTACCAGCCGCCCGGATCGACGCCAGGAACCTTTACCGCCCAGTCGCCCTTGTGCCGCACTTCCTTCGACAGCATCCAATTTGCGGCCTTGATCATGCGAGGATCGTTGCGCGGCACGCCGGCATCGCCCAGCGCGGTCACGGCCTGTGCTGTATCCCACACCGGCGAAACGCAGGGAGTCATGCGGAAGGTTGCCTCCGGCATCACATCGTCGGCCGGCGCTTCAACGCCCAGCTTCTCAAACTCGTCGCGGGCGCGGATCACCTGTGGATCGTCTTCCGAGTAACCCAGGCAACGCAGCGCAATGATGGCGTTGAGCATGGCCGGGAAGATAGCGCCCAGCCCGTCGGTCATCTCCAGCCGATCGAGCATCCACTTCTCGGCCTTCTTCAGAGCCAGCGTGCGCAGCGGACGCACATGCACGGCCTCAGCCCAGTGCATCAGCCGGTCGAGAATAATAAAAAAATTGCGCCAGGAAACTATCTTCTTGCGATCCAGATGGAGGCGCAGCTTTGCACTGGCGCGACCTCCAACAAACAACTCGTCGATTTCCTGCTCCGGCTTGAGCTTCTTGAACGGCTTCTTGGCGTAGAGGATGGCCAGAGGCACAAGAATCGAGCGCGACCAGGACGAAATCTCGTAGATGTTGAAGTAAAACCAATTCGGAAAAAGAACAATCTCCGGCGGAATGGCCGGCACGGCATCGTAGTCGTACTCGCCCAGCGCGCACAGATACATCTTGGTAAAGGTATTGCACGCCACCACGCCGCCATGGGCCAGAATCCATTCGCGCGCCTTCACCATGCGCGGTTCATCCGGCGACAGGCCCATGATCTTCGCCGACGAATACCCCTTCACCGTCAGCGAAATGTTGCCCGGCCCGCCAGGATAGATGCTCCAGCTGCCGTCGTCGTTCTGGTAGCGCATCATCTCCGTGAATGCGCGCTTCATGCGGCCCGGATCGCCGCTTTCCAGCAGCGTGTGGAGAAAGATGTAGTCGGCCTCCAGCATCGAGTCGGCTTCCAGTTCTCCACACCAGTAGCCCTCGGGATGCTGGAGCGACAAAAGATACTCGCTGGAACTGCCAATGGCCGACTCAACGTCAGACATAACCGGATCCAGCCGTCCAAATCTAGGTACCGCGGATTGTGTCTTAGCCTGCTTGAGACTCATGCGGTTCGAATTGCCTCATGTCCTTTCCGGAAAACACCCGGTCTATCTGCTTGCGAGCAGCGTTCAACGTCTGGAAGATTCGCAAAGCTCCGCCCCACGCGCCATTAGCCGACCGCTACCGAACTGCCGCCGTTGGCGCTGCCAATGGCCTGCACAATCTCTGGCGGCAGACCAAAACGCACGTTCTCCGGCATCACTTCAACTTCTTCGACGTTGCCGAAGCCGTTTTGACGCAAATAGTTGACCACGTCCTCGACCAGCACCTCGGGGGCCGAAGCTCCGGCGGTAACGGCCACAGTGGAAACATCCTTGAGCCACGCCGGATCAATAGCCTGCGAGTTATCGATCAGATAGCCGATGGTGTTCAGGTTTCTTGAGACTTCAACCAGACGGTTGGAGTTGGAACTGTTCGTGGAACCCACCACCAACACCAGATCGGCGTTGTGCGCCACGTTGCGCACCGCTACTTGGCGATTTTCCGTCGCATAGCAGATGTCCTGCGAGTGCGGACCGGCAATGTTGGGAAACTTGAGCTTGAGCGCGTGGATAATGTCACGCGCCTCATCCAGGCTGAGCGTGGTCTGGGTCAGATACGCGACGCGATCGGGATCGGGCACCACCAGCGCCTCAACCTCGGCCACATTCGACACCACCTGCGTCACTGTTGGCGCCTCGCCCAGCGTGCCCTCGATTTCGTCGTGGTCGCGATGGCCGATCAGCACCAACGAGTAGCCCTGCTTGGCAAACTTCACGGCTTCAATGTGGACCTTGGTCACCAGCGGGCAGGTGGCGTCAATCACCTTCAGGTCGCGGCCCTTGCTCAGTTCGCGCACCGCCGGGCTCACGCCGTGGGCTGAATAGATCACGCGCTGGCCCGATGGCACATCGTCGATTTCGTGAACGAAGATAGCGCCTTTTTCTGCTAACTCATTGACAACATAACGATTATGAACAATTTCGCGGCGCACGTAGATCGGCGCTCCGAAGGTTTCAAGGGCGATCTTCACAATATCGATCGCGCGAACCACACCGGCGCAGAAGCCACGAGGCTTCAGCAGCAAAACCCTCTTCTGGCTGGGGGAAGTCCCGGCAGGGGTACCGTTTGAGGCGGAGTCGAGAGCTGTAGTTATCACAGAACTCAGTATACCAATGGCGGAGTTGGAAGCCAGCGGGAAGATGGACCACGACGCCAGGGACCAGCCTTGAAAGCAAAGGCCCAGACGAGCCTGTGCCTTTGCTTTCAAGGGCAGAACTACATCTGCGCGCGGGCCAGCCAGCCATTCAAATACTTCTGGTCGGCGGGATTGGCCGCCACAATGGCTTGGTAGTGCGCGGCACGCTGCGCGATAAAGGCCTGTGTGAGCGCGGCCTGATCGGTGGCATTGGCTGCGCCAACCGTGCTCGGTCCCCAACCGCCGTCGGTCGCGACGCTGCCACCCACCGCGTTGATGGCCCTTTGCAGCGTCTTCACAGAGGTTCCGGAGCCGCCGTTGACGGCAAAGTCGAAGACGCGCTTGGCCACGTCGTCCGTGGCCAGTTGATCGTACCAATTGTTCCAGAAGTGGGCCTGATAGAAGTCATGCACGGCGCTCATGCGCTGGTCCTGCGGCAAGGCGGCAATGGCGGCAAAATCCTGAGGCCATGCGCCAGAGTTGATGCCGGTAATGGCGTAGCAAGGGCCGACGCAACCAGCCGGGGCTGCGTCGGGTGCTTGGGCGCAGGTCATCTGTGGGTCTTCAAACTGCAAAATCCATTGGAACGCTAGGTCAAAGCTGGCCATTCGATTTTCTCCAGTTGTGGTGGGAATAGGTGGGGAAGCACCATTGTGTGGACATACTAGCGAACGCACAGAGATTCAGGACAGGAAAATCCGAAAAGCACACCAATCCGGCGATCGGAGCCTTCCTCAGATCAAAAGACGCTGGAGCCCGGTAGACTTCACCCAGCCCTCATCGGCTGGCGGCGATCATCTGGGCGGCGTGTTGCAGACTCGTGTCGGACACCGTTGCGCCGCTCAACATGCGTGCCACTTCGTGGGTGCGGGCACGGTCGTCGAGGGTGCGAATGCGGGTCTGAGTGCGGCCGTCCACTTCCCTCTTCTCCACCACCAGGTGCTGGTCGGCGAAAGCGGCAATCTGCGGTAGATGCGTGACGCACAGCACCTGCTGGCCCCGGCCCAGCGCCTTGAGTTTGTGCCCCACGGCTTCCGCGGCGCGACCGCCGATGCCAATGTCGATTTCATCGAATACCAGCGTGCGCGGCGTGGGATTCTTGCTCGCCTTGGATGAGTTTTCTTCCACGGCAACCTTCAGCGCCAGCATCACGCGCGACATTTCGCCGCCTGAGGCAATCTCCGTGAGCGGCTTCATCGGTTCGCCGGCGTTGGTGGCAATGCGGTAGTCAACCGTATCCCATCCGGCGGAGGTCCAATGGTTTGTGGCAGGGGCCAAAGTCCCATCTCCTCCAAAGTCGTGCCCTGACCCGGTGCTGCCCGCGACCGAGCCGCTGTACTGGCTTAAGCCCGCACCCTTCTTCTTCTTTCCGTCCGCATCGGCACGGCCTGAACTGAGCCCTTTGCTTGCTGCCGCCTCAGCGGTCTCAGATGCGGCCAGAATCGCCACCTCGAAGCGCACCTTCATGGCTAGTGAGTTGATCTGTGTCTCGGCCAGCCGGGCCAGCTTGGCGGCGGCCACGCGGCGCGCGTCGGTCAAAGCCGACGCCACCTTCTCATACTCCCTCGCTGCCTTGTCGAGGTCGATGCGGACGGTCTTCAGAATCTCGTCACGGTCTTCCACTTCAGAGAGCTTGCGGGCTACCTCTTCGCCAAAGGCAGCCACCTCGGCGACAGTCTTGCCGTATTTGCGTTTCAACCGGTCGAGCTGGGCGAGCCGATCTTCAATCTCCGCAAGCCGCTCGGGCGAAGCGCTAATGCCCTCGGCGTAATCGCGCAATGTGGTGGCCACGTCATCCACTGTGGCACGCGCTGAAGTGAGTTGTTGCACTGCATCGGTAAACCGGCCGTCATAGCGGGCCAGTTCTTCCACGTTGCGAATGGCCGCGCGCAGAGCGGCCTCAGCACTGGACGACCCCTCGTAAAGCTGGTCGAAGGCCGACTGCGCCGCCGTATAGAGCTTTTCCGCATTGGCCAGCACGCGTTTTTCGGTTTCCAGCTGCTCGTCTTCCCCGGCCTGCAAGTGGGCAGACGCAATCTCCTTGCGCTGATAGGTCCACAGGTCCACCATGCGCAGCCGGTCCTGCTCGCCGTGAAGCAGGTCTTCCAGCTTCTGGCGAGATTCTGACCAACGCGCGTACGCTGCGGCTACCTCGTCGGTGGAGATGCCGGCAAAGCGGTCCAGCAACATGCGCTGCTGCGCCTGATCAAAGGAGGAGAGCGTCTCAGACTGAGCGTGAACCAGCGCCAGCTCCGGAGCCAACTGCTTGAGCACCGAAACCGTGGCCGGCTGGTTGTTGACGAAGGCGCGGCCCTTGCCGGTGGAGAGAATCTCGCGGCGCAGGATAATGTCAGCGCCCTCGGCGTCAATGCCGTTTTCTTCCAGGATGGCCTCGGCGGCCGGGGTGGACTCAAAAACGCAGCT
>Ga0302267_10004028_pt1 | contig 16396 bp, 9 predicted proteins | sample III_Bog_E1_3_FD_194555 | JGI IMG/M metagenome (GOLD analysis project Ga0302267, IMG submission 194555) | Peat permafrost microbial communities from Stordalen Mire near Abisko, Sweden - III_Bog_E1_3 | ecosystem: Environmental > Terrestrial > Soil > Wetlands > Peat | place: Sweden: Abisko... | reverse complement strand
AAGCCACACTCAACCCCACTGGCATGCTGCTCAAGATGTACCGTGATCACTTCGGCGTCATCCCGGTCGAGGTCACAGGCAATTCGCCGCAGCCCAAGCCTTTTTATCCTGCCGGAGGCGATCAGCCAGCGGTCAATCCAGGCAGCAACACTTATCCGCTCCAGTAGTGTGTTTTGGCTCTGCATGAATGCGAAAGCGGCAAGTTCAAAAAATGAGGACAGTGATGAAGATTGCAAATCTGTTTTGGGCAATGGCGTTGGGTATGGCCGTTGCATCCGGTTCCATGCTCTCGGCTCAAGTGCAAACCATCGTGCCGCCGGTAATTCCGGGCGCCAAACCCGTCATGGTCGAGCACATTAAAATCCACGGCGCGGCTCTCGAAGGCAATCTTGAAGGCGACGGCGTCGATCGCGAGGTGTTCGTCTTTCTTCCGCCCAGCTACAGTAAGGAGAAACATCGCCGCTATCCGGTCGTCTATGCGCTTCACGGCTATTCAATCGGAGCCGAACAATGGTCCGGTGAGATCCACGTGCCGCAGACCATCGAAGGAGCCTTCGCCCAGAACGCGAAAGAGATGATCGTCGTGCTGCCCGACTCGAAAACCGTCTACAACGGCTCGATGTACTCGAGTTCGGCGACCTCTGGGGATTTCGAGAAATTCATCTCGCACGATGTGGTTGCTTACATCGATGCGCACTACCGGACAATTCCCGAACGCACGAGCCGCGGTCTGGTCGGCCACTCGATGGGAGGCTATGGAGCCAGCCGCATCGGCATGAAACATTCGGATGTTTTTGGCGCGCTCTACATCATGAGCCCCTGCTGCCTGTCGCCAATGGGAGGCGGCGGGCCCGGTCCCGCTGACAAGATGAAAGAGATGGCGATTGCCAATGAAAAGAAGATCGCCGAGGCGAAATCGCCATCCGAAGCTGCGGCGCTTCTGCCGGGCTTCGGCTCAGCACAGCTTGCTACGGCTGCCGCATGGTCCCCCAACCCGAAGAACCCGCCGCTTTATCTCGACCTGCCAACGAAGGACGGGATTCCGGTGCCCGAGGTGGAGGCAAAATTCGCGGCCAATGCACCCCTCGCCTTCGTGGATCAGTACATCGGAAATCTCAAGCAGTATCGCGCGATCTCAATGGACGTAGGCGACCAGGACGGCTTGCGTGTCGATGCCGGCAAGCTACACGGCATCTTTGACAGCTATGGAATAGCAAACAGCTTTGAGATCTATCCGGGGACGCACACCAGCGCCGTGGCGGATCGTTTCCAAAATCATGTGATGCCGTTCTTCAGCAAGAATCTTTGTTTCAAGGCTGGATGCCGGTAAATATCTCGGGGCAGCGGCAGTCGGAGACCTCGCTGACGGGTGAAATTACGAGCGTCGTTCGCGTCTCCTTGCCACGAATACTGGGCGTGCTTGGGATACGCGCACAGTGGCGCATCCCCGGCACAAAAAACATCCGGCTCCACTCGGCTGCTTTGTCAGCGATGCCGTTCATCGCAGCAATTGTTGAGAACTTGGTTCCAAGGGCTGGAATCCAGCATCTTCCCCCTATACCCAAGCTGGGCAATGAATTGCCATTTTCACGCGAATAAGCGATACTAAACGTGGTCTGAGAGGAAATATCCTCTGCGCCCGATGTATTCCCAACCGACTGAGCAGATTACACTTGTTCAATCAATCTGGTCAGAATCTCAGGTGGCGAGTGAAGGCAGGCTAATGGTAGTGAATAGGGTTAAAAACTGGCGTACTATCCGTTTACTATCCAGTCTCTTGACCCTTATTTTCTGCTTAAGTGATTGATTAAAATGGCGCTATCGTCTAGGGGTTAGGACGTGAGATTCTCAATCTTAAAACCCGGGTTCGATTCCCGGTAGCGCTACCAGAACCACTTCCAAGAAGTTCCTATCCTGTCCAAATATGACTCGCCCTTCTCGCTGGTCCTGGTTGCCCCGCTTGCTGTCAGCGGGGCTCACCTCGGTTGTTTCGCTATTGAAGAAGCCGCATGATCCGGCCAGTGTGCAATCAGGATTGTCTCCCAAAGGAAAAAGCGGCATCGTTCCAGCGCAGTTCGCGGCGAAATTGAGGAATCCGCGTTTCCTGATCGATGCGAATCAACTCAATGCCCGCGATTTCAGCAAAATCCTCCAGGTGCTCTGTCGTCAGAGCCTGGCTGAACGAAGTATGATGAGCGCCACCCGCATAAATCCATGCTGCCGCCGCAACTTTGAGACTGGGCTTGGGCAGCCACACTGCTCGGGCAACGGGCAGCTTCGGCAGATCCCGCTCAGGCTGAATCACCTCGATTTCATTTACGATCATGCGGAAGCGGTTCCCCATGTCGATCAGCGATGCAACGATTGCCGGTCCAGAAGGAGCGGTGAAGACCAGCCTCGGCGGATCCGCTTTTCCACCAATGCCGAGCGGGTGAACTTCGAGCGAAGGTTTATCTGCCGCAATTGACGGACAGACCTCGAGCATGTGTGCGCCGAGTACCTTAGGCGTTCCCGTGAAGTCGTAGGTATAGTCCTCCATGAAGGAGGTACCGCCGGGCAAACCTTGCGCCATTATCTTCATGCTCCTGAGCAATGCCGCGGTCTTCCAGTCGCCCTCAGCGCCAAAGCCAAAGCCGTCCGCCATCAGGCGCTGCACAGCGATGCCCGGAAGCTGCTCCAATCCAGGTAGATCCTCAAATGTATCGGTGAATGCGCCGAAGCCTCCCTCGGTCAGGAATGCGCGCAGGCCGAGTTCGATTTTCGCTGCGGCGCGGAACGCTTCGGGCCGGTCGTGCTGCTTGGCGACCGAGTACGTCTCTCGATACTCCGCGACCAGCCGTTCTACATCGGAATCCGGCACCTCATTCATGCGGGCAACGAGGTCGCTGACTCCATAGCCTGAAACCGAATAACCAAACTGCGCTTGGGCCGCGACCTTATCCCCTTCGGTCACTGCCACGTTGCGCATGTTATCTCCGAAGCGCGCGATCTTGAGGTTTTGCGAGTCGTGCCACGCCGCGGCGGCGCGGATCCACGTTGCAATCTCGCCGATCGTCTCGGGGTCTTGCCAGAAGCCGACGACGACCTTCCGTGCGAGTCGAAGCCGCGCGGTGATGAACCCGAACTCCCGGTCGCCATGCGCCGCCTGATTCAGATTCATGAAGTCCATGTCGATGGATGACCACGGCAACCCGCGATTGAACTGCGTGTGGAGATGAAGGAACGGCTTGGCAAGCGAACTCAGCCCCGCAATCCACATTTTGGCGGGAGAGAAGGTGTGCATCCACAGCACCAGCCCGATACACTTCTCAGTGTTGTTGGCCTCCCTGCACAGATTTCGAATCTCGTCTGGCGTGGTCACCACGGGTTTGTACACGACTTTGACCGGAATCAACTGCTCATTCCCGAGGGAATCGGCAATCTTCTGCGAATTCGCGGCTACCTGTTTTAGAGCTTCCACTCCGTACAGGTGCTGACTGCCGGTAATAAACCAGATCTCCAGTGACTCAAGTTTCTCCATTTTCATCTCCAGTTCCTTCAAACTTTGTTCAAGGTGTGGCGCCAGTTGATTCCGGTTGAGATCGTTCCAGTTCACTAAATGTACGGCCAGCCATCCGAGGTGAAGTTCAGCCGGTTGATGCCCAGCGTGGGCGTTCCATTGTTATTGCCGTCGTAGTAGTGATAGACGATGGTGGGCAGCAGTTTGCTGCCATCGCTACCTTTATCAGTGAAGACGCTGGCGCCACCGGGACCATAGATATTGCCGTGCGAGCTAATGAGAATCGTCCCGCCGCCGCTCTCCAGGCTGACGCCGCCGCGGTCATAGTACGGACCGGTTACGCTCTGTGAGCGGCCAACGATCTCGCGGTAATTGCTGCTGGTTCCGTTGCAGCAGGTGTTGATCGGCGCGAAGTAGTAGTAGTAGCCGTTCCAGTAGTAGATGAACGGACCTTCCTCGCCGTTTGTACGGGCGCCAATCTTGTACCAGGTGGCGACGGCAGCAGAAGTGGCGACCGGGTATGCATTGCTCCCGCTGGAAACCGGAAATCCGATGGTGGCATTGGAGACAGCTGTGCTGGGCGATTGCAGCTCCAGCAGATGCGTGCCGTCGCTCCACGATCCGAAGACCAGCCACCAGTTGCCGCTGGCGTCGACGAACGGCGCTGGATCGATGGCGTTCCAAGTGGTGGTGTTGACGAAGTTCCATGCACTGTTGGTTGGCGCTGTGGTGGTGGCGTTCGTCCAGGAAGAGACGACATAGCCCTTATCCGTCCACGGCCCGTAAGGAGTTGTGCTGGTTGCGAGCCCGATGACCGCCTCGGCTCCTGTTGAAGGATCGTAAGGGATTGCGTAGTACTGGTAATAGGTGCTGGTGCCGCTGTCGTACAACACATCGGGCGCCCAAACATCGGTGTTCTGCTTATTGTTGTACGCGAGCGGTGTTTGCAATCCAGTCCATGAGGCGAAGTCGGGGCCGATGATGGGGCAGTAGTCTTCGCCCGCAGTGGTTAGCCAGTAAGTGCCTTGCGCCGCAGTGCAAGACGCGGAGCTTCCGGCTGGTTCGGCGGTTTTAGTTACATAAGTGAATGTTGTCCCGTCGGTGGAAAAGGCGAGCGTCTGATGCGTTCCGTAGAGCCAGTAATAATGGGTCGTCGGATCCTGCAACATATACGGGTCGTGGACGTAGATCCCCGTGCCACTGACAGCGAGCGGGGCCGTATAGGCCGCAGTGCCGCTGCTCGTGATGACCCACTCCTGGCAGGTGCATCCGGTCACGTTCAATGAACGCGCGCCCTGATCGATGGTGGCCGAAGATGTTGTGCCCGAGCCGTCGTTCTGCAGATAGTAACCGCTGTTCAGGTTCTTGATCAGGTAATTGCCGTCGGTGAGAAGGTAGAACGCCCACAGATGGTCGGCGGTGCCGTTGTCGGAATACTGCAGCGCTTGCGCCCCGGTCGATGTGGATGCGTTCAGGATGCCCAGGACCTGATGCGTGAGCATATTCTCCACGTTATATTGGCTGTTGCCCATGGGCATAAAGTGCCAATAAATGTCATTTGTAGTTGTGCTGGACGATTCCTGCACCACGTTTGTGCCGGCAGTTTGCAACTGCCCGCTGACGCCCAGGACCATGCTGCTGGCGGCATTCTTGAACGTGTACGTATCCGTGTCGCCCATCGCGGTCAGCGTTCCCATATCGGTGGCCGTTGTCGTGCAACTACCGCAGCTGGTAGTGCCGCCGCCTCCGCCGCCGCAGCCCGACAGAATGGTTGCCGACGAAAGTACAATTCCCAGCCATAATTGGCGCTGGTGCCTGGTTGCTCGAATCAATTTATTCCCTGTCAACATGCTCTTCTCATTTCCTGTCCAGGCTGTCTGGACAAAGGCCTTCGCGCGTTTTCCATTCAAGTACTAACAAAACTCCGGGGACCCGGCTCTTGCCGCGTCCACCGCCGCTATTTCGATTCCCCTGTGGCTCCGAGGGTCGCGTGAGGCCAACCATTGTCCCAAGTCAGGGTTGAAATCTGGAGCGCAGGCTTGCCGGTAATCGCGTCGTAGGCGTGGAAGACTAGAATATCGCCTTCCGGCCTTTGCAGGACCGACTCACCGCCCGGTCCTAGCCAGCGGCTGTTGGGTTCAAGAAGCTGCGTTCCGCCTCCCTCCAGCATCGGCTTGCCATCCTCATCCACGTAAGGACCTGTCACATGGCGCGATCGTCCGACCATGGTGCGATAGCTGCTGTGAGTGCCGCGGCAGCAAAGATCGAATGAAACAAACAGATAGAAATAGTCTCCATGGCGCACGATGAAGGGCGCTTCGATTGCCTGCCAGTCCGCCGGCAAGCCTGGCTTTGGCGGTTCCGGATGCGCTGGCATCGTTCGTGCGGCCAGCGAGTATAGATTTGCATCCGTGGACGAAGTCTTGCCCGTAATTGGATCGATCCGGCGCATCTTGATACCGCCCCAGAAGCTGCCGAAGCTGAGCCACGGCTGGCCCTTCTCATCGAATACGATATTCGGATCGATGGCGTTGAAGTTGTCTGCCACGGTTGATTTCAGAACCAGACCTTCATCCTGCCAGTGATATTTCGGGCTCTTCGGGTCGAGCGTCTCATTGGTTGCCAAAGCGATGCCGGAGGTGTTCACGCCGAAGGCCGAGTAAGCGTAGTACAGATGGTATTTGCCCTGAAAGTGGGAGATGTCGGGGGCCCATAGCTCCTTGGTCGTGGAGCTAGCCTGGTGAATCCAGTCCGGAATTTTGTCAAAGACGTGGCCGCATACCTTCCATGCCAGCAGATCATTGGAGCAGCGAATCGGAAACTGGCCCTCGCTGGGGTTCGACGTGGTGGCAAAGACGTAATAGGTGCTTCCCTCTCGCGCGATGGAAGGGTCGTGAGTCACGGGATAGTCGCCAGTGAGCCGCAGCGCCTGAGGCTGCTGGCAATTGAGCGGTGGCACAAGAAAAATGGCGAGTGCGGCAAGTTGCAGGAAGATAGTACGCACGAGGAATCTCTTTCTGTTGTGAAGGGGACTTACATCCCAAAGTATGTCAACCATGCATGATGCTGATACAAAGCGCGACGCCGAAACCGGCCGTCGCGCTTTGCATATTCTCCGGCCCATTGAAGCAGGGTCGGAGATCAACGGTTAGTAGGTGATGTTCAGCCGGAACTGAACGTTTCTTGGTCCGTTTTGCAGACCGCCGATTTGGCCAGCATCGATATTGGAGGTTGTTCCGGAAGCGAGGGAACCCACGGTAGTGGTGCCCACAGCCGAGTTTGGTCTGAGGAAGATATGGCGGTTGAAGGCATCGAACATCTCAGCACGGAAATTCGCTTTGATGTTGCCGTGGATGGGAATGACTTTGGAGATGCCAAAGTCCTCGGTTAGATAGCCGAAGCCGCGGATGTCGGAGGAGTTGCGCGGCATGGTGCCAAAGCGGTACGGGTTTCCGCCAGCGGGGCTTCCGGCGGGATCACGATTGGTGATGTAGTTGGGGTCGTAGAATGCGTTGCAATTGAAGTATCCTGTCTCGCAGGCAAGGGAGTTTGGGTCGGTCGGGTTGGAGCCAGTAGTCCCCGGCTGGAAGGCCAACGGGTTCTTGTAGTGGGGGTTTTTCACCGGCTGGCCGGGCACTCGGTCGTAGCGAACGCTGGAATTCTTGCCGGGGATGCCCGTTGCGCCGAAGATGCTGATGGGCTGTCCGCTAACGTAGTGCTGAATGCCGTTGACGCTCCAATGCGAGATCACCATGCTGATCGGCTTGGGCGTGTTGCCGAAGAAGGTCTTTCCCTCGCCTACAGGCAGCTCGTAAGTATAGCTGACGACGAAGTTATGGGGCACGTCCTCGCTGCTGACGGCCTTTTCACCCCTGAGGTTTTCCGGATCCTGCACGGCGCCGCCGTTCTGCAATGTGCTCCAGTACGGCTGGATGACATCGGCATCGGTGAGCGTCTTGGAGAAGGTGTACGAAGCCAGGATGTTCAGGCCGTTGTGGAAGTGCTGCTCGAGCTTTGCTTCCAGCGCGTTGTAAGTGGACTGGCCGAGGTTTTGCAGATAGCTGTCCATGTTGATATAGCCGATCTGCGGGAAGGGGCGCAGGGCCTGAGAAATAGGCTCGCTAATTGGCCAAGTGCAGCCTGTTGCGCAGCTGAAGTTGGCGTAGGGCTCGATGGAGTTGACTTGATTAACTCCGATATCGAGGTTGGGTGGGTAATACGCCCACCAGCCCAGGTAGTCGCCCAACGCCATGTACTTGTCAGGCATATCGTTCATGTAATTGAGCATGGCGTGCAGATGAGTGGCGTGCATGCCCAGATAGCCCGCGCTGAGAGTGAGATTGGGCGTGATCTGGTGCTGCATTTCCAGCGTCCAGCTCTCCATCATTCCCGGGCGTCCGTTGCTTTTCGCCACATAGTCGGCGGCAATGTTGGTGCCATCCAACTGGTTCGGGCCCAGGTTAGGCGTAGTGGGCAATACGGGAAGTCCGCCATCGAGCGGATAACCGCCAAGTGGCTCGCCCGGAGTGGAGAGATCCCCTTGAACCGTGAATCCCTGCACGGTTCCCTGGCCGTAATCTGCTTCTACGAGCGGACCGTAGTAGATGCCGACGCTGCCGTGAATTACATCCTTGTGGTTGAGAACGTCCGGCTCCCAGGAGAAACCGACGCGCGGCTCGAAGTTCTTCCTGTAAACAGAGCCCCAGGTTTCGTTTTGGCTTCCGTTGCGGCCTGCGCCCTTTCCGGCAAACACCAGCGCACCTAGCTGCGGCCCGTAATAGCCCGGAGTTGCGGCCGCGTCAACCTTCGTGGGATCCCAGATGGCGGTATCGCCAGCCGCTTCGCGGCGTGGCGTTTCGTAGCTCCAGCGCATGCCGAGATTGATGGTCAGGTTCGGTTTCACTTTCCAGTCGTCCTGCGCGAAGATCGCGCCATAGTGGGTGATCCAGCGCGGCGCATGCAGGTCGTTGAGGTTGTTCATGTCGCCGGTTTCGCCAACAAGGAAGGCCGCGAAGGAGTTTCCGTCCGATCCCCAGAAGTGCGTATCCGAGGCGGTTTGATTGTCCCAGAACTCGATGCAGCCGGCGTTGCCGCTGCATGTGCCGCCGATATGGCTGACCCATGAGTACTGGTGATACTGCGCGTCGATGCCAACCTTGATGCTGTGCGCGCCGTGCTGCCAGTGCAGGATGTCGTTCACCGCAACTACGTTGTCGATGTCCGTGCTGTCCTCCTGCTGGCCGATGCCGCCGAAGGAGTTGCCATAGAATTCAAAGACCGGGAAGTCGTTGCTGAAGCCGTTGGCGATGCCCAACTGCTTATCCCAATCTGTTCCCATCTGCGAGGCTTTGGACTTGTTGATGTTGTTGGAGCGGTTGCCGCCAAAGGTGAACGAATTCACCAGGGTCGGCGTTACAATCCAGTCCCAGCCGCCGCGTATCAGCTTGCCCAATTGGTCGACTGTTCCGCAGCATGTTTGAAACGGCACCGGCAAATTCGAGTTGCCGCCCGAATCGGTGTTTTCCCTGGAACTCCAGAATGCCCAGATTTTGTTCCTGGCTCCGAGATTCTGGTCGATGCGAATGCTATACGCCGTATTGTCGATGATGCCTTCGCTGCGCTGAACATAGTTATAGGTGTTGCTACCGGCGACCTCCTGCTTCGCCAGCGGCATCAGATACTTGGTCACGATGTTCTGGGCAATCGTGCTCGCGCGGTTGATGGGAATCTGGTTGTTGGGAAACGCGATCGAGCGGCACGGATAAGCGTTGCCGCTACCGGTCGTTACATATTGCGGATCGAAGATTTCTCCGAAATAGAGAGTCTGAGTACAGGCATTATCGTTGGCTGTCACCCCGGGAATTTGCCCGCCCAGAGTGGACGAGAAGTCGAAATATTGTCCGTCACTGCCCAGCATGGCGGGCGTTGGCAGAATGCTGGTAATGGCGCCGCCGTAAGTTTGACGCCACTGCTCCCAGTTGAAGAAGAAGAAGCTCTTGTCCTTGCCTTTGTAGAGATGGGGAATGTGAACTGGGCCGCCCAGGTTGATGCCGTAGTCGTACTTGGTGTCCGCCGGACGTTTGAACTGCGCTTTGGCATTTTCTATGCACTGTGTGGCGTCGGAACCTGTGCAAAGGTTCTCTTGCTCCGCCATCTCGCCGTTGCTGAACCAACTGTTAGCGTCAAACGAGGCGTTTTTTGCGAAAACATAGGCCGTGCCGTGGAAATCGTTGGTGCCGCCCTTGGTGTTGAAGTTGGAGATACCGCCGGTGGTTCTGCCCAGTTCCGCGGGCAGGCCGGAGAGGGTGATGTGAAATTCGCTTACAGCGTCGACCGAAGGCGAGATGATGCCAAAGCTGCCAGAGCCGTTCTGCTGCCGGTTAGTGGTGATACCGTCAATCAGAAAGTCAGTTCCAGCCTCTTGGCCGCCATTGATCTTGATTGGGTCGGTGGCGGCGGCCATGCCGTAGGAAACCACGCCCGGAGCCAGGGTAATAAGCGTCTCCAGAGAACGCCAGCCGTTGACTGTCAGTGGCAGGTTCTCCACTTGTTCGGGTTGAACGGAAACGCCCATGTCTGAAGTATCCGTCTGCAGAGTTTCCGCGCCCGCGCTCACAGTGACCATTTCATTGGTCGCGCCGACCGCAAGAGCGATGTCCTGCGAGCTGGTCGCGCCAACCGCTACGACAACGCCCTTGTGAATCGCGGTTTTAAAGCCGTTCGCCGCCACTGTGATGTCATAGTTTCCAGTGCGGACCGACGGAAAGACATAGTAGCCGGTGGACGAGCTGACCGTCGAGTAGGCGGTTCCCGTCTCCGTTCCGCGAATGCTCACCTGCGCCCCTTGAACCACCTTGTTGGCTGGATCGAGGACGGTGCCGGAGATGGCGCCGGTGTCCAACTGGGCCGCCGCGGATGCGGAGAACCCCAAAAACATGAACAGCAATGCCAGCCATACTCCAAAAGGCGCTGTTCCGAATCCATGCGCCCTGCAGTACGTGGTCATTCCGTGTTTCGGTGTCGAGCTTGATTTCATCTGTCTGCCTCCTAAGCAAACTTTGTTTCGGAATTTGTTGCGCTTTCCATTTCCCTTTTCTTTGGCGCTGCTTGCATTTTCCTGCACACTTTTCGAGTGGTTCAGGCCCGGTGCGGGCGCCTACAGCACCAGGTCAAAGCTCGTATTGTCTCGTTGCCCCGCAGGCATCCCAGCCTTCTCCGCATCTTCTTGCAGCTTCGCAGGAACGGCCGGCACGGATGCAACGCAAGACAATTCCAGTAACATGGTAATCGTTTACCCAAATGAGCACGGTCACCACTTCTTCTTGAAGAGCGTGCCCATTCGAACACCCGCATCAACGTCTTGCAACGCTATTAACGGTTTGCCGGGACGTTTGTTGTCATAACTCGTTATATTGCATAGTGTTAACCAGGCCAACAATGGACAAACGTGGTCCGCTTGAGGCGACGTTTGCCGTGGTGCTATAGTTGAGTCCCAAGGGAAATCTGAGTACTCTATGTCGACCGCCGATCCAGCATGTGAGCCTAACGTACTCAGTCCAAAGCAAATCGGCATAGTGCGCCATCACCTTTCGGAGCTAGCCGCGAGCCACGCCTTCGCGGGAAGCAAGCGCACCCAGGACTTCCTTCATCTGATCGTTGAGCATGCCCTGGCAGGGGATCTCGATAGCCTGCGCGAGCGGATGATTGGAGCCGAGATGTTCGGACGCCCGGTCGATTACGACACGGGAAGCGATTCGGTGGTCCGCGTCAAAGCCACGGAAGTTCGAAAGAGGCTGGCCCAGTACTACCTTGAAGCAGACAGAAAACCTGCGGTTCGCATTGAGCTTCCAAGCGGATCTTACGTGCCGAGGTTCGTCTTCGAGCCGTTGGCGACAATTGCTCTGCCGCAAAACGAGGTTGTTCCTCCGGTCTCCGCATCCGCACAGGAGCAAGAACCGTCCGCCAAGAGTCCTGAATCGCCAGAAAACGTGCCGTCCCCCTCTTCCACGCGGAAATTCAGCCGTACGCCGCGCTTGCTGGCTGGCGCTGTGCTTGGATTGACCCTGATCGCGGTGATCGCCTACGCCGGCTATAGAAAATGGTCCGCCGATTCGAATGCCCGGCAGGGGATTCACTCCATCGCGATTTTGCCGCTGGAAAATCTTTCGGGCGATCCAGGGCAAGAGTATTTCGCCGACGGAATGACGGAAGAGTTGATCAACGACCTGGGCCAGGTTTCCACGCTGCGCGTCATCTCCCTGACTTCGGCAATGAGCTACAAGGGCACCAAGAAGAAGCTGCCCGACATCGCCCGCGAGTTGGCTGTGGACTGGGTTGTGGAGGGGGGCGTGCTGCGCGAGGGCAACCAGGTGCGTATCAGCGCGCAGTTGATTGATGCCCGGACCGATCGCCCCATCTGGGCACATACTTATGTCCGCGACATGACCAGCGATCTGGCTCTACAGGGAGAAGTGGCGCAAACCATTGCCGAAGAGATCCGCACCAATGTGACGCCGCAGGAGCATGCGCGTCTCACACGCGAGCGCCCCATCGATCCCGAAGCACAGGACCTGTACTTGCACGGAGTCCTTCTGCGGGAAGCGGACGATTGCAAGAGCGCCGCCGAGTATTTCAGTCGCGCAATTGCGAAGAATCCTCGCTATGCGCAGGCGCATTCCGCCCTGGCCAGTTGCTACGGCAGGATGGGCGAATCGGGCCGGATGCCCTATGAGGAGGCATTTACCCGGCAGAAGGCGGAAGCGATCAAGGCCATCGAACTGGATGACTCGCTGTCCGAAGCCCATGCCGAACTCGCCAATACCGCAATGAGCCTGGACTGGGACTGGCCGACCGCGGAGGCGGAATTCCGTCGCGCGCTACAACTCAATCCTAATTCGGCAACCAGCCACGAGAAATACGCGTTCTATCTGGTTCGAACCGGTCACCTGCAAGAGGCTCTTGCTGAGGTCGAGCGGAGTGTCGATCTCGATCCCGTCTCTGGAAGCACCTTCCACGCTGAGGGGTTCATCTATTACTTCTCCCGCCGGTACGACCAGGCCCTCGCGGTGACGCAGACGGTGCGAGGCCTCAAGATCAATCTGCCTGACTGGAACTTTCTTATCGGCGATATCTACGCTGAGAAGGGTATGTACGCCGAGTCCATCGGTGAATTTATCAAGCCGGGCGGCGGCCCATATTCTCTGGGCCATTTGGGCAATGCTTATGCCCGCGCTGGCAAAACGGACGCAGCTCTCAAGACGATCTCGCAACTGCAAGAGTATGTGCGAAAAGATGGCGTGGGAAGATACGAGATTGCGCTCGTTTATACCGGACTGGGCAACAAAACGGAAGCGTTCAAGTGGCTGGAGGAGTCATATAAAGCGCATGATGCGGGGCTTCTGTATCTCAAAATTGATCCTCCCCTTGACCCATTGCGCTCCGACCCGCGCTTCGACGACCTGGTGCGGCGTGTAGGCCTCACGAAATAGATGGATATCCGGGAATTTGGGAGGGCTGATAGCGCTTTTTGTCTCCCGTTCACAGCGCGCTCGGAAAGAGAGAGAAGCCGCCAATTCCCGCCCGGCGTCGATCAAGAGCAATTTAGTGCGGCGACCCGGCGCCAGAGCAAAAATAGACCACAGAACATCGCGGAAGCGGTGTTTTGCGGCGGAGTAAAAGTAGTCCACCGCCGGATCTTTGTTTCACGAACATTTGCCATTGCGGCAGGGTTTGTGGAACACCGGAGGAATGTATTTCGTGGATATTTATGGACGCGTACGGCGTGCGGTATTGGTGGATGGGCGAAGTCAACGAGCAGTTGCTCGCGAGTTTGGGATTTCGCGTGATTCGGTTCGTAAGATGCTGCGGTTTTCGGTGCCGCCTGGCTATCAGCGCCAGCAGCCGATCAGGCGGCCCAAGCTCGATCCATTGCAGGGCGTGATCGATGCGATCCTCGCAGAAGACAAGACGCGGCCAGCCAAGCAGCGACATACGGTCAAGCGGATTTTCGAGCGACTAAAAGAAGAACATGGTTTCTCTGGTGGCTACAGCATCGTGAAGAACTATGTGCGTGGCGAGCAACTGCGCAGTCGTGAGATGTTTGTGCCGTTGGTTCATCCACCGGGCGAGGCGCAGGTAGACTTCGGTGAAGCGCTGGTGGTGATTGCCGGAGTGGAGCAGAAGGCGCACTACTTGGCGATGGATCTTCCGCACTCCGATGATTGCTTTGTCATTGCGTTCCCGGCTGAGACAACAGAGGCCTTCCTTGAAGGTCATGCGCGAGCTTTTGAGTATTTTGGAGCTGTGCCCACGCGTATTTTGTATGACAACACCAAGATCGCTGTGGCGCGCATCCTCGGCGGTGAGGAACGGACGAAGACGAAGGCCTTCCTGGAGTTGCAGAGTCACTATCTGTTTGCCGATAAGTTCGGACGGCCTGCAAAGGGTAATGACAAGGGCAAGGTTGAGGGTCTCGTCGGTTATGCACGCCGCAACTTCATGGTTCCGATTCCGCATTTCAACAGTTGGGAAGCGTTCAACGCGCACTTGGCTGAGCAGTGTCGCAAGCGTCGTGAGCGGCGTCTGCGCGGGCAGACAGAGACGATCGGCGAGCGCTTCGAACGAGACCGGGAAGCGATGCTGCCGCTGCCTGCAGCGCCGTATGAAGCCTGTGAAAAGGTCTCCACGCGAGTTACGTCGCTCTCGCTGGTGCGCTACCGCAGCAACGACTACTCGGTGCCAACCCCGTATGGCCATCGCGAAGTGTTGGTAAAGGGCTACGTGCATGAAGTGGTGATCGCCAGCGGTAGCAAGGTCATCGCCAGACATACGCGCAGTTATGAGCGTGAAGCTGTAGTTTACGATCCACTGCATTATCTGGAACTGCTCGAACAGAAGACACGCGCCCTCGATCAGGCCGCACCTCTTGCTGGCTGGCAGTTGCCGGTGTGCTTTATTACACTGCGGCGATTGCTCGAAGCCCGTCTCAACAAGCATGGCAGTCGCGAGTATGTTCAGGTGCTTCGACTGCTGGAGACCTTCTCTATCAAGGAAGTAACCTGTGCCATCGAAGACGCACTGCTGCTGGGCACCATCAGCTTCGATGCAGTGAAGCATCTTTTGTTGTGCCGCATCGAGCGACGACCACCGCGGCTGGACATGGAGAACTACCCACATCTGCCGATGGCTGCAGTGCATATGACGCAAGCAAGCGATTACATGACCGTGCTCATGGAGGTGCCGGCATGAGCGAGATGGATAGCTCTCAGAATCACCCGGAGTCGATCGATACACCGCAGCTCTTGCTGGAACATCATCTGAAAGCCCTGCGTCTGCCTACTATCCTGCGTGAGTACGACAAGGTGGCACAGCAGTGCGCTGCTGAAGACATCGACTATCCACGCTTCCTTCTGCGCATCACGGAGCTGGAACTGCTGGACCGCGAGCGCCGTGCGACGGAACGCCGCGTACGGCAAGCGAAGTTTCCAGTTCTCAAGAGCCTGGATAGCTTCGATTTCCTTGCCATCCCATCGTTGAACAAGGCCATGGTGCTGGAACTGGCCCGCTCGGAGTTCCTCGTCCGCCGCGAAAATGCGCTGTTGTTAGGGAACAGCGGTACGGGGAAAACGCACATCGCACTTGCTCTCGGTCTGGCCGCTTGCCAGAAGGGTTATCGCGTGCGCTTCACCACCGCAGCCGCCATGGTGCATGAGCTGATCGAGGCCAAGGATGAAAAGCGACTGCTGCGCTACCAAAAGCAGATGGCCGCCTATGAACTTCTGATCGTCGACGAACTGGGCTTCGTACCGCTCTCGAAGACCGGCGCGGAGTTGCTCTTCGAGGTCTTCAGCCAGCGCTACGAGCGGGGTTCGACGATGGTGACCAGCAATCTTCCCTTCCAGGGGTGGACCGAGATCCTCGGATCGGAGCGCCTTACCGGAGCTCTGCTTGACCGTCTCACCCACCACGTTCACATCCTGGAGATGAACGGCGACAGCTACCGCCTCAAGCAAAGCCGCAAAAAGCGGCCCGCGCCCGCCGCGAGCTGAATCCTATCCCCAGGCCAACGCGCCGCGGGGTAGAAGGGCCTCTTTCGCTACGCTCAAGAGGCCCTTCTACCCCGCAAATCCAACAACTTCCCAGCTACCAACTGGCCTAGTTTTACTCCGCCCCAGTGGCCTGGTTTTACTCTGCCCTTGACCTATGAGCGCTATCGGTCTTCGCGTAGAACGATCCCCTGTAGGATGTCCAGGGCCGCACAGGAATGCCCCAAAAGCCGTCGTTTTGCACGCCGGCCGGTGCAGCTTCCGTCGCCGAGGTCACACTGACTTTGAGACTGCGTGGGAGAGCCGCGCTCGGCCCGGTCGTTTGGTCGACAGAGACATCAGCTACGGAGTTCCCGCGTGCCACCAGCGTCCAATGGGCAAGCGCCTGCCAGTCGCTACCAATCGTGCGGTCACGGATCAACTCGGCGTAGAGCCCCCTGTCGTAGGAGAAATTGATCTCCTCGGTCATTAAGCCGTAAAGTGTGGGGCTGACCTTGGCGGTGGGGTGATCCACCTGAATGGCAAGAGAAGGCGACTGGGCAAGCAGTCTCAAGGACAGCGTGAGAGCGGCGAGTAGAGCGAGTGCAGCTGATCGTTTACACATACGGAAACCCATTTTAGGGTGAAAATAGGCGTTTGGCAATAGGATAACGTTTCCTGGCTCATGGGCCCATGACACCAGAATGAGATTTGGCAAAACATCAACTGCGTACTGTTCCAAAAGCAGAAGAGGCCCCCGCAAGCCGGGAGCCCCTTCTGTGCGCCGTGCATGAATGGCAGCTTGGGGGTGCAAGTCCCCTACACATCCTGATGGAGGAGAAGTGTTAGCGAAGCGCAAGGGCGTCGTCGCGAG
>Ga0302267_10004023_pt1 | contig 16403 bp, 11 predicted proteins | sample III_Bog_E1_3_FD_194555 | JGI IMG/M metagenome (GOLD analysis project Ga0302267, IMG submission 194555) | Peat permafrost microbial communities from Stordalen Mire near Abisko, Sweden - III_Bog_E1_3 | ecosystem: Environmental > Terrestrial > Soil > Wetlands > Peat | place: Sweden: Abisko... | reverse complement strand
AAACATCAGCTCACCGTAGCCGGTGCGCAGGTAGCCCTCAGGCGTAATCTCCGTGGCCGCTTCGGCATCCATCACGCCGATCTCGTCCGTCGATTTGGAAAAGTAGGAAAACGGCTGGTCCGGCCGGTCCATCCCTGGAGAAACCATTTGAGCGTTCAGCGTTGCGGCGGTCGGAATCAGGAACGGCAAGGAAGCAAAAACAACGATCGTCTTGCGAGTGTTTTTCATGGCAGCAGAAAGCCTAAATCATTTTCGTGCTCCATGGACCAGGGAATCTCAACCCGGTACGGGAAGGCCTGGACGGTTCTGAGCCAGTTTGCTTCTCCGCCTGACCATTTCTATTGGGTGCTGTGGTCGTTCGATGCGTCCTGAGCTTTTGCCCTCAGTTGCTGGGCAATCATCCGCTCTCGTCTGCCGTCTTCGGGGCGGTTCAGCTCCGTATACACCGAGGCCAGTTCCCAGTGCGCGTCAAACCAGCTCGGTTCGGCTTTCACCAGGTCTTCCAGCGTCGTCACGGCCTCGGCGTAGTGTCCCGTGGCTACATCCAGCTTGGCCATTTCCATGCGGGCCAGCGGAAGCGTTGGCTGAAGCTGCAAGGCGAGTTCCAGAAGCGGCCGCGCGTTCGTGTAGTCCGCTTCCTCCACGCGTATCGCTCCGAGGTCGAGGTTGGCGGTTGGGTCTGAGGGGTTGGCGCGCAGCGCCCCTTGGAATGCCGCCGCTGCCGCCGCCATGTCTTTCATCGCATACCGGGCCTGCCCAGCCATGGTCGCAAGTCCCGGAATCGTTGGATCCAGGGTCATTGCCGCATCCAGGTCGATTCGGGCCGTATCCATTTCGCCCTTGTGCAAATGCGCTGCGCCGGCAATCACATACGCGCTGGCCAAGTGCCGGGCCTGCGCTACTTTCTCCATGCGCGGAACGCCCTCTTTTTCTCTCCCTGTCTCAATCAGGCTGAATCCAAGTACGTATTCGAAATCCAGATCCGCCTCGTGGCCCGGTTCAAGCGGGGCAAGCAAATCCACTGCTTCCGCCTCCCGGCCCATCTTGATGTAGACAGAACCAAGCAGCACCGCCGCGGCCACGTCGCCCGGCGCAGCGGCATGAAGCGCTTCGCCCTGTTCGCGAGCGTTTGCCAGGTCGTTCTTTTTGAAATAGGCGGTTGTCAGGTTCATCCGCACGGCGGTCTTGTCGGGAGCCTCGGCCAGCGCTCGTAAGTCCTCCTCAATCGCCGCGTCGAACTGTCCCGTGGCGGCCAAAGCCGCGCCCAGTCCGGCATGCGCCTCGGCCATCTTCGGTTCAATCGCCAAAGCCCTTCGATAATGCTCAATCGCGGATCGATAGTCGCCTTGCTGCTCGGCAGTATTCGCCGCGCGCAGCAATTCCGCCGCTCCGGTTGGCGCGGCAGGCTTCGCGGTTTGCCCCGCCGCTGCCTGAAAGCCCAGCGTGATCAGCAGAAAATAGTCGGCTCGCATGGCAACTCAGCATAGCATTTTGCCCGCTCCGAAGGTGTGACTTCCGGCAGCCGGCATCAACCCCGAAGCCGGCCTCGCGCTCGTGCTTCCAGCTCTAATCACTCCCGTGAAAAATCGGCCGCAAATCCGATCGCCCCGTACCGGAGGCATAATAGGCCGCCCAAAAGTACGGGTGCCGATAGCGCGCGTCGCGAATGAGAGTTTGCCGCGCCCCAGTCAACGCCTGGGGAACACTGAGCCCCTGCGCCAGCCCGCCATAGAAGGCGTCCATCATGGGGACCGCCGACCACGAATCGATCTGCCAGCGCGTGGCCACCACGTCGGGAACACCGAGAGAAGCCAGTGTGCCCACAATATCGTCCATCCCGTGATTCCAGCCTTCTTCCTTCTTTCCCGTCGAACACGCGGAAAACACAGCCAGGCGGGCGGCGCGCGGCGGATACTTGCGCAGCATCGCGCTGTCCAGGTACGGCTTGTCCGGATTCGCTTCTTTCAAATTCGCCGCGGCGATCCCCACCCTCTTCGCCGGCGCCAGCAAAAGCCGCGTTCCGCCGTCTTGCTGCGCGGCATGTCCGGCAAAATGAATCGTCGAGGCAGTCGTCAGCCGCGCGGCCACTTGCGACTCTGTCGCCTGTTCCGCCAGCAGCAGGTTGGGATCGTCGCCAAAGCGGGCCACCGCCCGCGCTTCCTTCAGCACTTCGGGCAAAAGCTGGTTCTCTCCCGAGGCGACCGAAGCCCCCACCACCAGAGATTTGCCTGCGGGGGCCGTACCCCGACCCGTGCCCGCATTCAAAAGAAGCGTCGGCGACTCCTCAAGGTCGAACACCAATCCAATCGGCCCAGCCGCGGTCGAAACAGCGGGCCAGGGCAGATTCCCAAGCAGCGGGTCCGGTTCCAGCAGTAACTCCGGGCTTCCGCCCGAGGCTTCCGGTTGCGCAAGCTGGCTCAGCAGGATTCCGCCCGCCCGGCTCGCCGCACGATCAACCACGTCCATCGGCGTCGCAGGCGAGGTCACCGCAAGCAGCAGCGGCGCCGTCGTCGAAAGCAATTCGCTGCTGCCCACCGGAACCTGCTTCCAAACCACGTCTCCACCACTCGCCTCGTACAGCAAAAGGCGGTCCAGCACCACAACCTGGCCCAGCAACTGGTTCTTTCCCAGCCGCCCCAGCGCTTCAACTAGCCGGGGTTCCAGGCAGTCAAGCTCCTTGTTCGGGCAAACCGGCGCCGGCTGCCCCAGAATCCGCAGCCGGTAGCGCTCCCAAAGCGATAGAACATCCTTGCCGGAGCGACCCTGGGCCAGCCATACCCCTGCCAGCACGGCATAGAGCTCGCGGTCCTGTTGCGCCAGCACAATGCTGTCCGCGCCGCCCTTGCCCGCCAGCCGCTCTTCCTCCAGTAACGCCTCCCGCAGCATGGGTTCGGCTGCATTTGGGTGTCCCTGGCTCAGTTCCAGCAAGCCACGAACCACCGCATATTCCCTGCGGTGATAGGAATTGTGCTCGCCCGCCATATGATCGTGTGCCGCATCCAGCATTTGCGCCGCTGCGGTCAGATCCCGGTGTTCGAGATCCAGCTTGGCCATCGAGACTTCCGTTTCTGCAAGGAACCCCTCCACGGACTTTCCGCCCCCGTTGGCCGCCAGTTCGGTTTTTGCCAGCCGCATCTGCTCCTGCGCCTCGCCCGCGGCTCCGGCGCGAATTGCCGCCGCAGCCAGATTCAGCCTCTCCGTCGGAATCAATTCCCGGCTCTGCGTCATTTGAAGCACGCCCAGCACTTCTCTCTGCAGCAAAAGTGCCAGCCGCACCCTGGGCGTATCCCGCTCCACCTCCTGCAAACCCGACAGCGTTGCGTACAGCCGGATTGCCGGAAAGTCGCCGGAATAAAAACGCCGCTCCGTCGCCATGTAATCCCGCCATGCCGACTCCGAATCCCGTGCATCCACCGCCGCCGAGCCAAGCAGGTTCCGTGCCCGCAACTCAAGCAGCGCATAGTGCCGTTCCTGGGCCAGGTTCACCGCCCGTTCAAGGGCAGGATTGTTCTCCGCGGCGCTTCCCGGAGCAGGATCGCAGTAAGCGTCCTGTGTCAGGTCGTGAATCTGAATCCAGGCAAATTCCGCGTCCCGTCCCAGAAGCGGATGAGCCGCGGCATAACAACCGGGAACATCGGAGGATCGCAGCGAAGCGTAGGAGTTCTCCACCGCCGCCCGGTCTTCTCCGGCGCGGTTGCCCAGGGCGTGGAATTGCTGTCCGGCCTTCAGCGCTTCCCGCTGAGCGGCCAGGTAGTCGCCCTTCACGTCCGCATCAATGGCCTGGGCCAGCGAGTGCGCAGCCTGGATGAATCTGGAATCTGGACTAGAGGGGGAGGTTGTGGAGGGAAGAAGCTGGGTGAGCCATGGATCCTGGTGATTGCGGACGAGCGATTCTGCGAGAGAGTGAAGAAGAGTGCGGGAGGCCTGGCAATTCTCAGAGCAGTTTGGGGCGCATGGGGAACCGCGCGAGCAGTCTCCCGGCGAGGGATATGCTGCGTTCAACAGCATTGGCAGCAGCGTGCTCGACAACTCCTCGTCAATCGCCGCCAGCGCCGCGGAATCGGCCGCCAGCGCGCGCATAGCCTGCGGGCTCCCCAACTGCTGCTCCATCCGGCTTTGATGCGTCTTCAACTGGTTCAACTTCTGTTCCAGCGCCTGGAGCCGGGCATGGCCCTCGGCCAGCCAGCGAGGGTCCCGCTCAAACTTCAGATACCGGTTCCAGGTCTCCACCGCATTCATCGCCTGGCCCCGGTCTTCCATCACCACCGCCTCGTTGAACAGCACCATGGAATCGTCCGGGGCCAGCTCGTCGGCGCGCCGCAGATCTTCCAAAGCCGTCGCGCGATCGTTCTCGCTCCCCGTCGAGGAGCCGCGCTCAAAATAGGCGCTCGCAGCGTCCACCAGCAGGCCGGCAGTCACCGGTTCTGTCGCCAGAAGCCGGTCCAGAATCTCGATTGCCGGATCGAACTTTTCCTCCTGAATCTCCGCGCGGGCTTCCAGTTGCAGCCAGTGCGGATCCTCCGGTGCGCTTTCCAGTTGGCGTTCGATGCGAGCGCGCGCATCCAGCAGCCGCGACGATTCGTGTACCAATCCGCCGCCGCGCAAATGTGTCTCGTGCGTCACATCGGAAAAGCCCGCTCCCGGCATCCGCAGATCGTAAGAGCGCGATTGCGTATAGGCCTCAGCCAGCAGCCGTTCCGGGGAATTCGCGCGCTGCCACCAGAAGAAGGTCACTGCGCCAATCAGCAGCGATGCCGCCAGGCCGCTGCCCGCCCAGAGGTAGATCCGGGACGCCTTCAATCGGCTGATCTCCATCGGGCGAATGGTTTGCCGAGGCGTCCGCGCCAGTTCGGCCGCCAGTTTCCTTTGCCACCCGGAGGAGGTCGAAAGCAGCCCGGCCAGTTGAGCCGTTTCCTCCTCGGAAGGTTCCGCGGTCAGCATACGCAGGTGCGCAGCGCATTTGCCGCACTCGGCCGCATGGGCCAGCAGCGCATCAACCTTCGCGTTGTCCGCCAAGCCCGCTTCGCCGCCAAGCAGCGGCAGCCATTCGTCCGGCTTGGGACATTGACCGCCATCGGGCGCACCTCTGCGCATCCACTCCGGCGCAGGAATCTGCGATGTTCTATTTCCCATCAGTTCTTCGAGCGCCCCGGCAAGGGGATCCGCTTGAGAATCCGAGGGGTGTTTCGGGTTTAGGTCGTCAATCATGTCTACGCTCTGTCTAACGTCATTCCGAGCAACATTCCTTTCATCTAAATCCTTCTTCTCTACCCGGATTCCGCGGGATTCCCCGGTTTCTGCTTTTCCACTTCTCCCCGCAGCCACTTCGCGACCCTTCGTAACGCGCTTTCCACTCCCTTGGGGGTAAGCCCCGCCCCGGCAAGCCCGGCGATTTCCTCCGCGGTCAGCCCCTGCCGGTAATAGAGCCAGAACAGGGCGCGGTCGCGCTCGCAGATCACCTCCGGCGCGGATCGCAGCTTCTGGTCAAGTTGCGCCAGCAACACTTGCTGATCCAGCCGCGCCGTCGGGTGCACGCTGGCCGACGGCCCCGGCGCGCCTTCCTCGGCCAGCGCCATGGTTACTACTTTGCCACCCCTCTTCGCCGAATGTGTGCGCCGGAAATAATCATTTGCCACCGAGCCGGAAACCAGCCGCAGAAGCCCCAGGAATGAGTCCTCGCCGCGCGGCTCAAACTCCCGCAAAATACGGCGCTCCTGCTCGCACAGCTTCATGAAGATTTCCTGCACAATATCGTGGACTGTTGCGGGGGAAGGGAAGTTTACCCATGATCGGGAAACGCGCAGCGCCACCAGCGAGGCCAGCGGTGTGCAGCGGCGCAGAAACTCCGTCCATTCCGCGGCATCGGCGGAGCGGGCACAGGCCTTGGCGAGATCGTTGACCGACGTGCGGATTTCATCCATCGCGTGGGACACCAGTTTACCGCAAGCCTGGCCCGCTAGTTATTTGTTTACTAATTCGAGTTCCACTCCAGGTAACCTGCTCCCAGCGCTTGAAATTCCCCTGTGCTAGTATCCCCGCAAGCGCATAAAGAATGATTCACGGGAGCCCCGCATGGAAACCAGCCTCCGCCCGCTCACGCTCGGCGAAATCCTTGACCGTACGGCCGAGCTCTATCGCAACAACTTTGTCCTCTTCGCGGGTATTTTCGTCCCATATGCCGGCGTGGCGCTGGTCCTCAACCTGCTCCTCCTCGGCCTGGGAATCTTGCTGAAGAATCTCCACGTCGCCGGCGCTGCCATCTGGATCACGCTCGGCTCAGGCGCCATTGAAGTGCTGATCCTCTTTCTGCTCGCCGGCGCCTCAGTGGCCGCCATCTGCCGCGCCGTGGCCTGGGTCCACCTCGGCCAGCCCGCTACCATCCGCGGAGCCTATGCCACCGTGCTGCCGCGCCTGGGCCGCTACTTGTGGCTCATGACCATCACCTTCTTTGTCGTCTGGACCCCCTTTGTCCTGCTCTATATCGGCTTCTTCGGCATTCTTGGTTTCTATGGCAAGGTCTTCAGCGCCCACCCCGGCGTTCCGCCCACTCCGCCCGACCCGCAGACGGCCATCATCATCGGCATCTCTGCCCTGGTTTTCTTCCTGCTGCTTTTTCCCGTTGGCGCCTACACCATCCTCATGAGCCTCCGCTACGCGCTCGCCCTGCCCGCCTGCGTGGTTGAGAACACGAATGCACGCCCCTCCCTGCGCCGCGCCATCGACCTCAGCAAAGGCGCGCGCGGCCGCATCTTCGTTCTGGCTTTGCTCATCGGGGTCATCAAGATCGGGCTGGTCGGCATCACCCAGATCTTCACCATCGTGGGCGTAGTCAAGAATCACGGCCAACTCGGCCCCGGCCTCACCGCACTCTCGCAGGTCATCGGTTTCTTCACCAATACCTTCCTCGGCCCCATCTGGGCCACCGGCATCACCCTGCTTTATTACGACCAGCGCGTCCGCAAGGAAGGCTTCGACATCGAGTGGATGATGCAGGCCGCCGGCCTCACCGTGCCCTCGCCAGCTCCCCTCATCACAGCGGAAATCTCCGAATCCGAATCGGTCTCACCCGAAAACCCAGCCGCATATCCCAACGAATCCCAAGCTAAGCCAGACCCACCATACCAACCGCCCGTTCACCCCGCGCCTGTCGATTCAGGCGAGCCTTCGCCGTCTCTCGACTCCCCGAACCCCGATCCGTCAGACCCGAATCGCTCCGAGTGAATCAGCTACTCCACCGGCACAGCCGGCCAAGACTATACTGGCGTGTCCAACCGTGTCTCATGCCAGGCCGGTCCCTCCAGCCCGGCTCGCGTGGCGAGTTACGGCTGGTATGAACCTGCGCCGGACCAACAAAAAAGGCGCGGTGCCCCGTTTTGCGCCTTCTTTTTGGCGCAAGGCGGGAAAGCACAAACCTCAACCAACCCGTTCATAGGGAGAAACCAATGATCCGTCTGCGTCCCGCTTTATTCAGCCTGCTCCTGCTCTTCGGCCTTGAAGCCGCAAACGCCGCCGCAACCGCTCAAGCCAAGCCCATTCCCCCGGCCCAAGCCACCCCGGCGTCACCCATCCAGGTAGCCTCGCCCAACGGACAGATCGTCTTTTTCCTCTACGAAGCTCAGCCCTCCCAATCGCCGCTGCGTTACTCGGTCGAGTTCCACGGCAAGCCTCTCATCGCCAAATCGAACCTCGGCCTCGACATCACCGGCCAGCCCGCCTTCGGACCCGGCATGAAGAGCACCGGCGCGCAAACCAGCACCGCGGACGAAACCTGGTCCATCCCCGTCGGCAAAACCAGCACGGTTCGCGACCATTACAACGCCGTCCGCGCAGATTTTCAGGACGCCTCCGGCCGCAAGCTCACCATTGAAGCGCGTGTCTTCGACGATGGCGTTGCCTTCCGCTACCTCGCGCCCGTTCAGCCTTCCCTGACCCAGGTGCGCATCGCCCACGAGCTGACCGAGTTCTCCTACGCCAAAGACGCCACCACCTACCCGCTCATCCTCGAAGGCTTCCAGTCCTCCTGGGAAGATGAGTATCAGCAGCGCCTCTCAAGCGGCCTCCACAAAGACTGGCTCATCGGCCTTCCCCTGCTCGCCGAGGAGCCGGGCGTCGGCTGGCTAGCCATTACTGAGGCCAACATCGACAACTACGCCGGCATGTACCTGCGCAAGGGCTCCAACGGAAACAGCCTCCGTGCCGAGCTCTCGCCGCGCCTCGACGAGCCCGGCGTCGCCGTCGAAACCACCGCCCCGTTCCACACCCCTTGGCGCGTTCTCATGATCGGCGATGAGCCCGGCCGCCTCATCGAATCCAACATCGTTCTCAACCTCAACCCGCCTTCAAAAATCGCGGACACCTCTTGGATTCGCCCCGGAAAATCGGCATGGGACTGGTGGTCGGGCCAGGCCGCTCCCAGCGTCAGTTTCAAAACCGGCATGAACACCGACACCATGAAGCACTACATTGACTTCGCGTCAGACTCCGGCTTCCCCTACATGATGATCGACGCCGGCTGGGCTGTCGCCAATCGAACCGGCCCGGACGATTACGCGGCGGTTGCCGACATCACCCGTGTGGTCCCCGAAGTCGACATGCCCGAGCTGCTGCGCTACGCCAAACAGAAGAACGTCCGCATCTGGCTCTGGTCCCATTGGACATCGGTCGACAAGTACATGAACACGGCCTTCCCTCTTTTCGAGAAATGGGGCATCGCAGGCGTCAAAATCGACTTCATGAATCGCGACGATCAGCAGATGGTCGCCTGGTATCACCGCGTGTTGGAGCTCGCCGCCGCCAACCACCTTATGATCGACTTCCACGGCGCCTACAAGCCCGATGGCCTGCGCCGCACCTGGCCCAATTTCATCACCCAGGAAGGCGTCATGGGCAAGGAATATCTCAAGTGGAGCGCCCGCACCAACCCTGTCCACAACACCACGCTGCCCTTCACGCGCATGCTCGCCGGCCCCATGGACTACACCCCCGGAGCCTTCGGCAACGCCACGCGCGAAACCTTCATCGCTCGCAACTTCATGCCCATGAGCCTCGGCACCCGCGCGCATGAGCTGGCCCTGTTCGTCGTCCTTGAAAGCCCCTTTGAAATGGTCTCCGACTATCCCGAGCACTACCAGGGTCAGCAGGCCTTCGACTTCATCAAGCAGGTCCCAACCACCTGGGACGAGATCCAGGTGCTCGGCGGCACGCCCATGGAATGGATCACCGTTGCCCGGCGCAGCGGTAAGGACTGGTACATTGGCTCCATCACCAACTGGACAGACCGCAACGTGACGCTCCCGCTAACCTTCCTCGGCGACGGCCAATACATTGCCGAGATCTACGCCGACGCCCCCGACGCCGACAAGGAACCTACCCACATCGTCATCACCAAAAAACCAGTCGACAGCACCACCATGCTCAACATCCAAATGGCTCCCGGCGGCGGCAGCGCCATCTGGATCCACCCGGCTACGACGAAGTAGTTCGTGTCTTCACCGTTTCTTTCTTAATTGCTGTCATCTTGAGCGACCGAAGGGAGTCGAATGATCCGCGGTTGCTCTTCGGAAGGATCGCTATGAGCCAACTTCCCAATCCCGCACTCGCCGGCCCAGTCTACCGCGGCCCCATGACCCTCAGCCAGATCCTCGACCGCACCTTCCGGCTCCTGCGCTCGCACTTCCGCCTCCTCGTTGGCATTGGAGTGGCTCCCGCCGTGGTTTGGTTCTTGATGATGGGGGCAATGGAAGCTGCCTTCATGATTCCTTTCTTCCGCCAGTTCCCCAAACCGCCCGACCCGGAAAACCTCGCTCATCTGTTCAATCCCGCAATTCTTGTGCCGATGTACCTCGTCAGCACTTTGATCTACGGAAGCATGTTCGCCCTCTACTGGGCAGCCGCAACCCACGCGGCAACGCAGGCCGACCGCGGCATCTCCGTCTCCTTCACCGAAGCATGGCGCGAAGCGTTTAGCCGCGCCGGTCGCTATATCGGTCTGCTCCTTCTCGTGTACGCCATCACGTTCCTCCCGGCCATTGTGGGTGAGCTCGCAACATTTGGCGGAGCAGCGTTGCTCACTCCCGGACAGTCCAATCCAGGTCCCGCGGCGTTTGTGATCATCATGCTGGGCATGATGTTCGTTGTTGTGGCTTTTGTCTACGGCATCCTCATGGCGCTTCGTTTCTCGCTGGTGTTTCCAGCCTGCGTCGTTGAAGGGATTACCGCCGGCGCCGCGCTCAAGCGCAGCAATCAGCTCACCAGGGGCGCAAAGGGCCGCATCTTTGTCGTGCTCCTCGTCATTTACCTCGCGTGTTACGCATTCATGCTGGTGCTCTTCGCAGTCCTGGCCGTGCTCGGGTCCATCTTCGCCCTCATCGGTATGGCCTTCCATATCCCACTGGCTTCGCCTCTGGGTTACACCGCCATCGGAGTTATTGGACTCTGCACACTGATCGGCTTTCTGCTGTACATTGCTTTCTCCTGGGCCGGACTCACCACCACTCTCGCTGTCATTTACCACGACCAGCGCCTCCGCCACGACACCCCGCCGCCCACACCGCCGCCAGCAGGAGTGCCTGCATGACTGCGCCTCTGCGTCCCATGAGCCTCGGCGAAATCCTGGACCGAATAATCCAGATCTACCGGTCACGATTCGTCGCATTTGCATTGGTCGCTGCCATTCCAACGCTCATCATGGATTTCATTCTTTTTGCTGACGAAACTTGGATCCACGTGGCCTCACTGGTTCAACCGAGTTGGACGAAGGGCGGACTTTTTTTCTGGAATTCAATGGTATGGCTCGGCTTCTACCAGATTTTCAACGTGTTCTATCTTCTTTTTGAGCCGGCAATGATCAAGATTGCCTCTGGGAGTGTCCTGGTCTCTGAATACTCGTTAGCATCATCGCTGCGATTCGCAGCAAATCGCTGGCGGAGCTATTTGTGGATCGCGGTTCTTAAATCCGCGGCAATTTTGATTGTGCCCGAGCTTCTTGCAGCAAGCATGCTCATTGCAGAGGCCCTATTCTTCATTGCCAAAGGCTCGCCAAAGCTGACCGGCTTTGAGTCTGTTCTTGTGTTCGTTATTCCCGGACTGACAGGGATCACGCTGTTTCTATGGTGCGGCGCATGCCTTTCGCTCGCCCTCCCCGTCGCCGCCCTTGAAAATCACAAAGGCCTCAAGTCCCTCCGGCGCAGCTGGACACTGTCAAACGGAACGCGAACCCGCGTCCTATGCACCTGGCTCGTCGTTTATGTGTCTTTGTGGATCTTGACCTGGGGCCTTGAGTATTTGCTTGGACAATTAATGTTTGTCGTTGGCTCAATGCTGCACATGCCGGAAACAACACGTCACTTCTATCAACCAGCCGTTTTCATTCTTGCCACGGCAATCTATGTCATCCTCGGCCCCATTTATCCCATCGCCATAACCCTCTTCTACTATGATCAGCGCATACGCCGCGAAGGCTACGACATCGAGAGATTGATGGAATCCGCCGGAATGACCGCGCCCCTTACCCCTCCACAAGGAGAAGGAATCCCCGCGCCCGCAGTCCCAGCCCCCGGCATCGCCCCCGCCGCCTCCGAGGGCCCGCACTCATGACCCTCCGCCCGGCTTTCGCCGCCAACGTTTGCGCCACAGCCGTTCTCGCCGCTCTTCTCGCGCCCGCGCCGGCCCGTGCCGACAATCCCATCACCGCAGCCCCGCCCACGCCGCCCGGCCGCTGGCACGATGCTTCGCTCGACGAGTACCGCACCCACCTCCAGGACCTGATCCCCCTGCTGGACGCCTGCGCCCAGGCTCGCGACCAGAAAACCTGCGATCCCAACCTCATCGGCCCCGACGACCGCATCCCCCTCGCCAACACGACCGAACGCCGGCTCGTCCGCTACGGATGGCTCCGCGTCCTGTTTTCCAGGGCCCAGGCCAAGAACCTTCCCCTGCCCCAACCCGGTTCAGCCGATAAAGACCACCCCGCGGGCGACGAAGCTCTGCCGCCTCCGCCCCCCACCACCCAGCTTCTCAAGGACGCCCAAGCGCGCCTGGCCCATGACCTTGCCCAGACCGGCGCACAGCCCGCAAAGCTGCCCGCCCACGCCCGGCAGCGCCAGGAAATGAGCCAGATCCTCGCCGGGCCTGATTTCCGCAGACTCGCCGAGCCTTCCCCCCGCGAAACGCTGACCGAGCAAATCAACGGCTGGCTCAATCAGCTTTTTGACAGCGCTCAGCGCTTCGCCGCCCGCTCCCCATGGATCGGCCGTGCCGTGATTGGCGGATTCATTCTGCTCATCTGCCTTGGCCTGGCCTGGGGCCTTCTTCAGCTCGAACGCCGCTGGCGCATCCGCCTGGTTCCAGACGACCGCCGTCCCGAGCCCGGTGCCGCCTCCGCCCGCGACTGGCAGCTCTGGCTGGACGACGCACGCCACGCCGCCGCCGCCGGTCAGTGGCGCGAGGCAGTGCACTTCGTCTACTGGGCCGCCATCTCCCGCCTTGAATCCCGCCGCCTTTGGCCTGCCGACCGCGCCCGCACCCCGCGCGAGTATCTTGCCCTGGTCGCGCCCAGTGATCCTCGGAAGCCGCGCCTCGCCACGCTTACCCGCAGCTTTGAGCGCATCTGGTACGGTGGCCGACCCGCCGCCGAAAGCGACTACCGCGCCGCCGAGCAGCTAGCCAACGCCCTCATCACGGGAAGCGCAGCTCCGCTAGCTGGCACAGAGGGAGGCGCGGCGCAATGAAATTCCTCTCCTCGATTTTCGTGTGGCCGTACTGGTTCCTGATCCTGGACTGTGCATTGCTGGCCCTTGCGGCCTTTTCAATCCAGCGCCGGCCCAAGGGACAGCGGCTTCCGAAACTACAGCTACCCTCATGGTTCTTTTCCTCCCTCGACTCCAAAGACCGCCGCCTGCTTCTCTGGTTCCTCGGCATCGCCATCACCCTCGCCGTGGTCACCGGCGTCCTCATACCCCGCGCCGGCAACAACGACAACCCGTTGCCCTCCACCTACCTCGCCGGTCGCCACGGCGCACGCGCGGCTTACGAGATGCTGGTCCGCTCCAACTACCCCATCGAGCGCTGGGAGCAGCCGCTCACCGACCTTGCCGCGCAGGCCAGCCCGGAAACCGTCGTGATCTTCGCCGAGCCCTTCACCCGCGAGCCCGGCGACATCAAGGCCGTTCGCACCATTCTTGAGCGTGGCGGCCGCGTGCTCTCCACCGGCGCCTATGGCGCCTCCATCCTTCCCGGCGAGGCCAGTGCACAGCAAGACGAGCTCAACTTCGCCGCCTGCCGTCTTGACCCCGAGGGCCTTGACCCGCTTGCCAGCTCCGGTGAGGTCTGGATGGTTCCCGAGTCCGGCTGGCACGTCGGAATTCCCGCCCATCGCGTCGACTACAGTTGCTCCGGCCAGCCCGCCGTCGTCGAGTTCGATTGGGGCAACGGCCACGCCGTCTGGTGGGCCGCCTCCACCCCGCTTGAAAACGGCTCGCTCGCCCGCGCCAACAATCTTGACCTGCTGCTCAACTCCATCGGCCCGCGCGAAGGCCATCGTTTCTACTGGGACGAGTCGCTGCACGGCGATGTTCAATCCACCTGGAGCTATGCCTCCGGCCCCGCGCTTAATCTCCTGCGCTTCAGCCTTCCCGCCCTCGGCCTGCTCATTGTCTTCAGCTTCAGCCGCCGCAGCGGGCCGGTCCGCGATCTGCCCTCGCCCCCGCGTACCACGCCCATCGAATTCCTTGATGCGCTTGGCTCGCTCTACAGCAATGCAGGAGCCGCATCCACTGCGGTTTCCATCGCCTGGGAGCGCTTCCGCCGCCGCACGTTGCAGCTTTGCGGCCGCCGCGGCAGCCAAATCAGCTCCGCCGAACTGGCCGCCGTCATCCGCAGCCGCTTTCCGCAGGCCGACCCCAGCCTGGAAGTCGACCTCGCCGCCTGCGAGGATGGATCCTGGGGCGAAACCACGACTCCCCGCGAAGCCCTCAAACTCGTTCAACTCCTCCATGGCCACCGTGAGAAGCTGCTCGCCGCGGCAAAACTCGGCATAATGGAACCCATCCCGCATTCGCAATCCGCAACCCCCACCAATCAGTCCAAACCGAAGGAAAGAGCTTCATGAGCCAGGAAACAAACGAAGAACTAGACCAAAACGCTAAGACCCCGGAGGGGCTTCAGGCCACCAACCGCCTCATCGCGCACGCCCGCGCCGAGCTGGGCCGCGTCATTGCCGGCCAGGAAGCGGTGATTGAAGAAGTTCTCATTGCCATCCTCTGCCAGGGCCACGCCCTGCTTGAAGGCGTTCCCGGCATCGCCAAGACCCTCATCGTCAAATCCCTCGGCCCGCTCCTCGGCCTCGGCTTCCAGCGCGTGCAGGCCACCCCCGACCTTATGCCCGCCGACATTCTCGGCACCTCCATCCTTCGCGCCGGATCGGAAGGCTTCAGCTTCCACGCCGGTCCCGTCTTCACTGACCTGCTCCTGGTCGACGAAATCAACCGCATGCCTCCGCGCACCCAAGCCGCCCTTCTCGAATGCATGGAAGAGCGCCAGGTCACCACCGACGGCGTTCGCCGCGCGCTGCCCGCCTGGTTCACCGTCTTCGCCACCCAGAACCCCGTCGACTTCGAAGGCACCTACCCGTTGCCCGAGGCACAGTTGGACCGATTCCTCCTCAAGATCCGCGTAGCCTACCCCTCCGAGCAGGAAGAAATGCAGATTCTCGAGCGCCACCATGCCGGCTCCGGCGCAGGCTTGCTTCAGGACGCCGCCATCGCGCCCATCCCTCCAGACCTGCTCGCCGCCGCCCGCGCCGAAGTCCGCTCCATCCGCATCGAGCCCGAGCTCTACACCTACATCCTCGCCATCGCCCGCCGCACCCGCGAGTGGCCCACCCTGCTCCTCGGTGCCAGCCCCCGCGCCGCCATCAGCCTCATGCGCGTAGCCCAGGCCACCGCCGCCTTTGACGGCCGCGACTACCTCGTTCCCGACGACGTCAAGCGCGCCGTCCAGCCCGTTCTGCGTCACCGCATCATGCTCAAGCCCGAAGCTGAACTCGAAGGCTTCGACGCCGACCGCGTCCTGACCGACGTAATCGCAGCCGTGCCGGTACCAAGAAAGTGATCTATAAGACAATAGCGATGCTCCGAACGTAATCCCGCTGGAGTTCAACTTGACAGTCGCTGAGATATTCCAGATCGCACATCTTGACCCCGCTGGCCCGCTACCATTCGGCGAGAGCAACACCGAGGACCCGCCCGAGACAATGCCGGGCGTCTATGTGGTTGCGCGTGTGTGCAACCCCGCGGAGGACTGCAACCCATGCGAACTTCCTGTCAGCGTCCCGCCAGGAATCGAGATTGATCTTGAATATGAGCGCGGACGTTGGCTTCCCTGCGAACCCATAGTCTACGTTGGGAAATCTGATCGGTCGATACGGAAGCGCGTTGCAGAATTTCGCCGTCAGCAATGCGGACAGGTGGGGTCCCATCATGGTGGTCAAATCATAAAGCTGCTGAATTGCAATCTCTGGGTCTATTGGGCTCCGGCAAACATTCCTCTCAAAGCCGAATTTGACATGCTCTGTGGCTTCAACCGGAGCGCGCGTCAATTACCGATCGGAAACCAGTATCCAGGGGGAAACAAAAAGCGAATTCGAGTTTCCAGTTGACGGGGCGCACGTACAGGACAAGCCCTTGTGATGAATCTAGAAAAGGTAGTATAAAGGTGGTATGAAAGAGAAGACATCCATCACACTTTCATCCGACTTGCTGGCAGATGTGGATAGATCAGCGGGTGCCGCTAGATCCCGTTCCGCCTTCATTGAAGAAGTCCTTCGCGAATATTTCAAAGAGAAAATTCGCCGCGCCATCCACGAACGCGACGTTCAGATCCTCAACGCTAACGCGGATTACTTCAATCGCGAGATGGAAGACGTGCTTCGCTATCAGGCGCCCATCGACTATTCCGGGACAGAATGAGGCTCTATGCGCCGAGGCGAGCTCTACCGCGTGCATCAGCCGCCGGGAGATACAAAGGAATATCGGACATTTGCCATTGCAAGTCGCCAATCCGCAATCGATTCGCGATTTTCAACTGTAATCTGCGCACCGGTCTTCACGAATGGGCACGGTGCTTCGACTCAAGTCGGCATTGGGATAGACGAAGGCATGAAACATGGCTGCTGGATATGGTGTGACGGGCTGACGAGCATTCCAAAATCGGTGCTCACGCAATACGTCGGATCTCTTTCCGGGCCCAAACTGACCGAGTTCAATAGGGCTCTGGCATTTGCAATCGATCTGATGTGAGTCCCCAATGATCTCCCCCTCCCTCCATCCCGACCCCATCACCGCCCCCTGCCAGCCCCGCCGCCGCTGGGCCTTCGGCCTCACGCCCCGCACAATCTGGCTCCTCAT
>Ga0302267_10004015_pt1 | contig 16419 bp, 9 predicted proteins | sample III_Bog_E1_3_FD_194555 | JGI IMG/M metagenome (GOLD analysis project Ga0302267, IMG submission 194555) | Peat permafrost microbial communities from Stordalen Mire near Abisko, Sweden - III_Bog_E1_3 | ecosystem: Environmental > Terrestrial > Soil > Wetlands > Peat | place: Sweden: Abisko... | reverse complement strand
CTGATAGCCAACCCAGCCCTCTGCGCCCAGTTCGGTGCGGCAGGCCGCAAGCGCGTCGAAGAGACCTTTGCCTGGGAGTCCATCGCCGCTCAGACCGTCGAGCTGTATCAAGGGCTGCTCAAGCAGGGGAACGCCAAAAGGGATTAGTGCAGCTTCACAATTGCTATAGACCAATTATGTTTGTCATTCCGCAGCGCAGCGGAGGAATCTGCTTTTGCTTGCTCCACGATGTTCTGCACCATTGTGCTGCGGAATGACAGCGAAGCGGCCTGCCGAGGCTTACTTCAAATTCGCCTGCGGAATCTTTGTTGGGTCTTCCTGCGTCTGCATGGGTGTCTGCGGCAGGCTGAACGTGTCGAACGGGTCTGGCTTGGCGGGATCGAAGTCCGCCACAGTGGGATCGATGTGTGCGGCGAAGTACAGCTTGTTCTCTTCGATGCCTTTGACGATGCAGCGCGCCAGTTCATACGCCCCGTAGTTGTTGAAGTGGGTGTTGTCGGCGTAGGCGTTGTTCTGTCCGGGGAAGGTGTTGGCGGGGAAGTACATGAAGGCGTGCTTGCTGCCCTCGTCGCCCAAGGCATTGAACAGCACCTCGCTCATCGCGGTCAGGTCGATCAAGGCAACCTTGTTGTCGGCGGCCACCTTGCGTGCGGCAGCAGGATAATCGCCCAGCGAGTTGGTGATGTGCCCGCTTGCGTCGAAGCTCCTGCGGTGCTGCGCGGTCACAATCACCGGGATGGCCCCCTTGGACCGCACCTGGGTGACGAAGCTGGTCAGGATCTCCTTGTACCGGTCCAGCGTCACGGCGCCGGCCTTCTGGTCGTTGTGGTTGAACTGCATGAAGAAGAAGTCGCCGGGCTTGATGACGGACATGATCTTGGCAAAGCGCAGCTCGCCCTGGAACGACGCCGAGGTCTCGCCGGATTCGGCGTGGTTGGCGATCACAACGCCGGGCAGGAAGAAGCGCGGCAACTGCTGCCCCCACGAGGCCCACGGATTGGTGTCCTGATCGACCATGGTGGAGTCGCCGCCCAGATACACCACCGGATCGGCAAAGGAGCCGGTCAGTGGCGTGATGGATAAGGCGTGGAAGCTTGGATTCGTCCCGTTGAACTCAATGGTGAGCTTATTGTCCCAGTTCAGGTTGCCAAACTCGCGCTGCTTCAGGCGGACGCGGTTGGGCGTGCCGTCGGGGTTCAGAAACTCGGGAACGCGGACGTTGACGTCAAAGGCTTGTTCCAGGGTGGCGTTGGCCTTGACGGCAACTTTCTCCAGCATCAGCCGGCGTGCCTCGGCGCGCACCGTGACCACCGTGTCCGCCGGCCCGCCAAACAGGATCTTCACGCGGTAGTTGCCCTCGGGCACCGGAATGGAGAAGAAGAACGGCTTGTCGGACGAGCACGTCCCGTTCTCCACCTTCGGCGCGGTCTTCAGGTCCCAGCCAGCCGTCTTCTCGGAGTAGAGCGTGGTGGCGAACAGAGATTCCGCGCCGTTCTTCCCTTGGCCGCAGGCGTAGGCCACGCCTTTTTTGAGTGCCGGCGGCACTGGAAACGTGGGTTGCACGGGAGCAGCCGGACGCGGCGCAGCGGCCGGCGCCGCCGGTGGCGCTGACGTGGCTGCCGGTGGCGCCGACTGGGCGTGGGCCGCGGAAAGCGTGAGTGTGAGGGCGAGAGCAAGCAGAAATCCGGTGAAGCTGCGCATGTTTTTCCTTGTGCTGTGAAGAGAATCTGGTTCGACCCGAAAATCGTAGCACTTGCTGCCCAGCATGGTCGAGGGGCCCTGAGTCTTGCAGAATCGCGCGCTTACTTTCCAGCGGCGCACGCGCAGGCAGTAAAGCTGGCTGCGGAGTCGTGGTCCAGCGAGCAGGCGTACTGCGGCCACGCAACCTGGATCACGGAGGAGATGTCGCCGGGGAAGTAGTTTCGCAGATAGGCCTGGCTGGCCGCCGTCTTGGCTGCTCCGTCGGATTGCAGCGTGGGGATCAGCCTTGCCAGCGATGCCGCGTCGAAGGCAGGCTCGTGGTAGGTGGTCGAATAGCTGTACTCGGGCGGCCAGGTCGCGGCTGCGCCAGTAGAGTTGGAGGCCATGAAGACCGTGTAGTCAGTCAGTGTCGCGGTCGCCGGGTCGATTGCGGCCAGCGTGAAGCTGGGCCGGTTGCCGTTGATCGGCGTGATCGACGCGACAACCTTCACGGGCACGCCGAGTGCGGCCCCATGTGCGCTGGCAGCCGTGGAGTCGCGTCGCAGCAGGCGCATCTCGTCGTCGTGGGTGTGGCCGAAGATCGCCAGGCGTACGACGTCTGCGTTCTGCGCCAGCAGTTCGGCCAGCGACTCGGAGCCGAGAAACATCTGCGGCCTTTCTCCTGCGCAGATGTTTGCGCGCTTGCGCACTGTGGCGTACAGATCGACGCCCGGTGGAATGTGCCCCATCACCCATACCAGATCGCCGTGCTGGCGCGCGGCTGCAATCTGCCCGGTCAGCCACGCCAGTTGCGCTGCGGCGGGCAATGCGCTCGGCTTGCCCGAGCAGGTGGAGTACTTGCCGGAGAAGAACAGGTCGTCGATAACCACCAGCCGCGTGTGCGGCACTCCGGCCAGCGGCACGCTGTAGTTGCCGCCCGCGCTGAAATCGCGCAGTGCAGCGGCGCGATCTGCCTCGGGCAGGGCTTCGCCGACAATCTTTGCCACCAGCCCCAGAAACGCGTCGTGTGTTGCATCGAGCTGATAGTCGCCGCAACCGGAGTCGTTGTTGCCCATCGCAATGTACAGCGGAACGCCAGGCAGCGCCGCGTGCAGCGTGTCTACAATCGTGCGCACGGTCTTCTCGCTGAACGCAAGCAGATCGGCAGGAGTAGCCACGGGCAGCAGCGCCTTGTACTTGCAGTCGAAGGAGTGGGCCAGCAGATCGCCGCTCACCGTGACGAACTGCGCGCGTGCGGCGTCGCTGTGGATCGCCGCGAGGCTCGAACGCCACAGCACCCACGTCGTGTCGTCGCCGCGCGTCGGGCACGCATCTTGCAGAGCGGCAAACTCCTTCGCCTGCGTGGGCGTGGCTGGCGCCGACAGGATCGCCGGCCACTCGCTTGCCGGTGCTGCGTTCAGCCGTGCAACCTTGCCCGGATCGGCGAACGGGTCGAGATGAATGTCCGAAAGAAAGAGCGCGCGAACGCTGGCGCGCGCATCGCCTGCAACCGGGGCAGGGGACTGCGCCATCAGTCCAGCCTGCACCATGAGCGCGCATATAACGAGCAGAGAGACCAGGCGGCGGCGGTGGGTTTGCATAAGGATCGGTTGTCCTATTTCCTGACTGTTTGCAGCAGCGACTCATAGGCCTCAATCTGGCCCAGAGTGATGGCGTGCATATCTGCGCCAAACTGCCATGCCCGCGCCCACTGCACGATCCATTCCAGCGCGGTCTCCAGATGCATCTGCGGAGTCCAGCCGAGGTCGCCTCGCGCTCGGCTGGTGTCCAGTTTCAGGGTGCCCGCCTCATGCACGCCCGCTTCGGGATCGAGTACCCAATGCGCCCCGTCGCCCCAGAATCCCTTCATCTTCTCCGCGATCCACGCCACCGGCTGTGCGTCGTCCTCCGATGGTCCGAAGTTGTAAGCGGTTGCGTACCGCGGATCGTGTGTCAGCAGTTGCTCTGCCAGCCGGATGTATCCGTGCAGCGGCTCCAGAACGTGCTGCCATGGCCGTACCGCCTCTGGCCGGCGGATGCGCACAGCCTCGCCGGCGACGAACCCGCGCACCAGGTCCGGAATCAGCCGGTCAGCCGACCAGTCCCCCCCGCCGATCACATTTCCCGCGCGCGCGGTGGCCAGCGCAACGCCGTGTTCGGCCAGCTTTGCCACCGGGAAGTACGACTGGCGATACGCTGCCGCGACAATCTCCGCGCATGCCTTCGAGCTGGAATACGGATCGTAGCCGCCCAGCGGGTCGCTCTCGCGATACCCCCAGATCCACTCCTTGTTCTCGTAACACTTGTCTGTGGTGATCGTGACGACGGCCCGCACCGACGGCGTCCGCCGCACCGCGTCCAGCACGCGCGCCGTGCCGATCACGTTCGTCTCGTATGTCCCGATCGGGTCGTCGTACGAGAGCCGCACCAGCGGCTGCGCGGCCAGGTGGAAGACAACCTCGGGCGCAAACGTCTGCATCGCGGCATCCAGCGCGGCAGCGTCCCGTATGTCGCCGCGCACATCGTCCAGTCCCTCGCCCACGCGCGCAACGCTGAACAGGTTTGGCTCGGTCGCAGGATCCAGCGAGTAGCCGCGGACATCGGCTCCCAGCCGCGCCAGCCACAGGGCAAGCCATCCGCCCTTGAAGCCGGTGTGGCCGGTTAGAAAGACGCGCTTGCCGTGCCAGTTGAATGCGGGCATCTCAGTCATGTTCATTAGCATAACCGTTTGCAGCCTCAATCCGCTCTACGGATAGCGGTACAGAGTCACCCGCAGGATGGTGTTGGGATGCAGCACCAGTATCTCTCCCTGTGCGTCGTCGTCGCCCGCGATCTGCCGCGTCACAACCCACTTCCCGTCGACAAACTTGCCCTCCTGCACATCTCCCAGTCCCACGTTGCCGGGCCCCGGCGAGTTGGCCGTGAAGTCCACGCGCATTCCCCCGCCGCCAAAGTAGTACTCGTCCGGGCCGGTTGCTATCAGCACTGCCGCGGCCTCCGGCGGAGCTTCATTGGGGTTCACCGGCGCTGCGCCCGGTGGCGGCGGAGAGCCCACAGACTGCCCTCGCGTCTGCGGCGGCAGCCGCTGGTTCCGTCCCGTGTAGGTGAACGTCAGCGTGTAGTTGCCCAGCTTGACGTCCCTTGGAGCGTCGCCCTGGTTCATCCGCACAGCCGTCACGGCATCCGTGCCCTGCCGCGCCAGGATCATCGGCGCAAGCTGCTCCAGCATGGAGTACGTTCCTGCCAGGTCCGCCCCGATCGGCCGGTTGCCGTCGATCCCGAACGGCGAGAAGCCAATGCTGTTGTACTTCCCCACCGCAACGATCGCATTGGCCGGGTTGGTGCTCGTCTCCGGAATGAACAGCGGGTTCCCGTTGCGCGAGAACCGTGCGCACACCTCGTCGAAGTACTCCAGATACAGGTCTGGCGCCAGAATGTCCACGCTCGGCGCGCCTGCCCGCCATACGTCATGCACCTCGGGCAGCGGCCCGCCGCTGGGAAAGCTCCCTGGCCACGCATGGTTGGCCTGCTGCAGCCATCCGTTCACGAACATCGGAATGTTGTACGCGGCCTTGCCCGTCTCCACCACCTTCTGTAGATACAGCGCGTAGTTCCACGCCATGAAGATCTCGTCCGATGGCCAGTGCAGGCTCTGCCAGTTCGTCATATGGTCCAGCGCGCTCATCGGCGGGCTGGTGGTCTGGATCGGAATCACCACGTTCGCCGGCTTGCCCGGTCCGAAGACCTCCTCCCATGTACCGGTCGTCTTGAACCCGTTGGCCGCCCACACATCGCGTAACTCCGGAATCAGCGAGTCCTTGTGCGCTTCCAGATACTGCATCAGCTTTGCTGGCACCGGCCCGGCGTAGGCGCGGTTGGCCGCCGGAGAGCGGTCGCGAGTATCGCGCAGCACACCCACTTCGTTCTCTACCTGCACCATCAACACCGTATGCTGGGTCCCATCCACCTCGCCCACATGCTTCATCAGCGCCCCGAAGGCCTTGGCGTCGGCGTCGCGAGTCTCATCGCCGAAGGTGCTCAGCAGCTCCAGTGGCCCGGAGAGGGAGACGGTCTTGCCGTCATTAATCTGGATCCGCGGAAACCGCTGATAGTCCTTCTTCACCCAGTACGGCGCAAAGCTCGACGTGCCGTTCTTCCAGCTTGCGAACCAGATCAGGACCACATGCATGTGGTTCTCGCGCGCCTTAGCAATCACGCCGTCCAACTGCACATAGTTGTACTGGCCCTCCACCGGCTCGAACTGCGCCCAACTGACGCCCACCAGAGCCGTGTTCAGGTTGGCAGCCACCAGCTTCGGCCAGATCGTGTCCATGTTCTCCAGGCTGGTCGCCGCGTTGTTGCTCAGCTCGCCGCCCATCGCCAGATACGGCTTGCCATCCACGATCAGTTGCGTCGCATTCCCCTGCTTCTGCAGGTGGGGAACGCCGGACGGCGCCTGCGCAACGACAGTTGCATCCTGTGCCGCGCCGGACGTGTTCTGGGCAGCTCCGGCAGCCTCCTGCGCCGCGCAGACTGCGGTCAGGGATGCAACCCACAGCAGTACAGAAAACGAAGACGTCAACTTCATACGCATTTCTCGCCACCTTCTGTTGTCGTTTCCGCCAAACTGGCGGTTGATTGGGCAGGATCTCTAAACCGCGTTTCCAGCCGCGTGCCATTCTACCCCGGAACGCTCCGCAAGCAAATCAATCAGCCGGGTGCCCCATCCATGCGCGTTCTTTGCGCATGAGTGGGTTTACAGATCGGGTGCCCCATCCATCGCGTCTTTGTCTCATGCGGTGGGTGGGAGCAACACAGCCCGAACCAACAGCCCTTGCCGTTGCCTCTCTCCGTAAGGAGCAGGGGATTCATCCCCCTGAATAAGCCGCATAGAATCAAGGGAATTTAGCCCAGAATCTTTTTTCGCTCCCTGACCCTCAAAAACCCCAGCAAATCCGCATGTCAAGCCCCTCGACACCAAAAAATCCAGCTAACTCCCGCCCCATCAAGCACTTCCATCCGAAAAATAGTTGGCATAGTAGTTATGCTCCGCTTGCTACAATTAATATATGGATCAAATGAATCGAACCCCGCGAGCCTGCCCTATCAGCTCCGTTCGCGCATCATAAACTGTTCATTGCAAGTACTTTAGCTATAAAATATCTGCAATGACTACTTTGGCGACATTTACTTCCGCCAGACGATTGATACAAAACAAGTTCCATGCAAGATACCCCCGGGAGGGGGGAGGGGGGAGGGGGCAAACAAACAACGAACAAATAACGTACAAACAGCGTTATCGCTCCACATCAATCTCCAGATGCGATGGCCACTTCGCCGAGCCGTAGATCGTCATCGTCTCAGCCTTGTACGCGCTCTTTGGCGCGACCATGATGTTCGGCACATAGGTCTGCGGATTGCGGTCGTACAGCGGGAACCAGCTCGACTGCACCTCCACCATGATTCTGTGTCCCTTCAGAAATGTGTGGTCCACGCCGTGCAGGCTCCACTTGTACTCGTTCACCGCGCCCGGAGTGAGCGGCGCAGGCTGCTCGAAGCTCTTGAGATACCGCCCGCGGAATATCTCGTCCGCGACCATCAGCTGATAGCCCGCATTGGGTGCAGATGCATCGTCTGGATACACGTCGATCAGCTTGACGATCCAGTCCGCATCGCTTCCCGTGGTCGCGGCGTAGAGGTCGGCCACAACTTCGCCGGTGATCGTGACGTCGTGATTGAGCGCGGGCAGCGTGAAGCGCGCCACGTCCTTGCGCCCGGTCACGAACCTCTGGTCCTCGACCAGCCAGGTGGTCCACTTCGAGCCCTTGGCGTAGGTAGATTGGATCGGCAGATGACGGTAGGGAACCGGGTCCGCGGGATTCGACACATAGGCCGCCGCCACCGCGTCATCGTCGCTTGCGGGAGCAGTAAAGCTGAGTTTCTTGCCCGGTTCCAGATAGAGCCGCGCAGGTTCAAAGCCATCGGTAGGCGGCCAGACTTTATATCGCATCCATTTGTTTACGCCGGTCCTGTAACTTGCAACTGTTTGCCCATCGATATTCGTTAGTTCAAACCAACCCTGGTCCTTTAAATATCTTTCAAAGAAGGGAGTTTCAAATCTTTTGCGAAATTCTGCTCCGGTCGGTTCGCCGAAGTCCAGCCTGCCAAACTCCGATCCCAGCCGCCGCGCCGTGCCCTGCCAGCCGCCGTGGTTCCAGGGCCCGAGCACCAGATAGACCTTGTCATCGTGCTTCTTCAGCGCGGCGTACTCGGCCTGTGTGCCCCACATGTCCTCCTGGTCCCAATAGCCGCCGACCTCGAGCGTTGGCACTTCAACGCTGGCAAGACGTTCTTCGACCCCCATCGCTTGCCAGAACGCGGTGTACCCCGGCTGGGTCAGAAAGGCCTTCACTGTGGGTAGATCGCTCATCTTTGGAACTGTTGCTACAGCGCCGGCGAAGTTGTCGTGGAGTAGAAAAAAATCGTACATCTCCTGCTTCAGGTCCACGAGTGCATCGGTCTTCTGCGCCTCCATCTCCTGCACATAGTCGAAGCCGTAGCTCTCGCGGAAGGCGCCGTTGTGGAAGAAGTCGTCACCCATCCACACGTCGGTCATCGGCGCCTGCGGCGAGATGGCCTTGACCGCCGGATGCGCGCTGATCCCCGCCATGATGGCAAGAAAACCGTCGTATGAGAGGCCGAAGACGCCGACGCGGCCATTGTTGCCGGGGACATTCTTCAGCAGCCAGTCCACGGTGTCGCGCGCGTCGGTTGTCTCGTCCACGTCGCTCGCGCTGTTGTGTGCCACGATGGGACGGTTCATCACAAAGTTTCCTTCGGACTTATAACGTCCGCGGATGTCCTCGTAGACAAAGATGTAGCCGCTGGCGGCCAGTTCGGGCTTGTCGTGGTTGACGCTCTCGGAGTTGAAGTCGTCCACACCGTAGGGCGTCCGGGCGAGCAGAAACGGCAGGCCAGCGGAAGGGACATCATGCAAATCCGCCGGTCGCAGAATTACCGCGTGCAGGCGCACGCCGTCACGCATGGGCAGCATCGCCTCCTGGCGCATGTACTGGCGGAAGTTGTTGAGCCGCGTCCCAACTGCGCTGAAACGCCTCTCCTCGGCCAGCGTGCTGCCATCGCTGTCGAGCACAAACTTCAGCTCGTAGACGGTGCCCGACGCATCGCGCAGAAATTCCACATGCGCCTGCGGCGACCCGATCCGAAAGCTGTCCACAGCCCCAGGCACAGTTTCTGGAGCCAGCCTCTGGCGCTCTCGCCGCTCACTCTCCTCGTAGAGAACGCCGCCATCAAGATAGACCGAGTTCACCTGGTCCGGGTTGGCGGTGCTGCGATACTGCCCGATGAATTGAGCAAGATCAGCGCTCGCCGCAGAATTCACGCCAGAGGTATGAAGGGCGCTCGGCGATTGAGTTGGCTGCGCGAGGGGCAACACCGCAGGCGTCTGCGCGCTTAAGGGCCGGACGCCAGTACCAAGTGCCAACAGAGCAGCCGAGACAGTGGCCAGCAGAGTCGTGGTGAGACGCCTGACGCAACGACGCGATAGCGCACCACTGAGCGGGCAACTGACCGGGAAAACACCTCTGCAACACGACTGAGTCGAACTCACTGGATGGAACTCGCCTGCATAGAACTGGTTCGGAAGACTACGCCGGAGGCTCCGGGCTGGGCGTGCTTTGAAAGCCAATTTTCTTGTGTGCACCATCGCAGAAGGGACGGTTCTCGCTGGCGCCGCAACGGCACAGCGCCACGGCCGGCTTGCCGGTCAGGTCCCACTGTTTGCCATTGAGATCGCTCAGCGCAAACGCTCCCTCGACCAGCAGCGGGCCGTTGGGGCGAACGGTAATCTTTACAGGTTCAGACATAGATGGACTCACTCCTCGATCAGATAGGCCGGAGACCGGCAAGCCTCAGCATAGCAGCAGAGGCAGACTTACATCAGATGGATTGCGTCCACATCGAGGATAAGGTCGCGGCGCGGGATGGCCTGGCTCTCCGCATAGTCAAGCAGAGCTCGCAGGGTGCGGCCGAGAACATCTCGCCGCTCGGCTTTGAGCACGAAGTGGAAGCGGTAGATGCGTTTGAGCCGTGCAATCGGTGCGGCTGCCGGGCCCAGCACACGTACCTTGTCGAGGCGAGTGGAGCCGAACCAGCGGCCCAGCGTCGCAGCCAATGCAGCAGCCTCTTCGAGCGTCCGGCCCTGAACGATGACATTGGCAAGCACGCTTGATGGCGGATAGTGCATCCAGCGGCGGAATTCGAGTTCCCTGGCCACAAAGCCCGTGTAATCGTGTGTTGCAGCGCACTGAATCGCGTAGTGTTCAGGATGATACGTCTGCACCAGAACACGGCCAGGAAGTTCTCCTCGGCCCGCGCGGCCAGAGACTTGCGTGAGCAGTTGAAAGACGCGCTCGGCGGCGCGGAAGTCGGGCAGGCCGAGTGCGGAGTCCGCTCCCACAACGCCGACCAGCGTGACTCCGTGGACGTCGTGGCCCTTGGCGATCATCTGCGTTCCGACGAGCAGATTGATCTCGCCTGCGTACAACCGCGTCAGCAGGCGTTCCATGTCGCCGCGCCCGCGCACAGTGTCGCGATCCATACGGCCGATGCGCGCGTTGGGGAACAGCTCCACCAACCGCTCCTCTCCCTGCTGCGATCCCGCGCCGAGGTAGAAGAGATGCTCGCTCTCGCACTTTGGGCAGCGCCTCGGAACCGAGCGCCGGTAGCCGCAGTAGTGGCACTCCAGCCGGTCGCCCGCGTGTGCGTGCAGATCCGTCTCCGCTGCCGGTTTGTGATAAGTCATGGCGATGGCGCAGTTCTCACATTCGATTTTTTCACCGCAGCTTCGGCAGAGAACAGTGAACGAATAGCCGCGCCGGTTGAGCAGAATCATCACCTGTTCGCCGCGGTCGAGCGTGGCCTGCGTTTCGGCAACGAGTTGGCGTGAGAAGATGTCTTCCTTGCCGGTCTCCTTGAACTCGGTGCGCATGTCGACCAGTTCCACTGTCGGCAATGGACGATCCATCACGCGCGTTCGCATCTCGATGCGCGCGTACCGGCCGCGCTCGGAGTTGGCCCAGCTTTCAAGCGAGGGCGTTGCCGAGCCGAGAACGACGACGGCCTCGTTAAATTTGGCGCGCATGACGGCGACATCGCGACCGTGGTAGCGCGGCGTCTCCTCCTGCTTGTAGCTGCCGTCGTGCTCCTCGTCGACCAGGATGAGGCCGAGGTACACCATGGGAGCAAAGACCGCGGAGCGTGTGCCAACCACGATGCGTGCCTCGCCGCGACGGATGCGGTGCCACTGCTCGGCGCGCTCGTCGGGCGTCAGGCCTGAGTGCAGCAGCGCCACCTGCGGTCCGAAGGCGGCGAACATCTGTCCCACCATCGCGGGCGTGAGACCGATCTCCGGGACCAGCAACAGCGCCGACTTGCCTGCATCCAGAGCGCGCTGCATTGCGGCAACGTAAACCGCCGTCTTGCCCGATCCGGTAACGCCATAGAGCAGCATGGGTTTGAACCCGCCCTGCGTCATCGCCGCTGCAATCGACGAGAGCGCCTCCATCTGCGACTCGTTGAGTTTGTGCTCGTGAGCTGACTTTTTGCCGTTGGACGGAAGGCCACCGAGATGAAAGTCCTCCGCAGCTTCTTCAATCGAGACCAGCCCGCGCTTGACCAGGGTTGCCAGTGTCGAGGCGGGCACGCCGAGTTCAAGCAGCGCCATCGACTCGCGCAGATCGGCCACGCGCATCCGTCCGCCCGCAGCGGCAAGCTCGGCGAGAATGGCGGTCTGGTTCTCATTGAGCCTGGGGATGCGCGCGTCCGGAACAAGTACGGCGACTCGTTCGGTGCGTCTCGCATCACGCTCCTCGGCGAGGGCTTCGCGAGTGAGCCATTTCTTCTTCACCATGCCGTCGAGCAGAGCCTTGTTGGCCTGTGTCGCCGAACGCACGGCGGAGGCCTTTGCGGGACTGCCGTCGTTCAGGTAATTCAGCACCGAGCGTTCGCGGCCCTGATCCTCAGCAGACAATTTAGATCTGCGCGAGGCGGACTTCGTTGTTCCATCGAGCAGCGTCACACCCTCGTCCAGCGCGCGCTGTCCAGCCTCGGCAATGCGGTAGACGAGGTGGCGGTGCACCTCGGCGGCCAGCGGCATCATGCCGCGGAGCACCTCGCCCAGCGGCGCAACGTAGTACTGCGCGATCCACTTCGCAAGATGCATCAGCTCATCGGAGAGCAGCGGCGCGTCGTCGAGCACCTGCTGCACGGGCTTGATCGCGACCGCGTCCGTTGGCCGTTCGTCATGCACGCGCACCACGACTCCCATCAGCCGTTGCCCACCGAAGGGCACCAGTACGCGCGCGCCAATTGCAGGCTCGACGCCGTTCACCGCATAGGTGAAGGTCCGGTCCAGCGGCACAGGCAGCGCAACGTCACAGAAGTTGGGCATCACATCTGAGAGTACAGCGCAGCGCCGTGCAGCGTCACGCGCCGATCCGGCAGCGGTCGAAGCGCCTCGCGCGATGCTATTCTAGTAAAGGTTCGCTGGGGACATTTGCGGACAATATACAAACAATTGAAGAGGTGTTTGGATGGCAGCGACGATGATCGAGAAGGCAGTTTTGGCTGGTGCGGCGGAGTACAAGGTTGCGGAGATTGGCCTGGCGGAGTTTGGCCGGCGCGAGATCGACGTCGCCGAGCAGGAGATGCCGGGACTGATGTCGATCCGCAACAAGTACGCCGCGGGCAAGCCGCTGGCCGGCGTGCGCATCATGGGCTCGCTGCACATGACCATCCAGACGGCGGTGCTGATCGAGACGATGGTGGCGCTGGGCGCGGACGTTCGCTGGGCGAGCTGCAACATCTTCTCCACGCAGGACCACGCGGCGGCGGCGATTGCGGCGGCTGGCGTTCCCGTCTTCGCGTGGAAGGGCGAGTCGCTGGAAGAGTTCTGGTGGTGCACCAACGAGGCGATGAACTTCCCCGACGGCAAGGGCGGATTGCTTGGGCCGCAGCTTGTGATTGACGATGGCGGGGACGCGACCCTGCTGATCCACAAGGGATATGAGATGGAGAATGGCGATGCGTGGGTGAACTCGCCTTCGGAGGCACACGAAGAGGACGTCATCAAGGCCCTGCTGAAGAAGGTGCAGGCCAAGTACCCGTCGCGCTGGCGCGATGTGGTAAAAGAGTGGCGCGGAGTCAGCGAGGAGACCACGACCGGCGTGCATCGCCTCTACAAGATGTTTGAGCAGGGCAAGCTGCTGGTGCCTGCGATCAACGTCAACGATTCGGTGACGAAGTCGAAGTTCGACAACCTGTACGGCTGCCGCGAGTCGCTGGTGGACGGCATCAAGCGCGCGACCGACGTGATGGTTGCGGGCAAGGTGGCGGTGGTCTGCGGCTACGGCGACGTGGGCAAGGGCTGTGCGGCGTCGCTGCGTGGACTCGGCGCACGCGTCGTTGTCACGGAGATCGACCCGATCAACGCGCTACAGGCCGCGATGGAAGGCTACGAGGTGACGACGGTCGAAGAGACGCTGGGCCGCGGCGACATCTACGTCACCTGCACGGGCAACGTCGACATCATCACCGTCGAGCAGATGAAGCGGATGAAGGACCAGGCGATTGTGTGCAACATCGGCCACTTCGACAACGAGATCCAGATGGAGAAGCTGCTGGCTGTGCCGGGACTCAAGAAGCTGAACATCAAGCCGCAGGTGGACAAGTACACCTTCCCGACAGGCAACAGCATCTTCGTGCTGGCCGAAGGACGGCTGGTGAATCTCGGCTGTGCGACAGGGCATCCGAGCTTCGTCATGTCGAACAGCTTCGCCAACCAGACGCTGGCGCAGCTCGACCTGTGGGCCAACAAGGATACGTACAAGGTGGGGATTTATCTGATCTCGAAGAAGCTGGACGAGGAGGTTGCGCGGCTGCATCTGGAGAAGATCGGCGTGAAGCTGACGACGCTGACCAAGAGGCAGGCCGACTATATTGGCGTGCCGGTGGAAGGGCCGTACAAAGCGGATTTCTACAGATACTGAGTTTTTGCCGCGGCGACAAGGATTTCTGTTTATTGCGAAACGATTGTTGATAGACTGAAAGTTCCGAAGACATTTCATCAAGAGAACTCTCAACGAAGGAGACTCCTTGAAGCTGGTTGCTTGCGTGCTGCTTCTCTCGGGATTTTTTCTGGTTCTTGCCTCCCTGGTGCTGCTGACATCGATCGGGCAGCGGTCTGCCTTTGCCGTGGCGGGATTTGCCGTCGAAGTTCTCGGTGTTTCCCTGCTGACCCAGGCATACAGGACCACGGGGAGGGAGCAGCGATGAACCTGGAACTGGGCTTGTTCTCGATCCTGCTGATCCCGTTTGCGGCGGCTGGTCTGGCGCTGATCCATCAGGGACTGGGACGCTCTCGCAGCGCTGCCCACGCCATGCTGGCTACGCTGTGCGCGGTGGCGGTATCGGCGATCGTCTTCGTCCTCTTCGGCTCTGCATGGGCCGGTTCCGTTGGTGCGGCAACCCACTCGTTTACAGCGGGCGGTGCGCACTGGGACTGGCTGGGCGCTGCTCCTTTCTTTACGCGCGGCATCAGCTTCGATGGATCGGATGCGGCTGGCCTGAGCCGGTCGCTGGTGCTGTGTCTGGAACTCTTCGCCGTTGGACTGACGGCGATTATTCCGCTGAGCGCGGGGGCGGACCGCTGGCGGCTGGGGCCGATCTGTCTATCGAGCGCGTTGCTTGGCGGAATCATTTTCCCCGTGTTCGCGCACTGGGTGTGGGGGGCGGGATGGCTGGCGCAACTTGCAACGAACTTCGGAATTCCGAACTTCACGGACGCGGGCGGAGCGGGCGTGGTGCAGGTGGTGGGCGGGCTGGCGGCTCTCTCGGTGGCGTGGATCGCCGGGCCGCGGCGCGGCAAGTTCTCCGACGACGGCATGGCGACCGCGATTCCCGGGCACAACATCGTGCAGGTGCTCTTCGGCTGCCTGCTGGCCCTGGTGGGTTGGACCGGGCTCGACGCGGCGGCCTCGATCCTGTTCTATGGAGCAGGGCTGCAACAGGTGGTTGGCGTGGCGATCAACGCGCTGCTGTCGGCCTCGGCGGGATGCCTTGCCGCAGTTGTCGTCACTCGCGCGCGCTACTACAAACCGGACGCGTCGCTCTCGGCCAACGGCTGGATCGCCGGGCTGGTGGCGGGAAGCGCGTCGTGCGCGATGGTGTCGCCGGTGGCGGCCATCGACATTGGCCTGGTTGCGGGCGTTCTCGTTACCTACATGATCGAAGTCTTTGAATTGCGTCTGCGCGTGGACGATCCCGGCGGCGCGGTCTCGGTCCATGCGCTGGCGGGCATCTGGGGACTGATCGCGCTGGGACTCTTCGGTCACTTCTCGCAGGGAACTCGCGGAGGCCACGTGCTGGCGCAACTGGTTGGTATCAGCGCTCTGCTGGGCTTCATGCTGCCTTTGATCCACGCAGGAAACCTGCTGCTGAACCGCTTTTCGACCTATCGCGTGGACGACGATGGACACTGGCAGGGCATGGACATCCGGGAGCTGGGCGCGGGCGCTTATCCCGAGTTCGTGATTCATGCGGACGAGTTTGTGCCTCGATAGAGCGTCGAGTTGGCTGCTTCGAGCGGGAATTGCCGTTTGTTCGCTGTTTGATCGCTTTTTGTTCGCTTTCGCCCTCCCCCCCCCCACCCCCCTCGGGTGGAATTCGTCCAAGTGCAATGGAATCAGTCTATTGCGCGGCGCACTGTGCGCCAAAGTAGTCATTTCTGACGGGTTACGGGCAAAGTCGTCTAAAGATTCGGGTTAGAGGCGGAAGATTGCCGGATTTCCCGGTTTTTGCTTGTAATGCAATCATTGCAGACCGGTTACGGGTAAAGGCATCGAAACATTCGAGTTAGGGTGAAAAATGCGGGTTTAGCTGGCTTTTGCCGGTAATGGTTTGATTCCATTGATGTTACCTCTGATGTAGCCATTCGCGACGACTTGCTGCTGTAAGCGGTGCGTTAAATGCGAAGGCCCGGCGGTTGGCCGGGTCTGTTTGTTCTCTACTGCTTTAATTATACAACTTGGGACATAGCTACTATGCCAACTATTTTTATGGGGTATGTGGTTGATGGGGTGGTGGTTAGGAGGATTTTGGGGTGTCGAGGGTCTTGACACGAGGATTTACGGGGAAATTCGGGGAAAAAATCTTTGGGAGCGGGAGAAGTGGGCCAGAACAACTTGCCAAATGAACTAAGTTATTGATATTGTTATATGTATTCGCACTGGTTAGTTAATAGATCGGTGGAAAGTAAAGCTCGGTGAAGGAACCTGTGCAATGGCGAAGAACAATATCCCGCGTCACATTGGTTTTATTCCCGATGGGAATCGACGGTGGGCTGTGGATCATGGCCTGCCCAAAGAAGCCGGATATGCTCCTGGTATCAACCCTGGGTTGCAGCTGTTCGAGCGATGTAAAGAATGCGGGATCAAGGAAACTTCGATCTATTGCTTTACTCAGGACAACACTAAGCGGCCTTCCGTTCAGAAACAGGCATTCAGCGATGCCAGCGTTGCATTTGCTCTGGAGATTGCGCGCCGTGGAGCGGCCCTGCTTGTCGTCGGCGATGAAACCTCGAAGCAATTCCCCAAGGAGTTAAAAGAATTCCGGCATCGCCAGGGTGTGGGAATGAAGGTGAATCTACTGGTCAACTACGGC
>Ga0302267_10003997_pt1 | contig 16460 bp, 15 predicted proteins | sample III_Bog_E1_3_FD_194555 | JGI IMG/M metagenome (GOLD analysis project Ga0302267, IMG submission 194555) | Peat permafrost microbial communities from Stordalen Mire near Abisko, Sweden - III_Bog_E1_3 | ecosystem: Environmental > Terrestrial > Soil > Wetlands > Peat | place: Sweden: Abisko... | reverse complement strand
GATCGTGGGAATCTTTCCCGCCGAAAGCGCTGACATCTCCGGGCGTCCGATCAAGCCGGGCGATGAGGTCACGAATGGCTTGGTCCAGCACCCCAGCAGCGTGGATGAAATCGGCGCTCTGCCGGGCGTCGATCTGCACAGCGCAATCGCAAGCAGCAATTCGGGAGTGCTGGTTTCGGCTAAACATGATTTGAAGTTGAAGCGGGGAAGCGAAGTTGCGCTTTCCGTGGTTGCACACGATTCATCGCAGGGCGAGTAACCACCTGCGGTGGGGCGAACGCTCCGCACCTGCGGTGCGGCGGACGCTCGCGGGAGGCTCGCACTGGCATTATTGCCTCCCGCCCTTGCGACAGAAAAAAGTCGCAAGAACGGGGCACGGTGCTTTCGCCGGAATAAGGCGCACACCGACCCAGGGGTACCCCGACGGGGCACGGTGCTTTTTGGGCTGGTCTCTCGCGTTCCCCATTAAGCTGTGCACGTGTGAGCGAATTCGGTTGCCGCGCGTCTCTTTATTTGGGCTTCGGCGAGTGTGTGCCCGCCGGAAACTGGGAACAGACACGACCCGGATGGAAGCGCTACCCTTGAAGCTGGGCAAAAGGGCGTCATCAAAGGAGCGGCAATGAATTTTAGACTTGAGGCACGGCTGCGCACTATCGCGGCCCCGCTCCGGACAGGCTTTTCGACCGTCTGCGTTCTGGGAATCAGTTGCCTGGCGATTGGCTTTCTTTCCGGGTGCAAGAACTTCTGGGCCGCACCGACCGGCAGCACCGATTTCGCTCTTTCCAACTCCGCCAACATTACCGTAACCGGAGGCGCCACCAGCGGCAACACCTCGACCATCACCGTGACGCCGGCAAACTCATTTAGCGGGACGGTCACGCTGACCTGTGCGGTGACCACCAGCGTTTCGAATCCGGTGAGTACCCCGACATGCAGCCTCACTCCCACGTCTGTTTCCATCAGCGCCAGTTTGGCGGAGACCGCCACGCTGAGCGCAACCACCACATCCACCACGACCAGCGGCGCGTATCAGATTACGGTTACCGGCGCATCGAGCGGTGCTTCGAATGAGACCACGCAGGTGTGCGTCGCAGTAGGGACAGGCAGTTGTACCTCCAGCGCGAGTTCCAGCGGCATCTTCTTTGTACTGAATTCGACGACGAATCAGATTGCTTCCTTAAGCATCAACTCGTCGGGCCAGTTGACGACGATCGGCACCACGGTTTTGCCCGCGGCTGGCGCCTCAGCCATCGCCGTGGCGCCCAACGGTAATTTTCTGTACGTGAGCACGGGATCCGGCATCTTCCTCTACACGATCGCATCCAGCGGAACGCTGACCCTTCAAGACAATGGACAGGCAATTTCACAAGACCTGGCCTACTCCATGCAGGTGGACGCCACCAATTCCTGGCTGGTTGACGTGGTTAACGGAATTGCCGAGGTGAACGCCATCGCAATCAACCCCAGTACGGGCGGCCTTGCTTCCACGTCCGGTGAAGCGGAACAAGTATTTCCTTTGCCTTCTACAGATACAAATCCGGTCCAGGTGGCCATCTCACCCGGTGATTCCAATTCGTGCGCCAATTGCTATGTCTTTGTCGCCATGGGCTCGGGAGGCACCGAGGCAATTCACTTTAATCCCGCCAACAGCGATCCCTTTACAGGCTCCGGCGCCACCATCAAGTTGCTGAATACCGATGGCGGAGACACCACGGTGGCGGTGGACCCCCAAAACCGTCTGCTCTACGTGGGCGAGACTGCGGCGGTTTCCGGCACCCAAACGGGCGGGTTGCGCGCTTTCACCATCTCTACCGGCGCACTCACTGAAGTCTCCGGCTCCCCCTATGCCACTGGTGGTACAGGACCCTCCTCCATCCTGCCTACTGCGAACGGCAGCTATGTCTATGTCGCCAACCAGGCAGTCAGCGGCAGTTCGGATGGCAACATCGAGGGCTTCTCGGTTTCAACCACATCTTTGACCACAATCGGCAGCGCCGCGGCCGGACCAACTGGCCGCCTCGGAATGGCCGAGGACTCGACTGGCAGCTACGTGCTTGCGGTGGACTTTACGGGGAATCCCGACCTTGAGGCTTACACCATGAGTTCCGGCGCACTTACTTCCTCGCTCACTGTTGCCACAGGAACCGACCCGGTGGGAGCGATCGGCATCGCGGCCATGCCGTAAAAGCAGATGACAGATGACAGATTTCAGCGAGCCTTGCCGTGAAGCAGATTACAGATGACAGGCGAGGGCTTGCTTGCCCCAGTAATGACGGTCAGTGGCTAGCGGTCAGTGGTCAGGAACTCCGGTAGAAATAATCTGCTCTTCGCCAGCCGCACACGACCTGCGATGAACACACTATCCCTTACTGGCAGTCCGGTGACCACTGACCGCTAGCTACTGACCACTAACCACTACATCGGCGGCATGCCGCTGCAGGCCACTTACACGCTGGTTGCGCAGCCGAGTGCGGTTTGCAGCCTGTGCGTCCTCCTGCAACAGGAACGCGCATCCTCGCCAATCGGATTGGAGGGCGAAGAATCTTTCCGCCGTCACGTTTCGGCCCAGGCGCCGAGATTGCTGTGCGTGATTCCCTGAAGACTGAAAACTGATAACAGACAACTGCCTGGTGGTATCCTCAAAAGGACCGCCACTGGCTGTGCTCACGCAATCTCACCTCCCTCTCGTCCCATCCTTCAGGCGCTTCGGGGCCTCTTTGCGGCCATTGGCAATGCTGTGGTTTCTTGCGCTGGCCTGCGGATGCGCGCGGTTTCACCATGAGCAGCACGATACGGTGTATGTGTCCGCGCGGCAGATGTACCTGCACGACCGCGTGGCCGCCGTCTCCAATCGCGTGGCGGAGGTGGTGAACGGACAGCAGTTGGAAGTGCTGGAACACGGACGCCGATTCCTCAAGGTCAAGACACAGAAGAACGAGATCGGCTGGATTGAAGAGCGGGCCGTAATCAACGCCCAGAGCTATCAGGCCTTTGCGCAGCTTGCTGACGCGCACAAGCAGGATCCGGTGGTGGCCACCGGCGTTCTCCGCGACGACATCTACCTGCACCTGCTTCCCGGCCGGGATACGGAGCGCTTCTATCTACTGCCCGGCAATGCGAAGGTGCAGCTTCTCGTCCGCGCTTCGGTTCCCAAGGCGGGAGCTCCCGGCTCGGTGAGGCCCAAGCCTGTCGAGACCAAACCTGCGCAAGCCGCAACGAATCCGGCCGGTGGAACTGCCCCCACCGGTTCAAAGCCCCAAGCAAAGCCGGAGAGCGCGCCAGTAGCCGAAGCGCTGACTGTCCCGCCCATCCCCATGGAAGACTGGTGGCTGATTCGCGATGGGCAGGGGCATGCCGGTTGGCTGCTTGCCGGACGCGTGGATGTGGATGTGCCGGACGAGATTGCGCAGTACGCCGAGGGCCAGCGGATTGTGGGCGCGTATGTCTTAACCAAGGTGCATGACGACGAAGCAACCACGCCGGACCACCAGGTTCCCGAGTTCGTCACCGTTCTGAGCCCCAACCAGGCTGGTCTGCCCTTTGACTTCGACCAGGTGCGCGTTTTCACCTGGAGTCTGAAGCGCCATCGCTACGAGACGGCGTTTCGCCTGCATCCCATACAGGGCTACCTGCCGGTGAGGGTTTCCACGCAGATGGTCAAGGATGCCAGCGTGCCCACGTTCAGCTTTGGGTTGGCAAGCGGTCCGAATGTAAGCACCGATCCGGCGACGGGCATTACCCGGCCCGTTTCTCCGCGCACCATCAACTACGAGATGCTCGACACGGTGGTGAAGCGCATTGGCCCGGACATGGGGCCCATTCAAGTGGGGCACGTGGAAGGCGAGAAGCCCAGGCCGGCCAAGACTGGGAAGAAGAAGGGGAAGTAAAATCCCACCAGCTCTTCCTACGAAACCTGCATTACTGTTTATTCCCGTCTGAAACTTGGAGATTTTAGCTACGGGATGCAGCCTTTCCTTGCAGCCAACCCCTTAGCACATCATCCGCTCGATTCTGCCAGCCGCTTCCCGTGGCCCGCAGCCCTTCCGCCACGTCCGGCGAGAGCCGAATCGAGATGGGAACCTTGCGTGGGGCTTTCTGAGGGCCACGCCTGCGGAGGCTCACGAGCACCTTTTGCTCTGCTTCGGGCAACGCCGAAAACGGCTTGAAGAGGCGTACATCCTCGGCAGTGATTTCGCGAACTTCTCCGTCATCGTCAATCAATGGTTTGCGATTCGCCATAGAGTTTAGCCTCCGCCGCCTGCTCGAATGAGAGCCCGCGTTCGCTGATGTTGCGCTCATTCTTGGCGGGATCGTACGTGATTCCCATTGGCTTTATTGTTTGTACGATTTGTTAAAGATCAAGCGGCGTAGCCTCTGTAGTTTTGTCAGACCTTGCGCACGCAATATCCGGAGACGCAATGCCGGTTCGCCGCGAACCACCTGTATGCTGCCCAAATCACCCAGTTGAATCCCGGTAGGCTGAACAGAACCCCAAACGGCCAGGCCCACCAGATGTGTTTCGCTGCGAATAAATAGACATCCGCTCCGGCATAGCTCATGCCTTCTGTCGTGAGTAATCGAATGTCGTTAGGGACTTCATCCCCCGCAATACCGAGCGCCCCCGCAGTCCAATTGGCTTGGAGCGTATCAATTTCAAAACCCCGCCGGCGTAAGACCGGAGACCAGAAACTGAGCCATCGGACGCAAAATGCGCAATCCCCGTCGTAAAGTACCCATCCTTTTGCTGCCGGAATGCGCGTCAACTGATTCGCCTTCCCTTGCACACCGTCACAGGCGATCCGTCCGCCAGGAAAGCGGAATCCGGCTCGCGCGTTAGGGCGTGTGCGATTTCATTGCCATAGAGATGAGCCGCATTTCCGACAAACCGTGCGGTCTTTGCCTTCCACACATTCCATCGCGGATGCTGGACCTCATATTCGAGGCAGCCGCCGTCAGATTGCGCAGCGTACCCCCAATAGTGTTCGGTGATGAATTGACTATCAGAACCATCGGGCGGAAGAAAGCTCGCGCCTTCGGTTTCGATTCGCATGGCAAACCGGTCTTTCCCCCAACTCCACGCATATTCAGCTTTCGCCACAACGCCATCCGCACCGGTTTCGATCCGATGCGACATAGGCACGCTCGAATAGTTCTCATTGAACGCAAAACGCGCGATGGCCGCTACCGCAAATTTGGGCACGAGTTCCCGAATAAATACCACGCCGCGCTTCGAAGACCGCTTCACATAAAATCGAAGGTTCACCTCTTCGAAAGCCTGATTAAACGGCACTGGAAGTCCACAAATACGCGTCCGATTGAACCCGAAGCCGACCAAACTCACGAAAGTTCTGCCTTCAAATTCGTCAAGTTCCGTGCCCGCGGGGACGAAACGTTCAAGCAGAGATGGGTGAACCGCATAATTGAGCATCAACAGGTTGTTCCACTCAGCTTTCAGGAAAACGCGCTGGTGTTCAGCCATCTCACCCACGTCGCCGCAGCTCCAGCTCCACCACCCGCAGCATTTCTGCTTCGGGCGCGGGTTTTCCGGTCCATATCTCAAACTGGCGCGCGCCCTGCTGCACAAACATCTCCAGGCCGGTCACCACGGGAATGCCGCGCGCCTTGGCCAGCTTTAACAGCGGCGTTTCCAGCGGGTTGTACACCATGTCGAACACCAGCCCGGCGTTCAGCTCGTCCTCAGCAATCGGCAGCGCCTGTTTGTTCCCCGCCATGCCGCAGGGGGTGGAGTTGAGCAGCACATCGAAGTGCTGCTTCGCGAACTGCTCATGCTTCAGGGCTTTGGCCTTCGCTTCCTTGGCCAGCGCAACGGCCTTTTCATGCGTGCGGTTGACGACAAACACCTCCGCACCCTGGTCAACCAGGCCAAACACCGCGGCCCGCGCCGCGCCGCCCGCACCCAGCACGGCAACCCGAGCGCCTTTGAGGCGAAGCCGCTTCTCAAGCGGCCGCACCACTCCGGCCACATCGGTATTGAAGCCGTAGAGCTTGCCGTCGGCGCCGGTGCGCAGCGTATTGCATGCCTTAATGCGGGCGGTCAGTGGGTCCATGTTGGCCAGGTGGGGCAGGACTTCCTGTTTGAGAGGCATGGTCACGGCTACGCCGCTCAGCGGCAGCTCGCGGGCCACGCTCAGCAGGTCGTTCAGGGCGCGAACCTTCAGCGGCAGCAGCACGGCGTTCACGCTCTCACGGCGAAAAGCAGTGTTCTGCATCAGCGGGGACAGAGAATGCGCAATGGGATTGCCGGCCACGCCGAAGATGCGCGTCGCCTGGTCAAGATGCTCAATGCGATAGAGTTCGTTCAGGCTGCGCGCGGTGGCCTGCCCAGGAGCGGTTGCGCCTGCCTCGGAAGATGCCGCGAAGGTGAACGCAGCGCCAGCCCTTGGTCCCAGCACACGGCTCAGGAGACCTTCTTCACCCATCGCTATGCCCACAATCCGCGCGGAGAGCGAGCGGACTTCGATCAAACGCAGCACCGCCAGGTTGTCGGTCAGCGTCCGCGCCGTTGAAACCACCTTCACAAAGTCCGGAGCAAAAACCTCGATCCGCGCAACTGCCTGCTCCAGGCCCTTGGTCCGCGTAAAGTCGTGGAAGCTGACCAACAACGCCGCGCCGGCGGCACGCAACTTCGCTAACTGCGACGGGCGCGCTTCTTCCGCCGACTCCACTTCAAGGTCGACAATCTGGCAGCCTGCCTCGGCCGCTGCCGCAAGCACCTCAAGCTCGTTGGCGAGCGATCCGCCAAAGTTGCCGCCGAACGGCTTCCGCCGGCAGGTGGCGATGGCCGTCACGTCGCGATGCCCGGCCAGAAATTCCTTCAGCACGGGAAGCGCGGCAGCGGGTTTGCTCAGCGAATCCAGCCGGAATTCGAGGAACTTGGAATCCCTGAGAACCGCTTCGGCGCGCTCCAGCATTTCACCCGGCGACGCACCCTGAATGGCCACGCACAACCTCCCCACCCGCAGCCGTGGAACGGACGGAGCGGGAACCAGATGAACCGGATTGGGAGCCTCATGGACCTTCGGCATCGATTGACGCATCTTAGATGGGTTCCCTGCTGGATGCAACAACGGAGTTACAAAACGCAATTGAAGGGCCAACAGGCACGAACCCGCTCCGCTGTGGCAACCTAGAAGTTTGAAGGAGTCTTCCCATCATGCCTCAAGAAAACACATCCGCCGTTCCCGCAACCGAAGCCCTTCACGCCTGGGATGCGGGCGGCGCCGAATCTGCCGAAGCGCTTTCCGCCTGGGTCAGCGCGCGACTGGCTGCACATGAAGCCGCTTTGGCCGCATTGTTGGCCGCGGAAGGCCCACGCACGCCGGAGAATTCCCTGCGCCTGTTTGACCAGGCGATTGAGCATCTGACGCTGGCCGGCGCGCAGGCGGGCGTGCTCAACTCCGTGGCATCGGACAAGGGTGTGCGCGACCAGGCGCAAAACGAGGCCCAGCGGGTGTCCATGGCCGGCAGCGCGCTGAGCCTGAATCGTGCGGTGTACGAGGCGCTGGCGGCAATCGATCTGGCCGGCGCCAGCCCCGCTACCCAGCACTTTGTCGAGCGCACACTGCTCGGCTACCGGTTGGCAGGTGTCGACAAGGACCAGGCCACGCGCGACCGTCTGCAGGCGCTGCAGGAAAAGGCAACCATGCTGTCGCTCGAATTCAGCCGGAACATCCAGGAGGGCGGCAAGACGATTGAGGCAACGGCGGACGAATTGGATGGTCTGCCTGCGGACTATCTTGCGCGTCATCCGGCAAATGCCGAAGGCCGCGTCACCATCACAACCGACCCGCCCGACATGCAGCCGGTGATGACCTTTGTCGCGAATGCGGCTGTCCGCGAGCGCATGTTCCTGGCCTACAACACGCGTGCCTATCCGGCCAACCAGAAGATTCTTCTCGACCTGCTGGCGACGCGGCAGGAGATCGCCACGGTGCTGGGATTCCGCAGTTGGGCCGACCTGGCGACCGCCGACCAGATGATGGGCTCGGCTGCAAACGTCCGCACTTTCCTGGCCAAGCTGGACGAAGCCAGCCGCGACGGGGCAAAACGCGAACATGCGTCGATCATCGGATTTGCCCGCGAGTGCCAGCCGGAGCTGACGGCTATCGACATTACCAGCCGCGGCTATTGGTATGAGCAATTCCGCCGCTCGGCCTTCGACTTCGACTCGCAGTCGGTGCGGCCCTATTTCCCCTACGCGCAGGTGGAAGCGGGCGTGCTGGAGACGGCCGCGCAACTCTTCAAGGTCGAGTTCCGCCCATCGGCCGCTGCGGCATGGCACGCCGATGTGTCAACGTTCGATGTCATCGATCAAGGCCGCGTGGTGGGCCATTTCTATCTCGACATGCATCCGCGCGAGGGCAAGGACAAGTGGTTCTCCGCCGCGCCCATCGTCGTTGGCTCTCGGGGCCGCGCCCTGCCGGAGGCGGCGCTGATTTGCAATTTTCCTGCGGGAGATGAGAACGATCCGGGACTGCTTCAATACAACGACGTGGTCACCTTTTTCCACGAGTTTGGCCACCTGATGCACGCCATCCTCGGCGGCCAGACCGAGTGGGCCGGGCTTTCCGGCTTCGCCACCGAGGGCGATTTCATCGAAGTGCCGTCGCAGATGCTGGAAGAGTTTTTCCGCGACGAGAAGCTGCTCCAGGCCTTTGCGAAGCATTATCAAACTGGCGAAATCCTTCCGTCTGAAATCATCAGGAAAATGAAGCTGGCGGGCGCCTTTGGCCGGGCCGATTGGGTGCGCGCGCAGCTTTACTACACCACGCTTTCGCTTGACCTGCACGACCAGGATCCCGGCGGCCTCGACCTGGACGCGCTTACCGAGCGGCTCTACAAGACCCTGCAGCCCTGGACCTGGTTCGACGGCAACCGCATGTATGCCAGTTTTGGCCATTTGACTGGCTACTCGTCGAACTATTACACCTATGCTTTTGACAAGGTGATCGCACTCGACTTCTTTGCCCAGTTCGACCCCGCCGACCTGACCGGCTGCGACGCCGGCGTCCGCTATCGCAAGACGGTGCTGGAGCAAGGAGGGTCAAAGCCGGGGCGGCAGATGGTGCGCGATTTTCTGGGACGCGACGAAGAGTTTTCGGCGTTTTCCGATTGGTTGAATGAGGAGTTTGAAGCGGAAATTCTGGGTGTTACGCTTTAGCTGCTTGCGGGTCCAATCGGGAGGAGCATTCGGTGAGCAAATACCACGTCGCGCAGGTCAACATCGGCCGGATCAGGGCGGAGCTCGACGACCCTATCATGGCTGGATTTGTGAATCGGCTAGCGGAGGTCAACGCCTTGGCCGATTCGAGCCCCGGTTTCGTCTGGCGGCTCCAAACCGACCAGGGCAATGCTACCTACCTTCGTCCCTACGCCGATGAGCGCACGATCCTCAACATGTCTGTCTGGGAGTCGGTCGAAGCGCTCCAGCATTATGTCTTCAAGACAGCTCACGTGGAGTTGCTCCGCCAGCGCCAAGCGTGGTTTGAGAAGTTTGCAGGCTCATACTCTGCCATGTGGTGGGTGCCCGCAGGCCACATCCCAGGCGTCGATGAGGCCAAAAAGCGGCTTGCGCACCTTGAAGCGCATGGCCCAACTCAGTTTGCGTTCACCTTCAAGACAATTCATCCGCCGGACGAGGGGTTTCAGCAGGAGATCGAGTGGTCTTCCTTTCAGCCTTGTCCAGCCTTATAGCCAGGTTTCTTTGGGGGGCGGAATCGCCATGTCGGAGCCATTCAAGTGACCGAAGCCGACTTCCGCCGCATCGCTCTCAGCTTCGAAGGCGCCGAGCAGGGCTCGCACTTCGGCGCAACCGACTTTCGCGTCGGCGGCCGCATCTTCGCCACCCTCGCCTCCATCAGCGAGGGCTACGGCAACCTGTTTCTGACCCCGGAGCACCAGGGCGCCTTTGTCCAGGAGCAGCCGAAAATCTTTCTGCCCATCGCGGGCGGCTGGGGCCGCATGGGCATGACGCATATCCGTCTTGCTGCGGCCGATGAAGACACTCTGACGGGTGCGTTGCATACTGCCTGGAAGCTGCGCATAGAGAAGAACAGCAAGTCGGGGAAGAAAAAGAGCGCTTCCGCCGAGCGCCCGCGCGGGTCGAAGCCGGTTCGACCGAAGGGATCTTCTTGAAATAGGATGAGCGCTATACTTGTATAGCAGGATTGACGGAGGTCCGACATGCTCGCAATTCGTCTTCCCGAAGAGATCGAAAAGCGCCTCGACGCCTTGGCGAAGAAAACCGGCCGCACCAAGTCCTTTTACGCGCGGCAAGCAATTCTGGAACAACTTGATGACCTTGAGGACTACTACTATGCAGAGAAGGCCTGGAAGGAAGTGGAATCGGGCAAATCGAAGCTGATTCCTCTCGAGGAGATCGTGAAGCGTTATGGCATGGAGGGTTGAATTCACACCAGAAGCGCAACGAAATCTCGATCGATTCGATAAGCAGGTCGCGCGTCGAATCGTGAAGTTTATGGTGGACCGAATTGCCACTCTTGAGGACCCTCGCAGCATTGGCGAGGCACTCCACGGACCCGACCTCAAGAAGTACTGGAAGTATCGCGTGGGCGACTACCGAGTGATTGTGAAGATTGAAGATGAGCGAGTCTCCATCGTAGTCATCCGCATTGGCAACCGCCGAGAAGTCTATCGTTAACATGTATGCGAGGCCCATCCGCTAGGATTGGTGCCATGACAGACGTAAGCGATTTCAAAGGCAAATGGGCGCTGGTGACTGGAGCCAGTGCGGGCATCGGCACGGCGCTGGCGCGGGAACTCGCATCGCATGGGGCAAACCTGATTCTCACCGCGCGGCGCAAGGACCGCTTGGAACTCCTGGCTGCGGAACTGACCGCGAAGGGAATTGAAGTCCGCACCCTGGTGGCCGATCTCAACGATCCCGCCTCTCCGCAGCAGATTTACGACGCCACGGAAGGCGCGGGCCTCGCTGTCGATATCCTGGTCAACAACGCGGGACTGGGCCAGTTTGGCGTCTTCGTCCAAAGTGAAATTGAACAGGAACTGAGCCAGGTACGGGTCAACTGCGAGGCTGTGGTGCGACTGGCGCGTCTTTTCATTCCGCGCATGGTTCAGCGCAAGCGCGGCTGGGTCATGATTCTGGCCTCAACCGCCAGCTTTCAGCCCGTCCCCTACATCAGCACCTACGCGGCCACCAAGGCGTTCGACCGCATGTTTGCCTTGGGTGTGGCTGAGGAGGTGGCACGTTTCGGCGTCAAGGTGACGGCGCTTTGCCCTGGACCGACGGAGAGCGAATTCTTCCAGGTAGCCCGCGCCGAAAGCTTCAGAACCAGCGGCATTCAATCGGCGGAGGACGTGGCGCGCATCGGCGTTGCCGCCCTGGCCCGCGGTCAGCGCACTATCGTTCCGTATTTCGCTGGATGGTTTACGTCGCTGCTGGTGCGGGTGCTCCCCAATCGGCTCATCACGTACTTCGTGGAAAAGTCCGCGCGCAAAGCCGCCTACTCCGCCTGACAGCAAAGCCCCGGCAGCACCGGGGCCTCAAGCTGTCATCTGCACTCCGTAACCGGTCATCTGCTTTCAGTTCAGCTCCCGCACCCAGATGTTTCTGAAGCTGAGCGGCTCGCTCTTGTCGCCATGGGCCTGCAGCTTGATGGGCGCGCGATCGTAGGCCTTGTAGAACGGCTTGCCGATGTATAAGGTCTGCCCTTTCAGCTCGAAATGATTCTGCACCAGAACGCCGTTGAAGAATGCCGTCACATAGGCCGGCGTCTTCAGGGAACCGTCCTCATTGAAGCGCGGCGCGGTCCAGACAATGTCGTAGGCCTGCCAATCGCCCGGCTTGCGGCCCGGGTTCACCAGCGGCGCGCCCTGCTTGTAGATGCTGCCACCCTGCCCGTTCACGTAGGTGGTGTTGTTATAGGAATCAAGCACCTGCATCTCGTAGCCGTCGTCGCCGGGCCCGGTCGAAGCCAAAAACACGCCGCTGTTTCCGCGCCCCTGGCCGCTGCCGGTAATGCTTGCCGGAATGCGCCACTCAACGTGGAGCTGGTAGTCCTTGAACTTCCGCTTAGTCTCGATATTGCCCACCCCCGGCGCTTTTTTTACCTCCAGAATGCCGTCGTGCACCAACCATTGCGCAGGGGTGTGGTCCTGCGCGGAGACCCATTCGTCCTGATTGCTGCCGTTGAAAAGGACGATCGCGTCTGAGGGCGGGGCAGCGTCGGTCGCCCCTGGGGTCACAATGGGGGGCACAGGCGTCCAAACTTCGGTGTCTTCCGGTTTAGGTTTTTCCGTCTGTTGCGCGGAAACGGCGGCGGCCAGGGAAGCCATGGCTGCCAATACAAGTAGGCAAGAAAGTGGTTTGCTCATAGACGGTTTTGAGAATACACCCCGGAAGCCGTCCGCGCCACTCAGGCCCGAGAACACCCGCTTCTGCGACCGGCCGCGCCGGTTTAGGATTGTTGGGTACTTCATTGGCCAAATTGGGTGGATGCGCATGATGGATCGTCAGAACGTCAATCGTCGCCGGCTGCAATCGTCTTCATTTCTCTGTTTTGGCCTGACCTTGGCCCTGGCGAACAATCCCGCCAAGGCGCAGGTGGATGTCCTGACACAGCACAACGACAACGCCAGAACCGGCGTCAATCTGCATGAAACCGAACTGACGCCCGCCAATGTGAACAAGGCGCAGTTCGGCATGCTCTTCAAGCGCGTCGTGGACGACCAGCTGTACACGCAGCCGCTTGTGGTTACCGGTGTCAAGGTCGGCGGCGGGACGCACGACGTCGTGTACGTAACCACGGTAAACAACAGTGTGTATGCCTTCGACGCCAACGACGCCGAGTCTTCCGCGCCGCTATGGCACGTGAATTTCGGTACCCCCGCGAATCTTCACAGCACGGATTTCGGATGCCTCGACATCAACGGGCAGATGGGCATTATTGGAACGCCGGTCATCGACAAGACGCGCGGCGTGCTCTACGTGGTTGCGCTCACCCGCGTGGGCGACGGCTTTATCCAGCGGCTGCACGAGCTGGACCTTGCCACAGGCGCGGACCTGCCCGAGAGCCCGGTGACCATCAAGGCTGCCGATTTCGACCCGTTGATGCAAAACCAGCGTCCAGCGCTGATGCTGGCAAACAGCAAGATCTACGTGGGCTATGCCTCCCACTGCGACAAGGATCCTTACCACGGCTTCCTGATGGCCTTCGATGCGCACACCCTGCAGCAGCAGGCGGTCTTCAACACCTCACCCACCGGTTCCGAGGCCAGCATCTGGCAGTCCGGCCAGGGGCCGGCTGCGGATGCCGAAGGCAATGTGTACGTGGTGACGGGCAATGGAAGCTGGGACGGTATCCAGAACTTCAGCGAGAGTTTTTTGAAGTTCTCACCGGATCTGAAGCTCGAGGACTGGTTTACGCCCACCAACCACTTTGCGCTCGACAAGGCCGACAACGACCTGAACTCCTCCGGCGCCACGCTTATCCCTGGGACGCACCTGGTGCTCGGCGGCGGCAAGGAGGGCGTGCTCTATGTCCTGGACACGCGCAATTTTGGGCACTTGGGCGACGAACATGCCCTGCAGCACTTTCAGGCAACGGCCTCTCATCTGCACAGCCTTGTCTACTGGGTCAGCGCCAGGGAAGGCGCAATGCTCTATGTGTGGGGTCAGCGCGACAAGGCCCGCGTCTACAAGTTTCAGGGCGACAGGCTGCTTGAAACCCCTGCCGTAATGCGCGACACCGCCAACGAGGGGCACCCTGGGGCCATGCTTTCCCTTTCGGCAAATGGAGGTAAGGATGGGATTCTCTGGGCGGCCATCCATGCTACGGGAGACTCGTGGCATGAATCGCGCCCTGGTATCCTGCACGCATTCGACGCGGACGACATCCGTCACGAGTTATGGAACTCGCTCGAAATTCCGGGCCGGGACGATTGCGGGGAATACTCAAAGATGGCGCCTCCCACCGTTGCCAATGGCAGAGTGTACCTGGCCAGCTTCGGCTCGGAGAATGTGGGAACTGGCCAGTTCTGCGTCTACGGGCTGCTGCCGGCAAACACTGCGCCAAAGCTACCTGCGCCTTCAGGAGCCAAGGCCGAGATGCGCGGCACTCAGGTGATCCTGACCTGGAACCCTGTGAACGGCGCGCGGGTCTATCGAGTTCAGCGGACCAGCACGCAGGAACCGCAAAGCAAAACCATAGCGACCGGGCTGACGACGGCCAGCTTCATCCAACCGGCCCCTCTGCGCGGCGAGTCGGCGGTCTATACGGTTTTTGCCGTGGACGCGGATGGCGAAAGCTCCGGATCGGAGCCGGTGAAGGTAACCGTCCCCATGGCAAAAATGAACCACATGCAGCATTAAGAGAAAAACTCTGGACGGCCCTAAAAAAAAAACGCAAAACCTTTTCGCCCACCTCGCAACCTTTTCCGGCAAACCGCATCTGATTAATTAACAAGCAGAGGCTTCCTCGTATTTCAGTCCCTCCAAAGAAGGTATCCATTCCTTTTTGAAGATCCTTTTTGGATCTCTTCTCAAACTCCCCCCCTGGACCCCCCTCCCCCCAATGCCTCTCGAGCGGGCCTGCCGGAAGGCAGGCCCATTTGCTCACCCGAGCGAATGAACCTGACCCGCCCCTGAAAACGCTTCTCCAGCTAAAATCTTCCTTAGATGCCAACGCCCTTCACTCCCAATTCTTCCGCGGACCCTGAATTCGCCGCGATCGACGCGCTTTTTGAGCGGGCAGGCCTGAATCGCAAATTGCGTGGAAGGGTCGGCGCCGTTTCGCTCCGCGCCCGCAAGCCGCTGGAGCGCGGCGAACCGGACGAGTTGCCGCAGCCTGCAGTTCCCCGCATAGCCCCCAACGGCGTGCAACTGCTCACCGTTTCCGCATGGGAGAATTCGGGCGGAGGGAAGCCGGGGAATCGTATCCCAGACTGGCTTTGGCACGGTTTCAGCACCCGCAGGGGCGGATTGAGCCGGACCTATTGTCCAGAGGGCGCGCCGGGCGAGCTGAATCTCGGGTTTACGGCCGACGACGACCGGGCTCTTGTGACGGCGAATCGCAGGTTGCTGGCCGAAGCCGTAACCGGAAGCGCCGACACTCCCCTCGCGACCATCCGCCAGATTCACTCCAGCGTGCTGGTGCATTGTGCCGCGACAGACGTGACACGGGGGAATCCATGCCGTGGCGACGGACTCATGACGGACCAGCCGGGCATCCTGCTCGGCGTGCAGACGGCCGACTGCATTCCCGTCCTGGTGGCCGATCGCAAACGGCGTGCGGTGGCCGCCTTCCATGCTGGATGGCGCGGCACAGTGAAGCGGATTGTCGAGACCGGGGTGGGCCGCATGCGAATTGAGTTTGGCTCCCGGCCGGAGGATCTGGTCGCCGCCATCGGTCCCGGCATCGGCGTCTGCTGCTACGCCGTTGGAGAAGATTTGCTCTCCGAATTTGAATCGCAGTTTTCCTACGGACGCGAGCTCTTCCGTGAGGTTTACTCCGCCGACGAGGTGCGCACCAGGTACCCCATGCTGTTTCTCACCCAGCGCGCGCCCGGACACTCGCCTATTGGCCCCAGCACGCACCTGAACCTGGTTGAAGCCAACCGCCGCCAGTTGCTGGATGCTGGGCTGAAGCCGGGCTCCATCCGGATCGTGGGCGGCTGCACTAACTGCCACACTGACCTGTTCTTCTCCCATCGCGCCTCCCAGGGACGGGCCGGCCGCATGATGAGCGTCATCGGGATTCGCACCTTAACCTCCCGTTAGCCCTTTCTTCTCGCAATCTTCGAACACCCTGGACACCCGCCGCCTCTCAGCTAGTGGAGGGCAATCTTGAACAACCGCATCCACGAAGCGCATCTGGTTCTCCGCTGCCAGGTTGGGGACCTTGAGGCGCTGGAAGAGTTGCTGCGGGGCGTGCAGGCTGTCCTCTACCACTACATCCGCCGCCTGGTCGGCCCGGACGGCGCGGAGGATGTGCTCCAGGATGTATTCCTCGAAATCATCCGCCATCTGCGGGCGCTTGAGGAGCCGCAATTTTTTCGCGCCTGGGCTTACCGCATTGCCACACGCGCCTCGTTCGCCTTTCTGCGGCGAAAGCGTTTGTGGCAGGTAAGGCACGAAGAAGACGTGGAGATGGACGAGCTTCCCAACGGCCTGGAAGAAAGCTCGGCCATCCTGGTAGCGCAACTGCACCTCCTGCTTGGTGAAGTGTCGCCGGCGAGCAGGGCGGTCCTGGCGCTGCATTACCTTGAAGACCTCACCATCCAGGAGGTCGCCGCCATCCTGCAACTGAGCGCAGGCACGGTCAAGTCGCGCCTCGCCTACGGGCTGAAATGTTTACGAACCGCAACCGAACGAAAGGGTGAATCTCATGACCGAAGCCTATGAAAATGTTCTCCGCAAATCACTGGACATTGCCGACCGCCGGCAAAAGCTGAGCAAGGCG
>Ga0302267_10003988_pt1 | contig 16473 bp, 13 predicted proteins | sample III_Bog_E1_3_FD_194555 | JGI IMG/M metagenome (GOLD analysis project Ga0302267, IMG submission 194555) | Peat permafrost microbial communities from Stordalen Mire near Abisko, Sweden - III_Bog_E1_3 | ecosystem: Environmental > Terrestrial > Soil > Wetlands > Peat | place: Sweden: Abisko... | reverse complement strand
CTTCCTCGCGTTCGTCTTCCAGACCATTACCGGATTCGCGCTGTACTCCAGCATGAGCAACTCGTGGCTGCCGCGGATGTTCACCTGGATTGTGCCGCTGATGGGCGGCGAATTCAGCGTGCGCTTCTGGCACCACACGTTCCTGTGGTTCTTTGTCACCTTTGTCATCATTCACGTCTATCTTGCCTTCTATCACGACTACATTGAGGGCCGCGGCACGGTATCCTCGATCATAGGCGGATGGAAGTTCGAGCGGGAGAAGGGTAAAACAGGGAATAGGGAATAGGGAATAGGGAATAGGGAATAGGAAATCGCAGCGGGGATTATATTGCCGGAGAATAGCGGTAAGACATTGGTGCTGGGCCTGGGCAACGTCATCATGGGCGACGAAGGCGTCGGCGTCCATGTAGTACGAGCTCTGGAGCAGCACCCACTCCCAGCCAATGTGGAGTGCCTCGACGGCGGCACGGGCGGATTCACTCTGCTCGAGCCGCTGCAGAGCGCCAGCCGCATCATCCTCATCGATGCAGCCGCCGACGGCAACCCAATCGGCACCGTCACCCGCACCACGCCTAAATTTTCGCGCGACTACCCGCCCACACTCACCGCCCATGACATCGGCGTCAAAGATTTATTGGACGTCTTTTACATTCAGGGTGGAGGCCCCAACGTAGTTCTCTACGCAATCACTATCGATCCCCAGCAGCCCATCTCGATGGAGCTCTCGCCGGAGATCTCCAAGGCCGCCGAAGTGGCTGTCGCCGAGATTCTGGCGGAGTTGGGGTCCAGTATTATTTAACTAACGGTCACGCTTCGGGTTCGTGGTGTCAACAATTTAGTACTCATGATATGATTCGCGGCTCAAGCAGGAATCGCCATGCGCATCACCTGCGCTAGTGGCTCTGGAATTGGCAGTCCATCCTCGCGCATTCCTTCGATATGGAATTCAATTCCCTCGCGCAACAACTGCTCCGTCTGAGCGAAGGTCGCGCCGGCAACTCCCAACCCCGGTAAATCCGGGGCATAGGCACTCCAGCCGTTCGATGTTTTCTCGAATACCGCCGCATATTCCTTCATTTCAGACCCGCCTGCTTGAGAATGTTATTAAAAGTTCCTTTGTCCATCTCCTGCGATGGGTGACCCGCTACCGTGACCCGGCCTATCTTCACAGGGTGCTTAAACTGACGATGGCTGCCCTTTTGAGCCACCTGATACCAGCCGTTGTCCTCAATCAGCTTAAGCACATCGCGTACTTTCATGCGAACAACTCAATCCTTACAGAGATTATAGCTCTGATCGAAATGAAGTTGCCCCCGCCTGATTATTTGGCCCGCGCATTCAGCTTCTCGATCACCTGCTTCAACGCTTCGAGTTTCTGCCCTGCCTCACCAAGTTTTCCAGCCGCCGTCAACCGCTGATAATCGTTGAAGTCCATGCCAGCCTGCGCAATCAGCGTCTTCAAATCCTGCGCGGGAGCGGGCGTTCCCGCCGGAGCAGTGGCCGCCGGCGCTGCTGAAGACTCCGATCCGCTCAGTGACGAAACCCCGCCGCCGAACAACGACGACAGCGCCGCCTCGAAGGTTGGCCCGTAGGCGAGCTTATCCTGCAAGGCCAGCACCACCAGCCGCAACTCCGGCATGGGGCTGGTGTTAGCTTGCAGATAAATCGGCTCGGCATACAGCAGCGCCTTGCCGGAGGGAATTACCAGCAACGTTCCGCGCACCACATGCGAGCCTTGCTGATTCCACAACGTCAATTGGCCGGAGATTTGCGCGTTCTGATCGATGCGCGCCTCGATCTGCAGTGGTCCATCCACCTGCTTGGTCTTGGGAAAGTCGTAGACGATCGATGTTCCGTAGTGCTCGCCATCGCTGCGCCCTGCAATCCAGCCAATCAAGTTGTTGCGTTTGGCCGGCGTAAAGGGCAGAATCTCCACGAACTCTTCGCCGCTCTCGCCCGGCAGTTTCATCAGCACGAAGTTCGGCTGCATGGGTTGCGGCTGCTGCGCGCCACCCTCGCCCGAGCCGACTTCACTCGCCACCGTCCATAAGTCTTCCCGGTTGTAGAAGACCTCGGGATTGGTCATGTGATACAAGCCGTAGACTTCTGCCTGCAAACGGAGCAGTAGTTCGGGGTAGCGCACGTGCTTGCGCAGCCCTGCCGGCATGGTCGCCGCGTCCTTGAACAGGCCGGGGAAGATGGCGCGCCAGGCCGCCAGAATCGGGTCTTGAGAGTCGAAGACGTAAAACGTAGTCGTCCCGTCGTAAGCGTCAACCACCACCTTGACGCTGTTGCGCATGTAGTTGATTGGCTGATCGCCAACACTGTAATGCGTCGAGTAGGGATAAGTGTCCGACTGCGTAAAGGCATCCAGAATCCAGGACAGCCGGCCATCATCGCCCACCACAATATACGGATCCTGATCGAAGGTGAGGAACGGCGCCAGAGCGGTGGCACGCTCGCGCACTGTGCGCCGCATCAGCAGACGGCTCTGAGTGTTCACATCGTCGCTGAAAGGCAGCTTGGCCAGGTCGCCGCGGTCAAAGGCAATCAAAGCGCGGCGCATGAATCCGCCCAGCTCAATGCCGCCACCGCCCTCATAGTAGGTTCGGTTGTCGTTGTCCCCTTGCGGGTAGTTGAACTCCTGTTGCCGCGTCTTGACATAAACGTCGGTGTTCGTCATTTCGCCAAAGTATATCTCCGGCCGCGTTACATTCAGTCCGGCCACAGTACTTTGCACTGGCATATTACTTAACAGCAGCGTGGGACGGCCTTCGGTCGTGAAGCCATTCACGGTGTTCATGGTGATGCCGTAGCCGTGGGTATAAATCAGTTTGTCGTTGATCCAGTTGCGGCTGCTCTCCGGAAGTTTGTCCACATTCAATTCGCGCGCGGCCAGCATGACTTCGCGCATCGTGCCGTTAATCTGGTAGCGATCAATGTCGATGTCGGGAAAGTCGTAGTAAGTGCGAATCTCCTGGATCTGGCGCAGTGTATCCTGGAGCGCGTGCCAGTCCCACAGGCGAATATTTTGCAGCGTTGCCTGATTGTTGGCAGGGTCGGCGGCATCGACCGTGATCTCGGCGGGAAACTCTCGCTGCAGGAAGCGGTCCAGGCCGTAGGCCTGCTGCGTCATCTCGATGTTATGAACGATGTAGGGCTGCTCGCGAACCAGCTCGTTAGGCTTGACGATAAAGCTGGAAACATACCAGCCCACCAGCGAAACCCCTGCGTAACAAACCACGGCCGGAGCAACAGCCGCCACCAGCCAGCGAACACGTGGCGCCAGCGCACCGCTCAAGGCCGCAATCAACGCCCCCAGCACCAGAGCCGCACTCACCAGAAGCATACCGGTGAGCGTGACGTGCGCGCCTGTGTAGGTGACGCCGTCGAAGATCGTGTGGTGTTCGAAGAGTTGCTCGAAGCGGCCAACATACACGCGCAGTCCGATGACGAGCAACAGAAATGCAACCGTGATGGAGAGCCCGCGTAAGGGCAGATTAGAAAGACTGAGACGATCCCCGCTGATCGCGCGCGTGCTGCCCGAAACAAGCAGAAACACAACAGCCAGCACGCAGGCGATCACGCTGAGCGTCATCAGCCATCCGAGGATGAGTTGCCATGCCGGCAAGGTGAACAGATAGAAGTCGAGCGGCCTCGCGAAGATTGGGTCGGTAATGGTGCTGGTGCCGCGCGGCGCATACCACCAGAGCGCCAGCGTTTGCCACTCAGCGGCCATCGCGCCGCCAGAAAGCATCGCGATAATCAGCGAACCGCCGATGGAAACAATGCGCAGCACGGGCTTAAGCGACAGCTTCACCTCCTGGCCGGCGATGATGAGGGTATGATCACTGGGCAAATCGTCGGCATGGGCACGTTTGAGCGCGGAAAATGCCCCCAGCAGAATGAGAAATGTGAGCGCAAAAAAGGCCGCAAAAATGCCCCACTCCAGGCCGCGCGCTTTCCAGAACACGTCGCCGTAACCGAGCGAATTGAACCACAGCAGGTCAACCCAGTAGGAGAGCGCGGTCCGGCTGCCAAGAAGCAGTACAGCGACGATAGCAATGAAAAACAGCAATCCGCGGCGGCTGCGGCGCGGGGGCGTTGTCAACTTTGGCCAATTGATTGTTTCGGGCATCTCTCTACTCACTCTTTCCATTCTGTGAATGCTGATTTTCTGGGCCTCTTAAGCCTTTGATATACGTGGGTTCATGCACCGCGGCTTACCGGCCTCTTCAACTCCACTTTAGTCCTCTTCCGTGCATTTTGCAGCCGGATAAACCCATTCTGCGCATCGGTGCAGGGTTGCAAGAGTCAGACAGTTCTCTGGAGGGTAGACGTCGGGTCCACTTTTTCACAACCAGGGCGCTCGTCCATGCTAACCTCACAACACAGCATGAGCCAGACCCCTTCCTCGCAAACACAACCAGTCATGGCCAACCTGCCCCGCGTGCTGGGCGCCAGCCAGGCCACGGCCATCGTCGTCGGCACCGTCATCGGCAGCGGAATTTTTCTGGTTCCCAGTGAGATGATGCGCGACACCGGCTCCTCGGCACTCGTCTATCTTGCCTGGATCGCCGGAGGCCTGCTCTCTCTCATCGGCGCCATGACCTATGCCGAGCTGGGCGCCATGCTGCCCTACGCTGGCGGCGGATATGTCTTCCTGCGCGGCGCTTACGGCGACACGCCGGCCTTTCTCTATATGTGGACCTGGTTTGCGGTTGCTAAGCCGGCCTCGGCCGCTGCTATTACCATCGGGCTGGCACGCACACTGCAGTTCTTCCCTGTCTTCCACGGGCTTGGCAATCAGGCCATCGGTGGACCTATTCACTTGCTGTGGTCGCAGATTTTCGCCATCGCCGTAGTCTGGTTCATGACCGGCCTGAATTACCTGGGCATCAAGAAGGCCGGCGACTTCCAGCTTGTCTTCACTATTCTTAAAGCCATTCTCATCCTCATTGTGGTCGCTCTTTGTTTCGCGTCGGCTTCCGGATCCCTGAGCAATTTCTCCACTACGCTGCCCCATGCCGTAGGAGGTTTCCGCGGCTTCATGCTGGCGCTGATCGCCACTCTGTGGGCTTACGACGGCTGGCCCGACCTCACCATCCTGTCCGGCGAGATCAAACGGCCGGGGCGCAGCCTGCCCATCGCGCTGATTGGCGGCCTGTGCATCGTTGGCTTTCTCTATATGGCCACCAACGCCGCCATGCAGTACATTCTGCCCGCCGCCCAGATCGCGGCCAGCGAACGGCCCGCCGTCGCCGCGCTCAGAGTCGTCGTCGGCCACGCTGGAGCGGGTTTTGTCGCCGCCGCCATGGCCCTCTCCATCTTCGTCGGCCTCAACGGAACGGTGATGAGCGGCGCCCGTGTCCCCTTTGCCGCCGCCCGCGACCGGCTCTTTATTCGCCAGTTTGCCCACATCAGCCCGCGCTTCCAGTCCCCTTCCACCTCGCTTGCCGTCCAGGGAATGTTGGCCACAGTACTGTTGCTGATCTTCAGCCAGTTTGAAAAACAGTTCGATCTAGCTATCTTTGCCGAATGGCTCTTCTATTTGCTCATCGCCACCACAGTCTTCGTTTACCGCCGCAAGCGGCCTGATCTGGCGCGTCCCTACAAGGTTTGGGGTTACCCTCTGCTGCCGGCCACCTTCTGCGTCTGTGGAGTCCCAGTGCTCGTCTACTGCTTCCTGGGCAACATGAAAGGCTCGCTGCTCGGAGCCGCTCTCATTCTTCTCGGACTGCCGGTGCTGTGGCTGGTGCGGCGCCAGTACGGAGCCTCTGTTCCCATTGATGAGAGCCACGGCGGACAGAAATAGATGCTCAAGCCGTGAGCTCCTTGCTGTTCGTTTTGTGATTATTTCCCTGAGCCCGTCTCAGTGCCACTTCTTCGTACACCGCCGCATACTCCCGTGCCGGCTGCGCCCAGCCATACTCTCGCGCCATGCCGTTGAGCATCAGCCGCTTCCAGCCCTTTTTATCCTCGAACGCAGTCAGCGCGCAGTTGATGGCCACCCACAGGCCCTCGGCTCGCAAGCCTTTGAATTTGAAGCCCGTACCGGTTCCCTTCAACGGGTTCCACTCCTCGATGGTGTCGTCCAGCCCGCCGGTAGCCCGCACCACCGGCACCGTGCCGTACTTGAGCGAATAAATCTGGTTCAGCCCACATGGCTCATAGAGCGATGGCATCAGGAAGATATCGGCCCCGGCTTCGATCTTGTGGGCCAGTTCATTGTTGTAGCCGATTTGCACGGCTACGTTGGCCTTATTCCAGAAGGCCCAATCGCGGAAAAACTTCTCGTAGGGCTGCTCGCCAGTACCCAGAGCCACCACGGCCACATTCAACTCCGACAGACGGCCGGCAATCTGTTCCACCAGGTCAAAACCCTTCTGCGCGGCAAACCGCGAAACGATGCCGATGACCGGCGTCGAGTCCTCCACCTGCTTCAATCCGAAGGCCTCCAGCAGATCAGCGCGGCACAGCGCTTTGCCGGCCAGGTTCTCCGACGAGTAGTTCGACGCCAGCTTCCGGTCCGTGACCGGATTCCATTCCGCATAATCCGCGCCGTTCAGAATTCCGCGAAGGTTTGCCGCTCGACCCCGCAGCACGTTTTCGAGCCCTTCTCCGAACTCCGGCGTCTGAATCTCCTCGGCATATTTGCGGCTCACCGTGGTCAAAATGTCCGCGTAGACCATCCCTCCCTTGAGAAAGTTGAATTTGTCGAACTGCTCCACCTTGTCCATGGTGAAAATCTCCCAGGGAAAGAGCAGTTGCTCGGTAGTCGAAGGCGGGAACGAGCCCTGGTAGGCAGCATTGTGAATCGTCAGCACCGTGCCCGTGCGGCGCAATAGCGAGTCGGAAGCGTAAATCGTTCGCAGGTAAACGGGAATCAGCGCCGCCTGCCAGTCATGCACATGGAAGACCTGCGGCACACCCAACCGCTTGCTCGCCTCCAGCACCGCGCGGCAGAAGAGCGCGAATCGCTCGGCATTGTCCGGGTAATCGTCCGCGTATGTCCCATACAGCCCATCGCGATCAAAGAGCGCCGGGCAATCCACAAAGTAGTACTGAACTCCAGCTCGCATGCCGCCGTTCACAATGCCCACTTTGCGTTTGTAAAGCTGAAACGGAATCGTGATGGAGCGCACCGCGTAAGTCAATTTATCCGGGAGTTGCTGCCGCATGGTCGCATAAAGCGGCAAATAGACCGTCACCTCGTGGCCCTGCTTCGCCAGCTCCGGCCCCAGCGCCCCAATCACGTCCGCCAACCCGCCGGTCTTGGCAAACGGAACGCACTCTGAAGCGGCGATGACAACACGCATGAAAACCTCTCCTTGGCCGGCAAATAATCGCCGGATTTACTCCACTTTCTCGGCTAAAAGGCCAGTTTACTAGGTTCTGCTTTGCGTCGCGCAGCCACTTCAGAGCGGAATCAGAGTAAACGTGCCCTTACAAAGTGTATTGAAGGTGGCTTTTTCTTAAGGAAAAAGCCACTGCGCGGTAGTGCTTTCGGGGGACATCTACTCTGATTCCGCTATAACCCGCTCTATTCATCTACCATCAAATCAGCCCATGCCCGCCAAGCCCAAACTCGGCCAGAATTTCCTCATCGACACCGAGGCCATCCAACGCATCGCGGCCTCCATTGGCGACCTGACCGGCCGTACCGTAGTCGAGATTGGCCCCGGCCAAGGAGCTATTACCGCAGCCCTGGCCGCCCACTCTGCTCACGTGCTGGCTATCGAGCTGGACCACGAGCTGGCCCTCGGCCTGCGCGTGCAGTTTCCTCCGGAGCGCGTCACGGTCGTTGAGCAGGACGTGCTGCAATTTGACTTTGCGGCAGCCTCGGCAGCCTCCGGCGAGCGCCTGCTTGTGGTTGGCAATCTTCCTTACGGCATCACCTCGCCCATCCTGCTCAAGCTGGCCGCAAGCCATGCCGCCCTCGATCGCGCCGTGCTCATGGTGCAGCGCGAAGTGGCAGATCGCATCGTTTCCCAACCCAGCTCGCGCGATTATGGCCTGCTCTCGGTCACCATTCAGATGCACGGACCCGCCCAGCGGCTTTTCACCCTGCCACCCTCGGCTTTCTCGCCTCCGCCCGAGGTTCATTCCACCGTCTTTCGCTGGCGATTTGCCCCGCGCTTTGCTGAACTGGGCGTTGAAGAGACCTCCTTCCTGCGCTTCGTGCGCCTCTGCTTTGCGCAGAAACGCAAAACGCTGGCCAACAACCTGCGTGCCGCCGCTATTCCCCCCGCAGCCGTTGCCGCCGCGCTGGCTCAAACTGAAATCGACCCCCTGGCTCGGGCCGAAGCCCTGTCCATCGAAAGCTTTGCGACTCTCTGGCGCTGCCTGGAAAACAGAACATAAGCCTGCAGGCAGGAACTCATACTCATTCATTTAGCCCCTGATAGCTACTTTATGGCCGTAATTGTTTCCACCGGCATTGGTCGCGTGCTACAGTGTGAGCATTCTAGAATTTTCTGATTTTTATGTCTGAAGATGAGCTGAAACCGAAGGCTTCATGGGTGATAGGCCGTGCGCCGGGCTGCGACCTGGTGGTGGCTGAGGCGCAAGTCTCCTCTCGCCACTGCCGGCTGACGCACCAGGCGGATGGGTTCCTGCTGGAAGACCTGGGCTCGACCAACGGCACATTTGTGAACGGGGCTAAGATTGCTCCCAGAGAGCCGGTGCATGTGCCGCATGGTGCGCGCGTGACCCTGGGCGGCCAGGTGCCGATGCCTTGGCCCGTGGCCTCAGCCGGCCCAGCCGAGACCAGCTCGCCACGACCGGCTGCACCCCCCGGCAGCGGCCGCCAGATCACTATTGGCCGCTCCCCGGACTCCGACGTCCAGATCGACCTGCCCATCGTCAGTTGGAATCACGCCGTCATCAGCGAAGAAAACGGCCAGTACATCCTGGAAGACCGTAACTCGCGCAACGGAACGGCCATCGGAGGGCTGAGCAACCGCATCCAGAAAGCCGTCCTGAAGCCTTCCGATCAGGTCTTTCTGGGCTCCTACAAGATTTCCGCCGCGCAGCTTCTCTCCTTTGATGAAAAGGTCGAGATCGGCGAGGCTGCCTTCCAGACAGTCTCGTTCCGTGGTAATTCCATGGAAGCCGGGCGCGATCCGGGATGTGACATTCCCCTCGATTTCCCCATGGTCTCCTGGCGCCATGCACGCCTCACCCGCACCCCCGAGGGCATCCTGGTCGAGGACCTGGGCTCCCGTAACGGTACTTACGTCAATGGCGTTCACGTCACCGGCAAGGTGCTGGCCCTGGCCGGCCAGGAGATCGGCCTGGGCAGCGTCCGTTTTCAATTGATGGACAACGGCCAACTGGCACAGCGGGACTACAACGGCAAGGTCACCATCGAGGCCAAGGAGATCGTGGTCCACGCGCCCAACGGCAAGCGCCTGCTGGATGCTGTCTCCCTCACTGTCTTCCCCTATGAGCTGGTGGCCATGATGGGCCCGGCTGGAGCCGGCAAAACCACCTTGCTCAAGGCCTTGAACGGCTACACCCGCCCCGTCCGGGGAACGGTGCTCTTCCGCGGCCAGAACCTTTACGATTACTACGACCTCTACCGTCACATGTTGGGCTACGTGCCCCAGGACGATATCGTCCATCCCCAGTTGACCGTCCGGCAGGCGCTCTATTTCTCCGCCCGCCTGCGCACCGACCTGACCGACGCGGAGATCAACACGCGCACCGAAAAGGTGCTTTACGACCTGGGTATCCCCGACAAGATCGACACCGTCATCGGCTCGCCGGAGCGCAAGACCCTCAGCGGAGGTCAACGCAAAAGGGTCAACATTGGCCTGGAACTCATCACCGATACACCTGTTTTATTTTTGGACGAGCCGACCTCCGGCCTCTCCTCTTATGACGCCGAGTCGGTTGTTGACCTGCTGAAGGAACTGTCCAAGACTGGCAAGACCATCCTCACCACCATCCATCAGCCCAGCCTCAAGGTCTACAAGCAATTCGACGACTTGCTCATGGTCTCCCGCGACAAGGGAAACAAACCCGGAGCGCTGGTTTACTTCGGGCCGGCTTATCCGGATTCAATCCAGTTCTTTAACCCTGCCGCCGTGAGCCCCACTGGCACGGCGCCCATACCGAGCACCGATCTGAATCCGGAGATGCTCTTCACTGGCATGAACACTGTCCAGGATGAGAACCGCACCGAAACCTGGCGCCAGCGTTACCTGGCCTCCCATTACCGCCAGGAGTTCGTCGAGAACCGCAGCGGCAAGCAACCGGCCGCTGCCGATAAGACCGGCGAAGAGAAGCCGCGCCGCCAGTTTGGCCTGGGTCAATGGCTCGCCCTGGTCAAGCGCAACATCATCGTCCGCCTTCAGGACCGCGCCCAGACCGCCATCCTGCTGGTGCAGGCGCCATTATTCGCCGTGCTGGTAGTGCTGGTCAGCTATCCTTTGCGCCCCGACCATTTCGACGAACTCTCCCAGAAGCTGCCCATCATTCATTTCCTCATGGTGATAGCCGCCATCTGGTTCGGCTGCAACAACGCCGCCCGCGACATCGTCGGCGAGTGGACCATCTACAAGCGCGAACGCATGGTCACACTCAAGCTTCTTCCCTATGTCTTTTCCAAGTTCGCCGTTCTCATGGCGCTGTGCATCTTCCAGTGCGGCGCCATGCTGGGCATCGTCTATCTGATCTGCGGGCTACACAGCAACTTCCTCCAGGACTTCCTTGTCCTGCTTATCTCATCCATGATCGGCGCGGGATTGGGCCTCTCCATCTCCGCGCTCTCTAAGACCACCGAGAGCGCCATCGCCATGCTGCCCCTGGTACTGTTGCCCGTTATCGCCCTGGGCGGCGGCATGAGACCCATCTACCTGATGCCCCAGGCCGGCCAGGTTCTCAGCGCCATCATTCCCTCTCGCTGGTCCTTTGAGGCGAATCTGCTTCATGAGGCTGGTTCCAAGGAGTGGGCAACGGGTCAGTATCCCGACTATACCTGCATGATTCAGCCGCCGCAGGTGCCCGGTGGTGGCCAGCCGCCTACCCCGCCCATGGCATCCATGCCGACTGGTTCGTCCATGACTTCCGGATCGTCCATGCCGACCGGTTCGTCCATGCCGACCGGGGCGGGCTACACTCCCGATGATATAAACCCATCGCTCCACATCCAGGCCGACCCGGCTGAGGGCAGCATTCCCGCCTACCTCATCACTTTTACCGACCCCTTCGGGACCAAGCACATCTGCCGCGCCTCGGCCGTTGAACATTATCCCCACTACGGCCCCGTCGCCCATGCTGTCAGCCATCGCCATCCCTTCAGCGACTCAGTGGCCGTGCTGTGCGCGATGCTGCTGGTGCTGGTCGCCGGGGTCATCGCCATCCTGCGCAAGCGGGATAACGACCCGCAATGACGTGAAGGGGACGGGCTTCGGCCCATCCCCTTCACTATTCTCAAAGATAAGAACGGCACTACTGTACAGGGACAGGAGCAGGCACCTTCACGGGTGCAGGCGCAGCCGCGGGTGCAATGATATCCGCGGGCAGAAACGCTCCGGCCTGCTCGTCCTGAACCAGCCCGATGACCCCATCCGGCGTCACTATGGGTGAGCCATAGACCGCCGCATCCACCGGTACGCTCAGCCTGATTCCCTGCCCCTCTCGGCGCGCTGCCAGTTGCAGCACCTCAACCGAGGGCTTCCTGGTCGCCGCATCTGCATGCAGACGAAAAACGGCGACATGCTCCCAATTGTCCCGTGCAGCCACAACCGCCGGAGCCGCAATCATCGCCTGTGTGGCGGGCGGCGCTTGAAGCGTCAACACGGCCAGTGAGGTGGGCGATGCGCGCCGCAAAACATTCATCTTGCTATGTTTGCCGCTCACCGAAATCAGAGTGTATCCCTCGGGAGTCCCGCGCATATCTACGCTGAAGTTCTTGGCGCTGAGCCGCAGCGGATCGCCCTGCCCGATGGGCCTAAGCTGTATCTCCAGGCTGTCCTTCACCAGTTTGTCCGCGCCCGATTGCACCGCCTCCAGAAACTCCGCATCGTACTTCCACGGCGTCTCGGCCTCGGCAGTGGTCACCACTTGAGAGGGTTGGATGCGAAAGCCCAACTGCACCGAAACCACGGGATAATTCGCATCTCCCTGTGTCAGCGTGTAACTCGATTCCACCGCAAACAGATTTGCCTGGCCGTTGGCCTGAAGATCGCGAATCCACTGAGGCTCCATGCCCTGAATGAACTTGTCCGCTATGGATTTGGCTTTGAGCCCGTTATCGATTACCCCAAGAATGGTCAGCGCCATATTCCGCTCCAGCCTCTTGCCGCCCAAATCCACCTTTACGTCCTGACCGAGAGGGATATCTATGCTTGGATGCTGGGTATGCAACGCCAGTTTTTCCACCTTGGTGAGCCGCAAGTCCATCACCACCTCGCCATCGATCCGGACGCTCTGATTGTCGACCATCCGCCGCAGCGGCTCCGTTGTGAGCAGATCTCGAAACAACACCGTAACGTAAATTGGAGGCAGAGCCGTCGACACGCCCTTATTGAGCACTAACTCCTGGTTCAAAGGCGATGCAAAGACTGGCAGGCCATTCAAATGGAGCGAACAAAGGCGCAGGTTATCCAGCGTCACCGAACGCACAGGCACCAGACTGAGATCCACGGCTAGTTTCATATGCGACGTGTCGATCTCCGCCACGTTCACTTCCCTGACCTGAAAATCCCCCACCGGTGGCGCCGTCGTCGCAGACTGTGCCATCGCGCCTGCCGCCGCCATTACGCTCATCCCGGCGATTACAACACGCAAAGCTGCCTTCATTTTGCCCCCTTTCTCTGCAAGCATGATAACCCTTGCGAGCGGGCATTGCCGGATTGAATAGCCGCACGAGGGAATAGGTTGGCCACATCAAAGGGTCGCCTTAAAAGGACCTTGCCGGATTATTTAGTTCTAAATGACGAAAACGAACGCAAGAGACCGGTAAGTCAGGGGCGATGGGGAGTATATTGTTTCGTAGCCGGAAAAGAAAAGTTCAATCTGGCTGATTTTTGCTCGTTCTGTCTGCACGCATGTAGCGTGGGAAACCACAAGCTCTTTCCACATTCCGAATAAGGAGGGCTCATGCCCGTTTCGAAAAACCACGGCCTCTCTGAAAACTCACTCGGCGCAATCGCCTACATCACCGTAGTCCCGGCGATCTTCTTTTTGGCCGTCTCGCCCTACAACAAGAAAGCCTATGTGCGCTTTCACGCCTGGCAATCCACCGTATTCTTCGCTTTGACGTTCATCCTTTTCTTCGCCCTGAGCTATTTGAACACATACCATGAGTCTATTGCCTATTTCTATTTGGGCCTCTACGTACTGGTATCGCTTGTCTGGTTCCTGGTTTCGCTCTGGTGTGCGATCCAGGCGCTGAATGGCAAAAGCGTCAAGCTCCCGGTTATTGGCGCCTGGGCCGAGAAGCAGTCCAGCAAGTAGCCCGCCTGACGGCCTGGCAATCCTGCGAACGGCCTCCATATGGAGGCCGTGTTCGCTTACCAATCCTCGCCTCGGCACACAGTCTGGCTGTCATTCTGGAAGAGAGTCTGCAAATAGTTGGAAAATAAATGGTGGGCGCTGCAGGATTCGAACCTGCGACTTCCACCGTGTGAAGGTGGCACTCTACCGCTGAGTTAAGCGCCCCTTACGAAGACTCGTGAGGACTGGCATCTGACAAGCCAGCGGGGCATCCCGTAGGTTAGAGTAACACCAGCGGGGCTTTGCGGCCAACCTTGGCGAAGCTATCAAGCCAGCCGGAACCTGCAACCTACTATCCATGCGCTGGAACGCCCGATCAATTCGCCGAGCAGCCGGCTTACCCCCAGATGGGAAGGTAGTTTTGTGCCCGGTTTTGGCGCCCTGCTGCCCAGGGTTGGCGGGGTCTGGCCTGGTTGATTCAAGCCGCCCCGAATCCGGTTTTGCACTCCGAATGGCCAGAAAGAGCGTCGAACAGTCCGGCGCCCGCCCTTCTCCGGCCACAAACGAAAAAATCAGCCCGCAAACTGCTCTTTCGGCGCAACATTCGCCCCCGGATAGGGTTCGAGTGGATATGGCAACCCTGATCCTGGACAATCCGTCCCTGGGGGCGGGTCTGGCTATGCAGCCGGAAGGACGGCAGGATCTGGCTGCCGGCCTGGACCCCATGAGTGACGCCGCCATCATGCTGCGCGCTGCTGCCGGCGACGAAGCAGGGTTCAACTACCTGGCGGAGAAATATAACCGGCCCATCTTTTACTTTCTTTTTCGGATGGTCCACAACCAGGCAATTGCCGAAGAACTTGCGCAGGAGGTGTTCCTGCGCGTCTACCGCTCCAGGCAGAGCTATCGTGCAGAGGCTAGATTCTCCACCTGGCTCTACCGGATCGCCACCAACCTGGCGGTCAACTATGCGCGCGACACAAAGTACGAACGAACCGCGCGGAATGTCTATCTGGATGCCCCGGACGAGCAGACCGGCGCCACGCCGGATGTGGCCGACAGTGAGCCTTCGGTGGAGCAGAACCTGCTGCGCGAAGAGCGCATGAAAGCCATTCGGACCCATGTCATGGCGCTACCCGAACGGCAACGGATGGCTGTCCTGATGCACAAGTATCAGGGAATGGACTACCACGAGATCGGCGAGGTGCTCAAGCTGAGCGAGTCAGCGACCAAGTCGCTGCTCTTCCGCGCTTACCAGACACTGAGGGGCAAGTTAAAGGATTTTGTTGAACGGAAATAGGCCGGAATCAACCGGCAGAGAAGTGGGGTGGCGCCAATGGTACGGATGCCAAAAATTCGAATGAAGTTGAATTGCGCGGGGATGGACGCGAAGCTGGCGAACCTGCTGCTCGATCCGGCCGCGGCGACGGCCACTTTGCCTGAAGAGGCGCAAGCGCATCTGGCCGGGTGTGATCGCTGCCGCCGGGAGCTTGCTGAGTTGCGTGCGACGATGGCGCTGCTGGATACCTGGAAGACGCCGGAGCCGAACCCATACTTCCTCACCCGCCTGGAGGCGCGCCTCAAAGAAGAGCGCGAGTCCGAGCCGGCCGGATGGTTGGCAAATCTGCGCGCCCGCTTCGCTTTTCAACCGGTGTCCCATATTCGTCCGCTGGCGGCCATGGCTCTGACCGTCGTGCTGCTGGTGGGCGGGGGAACCTATCTGGGCACCACCGACTGGAACCATCCGCCGGCTCCCCCCAGACAGACCGCCGTGGTGAATGACCTGCAAACCATGGAGGCCAACGCCCAACTTCTTGACCAGTTGGAGTCGCTCTCCAGCAGCAACGAAAGCGGAGACTAGCCATCAACCAGGGGCAGAAAAGAATGTTGACTACAGCACACAATACGGGATGGATTGGCCGCGCCGCCATTGCCGCGGCCGCCATTCTTCTTTGTGTGCCTGCGGCCTGGGCCCATGGCCAGCACTCCGGCGCGTCCGCCCCTCATTCCGCTCCCTCAGCTCAGCCTTCCCGTCCGCCGGCCAACGCCCCGCGACCTGCAACCCCCGGTTACCCCACGCCTCGTCCCGCATATCCGGGTCCGCCGTACATGGGTCCAGGCTTTGCCCGTCAAGCTTATCCGGGCTATGCCCCGCCGGTTCAAGGCCCGCCCGGCCACTTGGGCGACTGGCTCAATCAGCACCGCAATCTGCCCGTCCAGGAGCAGGAACGGATGCTGCGCGGCGATCCCAACTTCCGCCGCCTTTCCCCTCCCGAGCAGCAACGGGTCGTCCGGCAATTGCATCAGGTAAACCAGTTGACCGAGGAGCAGCGGCAGCGCCGCCTGGCTCGCGCCGAGATGATCGAGCACCTGCCGCCCCAGGAACAGATGCGAATCAACCAATCCGCGCGCCGCTGGGCTGCCCTTCCCGCTGGCCGCCAGGCGATGATGAAGCGTGCCTTCCAGAATTTGCGCGCGGTTCCGCTGGACCAGCGCCCCATGGTGCTCAACTCCGCACGCTACCAGGGCGTATTCACCCCCGTGGAGCGCGGCATCCTCTCCGATTTGCTGCGCGTTGAGCCGTACCAGCCGGTGCGGTAACTCCAGCGCCTTAGTCCGCCACCATGCACTCTCCCGGCAAGATCGGCCGTGTCCGCGGCAGCATCCCGCGATACGCAAACCAGCCCATCAGCGCCAGAGTGCCCACAAACCCTGCCAGCTTGACCAGATTGGTTGCGCCGCCGAGCGGCAGCGTCTTCCACAGCGCCAGCAGAACCGTCTGCGCCGCCGTCACCGCCCACACCGTGCCGTAGAAGTAGCGCCGATGGGTGCCTTCTTTCCTGGTAGAGGGCTCCACGCGCGGCAACTTGCCCATAGCCCCCAGCAGCAGAATCACCGCCGCCAGCGGCAAATAGGCGTAGTAGTAAATCTGCCCCATGGTCCACTTGCCGGTGACAGCAGCAATCCCCAGCCCGCACAGGTTCAGCAGCGCATAGCTCCCCGCGGCATTCCACGCAAAGCTGTAGC
>Ga0302267_10003970_pt1 | contig 16517 bp, 12 predicted proteins | sample III_Bog_E1_3_FD_194555 | JGI IMG/M metagenome (GOLD analysis project Ga0302267, IMG submission 194555) | Peat permafrost microbial communities from Stordalen Mire near Abisko, Sweden - III_Bog_E1_3 | ecosystem: Environmental > Terrestrial > Soil > Wetlands > Peat | place: Sweden: Abisko... | reverse complement strand
GCGTCACCGTCAGATCGCCTCCGGCAATCTGCTCGGCTGCCGCCGTCACGTCGTTCATGGCCCGGACCAACACGTTCAGGTTGTCTTTGATGGCGTTGAAATCACCGTTGTAGCTGTCGGTGATCTGTGCCGGAATGTCGCCCTTCGAGATCAGGTCCACATAGCGCGCGGCCACGTTCAATGGCCCGATCACCGCATTCAGCGTGTCGTTGACGCCCTGCACAATCAGGCGATAGTCGCCCTGGTGCTTCGAGGCATCGGCGCGCGTCGCCAGCTTGCCCTCCACCGCTGCCTTGACCAGTAACCCTGCGTCTGCCACCAGCGCATTTACCGCGCCAATGCAAGTGTTCAGATTGCTCTTGATGGTGTTGAAGTCGCCGTTGTAATTGTCGGTAATGCGCGGTGGTATCTCGCCCTTCGAGATCTTGTCCACATAATCGGCAGCCACGTTCAGCGGACCAATCACCGCATCCAGCGTCTCGTTCACGCCCTGCACGATTTTCCTGTAGTCGCCCTGGTGCTTCGAGGCGTCGGCGCGCGTCGCCAGCTTGCCCTCAACCGCCGCCTTGGCCAGCAACCCTGCGTCTGCCACCAGCGCATTCACCGCGTCGATGCATGTGTTCAGGTTGGTCTTGATGGTGTTGAAGTCGCCGTTGTAGTTGTCGGTAATGCGCGACGGAATCTCGCCCTTCGATATCTTGTCGACATAGTTGGCCGCCACATTCAGCGGACCAATCACCGCGTCCAACGTCTCGTTCACACCCTGCACTATCTTTCGATAGTCGCCCTGGTGCTTCGAGGCATCGGCGCGCGTCGCCAGTTTGCCCTCAACTGCCGCCTTGGCCAGCAACCCTGCGTCTGCCACCAACGCATTCACCACGTCGATGCATGTGTTCAGGTTGGTCTTGATGGTGTTAAAGTCGCCGTTGTAGTTGTCGGTAATGCGCGACGGAATCTCGCCCTTCGATATCTTGTCGACATAGTTGGCCGCCACATTCAGCGGGCCAATCAACGCGTCCAACATTGCATTGGTGCCGACGACGATCTTCGAGTAAGCACCCTTGAGCAGGTCCGGATGGCCGCGATCGTCCAGCTTGCCTGCCGTGATGTTGCCGACGAGCCGGTCGAACATGTGCAGCAGAACTTCCAGTGCATCGATCACGCTGTTGACGGACACCTTCATCTTTTCGTGGTCGCCCCGATAGCTGGCCGTGATTCGCTCGTCGATCTTGCCCGCCGAGATCTGCGCCAAAATCCGGTTACCCTCGCCGATCGGCAACAGAATCGCATCCAGCATCTCGTTGATGCCGCGCACGATCTCGGCATAGGCGCCCTGGAACTGCTCCGGCTTGCCGCGGTCGGAGAGCTGGCCCTCCTTGGACGCATCGATCAGACGCGCCAGTTCCTTCTGCAATCCCTGCGTCACCACTGCAACGTTGTTGACGGCCACCTTCATTTTTTCGTGGTCGCCCCTATAAGTCTGCGTAATCAATTCGTCGATCTTGCCCGCCGAGATCTGCGCCAGAATCCGGTTACCCTCGCCGATCGGCAGCAGAATCGCATCCAGCATCTCGTTGATGCCCTGAATCATCTCCCGGTGCATGCCGTTGAACTGGGTGGCATGGCCGCGCTCTGACAGCCTGCCATCCTTGGACGCATCGACCAGCCGCACAATCTCTTCGAGCACCAGCGTCATCTCCTCGTCGGCGCTGTGCCGCGCTATCGCGGCCCTTCCGTTGCCTGCGCCATTCGCCCGGCGTTCTCCACTCAACACTGTTGTCGCCATCTGCCTCGTTCCTTCCTGGCTGGCGATCGTCGCGCTCCTCCTACCCCGTACAGCCCAAGGAGGACGCATGGCAAAACCAGCGTGTTTGAGTTGCTCATCTCACGGCGCGTCCACAGTGGCAGCGCCACAATCGGTCAAATTTTTACGGGCAGGCCTTCCGCCTTCCTGCGTCCTGTTGCGGAGCCCTCCGGACGTCCGCGCACCCCACGCTGCACTGCCTCGCGCAGGCTATCCTGCACCAGACGCTGCGGATCGAGAATCAGCGCCACCGTTCCGTCGCCCAGAATGGTGGCGCCAGAGATCATCTGAACATGACGGTAGAAGCGGCCCAGGCTCTTGATCACCGTCTGGCAGTCGCCCAGCACCTCGTCGACGGCAAAGCCGTAACGGCCCTCGTCGGTTTCAACCACCATGATCTGTTCGATCTTGGGCAGCTCGGCACGGATGTTGAAGTGTTCCCGGAGCCGGATATAGGGCACAATCTCCCCGCGCACATTCACCATGCGCCGGCCATTGGCCTTCTCAATCTCTTCGCGTGTCAACTCGATGCACTCGAGCGTAGAGCCAAGCGGCAGCACAAACAGCTGGGCAGCCACCCGGACCAGCAACCCGTCGATAATGGCCAGCGTCAACGGCAGGCGCAGCGTTACGCTGGTGCCCTGTCCTGGCCGGCTGGCCACGTCGATGGTGCCGCGCAGGCTCTCTACCCGCTGGCGCACCACGTCCATGCCCACCCCGCGGCCGGAGACGTCGGTCACCTGCTTGGCGGTCGAGAAACCAGGCTGGAAGATCAGCGCAAAGGTCTCTGCCTCGCTCAGCTGCGCATCGGCCGCAATCAGTCCCCGTTCGACAGCCCGCGCGCGCACTGCCTCGGCATTGATGCCGCCGCCATCGTCGGTCACGCTCACCAGTACGCTCGCACCTGAATAGCGTGCAGACAGATGAATCTTTGCCATGGAACGCTTGCCGCGCGCCACGCGCAGTTCGGCAGGCTCAATACCGTGGTCCATGCTGTTACGGATCAGATGCATCAACGGGTCGCCCAGCTGGTCGATCACCGTCTTGTCCAGCTCGGTCTCCGCGCCCTCGATGGTCAGCTCCACATCCTTGCCCAGATCGCGGGCCAGATCGTGCACCAGGCGGCGGAACTTCTCAAAGGTGCCGCGGATGGGCATCATGCGAATGTTCATCGAGGTCTCGCGCAAAGCCGCAGTCAACCGCTCAATCTCTTCAGAGACCGCGCCAACCTCCGCGTCCTCTGAGCGGGACGCGATCTGGCTCAGCCGCGCCTGCACCGTTACCAGTTCGCCAACCAGATCGACAAACTGGTCGAGCCGAGCAGCAGGAACTCGCAGGCTGGCTGCATTGTCCGGCTTGTCATAGACGCGGCGACCAGCCGAACCGGCGCGTGGCTCATCAAGGGCCCGCGCCACAGCATCTGCGGCGCAAAGTTCCAGCAACGGCTGCTCCTCTTCGATCGGGTCAATACTCAACTCACAGGCATCCTCGACAAAGATGAACACGTCACGGATGGCCTCGATGGCGGAGTCGGTCTCAAGGTGCAACTCCCAACCGACGTAGCACCGCTCCGGATCGAGTTCCCGCAAGGGCGGCACCTGGCTCATGCAGGCGCGCACGCTCAGCTTGCCCAACTGGGCCAGCTCGCGCACCAGCAGCAGAGGATTAGCGCCGTTGAGCAAAAACTCCGGCCCTGGCTGAAAATGAATCTTCCACCTGTGCAGCGCACCGCCTGGCCGCGATGGTTCGGGGGCGGACGTGGCAGGTGTTGCGGGCGTCGAACCCGTCTTATGCGCATCTTCGATCCCGGTCAGCTGCACCAGCCTCTCCAGCACCATGGCGCGCGCGGCCGGATCGTCCGCTGCATCTTCTTCCAACATGGCGCGCATCTGGTCCAGCGCCGAAAGGGTCAGATCCACCAGCCCGGAATCGATTGTCAAACGCCCGTTGCGCACCGCATCAAAAGCGTTTTCCAGGTTGTGTGTGAAGGCGGCCAGCTGCTCGAAGCCAAACATCGACCCTGAACCCTTGACCGTGTGCAGGCCGCGAAAGACCCGGCCCACCAGTTCCATGTCCTGCGGCGACTCGTTCAACTCCAGCAGCGCCGATTCCAGTTCCACAAGAATTTCGCGCGCCTCCTCACGGAAGCTTTGTTTGAACTGCTCGGCATTGCCCAGAATGTTCTGTTGCATAGCCCTTTTGCACCTTTTTGCTGTCAGGAAAGAGGAAACGATTCAAAACCAACTCCGGTGAGCATGGCCGCCACCGGCTCCGGCAGTCCGCCGTCCAACTGCAAGTGCACTCCTGCCGCTCGCGACTCTCGTTCAGCTGCCCAGAGTAATTGCACTGCGGTCACGTCCAGACACGTCACATCGGCCAGCGAAAGACGCAGCTCGCCCCCCCGCTCAAGCCCGTCCAGCAAGGCCGCCTTCAGCTCAGTGCCCGCCGCTATATCCACCACACCGTCCAGGCGAATTGAGTATGTATCAGAATCTTGCTCTGTATGAATCGGCAAACCCGGCTCCTTTCACATCTAGATGCTGAGCCGGCGGCAGGCTTGGGTTACGCTCCCCAGTAACCGCCCTACAGTTGGGAGCACACCTGTCTTATCGGCCCACTCTCTGCACTTCGAGGACGGTTTTGGGAAGGAACTGATTGGAAAACCTTAAGAAATGAACCACCTCACACCGTGCCGGACAACATCTGAATCCTCTATTCTTGCTGCCTGCATTCGCCGAGGCTTAGAATCCCGTTTGTTCGTTCAATAAGGAGTTTGCCGTGCTGTTTTTTGCTTGCCGCGCCTCAAAGCCGTGGTTCTCTGCTCTGGTTCGTTCTCTTGGAATCTCTTTACTTGCGCTGGCAGCCACGCTGTGCACGCCCGCCCACTCACCGGCCCAGACCGCGAGCACTCCAGTGGCCGGCCTCTATCCCAGCCATCCGCGCCTGCTGTTTCACGACTCCGAGATGGTCGCCATCCGCAAGGCCGTGGTCAGTGGCCCGTTTGTTGCTGCCTGGTATAAGCAGCAACTGGCCGTGGGCGAAAAACTACTTGCCACGCCCCCCGACGTCTACGTCATCGAGGGGCCCGAACACACGCTGCTGGCCACCGCGCGCGACCTTGAAGGCCGCATCTTCACCCTCGCCGGTCTCTACCGCATCTCCGGCGACCGCCGCTTTGCCGACCGCGCCATCCAAGAGATGCTGGCAGCGGCCGCCTTCCCCGACTGGTACCCGACCCACTTCCTCGACGACGGCGAGATCACGGCCGCGCTTGGCCTGGGCTACGACTGGCTCTACAACGTGCTCACGGTCGACCAGCGCGCCACCCTCCGCGCCGCCATCGCCACCAAAGGTCTGGATCAATGGATTGCCCGCATCGACTCCGGCGACGCCATCCACCACGAACACAACAACTGGAACCAGGTCTGCAACGGCGGCGAAAGCGTGGGCGCGCTGGCCATTGCCGAAGACGAGCCGGGGCGCGCCCATCGCATTCTCGACCACGCCGGCCCCGCCATTACCGGCATCATGAAGCTGTTCGCGCCCGACGGTGGATTCGAGGAGGGCCCCGGCTACTGGAACTACGCCACCAGCTACAACGTGCTCTACATCGCCGCGCTCGACTCGGCGCTGGGCTCGGACGGCGGCATGGCCCAGGCCGAGGGCTTCAATCGCACCGTGGATTACCACATCCAGTCCACCGGTCCCACCCTTGAGTACGCCAACTTCGGCGATGCACACTCTGACGTCTATCCCTCGCCGCAGGTCTTCTGGTTTGCGCGGCGCTTTCAGCGTCCGGCCTACGCCGCCCACGAGCGCCCGCTGCAACTCGACGCCAGCCTGAACCCCACCGAGCAGAAAGAGAGCAGCCGCTTCTCCATGCTCGGGCTGCTATGGGCTGCACAGCCTCTGGTCTCCGGCAACAACGCGCAGTTGCCGCTTGAAGAAAGCTTCAGCCGCGTGGCGCAGGCCTATCTGCGCAGCGCCTGGGACGATCCCAAGGCCTGGTACGTGGGCTTCAAAGGCGGCGACGCCCGCGCCTCGCACGGACATCTGGACCTGGGTAGCTTTGTGCTGGACGGGCTGGGCCAGCGCTGGGCGCTCGATCTGGCTGGTGACAACTATGGGCTGCCAGGCTACTTCGGCCGCCAGCGCTGGAGCTACTACCGGATGCGCACCGAGGGCCACAGCACCCTCACCATCGACGGCGAGAACCAGGACTTGGACGCAGTAGCGCCATTGACCGCAAGCGGCGGCGCCAATGGTTCGCTGTTCGCAGTAACCGACCTGGGCCGCGCTTACAAGAGCAAGCTCAGCGCCTGGAAGCGCGGCGTGCGGCTGGTCGATGGCCAACGCGTGCTAGTCGAGGATGAGCTGACCCCTTCGGCAAGCCCGGTCAACGTGGTCTGGAGCCTGCATACGCCAGCCGATGTGAAGATCTCCTCCGACGGGCGCACGGCGCGGCTCACGCGCGGCGCCCAAAGCATCGAAGCACGCATCCTTGCTCCGGCCGCGGCCCGCTTTCAAACGGTAAGCGCACAGGTACCCGCGCCCCAGGCCTCGAACGGCGGAGTCACAAACCTCGTCATCCCTCTCGACCACCAGGCCACGGCAACAACCATCGCCGTGCTCTTCGCCAAACCCGGAGACCAGACGACCGCCAGCATCCAGCCGCTCTCAGACTGGAAGTAGGCTGGCTGAACGGAAGTATCCCCCGGCAGTATTCTCCCGCAAAGCCGGATACTTTGCGATTGCTGGTCCCTCACAGGAGGCTGCTGAAGACGTTACGAAGCAGACAGCGCCCCTATTCCAGCCGAGATCCCGCGCCGTAAGCGCAACGCAAGTTTTCCCCACGTTTCAACGTGGGGAAAGCTGCCCTCAACGACCGAAAAAGTCCCGTAGGGACAATGCAAAATGCGCCGAGGCGACTCCAGGAAACGTCAACCTGCTACTGCTACCCTGGAAAAGCCGAGCGCTCTCCCTCTTGGAAGCAGGCTGCTTCACGCAGTACCAGAAACACGTCAGGCCGAAGCCGTTTCAACGGCTTCGGCCTGATTGATTTCCCCGTTTTGATACTGATTGGTTGCCAACCGGCGACAGCTACTTCTGCTTGGGTATGTCGCGATGGATGGCCTTCACCATGTAGCCGGCCTTCTTGAGCCGCGCGGCCATCTCCTCAGCCATCATCACGCTGCGATGCTGGCCGCCGGTGCAGCCGAAGGCCACTGTCAGGTAGCTCTTGCCCTCGCTCACATAGTGCGGCAGCAGGTAGAGCATCAGCTCCGTAACCTTGTCGAGAAACTCGCGGGTCTGCTCGAACTTGCGTACATAGCCGGCCACGCCCGGATCAAGCCCCGTCTTCTTGCGGAACTCCGGCACAAAGTGCGGATTGGGCAAAAAGCGCACATCGAAGACAATGTCGGCATCGAGCGGCACTCCGTTCTTGAAGCCGAAGCTCAGGCAGCTGACCAGCATTTGCTTGGTCTTGTCTTCGTGGCTGAAGCGGCTCAGAATGTGGGCGCGCAGCTCGTGGACGTTGAAGTTCGAGGTGTCGATCAGCGTATCTGCCACGTTGCGGATCGGGTCCAGCAGTTGTCGTTCTTCCACAATGGAACGCGAAACGGTCTCCATCCTGCCCAGCGGATGCGGTCTGCGCGTCTCCGAGTAGCGGCGTACCAGCACCGCATCCTGCGCGTCAAGAAAGACCACGCGGGTCGCCAACAGTGTGCGCACATCCTTGAGAATCTGCGGCAGCCGGTCCAGCGTCAGCCCTTCGCGCACGTCCACCACAATGGCGGCCCGAGCTATCTCCTGTGACTTGACGACCAAAGCCGCGAAATCCGGCAGCAGTTCCAGCGGCAGGTTGTCCACGCAGTGAAAACCAAGGTCTTCAAACGCTCGCAGCGCAGAGGCCTTGCCCGCACCGGAGATACCGGTGACGATGACAAGCTCCTTGCGCTCGATTCCAACGGCCTTGCTCTTCCTGGCTTTGCCTCGTGCCACAGTTTTGCGGGGCGCCTTTGTTGTTGGCTTCATGCGCTCATGCTACACCGGAAGACGTCCGTTTTGCAGCCATCGCGCGCACAGACAACCTGGAAAATAGCCATCCAGCTCAGGCCGCCTGGCCAACCAGCGCCAGAGCCTGCGCCCGATCCAGGGATTGGCCCAGCAGCGGTCCCTGCCCCAGATCGCAGCCCAACCGGATCAGCGTCTGCAACTGCTCGGGCGTTTCAATGCCCTGGCCCACAACCTGAATGCCAAGCGTATGTGAAAGCCTGATCAAAGCCTCGATCATGGTCTGCTGGCGTCCGGCCAGCGGAGCCGTATGAACCAACCGCGCGTCGAGTTTGATGGCGTCAATGGGCAGACGAACCAGATGGTTGAGTGGTGCAAGTCCAGAACCAAAATTATTGATGGCAATCCGCACTCTGCAGTCGGCCACGCGCTGCAACACCGCCACCGCCGCGTCTGGCCGCTCGTTCAGCGCGCTCTCCGGCACCTCGATCTGCAGCCGCGTCGGATCTGCGCCGCTGGCTTCAAGCGCCGCCCGCAACTGGGTGCTCATTTCAGGATGAAAGAACTGCCGCGCCGTCAAATTGACCGACACAATGCAGGCCCGGCCGGCCGGCTGCTCTCCGGCGGCCCTCAACTGGCGGCAGGCCGCGTCCAACCCTTCACGGCCCAGCCCAATCGACAAGCCGGTGGCCTCGGCCACCGCCATCATATCGGTGGCCCCCTCTGAACGTCCGTCCGCACGCAACCAGCACAACAGCGACTCCAGACACTCCGCGTTGCCGCTGTGAAGGCTGAAGACCGGCAGATAGCGGAACTCGAACTCGCGGCGCTCAAGGGCTCCGCGCAGCTCACGTTCGCGCTCATGCTGGTTGGTAATGCAGACCTCAAGATGCTTGTCGAAGATCTCATACTGCCCGGCCCCGGCCTGCTTGGCGCGGTACATGGCAAAGTCGGCATCGCGCATCAGCAGATCGGCGGTCTCGTGCGCCGGTCCGGCCATGGCCGCGCCTATACTCATGCTCGCCTGTACCGCATGGCCGAAGATATCAAACGGCTTCTCCATCTGTTGCACCATGCGCTGCGCCACAATCTCCAGGTCGGAGGCGCTCACAATGTTTTCCACCAGCACTGCGAACTCGTCGCCGCTCAGCCGCGCCGCCGAGTCCTGCGGACGCAGCACCGCGCTCAGCCGCTCGGCAACGCCCAGCAGCAGAGCATCGCCTGCCGCATGGCCCAGCGCGTCGTTGATCTGCTTGAAGCGGTCCAAATCGATATACAGCACGCCGCTGCTCTGGTCCGGGCGGCGCAACCGGCGTGTCAGCGCCAGGCTCAGCCGGTCCATGAACAGGGCGCGATTCGGCAACCCGGTCAGCGCATCGTGCATGGCGTCGTGCTGCAACCGCGCTTCGGCCATCTTGCGCTCGGCAATGTCGCGAAACGTATAGACATAGCCCACCTTGCCGCTATCCACCATCAGCGGTGCACACTGCAGGCTCACGTCGATCAGCTCGCCGCTGCGCGTGACCCGCACGGTTTCCACCGTAGCCCGCCCTTGCTCATCAACAGCCTTCTCCAGGCTTGCCAGTTCGTTCCAGCGCGTCTCCGGTACTATGAGCTGGCGCAGGCTTCCGCCACCCACTTCATCGGCGGTAAAGCCGAACATCCGAGTGAACGCAGGATTGGTATAGAGAATGTGGTAATCGTGCTCGATGGCCACGGCTTCAGGAATGCTGGCCAGCACCTGGTCCATCAGTTGCGACTTCGGAGCCGACTCACGGCCGCCGGGATGCGCCACAATCACCGCCTCGCGGCCATGAGGACCCAGAACGCTGTAGGTGCCCTCCACCGGCATCATCTGGCCGTTCACCGAAGGCAGAGTAGCGTGAAACGGGCTTCCCTTCCCGGTTCCGGTCAAAAGCGTCTGCGGCTCGGCAGTGCCGGGATAAAGCCCCCACAACACCTCTTCCACCGGCCGCTCAACCCACTCGCCTTCGCTCATGCCAAGCAGGCGGCGCGCCTCCGCGTTGGCAAACACAATTCTGCCAGAGCGCTCAAGAAAGACCAGCACCGGCAGTGCGTCCAGAATCTGGCGCTGCTCGCCGGAATCGGCATTTTCCGGAAGATTCAAAGCTGTCGCCTCCCAGGGCATCGCAATACCTGCCCCTCGCTGCCATGCTTCTTCCTGTTCCAGAGCGACTTTCAGGGTCGGTGTTGCCATAACGGAGATCGTATCTGCGGTTTAGATTTCCAGCCATCCCCAAAAACGGTTATCCCTCGCAACCAAAGTCTATTGCTGCCCAAAACAGGAACACCCATCAGCCATTCTGCGCCGTTTTCGTTCAGTGCCGCTCGGCCGCAACCTGCACTGGGGACTTTACGCAACGAAGGGATGGGCTTGCGCCCATCCCTTCGTTTTCCTGGTAAGCCATCAAGCGGACAAATTGGCTAGGGAATCTCCACCAGCTCCATCTTTCCATCACGGCGGCGATGCAGCACGAACATGGCCCCGGCCGGGGTGTGAAACACCAGAAGATCGCGGTCGCGAAACTCGGCCTCCTTCACCGCCTCCTCCACGGTCAATGGCTTCAGGGCAATGGCCTCGGAGCTCTTGAGGATGTGCGGCTCGACCACGGCAGGTTTGGCCGGGAACGAGTGCACGGCAATCGAGGCTCGTGCCTTGCTCCTGGTCAGCTTGACCGGCGTATCCTCGGTGGGCTGCGCGGCGCGGGTCTTGGTCCGTGAGACGGGCGGCGCCGTCAGCACCTTCTCTTCCTTGGGCAATCGCTTGCTGCCGATGCGCCGGTCGCGGTAGCGCCGCGCCTGGTTCTCAGCGTGCTCAATAGCCTGCTTCAGCGCGCCTTGCTGCGTGGCTGCCTTGCCGGTGGCCGCAATCTTCTGCGCCCGCGCCTGCACCTTCAGCTCCACAACCTGCTGGTGCCGCTCCACGCCAAAGGTGACGCTGGCATTGGTTGAATTGCCCAACAGTTCGCCGATGCGCTCCAGCCCCTCCTCGGCCTGTGTGCGCAGCGCCTTGGTGATCTTCACTTGCCTGGCGGTGAACTCCACTTCCATGGTCAGCCTCCGCTCTCCGGCTGCTTCGGCGGTCGCCCGCGCTGGCTGCCGGACTTTTTCTCACTGCACCCTGGTTTACGAAGCGCGCTTGCCGCTGCCCGCTTCGCCGTCTTGCCTTCCCGACGGCCGGATCAACCAACCGGCCCGAATCTTCGGGTTGGTGGAGCACAGTATATGACAATCTGTTCCCTCAGGGGAAAACACCAAGAGATCAGGCTGCGTTTTCAGTATTGCGTTCCGGCCAGCGAGATGAACAGGCTGCTGAAAAAGGCATATTTTAGAGGTTTTGTAACAGAGCACGGCTTCAGTCAAGCCTCACTTACATCAACCGGCGGCGAACCAGATCCAGCGACAGTTGCGAAGCCCACTCACGCACCCGCGTCCGATCGCCACGGAAGGTCCGCTCCACCACCTCGGTCTTCTGCGGGTCAGAGAGCGCAATGAACACCAGCCCTACCGGCTTGGTCTCCGTGCCTCCGGTAGGCCCAGCAATGCCGGTAATACCCAGCCCCAGAGTGGCTCCCGTACGCTCGCGAATGCCTTTGGCCAGCGCCTCGGCCACCGGCGCTGACACTGCACCGTGCGCGGCGATCAACTCCGGCGGCACACCGGCAAAGACCGTCTTCAGCGCGTCGGCATATACCACCGCCCCGCCCAGAAACGAGCGCGAAGCCCCCGGAACCTGCGTAATGCGCTGCGCTATCAGCCCGCCGGTGCAGCTTTCCGCCACCGCCAGCGTAGCCTGGCGCATCCCCAGGAAAAACAGAACAATCTGCTCCAGTGACTCGCCCTCAGAGGAATAAAGCCAGTCGTCGAGCGCCTCTTCCAGACGGCTGGCCAACTCGTCCACCCGCTGGCGCGCCACATCTTCGTTGGCCTTCGAGCAGGAGAGCGTCAACTGAATGTCGCCCGCGTGCGCCAGAATCGTGGTGTCCACATCGGTATATTGCTTGTAAATGGGCGCCAGCAGTTGGTCGGCCTGCGACTCCGGAATCATGGCGGCCTTCAGCGTACGGACAGCAATCGAGCGCGGCGGAGCCAAAGCCTTCAACCGCGGTAGGCATTCGGCGTCAAACAGCGGCTTGCACTCATGCGGAGGCCCCGGCACCAGCGCAATCAGCTTGCGATAGCCTTCAAAGGCCACGTCCAACCACTGGCCCGGCGCGCTGCCGTTGGGGTTGGCCAACACCACCGCGCTGTCCAGCACGTCAGCCTGCTTCAGATTGTTCGCCGGCATGGGGATGCGCCAGGTTGCGGCCCGCGCATGGAGCGCTGCCACCTGCGCGGCATCCCGGCGCAAGGTCAGCCGCAGCGCCTCAGCCACGGCCTCGCGGGTCAGGTCGTCCTCGGTAGGTCCCAAGCCGCCCATCAGCACCAGAACGTCAACCCGGCGCAGCGCAATGCAGATGGCATTGACGAGGTCCTTGCGGCGATCACCCACAATCGTCTTGAACGCTACGGTGACGCCTATCCCGTTCAACTTCTCGGTCAGGTAAAGAGAGTTCGTATCCTGACGATACGGCGTTAGCATCTCGGAGCCTATGGCGATGATTTCGGCTTTCATGGAATGGTCTGTGCGCTTTCAGCGTCCTGCTTGCCAGCCGGGGAAGATGGCCTGCACCCACTGGTACGGAAGCCCGGGACGCGCCTCGTTCAACAACAGGCTAGCAGCTTCTGCCCTTTCGCAAAACACATCTTCTAGCGCAGTTGCAGGCCTTCCACGCCTAGATCCACTTCGTAGACGGCATCTTGAGTGGCAAGAATAGTTGAACCCAGCGGCGAAAAAGCCACGCCTACCAGGTTGGATCCAGACGCCACCAGCGAAGCCTCGCCCTCTTGCGTCACGCGTACCAGACCGCGTTGTCCGTGCAGGCAAGCGGCCACATAGACGCTGCCATCGGCAGCCAGCGCCAGCCCCTGCGGACGGCCAAGCCCGCGGAACCAGGGCCGGATGTCGCCATTGGGCTCAACCCGCCAGATCGCATCATGCGAGCCCAGCGACGGCGCCGTCACATAGAGCCCGCCCGCCTGGTCCGCGACCAAGTGGTAAGCCGCAACTGAAGGCTCCAGCGTGGCATGAACAAAAATCTGCTTCTGCCTGTCGATCTTGAAGATGGTGCCGCTGCGGTCACCCACATACAGGTTGCCTTCGCCATCGAAGGCCGCGCCGGTAGCCACGCCCATCCCCTCCGCAAACACGTTATGGTCGCCGGCCGCATCCACGCGGTACACATTGCCCTCGGCGCGCGAGGTTACGTAGAGATCGTCATCGGGAGAAATGGCCAGCCCGGTCGCGTTCAGAATCCCGGTCACAAACGGCGTGCCGCGCCCGTCAGGGCTTACACGCACCACTGAAACCGGCGTCTGCTTGCCACGCGATCCAGAGATAGTGGCGTAAATCATGCCCGAGCGGCTCACCGCTGGGCTGGTCACCGGATGCAGGCCGTCAGAGAGCTGCCGCGCCACGCGCAGCGGCACCTGGTTTGAAACGCCCAACTCACTGCGCGTCTCCACCATGCCCGTCTCCGCACCCTCTGGAACGCGGAAGACCAGCCGCGCATTCCGGCTCATCATCACCCGCGCCGGCTGCCCATCCACCACCACCGTGGGCGGACCGGAGATGTCTGGCCCAAGGCAGGTACCCACCAACTCCACTTCCCCGCCCGGCATGGCCGCCGCCGGTAGCACATCGTCAATGTGAGGCACAGTCGGCACCGGAGCTTCCTTTTTCTTGCGGCTGGAAAACATAGTCAATAAGGCTCTCAAAACCAGAGCCGCGCCAGCGACCCGATACCCAAAGCATACAGCCCAGCAGCCACGTCATCGAGAACGATGCCCCAACCCGCCGGCAGCCTCTCAAAATGGCGCACCGGAAATGGCTTGGTAATGTCGAATAACCGGAACAACAGCAGCGCCAGCAGCCCGTGCTTCCAGTCAAACGGGCACCAGAGCAGCGCAATCCACTGCCCGGCCACCTCGTCGATCACCACAAAACCCGGATCGCCCGAGCCCGCCTCGCGCTCGGCAATGGTCGCCGCGGGAATGCCGAAGACCAGCGTAAGTGCGATACCCACCAAGAGCGCAACAAGCAGCGCCAGCGGCGAGGGCTTCGCCAGCCAGCCGTACACGGCCCACACCAGCAGCGCGCCCACCGAGCCCCATGTGCCCGGCCCCGGCTTGCCGCAACCGGCGCCGAAGAACGTGGCCACCAGAAACGCCCACCTCGTCTTCACGTCGCGCCAATCGGCCTTCTTCGCGCTCTCAGTTTTCATAATCTCTCCCGCGGTCGGTACCCGCGCCGCCCAGGTCTTCCAACACCTCCGGGTCCAGCACCGGCGAGCTGATCTTGTACACACCCGACGCCCACTTGCCCAGGTCGATCTTGCGGCAGCGGTCTGAACAGAAGGGAAAGTCTTCCTCAGAGAACTGCACCAGCATTGCGCACGTGGGACACCGATAAAGTTTCTTGTTTGCGGATTTCTTTCTTGTCGCCATCTTCGTCTTCACGCTGCCGGTCAGCGGCAGTCATTCATTATCCTAACGCGCGCTAAGGAGACTCTGCTCAAGGTACTGTTTTGAAGGATACGGGCTTCAGCCCGTACGTTAAACCTGCAAAATACAAACGGGCTTTAGCGCCTGAGGGAAGAATAGCAACTTGTTCAGAGCCCACCTTAAAGCAACGCATCGCCTAGCCCAGCGGCCCGCTCACGATCCGTACCACCAGATCGTACTCGTGTGCCTCAACGATCTCCGCCGTGTAGAAGCGGCCCGCCTCCAGCGATTCCAGATCGCCAAAATCGTTGATGTAGACCTTGCCGTCAATCTCCGGCGCGTGGAACTGCGTACGTCCTTCCCACAGCAGCTCCGTCTCCTCGCTCTCGCCCTCGGCCAGAATCGTCACCTGCCGACTCACCCACTGCTGCTTGGCCTTCTTTGAGATCTTCTGCTGCAGCTTCATCACCCGCTTGCGGCGGGCTTCAATCGAGCGCTTGGGCACCTTGGCATCCAGCGCAAAGGCTCCCGAACCCTCTTCATCGGAGTAGTTGAAAACCCCCAGCCAGTCAAACTTCGCCTCGCTGATGAACTCCTCCAGAATCTCCACATCGCGCAGTGATTCACCCGGGAAGCCGACGATGAAGCTGGTGCGCAGCACAATGCCCGGCACTGCCTTGCGCACCTTCTCCAGCGTCTTCAAAAAGATCTCAGCACCGCCGCCGCGCTTCATGCGCTTCAGTACTTCGGGCGCAGCGTGCTGCAACGGCACATCGAGATATTTGCAGATGTTGTCGTGCTTGGCGATGGTATCCAGCAGCTTGCCGGTAATGCGGTTCGGATACGCATAGAGGAAGCGCAGCCAGCGCAGGCCTTCGATCTTCGCCACCTCGTCGAGCAACATAGCAAGGCCGTCCTTCAGCCCCAGGTCTTCGCCGTAGCAGGTCGTGTCCTGGCCGATGAGGGTAATCTCGCGCACGCCATTGGCCACCAGTTGCCGCGCCTCCGCCACCACGCTCTCAAAGCGCCGCGAACGGAACTTGCCGCGCAGATTCGGAATCACGCAGAACGTGCAAGGGTGGTCGCAACCCTCGGCAATCTTGATGTACGCCGAAGCCTTCGGCGTCGAGAGCAACCGCGGCGTGTTCTCGTCGTAGAGATAGGTAGGCAATTCATGTGTTGCGCCGTCCCAGTCATCGCGGCGGAACCGCCCCTGCCGCTCGCGCGCATCGCCCTCTTCCCGGCTCTTCGGACTGTCCTCGTTATGGTCGTGCTTGTGCGTGCCTGAGCGCGACTCCACACCCGGCTGGTTGAAGGACACAGGCTGCAGCGTGGAGGGTACGGGCTTTAGCCCGTACATAGAACCCTCCGCCAATGAATGGGCTTCAGCCTCCGAGGGAGCATGGAGTCCAGCGTCCGAGAGAATCAGAAACGGCGAAGCCGCCGGCCGCGCGATTCCCGCCGCTTCAAGAATCGCGTCGAGCTCCCCGGTGCCAACCACCGCGTCCACCTCGGGAATGCTCTTCATGATCTCGTCGCGATAGCGCTCGACCAGGCAGCCGGCCACGATCAGCTTGCGCGCCCGGCCCTCGGTCTTCAACCGCGCCATCTCCAGAATCGTGTCCACCGACTCCTGTTTGGCCGTATCGATGAACGAGCAGGTGTTCACCACCAGAATCTCGGCCTCTTCGGGGCGATTGGTCAGCCGAGCGCCAGCCTGATCGAGCATGCCCATCATCACCTCGGAGTCCACAAGGTTTTTCGGGCAGCCCAGCGATACAAAGCCCACCACCGGGGCCGTTTTAGGGGAAGTTTTCGTCACCCTTCTATTGTACTGGGGCCAACTTTACCTTGTTGGTCTATCGTCGAGAGGCTGCAATCGCTCCCGATGACAATGGGACGCCATTTCTCGCTCGTTCTGTGGCTGGTTTGCACCTCGGCATTAGCGCAGCAAAGCCTCCAAGTCCAAATTCCCGACCATCTTGTGATCGCTCGCCACACCTTCATGGATTGCTGCGGCCCTAACGATTTTTACGAGTTAATCCGGGGCACTGCTGTCCGGTTTAAATTAGCTATGTCGCCCGCAAGATCCGTGTCAAGTATGACTTACAGCGAGTTCAGGGTGTCCACGATT
>Ga0302267_10003968_pt1 | contig 16526 bp, 16 predicted proteins | sample III_Bog_E1_3_FD_194555 | JGI IMG/M metagenome (GOLD analysis project Ga0302267, IMG submission 194555) | Peat permafrost microbial communities from Stordalen Mire near Abisko, Sweden - III_Bog_E1_3 | ecosystem: Environmental > Terrestrial > Soil > Wetlands > Peat | place: Sweden: Abisko... | reverse complement strand
ACGATTCCCTGAGCGCGAGCGCCGGCAACATCATCAACTGCCAGTGCGACGTGCTGGCGGCGGAGAAGCAATCTGAAGATGAGAAATCGGTCACGTTCAAAATCTTCGGCGTCGGCGAAATGAAATTTTTGAAGAAAGGCGCGGTATGAAAAAAACTTTGACTCTCACAATTCATTCCTGCGCCCGCTGCGGACGAAATCACCAGAAGCTAATTTTTAAGAAGCTCACCAATCCCTGCGGTGAACTGACGCACTGGTGTCCGTGTCCGCGCAATAAGCAACCGATCCTTATGCAAATCACAAAATCATGAAAACCCTCGAACAACTCCAAAAAGAATTTGGTGCCCGCATCTGCACGTTGAACACCGGCGCGGCCGGTTTGCGCGGCGGCATGAAATGCCTGGTCAAAGATGTGGCCGGCGATGCGCCCATCATGGACTTCATTGCCAGCGACAGCAGTGTGGACCGTTACAATGAGGTGATTGACCAGGCCGGCTGGGAGCTGGACAACTTTCGCGCCAACCCGGTCATTCCCGACTGCCATGATTATTCCAGCATCGCCAAGATTCTGGGCCGCGCGCAGAGCGTGGCCGTCACCGCTGGCCAGCTCGTGAACCGCGTGGAGTTCTGTGTGGACAATCCGCTGGGCCTGCTCGCCTACCGCATGGCCAAGGGCTGCTTCATCAAGTCGCAGAGCGTCGGCTTCATCCCGCTGGAATGGACCAACGGCCAGGGCGCGGACAAGCCCGACCGCACCTATACCAAGGCGGAACTCTTGGAAATCTCCCTCGTGGTGGTCCCGGCCAATCCCGGCGCGACCATCGGCAACCAGATCAAGAGCGTGCTCAACGTGGGCGAGCGCCGCGACCTGGTGGAGTTCCTGAAACAATTTTGCAGTGATGAAAACCCAAAGCCTGGCACCACGGGGAGCGCGTCCGGTGCCGGCGCTTATGACGCGCGGTTATTGCAACTAGCACGGACGGTGAACCTCGTCTTGAAATAAATCACCATCAACCAAACAACAGAACAAAAATTAAAATATGAAAAAGTTCCTTCACAAATATAAACACCTGACCGCGCTGGCCGCAGTCATCGTCGGGGCCGTCGCCCTAGCCAAACTGGGGTTGCCGCCCGGCATCGCCTGCCTGCTAGTGGTGCTTTACCAGCTCGTGCAGTTCGCGCAGAGCAAGGGCTACCGGCGCGGCCGGGTCTGCATCGCGGCGCTGACCGAAGAGCAAATCAAGGAATTTGAAACGGCCACGAAGGCGGCGAGCAAATTCATCGCCGACAACGATGTCCTGTTCAAGGGCCTCGCCGACAAAGAAAACGGTCTCGAAGCGCTGCGCAAGATTCCCGCGCTGATGTCCACCGAGGCCAAGCGCGTGGATGAAATCCAGGCGGAAGTGAAAAAGCTGCGCAAGCATATGGCCAGCGCCCAGCATTTCACCGGCGTCAAATGGATCGGCAACGTCCCGTTTGTCACCGACGACTGCGCGAAGGCGCTCTCGGCGAACCTCTGCCTGCAATACGCCGCGCTCAATGACGAGAGCCGGATGCTGGCGATCAATAAAGACCCCAAGACGCACAAGCGGCTGGTGGAACTTTCCCGCGAATATCTCGGCATGGCGGAACAGAAAGCCGGCGGCGCACTTTCGCCGACCGACATCCCGCTCCCGACGATCTATATGCCCCAGGTGATTGAGCTGGTGTTCGCCTACGGTCAGGCCCGCCAGTTCGCCACGGTGTTCCCGCTCGGCGCGGGCACGGTCAAGCTCCCGCGCCTGCTCGCGGGTGAAGACGACTTCGGCTTCCTCGGTGTCGGCACGGCCGGCATGAGCGCCGCCATCGCCCAGAAGGAAGTTGAGGCGGTCCTTGTCACCTTCACGGCCAACAAATGCGGCGGCATCATCCGCATCCCGACCGAACTCGAAGAGGACACGTTCATCGCGCTGGGCCAGTTCCTCGCGCGCTATATCGCCCGCCAACTCGCGAAGCTGGAAGACAAGACGATGTTCATTGCGGACGGTTCCGGCACCTTCGCCAACATCACCGGCATCGCCACCTACTGCGCGAACAATCCGGCGTATCAGCTCAAGCCGGTCGCCGGCAACACCGTGGTGACGGATTTGAACATCGGCCACTTCCGGGCGCTCCGCGCCTTGGTGAATCCGGCCGTGCTGGCCAACATGGCCGCCCAAGGCCAGGTCGCGGCGGCCTATTACATGCATCCGACGCTCGAAAGTTTGCTGGTGACGTTCAACACGATTGGCGCTCCGCTGATTTACAAGCCGGCCCAGAACGGCCAGCCCGCCACGCTGGACGGCTGGCCCATCCGCTGGATCGGGGTCAGCGCCGCCAACACCGGCAACGCCCAGCCCAACGCCGCCGTGGCCTTCTTCGGCGACTTGAGCTTCTGGTATCTCGGCGAGCGCGGCGCTCCCCGCGTGGAAGTCAGCCGGGAAGTCTTCTTCACGACGGACGAACTCGCGATGCGCGCGCTGGAACGCATCGATGTCGAGGCCATGGCCGTGGACGCGATGGCGACCTTGCAGTTGCCCGCCGCCTAAACCCTGTGGGCGCGGGCTTAGTCAGCCCGCGCCCGAAACCTCATCAACCAAATAAATCTAAATATTATGGCCAAAGAAAAAAACGAAGCGGGCTTGAGCATGGCTCCTGATCCCCTTCCAAAAATCGGTGACGCGGTGAACTATGTTCAGCCGCACTCCAAGAAGATCGTCGAGGTCAAGGTCGCCTTTGTTCATCCCGAACATGATGGCCGGCTGCTGACCCTCGAAGTTCCGGGCGAGAAAAAGGACAAGGATGGCGACAAGGTTGTCACCCTCGAAAAAGTCAACGTGTCCTACCGGCCGAAGGAAAAGCTCGCGGGCAACACCTGGCATCTGGCGCTCCTCGCGCTGTTGTTGTCGCTGGCGTTCTCCGTGCGCGCCGGCATCCCGAGCTATCACACGTTCAGCGCCGCTGGGAACGCCGCCAACCCGGCGACGGTCATCCTGCCGGCCGATCCGAATTCGCAGATTCGGATCGTGTCTGTGTTCTACGCGTCCGACACCAATGCCGGCGCGCTGCAACTGAGCAGCGGCACCACGGCCTACTCACTGATCGCGAGCAATCTCACGACTAGCAGCATCACCAACGTCATCACGGCCACGAACGGCTTGTCGGCCGGCGCGGTGCTGGTTCTCCAGCATGGCGGCGTGGACTACACCAACAGCGTGGTGTCGTTTGGCAACACCGGCACGAACGGCCTGAATAACCTCACCAACACGGCCACGACGTGGGGTGTTTATGGCACCGGGTCGGTCGGCTATCCGGCCACGAACCTGAACTATGTGGTCACCGGCAGCGGCGGCTTCGGGGTCTCGGCGTTCGCGGGCGATGAAATCTATCTCATGGGTTCCATCACCAGTCTGCCGGTTGGCGCGGCCACCAATGCCATCAACGGCGACGACATCTTCAGCGGCAACTACGGCCGCCCGGTGATCGCCACGTTGACGCCGTCCTTGGCGACCAACCGGCTGAACAGCATCAGTGCGCACTACGACAGCGCCAGCCAGCCTTAACACCCCAATAACGCCATGTTAAACCAGCCGCCACGGGACCGCGCCTTGAAGGCGACCGATGTTGTCCGCAGGGACAGCTTGGCCGTCCGCAAGGACCCCGTGGCGGTCTTTCACCCGACCCCGAACCACTCGCTGCTCACGCCGCCGGTGAAATCAAAAAACGTAAATCGTAAATCGTAAATTTGTGAACGCCGGCTTTTCCAATCTCGCCACGCTCAAGGCTTATATTTTAGGCAGCGTGCTGAACGCCGCCACCAATTACGATGTGCTAGTCGCCGGCATCGGCCTGGGCATCGCGGCCGAGTTCGAAAAATACTGCGGCCGCTCCTTTGGTTATGTCATCGGCGCCCAGGAAGTTTTTCCAGCGGACCGCACGGAATTTATTTTGACGCGCCCGCCGGTGGCGGCCGTGACCGGCTGGGCGGTCAAACGCTGTGAGGCCGATGGCTTCGTCGCGCGCGATCTCACGCATATCCATTTCATCAACCTTGCCAATGGGATCGTCGCGCCGCATCACGAGCGTGAGGTTGGCCCCTGGCATCATCAGGTGCAGTTCACCTACACCGGCGGCTATTGGTGGCCGCAGCTTGACGTGGGTGACGCGGGTTATCCCGACACCGCGCCGGCCGGCAGCACGCCCTTGCCAAATGATTTGCAACTCGCGTGGCTGCTCCAATGCCATGAGGTCTGGAAGAAAAAAGACAAATTCGGCCAGGCCATCAGCTCCGACGACGAAACCGTCGTGCGCATCAGCGCGGCCAATTTGCAAAACAAACTCTTGCCCCAGGTGGAGTCCATCCTCGCGGGCTATGTCCGTTATTCCCTGGTATGAACGAACACGCACCAGTCCTGATCACGGTCGGCGGCGATGCCCCGGAATATCTGAAAAAGATTTCCGACCCGGCGCGAGTGCTGAAGGCGCTGGCGCGGACCATGGACCAGCAGAACCAGCTCACCGTCGCGCTCATCAAGCGGGATTATCTAAGTTTTCCACGGAGCGGCCCCACGGTGCCGGATGGCCTGCGTAAAGTGTCCGGGCGCTACGAACAAAGCCTGCGCGCGAGCCGGGCCAGATTTGGCGAAGGCTTCCTCGAATCATCCATCGGTTCCAATGTGGTGAGCAAGGATGGCGAGAGCTATCCGGCTAGCCACGAATTCGGCTGCTTTGTCCCGTCGCGGCCGACGCGCGCCAAAAACAAATATTACGCCCGGAAACATCCAGCGACAAAAGCATTCACCTTGCCCGCGCGCAGCCCCATTCAACGCGGCATCAAAGACCGGCTGGATCAATACAGCCAGGCGTTCGGTGAAACCATCTTGAAAATGTAATGCCCGCCATCGACACATATTTTCTGAATCGCGTCCAGGATCACGCGCTCGCCAAGCTGCTTAGTGAGCCGCTGCTGCAATATGTCAGCATTGCCTCTATGCGCCAGATGGTGAGGCTGGATGCCCCCGCACGCGTCGCGCCGCACTTGGCCGGCCGCAATGGCAAGGTGGGCGATGGCATCCTGATCGGACTGCCTTACGCTGACCCGGCGGATGATGACATTCCGGGGGCGCAGATGACCACCAAGCTGCCGATTGATTTTCTCGCGAAGGATGACCTGGCCTTGGTGCTTTCCAATGGCGCGGGCCTGACCGCCGAGCAGCTCGTCATCATCGGCTGGATTCTCCTTTCGCAATATCTCAACCAGGCCATCGGTAGCGGCAACTGGTTTGTGGCCGGCTTCGATCCGATTGAAGACAAGAAGGGCGCTTACGGCTATCGGCTGATTTTGGAAGTGCGGTCCGCGCTGGCCCAGCCGGATAAATGCGACGCACCCATCGCTGCTTTCGCTGGCGGCAACTGCACGCTCACGGTGCAGCATGCCGGTGCGCAGATTTATTATACCACGGATGGCAGCTTCCCTGGACCTTACGTGCTCCCGGCTGGTTATCCCGCCAACACCAGCCAGCTATACGCCGCGCCCTTCGCGGTCGCCAGCGGCACCGTGATCCTCGTATCCGCCTACGTTCCCAATTCCACCACCGTCCTCGGCAGCGATGTCTGGACGTTCACCGCACCATAAACCAACAACACACAAATAAACTATGAACAGTTCAAACCTCATCATCGGGCCGGGCTACTTGACCCGCAACGCCGCCAACTTCCGCTTCGGCGACGGCGGCATCAAGATCAAGTTCATGAAAAAGTTCCGCGAGGTCAGCGCCGAGGAGTTCGGCCGCTTCGACTCCACGCAGACCGACCGCCAGATCGAGATCACCGGCAAACTCTGGAGCGGCTACGAAAACCTCGGCCAGCTGTTTCCCGCCACCATGCTCACGCCGGTCATCGGGTCAACACTTTTTGGCGTCAGCGACATCACTTGCACGGTCAACGGCCAGGACGGCAGCCGCTTCGTCGCTAAGCGTTCCATGATCACCCAGTTCACCAACCTTGACCTCTCGACGGAAAAGGAATTGTGGAGTGCGGACGTGAAAATTCTCTGCCTGCTGGCGAGCGGTTCCACGCCCACCACCGCCAATGCCTATTATACCTACACGGAGAGCAATAGCTACGCCGCGCCGAGCTTCACTAAGAACAACTTCCTCGCGCCGGCCATCACCGCCTCATGGGGCGCGCGCACCGGCATGACGAGCATGGCTTTCCGCAAGGGTTTGTCCGTCACTGGTAAATACGACCTCGATTTCGAGCCGTGTTATGTGGACGGCTTCGGCACGATTGACGGCATCGTCAACGGCTTCGAGTGCGGCGCGAAGGGCAACCCGGTGGGGCCGACACTGACGCAAATCCTGGCGAACATGGGCATGGGCGGCGCGCTGGGCGCGCTGGAGTCCGCCGCGAACACGGATGACCTGGTCATCACCGCCAGTGGGCTGGCCATCAGCGTCTACTCCGCGTTCATCGAACAAAACGACGCCTTTGCCTGGGCGCGCAAACAAAACCGCGTGGGCGACCTCACCTGGCGTTCCACGGTGCCCTTCGCGGCCGGCGCGCCGACCGCACGCGCGGCCATCGGCTAAGTGGCCGTCACGCAGTGACCATTCACCAACAACAAACAACCAACACCAAAATAAAATATGGCAACTAAAACTGAAATCATCCCGCTCGCTGAAACGGATATCAATGAACTCATCGCCGACGCCGATGCGCTGCTCAAAAAACTTGAGCCGCACCTGGCGGAAGGCGCGCACCTCATCACCAGCCTCGGTGCGGTCCGCACCGTCGTCGCGAATCTTGAGAACCACATCGGCGCGCTGAAGACCAAGGCCGCCAAGGCCGCCGCGCTGGCCGCTGAATAATTGGGTTAAGCGTCACGCTTATGGATGTCACCGCCTACGATTCGACCGCCGCGTCTCCCCAGCCCGTCAAGCTGGGGAGCGTGGTGGATTCCATCTGGGCGAGCGGCTTCAAGTTCAGCGAGGACCGCGCCATCCAGGTCAGCAAGCCCATCAACGCGGCCGTGCCAAATCTGTTCGACCGCATCACCTCGACGGAGAGCTTCCAGTTTGCGGCCGGCCGCTCCTTTGGCGGGCCGGGCATTGATGGCGACGCGGCCATTGCGGCGGCGCTGCTGTTCTTCGGCACGCACCCGGCAGCCGTGCCGCGCCTGGCGCATTTGCAGTTCACCGCGCGCAGCCAGAACATCTGGCTGCGCGGCTGCGGCATCACCCGTGTGGAACTCATCAATAAGAACGGCGCGCTCGTGCAGTTCAGCTACACCGTCGTCGCCGGCACCTGGTCGGTGAAATAAATTTATGCCCCAACCTAAAATTTCTGCCCAGTATTTCCGGCTCCAGCCGAATGTCAGCACGCCGGGCACGGCGGTCGTGGACCAGCTTTCCAACGCGGTGCCCACCGTGGCCACCGGCGCGGCGCTGGAGTTTGATTTCGGCTTCAGCGACGGCGCGCTCGCGGATGGCACGATCCTCGACCTATCCGTGTTCGACTCCGTCGAGTTCCGCATCCAATCCACTGGCTCGCCCCACGCGAACACGCCTTACATCACCGCCAGCATCGCCGCCGCGAATTTTCAAAACCTCGACACCGCCGCGCACTGGACCGACCTGTCCAAGCAGCAGATCACCGTGGATATTTCGTCCACGCAAAACATCTTGCAGCCCTCGACCGGGGCGACCGGCAATTACTGGCTCTGCGTTTTTGGCAAGCTCTCCGCCGTGGCCGCCGCCGCCGCCGGCATGATGGCGGGCGACGCCGTGCCGCTCTGCTTTTTCCAGATCAACGTCATTGATTCCGGCATCCCCATCGTCGCGCCCGCCTTGCCCCAGCCTTTCAAGGTGGGCACCAAGTTGAGTTTCGTCTGCGCGGATGGTCTCACGCGCGATCTGACGCTCGGCAACGGGCCGGGCGGCATCTGGGTGAGCCAGGTCAACCAGGCCGGCTACAACGGCCCCGGACAGGCGCTCTTCTCGCTCTATTGCGCGGACGCCAACTGGCGTGACCTCTCGCTCCAGTTGCAGGACGGGAGCTGGGTGCTCGCCATCAACCAAAACGGTCATAACTAAAATGAAAAAGTTTTTTCTCATCTGTGTTTCATCTGTGAGCATCTGTGGCTCTGCCCAGGTCTTCAACGGCGTCTATGCCGACACCAACAACAACATCCTGCCCGGCTTTTATATTTCCTCCACGCAGGTGGTCGGCACCGTGCTCACCGCGTCGCTGCCGGGCAATGTCATCACCACGAGCAACACGAATCTCTCGATGCTGTTCACCAACACCAGCACCGCTTCCTTCTCGCTGTTGTCCACCAACGGCCATTTCAAGTTTCGCGATGAATACGGCACCACCAACGATTTCACCACGAACGGCTACGCCATCACCTGGACGAACGGGAATTATTTTTCCGTGAGCAACGGCGCGGTGCGCTTCTCTGGACTGGGCACCGGCAACGGCGCGGGCTTCACCAATTTGTCGGTGGTGAACTTTTCCAACTGGCCGGCGATCTCTAATACGCTCGCGCTGAACTACACCAATGCCGTCGTGCCGCTCTCCAACAGTTACGTCGCGTTCACCAACTGGATCACCACGAACACAGCCACGAACCTGTTCAACGTCAGCAACAGCCTGGCCACCACGTTTACGAACCAAATTTACAACACTTCCAATTCTCTCGCCGGCACGGTGGCCTACAATCTCTACACGCTTAGCAACACGCTCGCCATAACCACCGCCAGTGCGCAGGCGTATGCCGTGGGCGTGAGCAACACCGTCGTCACCAGCAGCAACGGCCTGGCCGCCGCCATCAGCTCCGCCGTTGGCTACACCACGTCCGTGAGCAATCTCTTCAGCGGCATCACCGCCAGCAAGGCGCTCACGGCCACGGTGCCGGCCACCTACAGCAGTATCGGCATCGGCTTCTCCACGCCGCTCCTGCCGGACGGCAATTATTCTGTCACGCTGCTGCCGCAGGACCAGAACACCGCGCAGTCGCCGGCGGCCGGCCTGTTCTGGTGGGTTGGTTCCAAGAATGCCAGCGGCTTCACCATCTACCTGTCCTACGCCACCAACGGCTACAACCTGAATTTTGATTGCCTGGTCAAGGAGCACACCCAATGACAATTTTATGATTTACGATTTACGATTTACGATCCGCCGGCTCGCCGCCGCCCTGGTATTGCTCGCCACTTGGCACTCGCCACTCGCCAGCGGTGCGGTCGATTTTGTCGGCGTCTATGCCCACACCAACGGCGCGATCATTGCCCCGACGAATTTCTTTGCCGGCAACCTCGGCAAGCTCACCAATGCGCTGACCGCCGCCGGCTGGTCCGCTGGCGGCGGGGGCGGTTCATTTTCCGGCACGGCCACGAATCTTTCCGGCGGCGCGCTGAACCAAGCCACCAATGCCGCCCTGGCGGTCGTCGCGCCGTGGACCAACCAGGTGACGGGCGCGGCGATTGCGGCGCTTGGCGGCCTGACCAACCTCAACAACGCCACGGGCACCAATGTCTTTTTGTGGGCGCCGGCCATTACCAATTCAGGAAGTTTGCAGCCGCGAATTTATTTTGCCAACGGGGTGGCCAGCGGCTGGCTGGGGATGTCGGCGGGCGGTTACGCTTTGTATGTAAACGGGCAGACCGCGTCCTTAAGCGTAGGCCAGATTTATTCCGATAATTACGGCATCACCTCGGACGGCAGTGGCAACCTGACTGCGGTTTCGTTTGCCGGTGGCGGCTCCGCTTTGACGGGCATCACCGCCGGGCAGATTTCCGGGTTATCCGGTTTTAATGGGGCGTTCACCAACCTCGCGGCCATTTCCGTTGATAACGGCTATTTCACGGTTGCAACCAACGGCGCGTGCATGGCACTTTCCATTGGGGCGTTGGGTGGCACCATCGGCGGCTGGAAGATTGCCAACACCAACCAGCTAACGGACACCGCCGGAATCGTCACTTCGTATTCCTACGCTGACGGAACCGGGATGATTCCGCCCGCCAATACCATCCTCTCAACGGGCGTCGTGACCAACCAAATCAATTCCGTTTCCGGTGTCATCACCAACGCCGGACTAGTGTGGTTCGCGGTGGCGACCAACGGCGCGCCGAACTTCAGCGCGCCCAGCGGCTCCATCTGCACCACCACCAACGGCCAGATGTTTGTGCGGTCAAACTCCGTCTGGCTTTTGAAATGAAAACCCGCACCCTCCAAATCCGGTTTCCTTCAGGTGCCAATGCGGAGGCATCGCTCGCGGCCGTCCGGGCGTATTCGGAAAATGCCTGCACCGCCCCGATCCGCCCGGTGCTGCGTCCCCGCCGGCTCTCAACTCTCAACTCCAAACCCTCAACTACTTGATGAGCGACGAAGCCAAATCGCTGGAAGTAAAAATCACGACGCCCTACAACGGCTCCGGCGCGACGGCCGCGAAGAATGATGTGGATAATCTTGGCGGTTCCACCAAGGAGTTCGGCGCCAAAACCGGTGAGGCCACCGAGCAGGTGGCCGAGCAGGAAAAACACCTTGAAGGCTCGCGGATACTTTTTGGAGAAATGAACCGGATCGTGCCCGGCCTGGGGCACGCGCTCCACGCGGCCTTCTCCGGTCCGGTTGGTCCGGCGATTGCGCTGGCTATGGTGGTGCTGGAGGTGAAGCGATCGCTCGACGACGCGAACAAGGCGATGGATGAAGCTGGCGAGGAGGCATCCAAGGGCGAATTCAAATCCGGCATCGAGGCGCTGAACACCACGCTCGACACCGGCCGCGCCGCGCTGGACGCCTACGCCGCCACCATCGCGAAGCTCGCGCAGGACGAGATCACCATCGCGCAGGCGCTGGCCTCGCAGTTGGAGTTAATGAAGGCCATCGCGACCGCGCGCGAGGCCGAGGCCAAGGCTGCCGAGGCTGCCAAGAATGCCGAGACCAAACGCAAGGTGGCTGCCGGTGAAATCACGCCCGAAAAGGCGGTCATCGATGAGACGGCCGATGCCGTGGCCGCCGTCAAGGCCGAGGCCGCCCGCAAGAAAAAGGAAACCGCAGACGAGGTGGCCGCCAAGCAGGCCGCGCTGGACAAGGCCAGCGCGGCGCAACCGGGGTTGGATGCGGACTACCAAGCTAAAAATAAAGCCTATTATCACGAGAAAGGCCATGACGACTCGGTTGCTAAATATTTTACCGATGCGGACGAGCAACTGCGAAAGGCGATGGCCGAGGCGGATAAGCTGCGCGCGAAGATTGAGGGCAGCGACGAGTATAAAGAATATGTCCACGCCCTGTCTGAATACGACAAAAACCCTTCCGCGCAAAACAAGGCCAACCTCGAAGGCATCCGGGCAAGCCTGTCCGCGCCGAATGTTTTTGGCGGCGGTTCCCTCGCCCTCGACATGCAGAATCTGGCCACCTTGGACGCGCGCATCCATGCCTTGAGTCTGGCTATGGAGCAATACGCCAAGACCCAGACGCCGGAACATAAATCCAAGGTGGGTGACGACAAACAGGCGATGGAGGATGCGGATAAAAAGGGTAAAGCCAACCAGGATGAAATTGACCGGCTAAAAAACGAGCTGGCCGACGCGCAAAAAAACGCCGCCGGCATGCAGCCAGTCGTGGATAAGCACATGGCGGACAATATCGCCGCCATCCTCTCGCAGGCCGTGGAAAAACTTTACAAGGAACCGCACGGCGCCGAAGTCGAGGCCGGGGTGAAGGTGGCCGATCAGGTGGAGTCGGGAAAGAATGTTGATGGCGGCCAGGCGCAATTCCTGATGGCGCTGGATGCCGCGCTCGGCGGCCACGCCCGGAACCTGAAGGAGGCCGCCGACCATATTGAGAAATTTAAGGACAATGCTGGCGAGTTTTTCGACGCGGTCATCACGCTAACCAACGCCGGTTTTACCGCGCATCAAAAGCAGCTTGATAGCCTTTTCACGACGGTCGGGCGCGCGCAAGCCGCCGCCGACCATCATTAAACGATGCCCGCGCAACCCTCCAATGAATGGTCGGTCCAGCTCGTCCATGCGGACGGCTCAGTCAATGGGCAGCCCTTCACGCTCGCTGAGCTGGGCATCGAGTCCGCCGACTATGATCTCAATAATCTCGCCGCCGATGTTTTCACGCTCACCGTGGGCGGCCTGGCCTTGGACGCCGCCGTCATCTGGAATTACGGCCAGCTCGTCGCGCTGCTGAATCCCGCCGGCGGCCGCGTCTTCTTCGGCCGCGTGGAACCGTGGACGCGCGATGGCAAGCAGGCCGCCCAAAACCATCTCGGCCGGCTGGTGAATCCGTGGTGGTATTTCGAGCATAAAATTTATCAGCAGACTTACACCATCTCCAGCTACGCCACCATTCCCGGTGTCACCCAGGGTGCGCTGCCGCCCGTCGTCTATGCCACCTACTACACGCCCCGCGTCGTCTTGAACGTCCTTTACAACGGGAATATCGGCGGTCCTGGTTTCTACGCCTGCACCACCGGCCAGCAAATCGCCGACGCCGTCAACTGGGCCATCCAGCAGGGCGCGCCCGTCAAGCTCGGCGTCATTGATCCGGCCACGACGCCTTTTAGCCGCATGGAAAAGGGCGTCACGGTGGCCGAGGTCATCAAGACGATGTTCCGCTACGAGCCGGACTTTGTGATGGACTGGGATTATTCCACGCTGCCCTTTCCCACGGTCCATTTCCGCAAGGTTGCCAGCCTGACCCCGCTGAACATTGATCTCACCAATGCCATCATCCGCGAGCAGGTGTCCATCAAGGAGCGGCCGGACTGGCAGCGCAGCTATGTGGTGATCTATTACGACGAGACGAACACCAACAGCGCCGGCACGTTCCTTAACATTTTCTCCGACATCTATCCCGACCCGATCCCGGGAGATGTGGAGTCGAAATTTCGCGGCGTGGATCTGTTCTGCGATTTGTCCGGCTCATCCTCCAACACCACCACGCAGAGCGCGAGCTTCGCCAGCCAGCCGTTTAACATCACTGCGCTCGCGACGTGGCAGGACTGGATTCCCGACCTAAAACCGGACGCCACCGGCCAGACGGGTATTGTATCCACCGCCGTCATTGAGACGGGGAGCAACCCAAATTATCCCGCGCCAACACTCGTGCCGATTGATGAGCTGAACCCGGACGGCAGCGCGGCCGCGTTGAATCTTAATTGCCTTTACGAGATCGTGGATGGCGAATGGGCCGACTGGATCACGGACACTAATAAGGCCCCCGTCGCCGGCCAGCGGGTGCGCGCAGTCTGCTACGTCACGACGGTGGACCGCAGCGGCAAAAAGGAAACCAAGCCGACGCATCACGACATGACCATCGTCAGCCTCAACACGGCGGGCGTCTCGCAGGCTTTCACCAGCACCGCCACCACGATCACGGCCTATGCCGAGCAGCCTCCGGTTGGCCTGGCGCAGTCTATGTTCAACAGTTGGAAAAATCTCGCCATCGAGGGCAGCTTCACCAACGTCGAGGCGGTCGTCGGCGCGACGGCCATCACGCGGTCGAACTGTTTGAATTTTCTCACGGCCACGCCAGGTGTGAACGGCCGGCCAGACTGGCGTAATGTTAATGCCCTGGTGCAGCGCATCAGCGGCAACATCGCCACTGGTGCCGGCAAGGTGTCCTTCGGCGCGCCGCTGCACCTCACCGGCCATGAGCTGATTGACGCCGTCCGCGCCACACGCTATCGCACGCTCACGATTGACCTTGGTTATCTCTTCGGCGGCGCGCTCGGCGGCGCCGGCGGTAGTGTGAAGTTTGGGCGCAAGACGCACGCGCGGCATTCGGCGCATGGTGGCGCGCATAAAATAATTGATGTGGTCAGCACCAGTCCGCAGCCGGTCGCCGGCATCGACCCGGTGATGAGCACGGACGGCACCACGGCTAGCACGAGGTGGACGCCGCCGAATTATCCAGTCGCGAGCCTGGTCCCGCCGCTCACCGCCCCGGTCACGCTGGACCCTTCCAAAACAAAAGGCAGCGACGGCAAGTGGCACACGGTCCAGCTCCAGGAGGAAAAAGTCTGTGTCACCAATCCCGATGGTAGTGTCAGCCAGCGCACGCGGATATTTCTCTGCTCGGAAACTTTCCAGGCCCCGGATGATCCGGCGTGAGTTATGTTGCTCAGCGCCAAATGCCGTTGTCAAGTTGACATCCAGGCCGCCTATGCCGCGCTCCCGTGGAGTTTTATCCTGCCGATGATTCCGGGCAGTTTTGGCTATCGCTGGTCAGGTCCTTTAACCCCGCCGGATTTTCAACCAACCCAATATCTCGCCCAGACCGAGGTCTGGACTTTCGCCAACGCCAACTTCGCCTCGCAGCCGCTGAAAATGACCAAGACCACGGTCATTGATCCGCTCACCGGCCTGCGCACCTACACCTACGATCCGCCCTTCGGCGCCTATCCACGCGCGACGGAGTCGTATGTGGATTACAGCAGCTCCGGCTTCCATGATGCTTGGGTCGCCGGTGCTTACTCCCCCGGCACGGGTTATTTTGAAGTGGGCGATGGCAGCGCCTCGCCGTATTTTTCCTTGGCGCCGGTTTTCCAGGTTTATCTGAATCGCGGCACGCTGGTCTCTCAGACCAACAGCGCACTTGAGTCTTCGCTGATTTACACCAATAGCACCTATACGCTGCAAATCTCCAATCCCATCACCCTGGCGCAGCAGGCGGCCAACTGTAACGCGCTGCTCGACCAGATCCAGCTGCTGAACCCGACCAAGCTTTACAAATTGACCACCGGCCCGACGGTGGCCTTCGGCTACAAAAAAGACGCGCTCCCGCCTGGTGCCAGCCTGATGCTGCGGAGCCTGGTGGTGACGTATCCGGTTTATGGCAGCCGCCCGCCCGGCGGCACCGATACCTTCGATCCGGTTGCTGACATCCCAAAGCCGTTGTCGATGGCGCCGCTTTTCTATCCGGTGGATATTTACGCCAGCAGTGGCATCACCATCCAGAACGTGGTTGCAGCTGGCTTGGATAATCCCTCTGGCATTCTCTTGAAAGCCATCGTTAGTGGCACCGCTGATCCACGGCTCACGCATGGTAATGTGGCAGCAAATGGGTTTCTTTTTCCCGGCCCGGTGTTTTGGTATTTCGATGGCTCCAATCCCAGCGGCCCCGGCCGGCTGGATGGCTATTGGGCCAACGGCGCGCCGCCGGGCCTGACCTGGCTTATCTCGCAAAAGTCCGCCCTGCGCGCGCCGCCGATCCCGTATTTCACCTTCGCCTCGCTGAATCCCCTGGCGGCGGAACTGTTGCCCGGCAATGCGCCGGGCGTCTTTCCAACCTTCGATCCCTATGAAGACCCGGCCAGTGTGGCCTCGATGTTTTACACGCAGCAGCAGCCCGGACACCCCGGCGGCGAGCAGATTTATCTGCCAGGCGAGGCGTCGCTCGGCGGACTGCTCGGCATCAACTTTAATCCGGTCAATTTTCCGACGCTGACCCCGGCGCCGCCGGCCTTCCAGTTCAACCAAGGTTCCAAGTTCAACCAAAACTACAAATTCTGATCATGAAAACCATCGCCACTCGCCACTCGTCACTCGCCAGCGCCCTTATCCTTTTCTTTATGGTGGCCGTGACGCGGGCACAGATTCAAACCATCAATATCGGTAGCACCAGCGGCGGCGACACCGGCGACGTCGGCGGCACGAAGATCAACAACAACTTCGCCTACGTTGAGACGCAGCTCGGCAGCAACACCGCGAGCATTGCCAGCCTCACGACCAACCTCGCGGCCGTGACCGCGATTGCCACCAACACGGCCACGAACATGGTGTTCACGGCCACGGGCACCGCCTACACCAACGCGCCGGCCTTGACGCTGACTGGCGTCACTAATCTCACCGCCTATTACAACATGGTCATCCCCGCCGGCGCGCCCGGCGCGGCTGGCAGTCCTGGCACCAACGGCCTTAGCCCCACCATCAGCGTCGGCACGGTGACGACCGGCGCGGCCGGATCGGAGGTCGTGGTGACGAACGTGGGCAGCTCCACCGTGATGGTGCTCAATTTCGCCATTCCCCAAGGATCGAATGGTCCAGCGGGACCAGCGGGCACCAACACGGTGACGGTGATGAACTTCTCGAATCAGGTTTTGAGCAGCCAGCAGATATTAGCCTATTCCACCAACAACATCGTCTGGGGCACGTCCAATTACGTCGGCACCGTGCCGGGTTTTTACACCGTGGCTTTTAACGGCGGACAGCTTGGCGTGGGTGGGATATCGCCGACTGTCACCAACGTAACCCAAAATCTCTATGGCAGCACCAACGGCGATGTGAGTTGGTTTCTCATTTGCAGCAATGGCGGCGTCAGCACATTCACCAGCACCAACCCGGTGGATTTGTCCGTGTCCGGTGCCGGCGGCGGACTCGGCTCGCTGCAAGTTTATTACGTTGACCATCCCGAACTGATTGGCCGCACGAACGGGCATTTTGGCCAGGTGGATTTGTATGATGACCCAACCCAACCGCAGCAGGGAGCGAC
>Ga0302267_10003967_pt1 | contig 16530 bp, 12 predicted proteins | sample III_Bog_E1_3_FD_194555 | JGI IMG/M metagenome (GOLD analysis project Ga0302267, IMG submission 194555) | Peat permafrost microbial communities from Stordalen Mire near Abisko, Sweden - III_Bog_E1_3 | ecosystem: Environmental > Terrestrial > Soil > Wetlands > Peat | place: Sweden: Abisko... | reverse complement strand
GCACACCGTCCATTTTCACCGGCTCACGCAGGAAAAACTGCAATTGCTCCAGCGCGAAAACGAGCGCTTGCAGCACCAAATCGAGACGAGCTTTCGGCCGCCGAACATGATTGGCAATTCCGAGTCGATGAAAACGGTTTACCGGCATATCGAACAGGTCGCCAACAGTGTGACGACCGTGCTGATTCGCGGGGAAAGCGGCGTCGGCAAGGAACTGATTGCCCGCGCACTGCACGAACAAAGCCCGCGCAAGGGCAAGGCGTTTGTGAAATTCAACTGCGCCGCGCTGCCCGAATCCATCATCGAAAGCGAGTTGTTCGGCCATGAAAAAGGGGCGTTTACCGGGGCGATTTCCATGCGCAAGGGGCGCTTTGAAATCGCCGAGGGGGGCACGATTTTTCTGGATGAGATCGGCGACGTCTCCTCCGCCACGCAAGTGAAGCTGTTGCGGGTCTTACAGGAAAAGGAATTTGAGCGCGTCGGCGGCCAGACCCCCATCAAGGCCAATGTGCGCATCCTGACCGCCACCAGCCGCAATTTGGAGGAAATGATCGAGCAGGACAAATTTCGCGCCGACCTTTACTACCGGCTCAATGTGTTTCCCATTTACGCCCCGCCGTTGCGCGAGCGCAAGTCGGACCTCCTGCTGCTGGCCGACTATTTTATTGAGAAATATTCCAAGCTGAACCAGAAATCCGTCCGCCGCATTTCCACCGCCGCGATTGATCTGCTGATGAGCTACCACTGGCCCGGCAATGTGCGCGAACTGGAGAATTGCATGGAGCGTTCCGTGTTGCTCAGTCCGGGCAAATCCATCGAGGCGCATCATCTGCCGCCCACGCTCCAGAAAAAGGACGCCTCCGAAAAGGCGTCGTCCGGCACGCTGGAATCCGCCGTTTCCGCGCTGGAATATGAAATGATCGTGGCCGAACTCAAAGCCTGCGACGGCAACATGGCCGCCGCCGCGCGGCGCCTCGGGCTCACCGAACGGCAGATCGGCCTGCGCGTGCAGCGGTATCGCATTGATTTCAAGCGTTTCCGGCGGGGGGAAGCCGCGGCGGCCTGACTGCCCCGGGCGGCCCGGGCGCCGCGGCAACCATGAACGCCATGCTGTTAAACCGCGCCCTGGGCGCCTACCTTGGCCTGGCTGTCGGAGACGCCCTCGGGGCCACCGTTGAGTTCATGTCGGCCGGGGAAATTGCCGCGCAATATCAGGTTCACCATCAAATTCTCGGCGGCGGCTGGCTGCGCCTCAAACCGGGCCGCGTGACGGACGACACCGAAATGGCCCTGGCGCTCGGCTCCGCCCTGATCGCCAGCGGGGGCTGGAACCTGCCGGCCATTGCCAACGCCTTTGTCACCTGGATGCGCGGGCGGCCCGTGGACATCGGCCACACCTGTCGCCGGGGCATCAGCCGTTATCTTTCCGAGGGGAGCTTGTGCGCCCCGCCGGCCGAGGAAAATGGCGGCAATGGCGCGGCCATGCGCAACCTGCCCACCGTGTTCGCCTCGCTGGAAAGTGAAGCGCTCCTGACCCGGCGAAGTCTCGAACAGGCGCATCTCACCCACCACCATCCCCAATCCGACGCCGGCACGGTGGCGCTGGCCTGCATGACCCGGCGGCTGCTCCTCGAGGGGGAACAGGCGGCCTGTGATCAAATCGCCGGCGATCTGGTCGCGCGGCACCCCGCCTTTGCCTTCAAACCCTGGCCGGGCCGCACCAGCGGCTATATCGTGGATACGGTGCAAACCGTGTTCGAGGGTTTTTTCAACACCGGCAGCTTTGAAGACTGTCTGGTGCGCGTCGTCAACCGCGGCGGCGATGCCGACACCACCGGCGCCCTCGCCGGGCAGTTGGCCGGCGCGCTTTACGGGCTCCAGGGTATTCCCGCCCGCTGGTTGAAAAAGCTCGATCCCGCGGTCACCGCCGCCATTTCCGAACAAACCCCGCTGCTGCTCAATCTTTCCCCGCCCGTCAGATAATGCTGGACAGGCCGCCCGCCACTTTCTTTCATTGATCCATGCGCCCCCCGGAAAACCTCTACCATCAGAACATCGCCGAGGATCATTCGCGCTCGTCCTGCTCGCTCAACCGCTGCAATCTCTCCCCGTGGATCATTGGTTCCGAGGAATTTCAGGCCAACCCGCTGCCCCTGGAAATTGACGGCGCGCGCGACACCGACGCCCGGCTGTTCCGCCGTTTGGCGGAAATCGCGGACCCCGTCGAGCGCAGCCGTCTCTTTCACGACTACGTCAGCGTCAAATTCGGGCTCAACGAAAAAGTCGGGCCGCCCGGCAAAGCCAAATCCGCGTATAACTATGTGAATTTGTTGCACTCCTGGGGGGCGGACAGCAACCGCCAGGCCGGGGCCGTGCTCAAAGCCTGGGTGGAAAGCCGCTTTGGCATTCTGGCCACCTACCACCACGGGCGGCTGGCGGAGGATGCCGCCGCGCGCGAAACGTTCACGCTGGATCGGATGCGCGGTTCGGCCCGCTCCATCGGCGTGCTGATGCAGCTTGATCTGCTATACACATTCTGTCAAGACGAACTGCAACGCCGCTTTCCCGGGGTCCGCCGCCAGACCCTCTACCGGGGCACCCACGACCCCGAAGAATACGCCATTCACACGCTGGCGGGGCAGGGGACCGGGCTGGCCAGGCGCACCGCCCTGGTGCAGCTCAACAACCTGAGTTCGTTCACTTCCGACCCCGAAGTGGCCTGGGAATTTGGCTCGAGCGCCTGGGCGGTGGAGGTGCCGCTGGCCAAAATCGTCTTCTTCAGCGGGCTGCTGCCCAAATCCCTGCTCATGGGCGAATCCGAGTATCTCGTCCTGGGGGGATACTACCGCGTGCGCACCCTGTTGTGCTGAGCCGGAACGATGCCTTTCAACTGCATCGTTCCGGCTGAGCGCCCGTCTATCCCCCCAGCGTCGTCAGTTTTTTCTTGGCTTCAACGAGTTGCTGGTGGATTTCAAAGGTTTTTGCGGCCACTTCCGGGATTCGCTCCCAGCCCGTGGGCAAATCTTCGGATAAGTCATGCAAATCCAGCTTGGCTTGAACCGCCCGGGAACTGAGTTTTTTGATTTCCGCCTTCAAGGCTTCAATGGTTTCCATAGTATTATTGTTTGTTGGATCAATCGGACCGCGTCAGGGTGACCCCCCAATGACAGAGCATTATCGGTTCCAATCGGTGAACCCCCCATTTTTTCGCCGGTTGCCCTGCTTGGTTGCCGGTCAGCTACATTCAGGTGGTTTTCCAGTTTTGAACCTACACAAATGTGGGATTCAATCCCGGCACCCAAGCGCCCGGCGGCTCCGCCGGGGTTATTTTCGCTTGGATCCCCTTTGTTTGCGGGGCAATCCGCATTTTAACCCGCCGGAAAACCGGGTTGGCATCAAGTTTGCAATAGGTGGGGCAGAGCCGGTTGGAAGGTTTCGCCGGCATGAACATAAAACTTAACTACACTTATGAGAAAAATTGCAATCTACGGAAAGGGTGGGATTGGAAAATCCACCACCACGCAAAACACCGTCGCCGGCCTGGCCGAAAGCGGTAAAAAGGTCATGGTCGTCGGCTGCGATCCCAAGGCCGATTCCACCCGGCTGCTCCTGGGCGGCCTCTCGCAGAAGAGCGTGCTGGACACACTCCGCGATGAAGGCGAGGACGTGGAGCTGGCGGACATCCGCAACGGCGGTTTCTGCAACACCCTGTGCGTCGAATCCGGCGGCCCCGAACCCGGGGTGGGTTGCGCCGGCCGCGGCATCATCACCTCCATCAACATGCTCGAGCAACTCGGCGCCTATGATGCCAGCGAGAATCTCGACTATGTGTTTTACGACGTACTGGGGGACGTGGTGTGCGGCGGGTTTGCGATGCCCATCCGCGACGGCAAGGCCGAGGAAATCTACATTGTCTGTTCCGGCGAGATGATGGCGATGTATGCCGCGAACAACATCTGCAAGGGCATTCTAAAGTTCGCCACGAGCGGCAAGGTCCGGCTCGGCGGCCTGATCTGCAACAGCCGCAAGGTGGACAATGAAAAGGAAATGATCCAACAGTTCGCCAAATTGCTCGGCACCCAGATGATTCATTTCGTGCCGCGCGACAACGACGTGCAACGCGCCGAAATCAACCGCAAAACGGTCATTGAATGGAATCCCAAATGCGGCCAGGCCGATGAATACCGCGCCCTGGCCAAGGCGATTGATGGGAATCAGAATTTCGTGATTCCGAAACCGCTGGCCATTCCCGAGCTGGAAAAACTCCTCATGGAATTCGGCCTCTACAACTGAACCCCGGCCCCGGGGCGAATTTGAGGCCCCCGCAGAAAACCAACCAACCAGAAAGGAAATTTTATGTCCGAACCGACCCTCACAGTTCCCGTCGCCCTGCCGGATCCGGCCGCGGTCAAGGCGGAGATGTTGAAAATCTATCCCGCCAAGACCCGGAAGAAACGCGACAAGCAGATCGTCCTCAACGAGCCGGAAACGCCGCCGGAAATCGGCGCCAATTCGCGCACGCTCCCCGGCATCATCACCCAGCGCGGCTGCACCTATGCCGGCTGCCGCGGGGTGGTGCTGGGGCCGATTTACGACATTCTGCAAATCACCCACGGCCCCGTGGGCTGCGGATTTTACGCCTGGCTCTCGCGCCGCAATCTCGTCCGGCCGCCCGCCGGCACCACCAATTATCTGCAATACTGCATGAACACCGACATGCAGGAGGACCAGATCATTTTCGGCGGGGAAAAGAAGCTGAAGCAGGCCATCCGCGAGGCTTATGACATCTTCAAGCCCAAGGCGATTGCCATTCTCGCCACCTGCCCGGTGGGGCTGATCGGCGACGACATTCACACCGTGGCCAAACAAATGAAGGAGGAATTGGGCATCAACGTCATGGCCTTCAGTTGCGAAGGTTACAAGGGCGTGAGCCAGTCCGCCGGCCATCATATCGCCAACAACGGCGTGTTCAAAAACATCATCGGCCTGGATGACCAGGCCGACGAGGCCGAGTTCAACATGAACATCCTCGGGGAATACAATATCGGCGGCGACGCCTGGGAGATTGACACCCTGCTGCGCAAATGCGGCATCCATGTCACTTCCACGCTGAGCGGCGACGTCAGCTATGACCAGGTGAAAAAGGCGCACACCGTCATGCTCAACGGCGTCATGTGCCATCGCTCCATCAATTACATCGCCGAAATGATGGAGAAGAAATTCGGCATCCCGTGGATCAAGGTCAATTTCATCGGGGCGGACGCCACGGCGAAAACCCTCCGCAAGATCGCGAAATTCTTTGACAGCAAGAAACTGACGGATCGCGTCGAAGAAGTCATCGCCCAGGAAATGATCGCCCTGCGGCCCGTGCGCGAGGAGATCAAGGCCCGGCACCAAGGCAAAAAGGCCGCGCTGTTTGTCGGCGGCTCCCGGGCGCATCATTACCAGGATTTGTTCCGCGACCTCGGCATGGAAATCGTTTCCGCCGGTTACGAGTTCGCCCACCGCGACGATTACGAGGGCCGCAAAGTCCTCCCGACCATCAAAGTGGATGCCGACTCGCGCAACATCGAGGAGATTCACGTCGAGGCGGACCCGGAGCGGTTCAAGTTGCGGAAGACCCCGGAGCAAATGGCCGCGCTCGAGGCCGGCGGGTTCACCTTCAAGGATTACGACGGCATGATGACGGAGATGAAAAAGCAGACGCTCGTCATTGACGACATCAGCCATCACGAGATGGAAAAACTCATCGAAATCTACAAGCCCGACATCATCGGTTCGGGCATCAAGGACAAGTTTGTCATCGAAAAAATGGGCGTGCCGTGCAAACAGTTGCACAGCTACGACTACAGCGGGCCTTATGCGGCCTTCGGCGGCGCGATCAATTTTTATCGCGAAGTGGACCGGATGCTCACCACCAAGGTCTGGAAGTATATCACCCCGCCGTGGGCGAAGGCGCCCCTGGAGTCCGTCGCCCTCGCCCACGCCGGCAAGAACAGCGCGGCCAAGAATGACGAAGCGCAATCCTGGCGCAAACCCGCCGCGGCCGCCGAGGTCGCCTGAACGTTTGTCAACTTAAAACCTTTAACCCCATAATCTTATGCTCGACGGAACCACAGCCGAAATCAAACCCCGCGAGGCGCTCCGCATCAACCCCGCCAAAACCTGCCAGCCCATTGGCGCCATGTATGCCGCCCTGGGCATCCAGGGTTGCATGCCGCACAGCCACGGCTCCCAAGGCTGCTGCGCCTATCACCGCAGTCATCTCACCCGCCACTTCAAGGAACCGGTGGTGGCCACCAGCAGCTCCTTCACCGAAGGCGCGTCCGTGTTCGGCGGCCTCGCCAACATGACCCAGGCCCTGAACAACATCTTCACGATTTATAATCCGCGGATTGTGGCCGTTCACACCACCTGCCTGTCCGAGGTCATCGGCGACGACATTCCGATGATGATCAAGAAGGCCACCGAGGAGGGGATCATCCCCGCCGGCAAGGTGGTGATCCATGCGAACACGCCGAGCTTTGTCGGCTCGCACGTCACCGGGTTCGCCAGCATGGTCTCCGGCATGGTGCGCTATTTATCCGAGTCCAGCGGCAAGACCGAGGCCCAATTGCAGGCGGATCGGCAGTTGAACCTGATCCCCGGTTACATTGATCCCTCCGACATGCGCGAACTGAAACGCATCGTCACCGAGATGGGCGTCAAGACCGTCATGTTTCCCGACACCAGCGGCGTGCTGGACCTGCCGCAGGACGGTCATTACCGGATGTTCCCCACCGGCGGGGCCACCATTGAACAGATCAAATCCTCCGGCGACAGCGTCGGCACGATTGCCCTGGGCCATTTCGCCTCGCATCCGGCGGCGATGAAACTGGACGAAAAGTGCAACGTCCCCTGTGCCCTGCTGGAACTGCCCTACGGCCTGACGAACACCGACCGTTTCATTCACGCCCTGCGCAACCACGGCGGCGTGGATGTGCCCGGCTCGATTGGCGAAGAACGCGGCCGGTTGCTCGACGCCATGGGCGACATGCACCAATACTTCCACGGCAAACGCGTGGCCCTCGTCGGCGATCCGGACCATGTCATCGCGCTCACCCAGTTCTTGGTGGAACTGGATATGAAGCCCGCCTACGTCATCACCGGCTCGCCCGGCAACCATTTCGAGCAACGCGTGAACGAGATTCTCGGGGATCAGGCTCCCAGTGTCATTGTGAAGCAAAACACCGACCTGTTCGCGCTGCATCAATGGATTAAAAATCAGCCCGTGGACCTCCTCATCGGCAACACGTATAGCAAATACATTGCGCGTACGGAGAACATCCCGTTCGTCCGCTTTGGTTTTCCCATCCTGGACCGCATGGGCCACCGGTATTTCCCCACGGTCGGATACACCGGGGCGTTGCGCCTGATGGAATTGATGAACGACGCGCTCCTCGACCATAAAGACCGCGAGTGCCCCGAAGAAAACTTCGAACTCGTGCAATAACCACCCGATCCTCATGCCGCCCTACACTGTCAACCCGGCCACGCCGTCGGATGTGCCCCTCCTCTTGGAGATGATCCGCGAGCTGGCCGGGTTTGAACAGCTCGCCCATGAACTGGAGGTGACGGAGGATTTATTGCAGGCGGCCCTGTTTGGGTCAAACCCGGTCGCCCGGGCGCTCGTGGCCCGGCTGAATGGCCGGCCGGCGGGCTACGCGGTGTTTTACCAAACCTTCTCCACGTTTGTCGGTCGCCCGGGAATTTTCCTGGACGACCTCTTCGTCCGTCCGCCGTTTCGCAAGCGGGGCCTCGGCCGGGCTTTGCTGACGCGCGTGGCGGAAATCGGCGCGGAATGGGGCGGCGGCCGCTTCGAGTGGATCACGCTGCGTTGGAATGAAAATGCCTTCCGCTTTTACCGGAGCATCGGCGCCTCGGTGATGAATGAATGGGCGCTGCTCCGCATGGACGGCCGGGAAGTCGGTAAACTGGTCGGGGCGAAAGCAAAGGTGGCCGTATGAGTATGATCGAAGTGCTCCCCTCCCGCGTATCCTCGGTCGTGGAAAAGGGCGGCGGCCGGCCCGCCGAGATGACCTGCGACCAAGCCAGTGTCGCCGGTTCGGTCAGCCAGCGCGCCTGTGTGTTTTGCGGCTCACGCGTGGTTTTGTATCCCATCGCCGACGCGCTGCACATTGTCCACGGGCCGATTGGCTGCGCCGCCTACACCTGGGACATTCGCGGCGCCCTCTCGAGCGGCCCCCAACTCCATCGCCAGAGTTTCTCCACCGATCTTCAGGAAATGGACGTGATCTTCGGCGGCGAGAAGAAACTCGAAGCCGGGCTGCTCGAACTCATCGCCCATCATTCCCCCAAGGCGGCGTTTGTCTATTCCACCTGCATCGTCGGCCTGATCGGGGATGACGTCAGCGCCGTCTGCAAACGGGTTTCGGCGAAAACCGGCATCCCCGTCATCGGCGTTCATTCCGAAGGGTTCAAGGGCACGAAAAAAGACGGCTACCGCGCCGCGTGCGACGCCCTCTTCAGCCTGATCGGCACGGGCGACATCTCGGGCATCAGCCCGCACAGCATCAACATCCTTGGCGAATTCAACCTGGCCGGTGAGACCTGGGTGCTCCGCGACTACTATAAGCGCCTGGGCATCGAGGTCGTCTCCTGCCTCACTGGCGATTCGCGGATTGAGGATATCCGCCGCGCCCATGGCGCGAAACTGAACCTTGTCCAATGCTCCGGTTCCATGACCAGTCTCGCCAAGCGCATGGAACGCGATTACGGCATCCCCTTCAAACGCGTTTCCTATTTCGGCATCGAGGACATGAGCGCCGCGCTGTATGACGCCGCCAAGTTTTTCTCCGACGCCCCCGAGATCATGTCCCGGGCGCAAAATCTGGTCCGCGAGGAGGTCGCCGCCATTTATCCCCAACTTTTGCGTTACAAGCAAAAGTTGATTGGCAAACGGGCGGCGATTTATGTCGGCGGCTCGTTCAAGGCCTTTTCCCTGATGCGCGCCCTGCGATTGATCGGCATGGAGACGGCCATTGTCGGCTCGCAGACCGGCGATAAGGAGGATTACCGGCAACTCCAGCAAATGGCGGATCCCGGCACGATCATCGTGGACGATTCCAACCCCCTCGAACTGGCCAAATTCTGCCTGGAAAAAGACGTGGACCTCTTCATCGGCGGCGTGAAAGAACGGCCAATCGCCTATAAACTCGGCATTGGCTTCTGCGATCACAACCACGAGCGCAAAGAGCCGCTGGCCGGTTACATTGGCATGTTGAATTTCGCCAAAGAAGTTTATGCCAGCGTGGCCAGCCCCGTCTGGCAATTCGCCCCGCGCCGCGCCGGACGCGGTAATGTGGCGGTGGCTCCCGGCGGGTCGGGACTGCCGGGCGGAATCAATGGCCTTTGAAGAATTGACTGGGGTGGATTTGTCTTGGGAGGTGGTAATAAATTAAGGCGGCCGGATGATGCCGCCATTTTGACCAAAACTATTTTCTAGATTGACAACGTGTGTTTTTCAACGAAAGCCCCGTATCCATTGATTCCTTTGCCATTTTTTGATCATTTCCGATGAGGTTCTCAGAACCTTGTCGGAACTCCGGGGGGCTGGTATGATAAGGGGTGTGAGGCTTGGGGCCCGGGGCGCGGGGCCAAGCCATGGCTCTTTGACATATCATATTGAAGTCCCCGAATACGGCCCGGGATTTAAGACTACGGAGGTCTCAGGAGAAAACCTTGTATCCAGGAACTTTGTCACCCTGCGGCTCAGGGGGCCAATCGGGGTTTTCCATTCTGTCCATTCTGTCATTCTGTCCAAGACCCCTTCCGGTTGGCTTCGGCCGTTTCAACCGGGGCAAGCCCAGTCCAGGCTAGTCAAGGTCAGACCGGGTTAATGGGTTAAAAGGTAAACAAGGCTGTTCAAGCCTGCGTCCGCCGGGGGGCCGGATTTCACATGAAAGTCATAACCACTTGAACCAACGCAGTTTAAAACCGCTTTTAACCCTTTTAACGGCTTTTAACGCTAATCAACGTTACTCATCACCTTTCATCAGTGTTTTTTGGAACTCATCTAGCCAACCAAAATAACGATCAACATAATCGTCATTCAGTTGAGCCAGACCGCTATTGGCCTGGGTGTCCCCGCCGGTCCCAACCGGGAATATTTGATTCGATTACGACCCCAAAATCCGGCAGTCTGGCGGTTCTGAAAATGACGGTTCCAGACTCAAAATCGGCGGGCGACGAACAGTATTCCTCGTGGATACTATTCCGGCGGCTGCTGGCCCTGGCATGGCGGTTTCGTGCGGACTGTCTGTGGTCGCTGGGGCTGAGCCTGGTGCTGCTATTGTTCAGCATCGTTGGGCTGAAATGGCTCGGGGTGGTGATTGATGTCATCCGCCACGCGCTGAACCCGGCGCTGCCGCCCCCGGCGTATCCCTTTGGCCTGCACCCGCCGGCCGCCTGGGCCCCGCTGCAGGTCGTGGCGGCGCTGGCGGCGGCCATCGTGGTGCTGGCGGTGGCGCGCGCGTTGCTGACCTACGCTTACAACATGATCACGGCGCGCCTGACGCAGGGGGAAATCGTGCCGGCGCTGCGGTCCGAGCTGTATGCCAAGTTGCAGCGGCTGAGTTTCAGTTTCTTTGACGCGCACGGCTCGAATTCGATTTTCAACCGGGTGACTGGGGATGTGCAGAATACGCGGCTGTTTGTGGACGGCGTGTTGTTGCAGGGCACCAACCTGCTTTTGACCCTGGCGGCCTATGCGTTTTTCATGTGGCGGATTCAGCCCGCGCTGACGCTGGCCTGTCTCTCGGTGACGCTGCCGCTGGGGTGGCTCGCGTGTTTTTATTCCGCCCGGCTGCGGCCGGGTTATCTGAAAAACCGGGAGTTGACGGATGACATGATTCTGCTGTTCAGCGAGAGTGTGCGCGGGATGCAGACGGTGAAGGGGTTCGCGGGGGAGGCGCACCAGATTCAGCGGTTTGAGGCGGCCAACACGCGGGTGTCGGCGCAGCAGCGGCGGATTTTTTGGGATTTGTCGGTGTTCACGCCCGGCACGCAACTGTTATCGCAGTTGAGCCTGGTGATTCTGTTCGCCTACGGCGGCTGGTTGTATGTGCAGGGGAAAATCCCGCTGGGCGGCGGGATGGTGGTGTTTGCGGGTCTGCTCCAACAGTTTACGTCGCAGGTGGCCAACATCGCGACCATCGCCAATTCCGTGCAGCAAAGCCTGGCGGCCGCGCGGCGGGTGTTCGAGGTGCTGGACATGCCGGTGGCGGTGGCGAGCCGTCCGGGCGCGATCCCGCCGGGCCGGCTCACGGGCCGGGTGGAGTTGGAGGGCGTGTCATTTGGTTATCACCCGGACCAATCGGTGCTGACCGGGGTTTCATTCGCCGCGCAACCGGGCCAGGTGGTCGGCATTTTCGGGATGACGGGCTCGGGCAAGAGTTCGCTGCTGAGTTTGATCCCGCGCTTTTACGATCCGACGGCCGGCCGGATTCTGGCGGACGGCCGGGATTTGCGGGATTTGGATTTGGACGCGTTCCGGCGGCAGATCGGCATGGTGTATCAGGAGAGTTTCCTGTTCTCGAACACGGTCGCGGCCAACATCGCCTTCGGGCATCCGCAGGCCACGCTGGAGCAAATCGAACAGGCGGCGCGAACGGCCTCGGCGCACGAGTTCATCACGGCGCTGCCGCGGGGTTACGAGACGGTGCTGGGGGAATCGGGGGTGGATTTGTCGGGCGGCCAGCGGCAGCGGCTGGCGCTGGCGCGGGCGTTGATCTTGCAACCGCCCATCCTGATTCTGGATGACCCCACGGCGTCGGTGGATGCGCGGACGGAAAACGAAATTGTCACCGCGTTGTGCGCGGCCATGGCGGGGCGCACGACGTTTGTGGTCTCCGGCCGGCTGAATTTGCTGCGCCGGGCGGATGTGATTCTGGTGCTGGAAGACGGCCGGCTGACGCAAACCGGCACGCATGACGAACTGGTGGGCCGGCCCGGTCCGTATCATGACACCGCCGTTTTGCAGATGATGGATCTGGACCAACCGGATCGCCGGAGGACCGTAACATGAACCCACCGGTCCAGCCGCCGTCCCCCGCCGACCGGACGCGAGCGCACAACGCCTCCGCTCGTGGGGCGATCACCTATTACAACCCGGCGGAGGAGCGGGAGGCGGACCGGGCGCCGTTGCAGGCGGCGCTGATCCGGCGGATTTTCAGTTATACGAAGCCGTGCGCGGCGAAGCGGAACTGGCTGTTTGCCCTGACCTTCACGCGCGGCCTGCAACTGCCGGCGCTGGCGTGGCTGATCGGCCGCACGATCAACGGCCCGATTGCGGGCCGGGATTTGCCGGGGATCTACTGGTCGGCGGCGGGGTATCTGGCCCTGGCGCTGTTCACGGTGGTGACCTTCCATTTCCGCCAGCGGCTGGCGCTGGAACTGGGCGAAGCCGTGGTGCATGACATGCGGCTGGAACTGGTGCGCAAGCTGATGACGCTGCCCATGTCCTTTTATAATCAGACCAAATTCGGCCGCATCATCAGCCGGATGACCTCGGACATTGACAGCGTGCGGGCCGGGGTGCAGGACGTGATGTTTGTGCTGGTGGTGCAGGGTCTGCAAATGGCGGCGGCGGCGGCGCTGATGGCCTGGTATGATTGGAAGCTGTTCTCGCTGATGGTCATCATGGCGCCGATGATCTGGGCGGTGAACAAAAAGTTCCAACAGGAGACCAGCCGGCGGTTGCGCAAGGTGCAGGAATCCTGGAGCCGCGTGTCTTCGACGCTGGCGGAATCCGTGAGCGGCATCCGGGTGACCCAGGCGTTTGTCCGGCATGAAGTCAACGCGGACTTCTTCCAAAAATTAATTGACACCCACGGCGAAAACAACGTGGACGCCGCCCAGGCTTCGGCGGTGTTCGTGCCGTTATTGCAGCTCAAGAGCCAGGTGTTTCTGGGGGCCATGGCGCTGCTGGGCGCCTTTGGGGCGCTGCGCTGGCACGGCTGGCTGCACATGGAGGCGGGCGACCTGGTGATGTTCTTTTTCCTGGCGAATCTGTTCTTTGAACCGGTTCAGGTCATCGGCAATCAATTGAACCAGGCGCTGATGGCCATGGCCGGGGCGGAACGCCTGTTCCGGATGCTGGATCAGCCGCCGGAATGGCGGGACGCCCCCGGCGCCCGACCGCTGCCGGCCATGGCCGGGCGGGTGGAATTTCAGGCGGTGAATTTTGAATATCAGCCGGGGCGGCCGGTGCTGCGGGACATTTCCTTTGCCGTCGAACCCGGCCAGTCGGTGGCGCTTGTGGGCCACACGGGCAGCGGCAAGACCACGCTGGTGGGATTATTGCAAAAGTTTTATCTGCCCACCGGCGGCCGCGTGTTGGTGGATGGCGTGAATCTGCACGACGTCACCAGCCTGTCCCTGCAATCGCAGATGGGCAGTGTACAGCAGAACAATTTTCTGTTTTCCGGCACGGTGCTGGACAACATCCGGTTTGCACGGCCGACGGCGACGGAAGCTGAGGTGGCCGCGTGTCTGGCGGCCCTGGATTGCCCGGATCTGCTGGCGTCGCTGCCGCAAAAACTGCACACACGCGTGGCGGAACGGGGCGCCTCTCTGTCCTTCGGGCAACGGCAGTTAATCTGCTTTGCCCGGGCCATGCTGGCCAATCCGCGGATCGTGGTGCTGGACGAGGCCACCAGCGCCATTGACTCGGTTACGGAAGCCCGCCTGCAACGGGCGCTCGAGATTTTGCTGCGCGGCCGGACGTCATTCATCGTGGCCCACCGGTTAAGCACGATTCGTCAGGCGAGTTTGGTGCTGGTGCTGGACCAAGGGCGGATCGTCGAGCGCGGGACACACACCACCCTGCTCCGGCAGGCCGGAGTCTATGCGCGCCTGCATCAGGAATTCGTGAGCGCACACTGACCCGCCGGGTGCTTGGGGAGCCGTGAAGCACCCAAGCCGGCACGGACGGGTGTGGCTTTTTTTTCAGGGTGGAAAAAGTCCGACACTGTTTCTGAGCAATGGATTCCCGGCGGTGCCGATGGGAAAAATATCCCGGGCCGCCCCGGCGAAAAAATCGAAGCGTTAACCGCATAATTCTTTTTACAAATGAATCGTTCCAGACGGGCGCTTCGATCCACCGCATCCGACCAACACCAAAAATGGCCAACGGCATTTTCGCATGGCCGAAACCGGATTTAAAAATGTCCAATGAATTGGGGAGCATCAAACCGGAGGCCACCCCCCGCTCACCTTCAGCCTCGCGGAGATATAAAACCGGCTAACATGGCTGGCATCAGCATTGCTAACAAGCGTTCTCAGCGAATTGTCAGGAGCGAACCTCCCACTTTTCGACCGTCCCCCCCCAAAAAATGCGACGCGCCGGGGCGGAAGAAAACGACGGGGCTGGCAACCGCGCAAAGACAAAGAACAACGAACAACCAACATCCTTAAGTAATGACAACTATGAAACAATTGACGTTTAATCGGTGGACCCTGGCACTGGCGGCTGGCGGCCTCGTCAGCCTCACTTCGGCGGCGCGGGCCGACGAAAAACCGAGCGCCGTGCAAACGGCCCTCTCCGACACCACCATCAGCGGTTATGTCAGCGCCTCGGCGAACGTGGCTTTGACGGGGAATTATGCTGAATCACCGGCGGCCAACATCAACTTTCAACCGGCCAGCAAGGAAAATGGTTTCAACTTGGATGTCGTCAAGCTGGTCATTGCCCGGCCCGAAGACACCAACACTTGGTCGGCGGGCTATGAAGTGGATTTGTTGTTCGGCCCCGATGCCGTGGAATACAATTCCTCGGCCAACGCTGCGTCCACCACCGATTATGCCATCAAACAGGCCTTCATCACCCTGAGCACCCCCATTGGAAACGGTCTGGACTGGAAAATCGGCGTGTTTGATTCCCCCTTGGGCTACGAAGTTTACGACGTCGGCAGCAACCCCAACTACACCCACTCTTGGGGTTATTACGTCGAACCCACCGAACTGACCGGCTTGCAGGGAACCTATAAACTTAACGATGAATGGTCGTTAAACGCCGGAGTGGCCAACACCTCGTCCGCCGGGATCAACCAGCGCAACACCTATCCGCATGACGTCTGGCACAAGGCCGCTTTTGGCGATGTGACCTACACGGCTCCCTCCTCCTGGGGTTGGGCGGCCGGTTCCGCGTTGTTCGCGGGCGTTCTTTATGGTTCGGTGGACACCACCTCCACCGCCCTCGAACCGCAAGCCGGCAACCAGGTCAACTACTATGGTGGCCTCACCTTGAACACGCCTTGGAAAGCTCTGACCGGGGGTCTGGCATTTGATTATGTTCAAAACTATGCGGATACTGGCGCAAATGATTCGATTTTTGGCCTCTACGCCACTTATAAAGCCACGGACAAGCTGAGTTTCAACGCGCGCGGGGAATACGTTGAAACCGATTCCGGATCCAGTCATGTCGGCAGTGAAAATCTGGTGGAACTGACCGGCACGGTCGAATATGACCTCTGGGCCAATGTGCAGAGCCGGGTGGAAGTCCGCTGGGACCAGGATTTGAGCACCAAGAATGGTGATCTGTTTGCCTCCCGCGAGCGCGATTCGGTCGGCCTGTATGCCAACATCATTTATAAGTTCTAATTAAACCGCATTAAACACTATTGCGCCCGGCTTGGAAGCTGTTCCTCCCGGTGTTTCCCCCGGTGTTCCTCCGGTGTTGCTCCAGGAGCAGGCTTTGGGCCGGGCGCATCTTCCGCCTGACGGGCTGAAACCCGTCAGGCGGGACTTTTTTTGCCGGATGCTGATTTGAAGAAATTTGTTTTATCGGCCGAACAGGAAACCTGGCTGCGTTGCGAACTGAGGCGGCCGGGCGGCATGCAGGTGTATCGTCGGACGGCCGCGCTGCTGGCGGTTCACGAAGGGCGTTCCGTGAATGAAGTGGCCGCGGTGTTGGGTGTCACCCGGCAAACCATTTACAATTGGCTGAATGGCTGCGTCCCTGACCGGACGGAACTGAACCTCGAGGATGCCCCGCGCCCCGGACGACCGAGCATCGGGGATGGGACGCTGGATCGGCTCTTGGAACGAGTGTTGCAAAAATCCCCCGACGAGCTGGGCCACGATTCCACTGGTTGGTCCACTCCGCTATTGCGGGCGCAGGTCATTTTGGAACATGGCCCCGCCGTTTCCGAGGAAACCATTCGTCGGCGGGTGCGACGACTCGGGTATCACTGGTCGGGCCGCCGCTATGTGCGGAAGCGGCCATTTCCCGCCCCCTTTCCCGCCAAAGAAGGGTGAATTGCGTCCGACCCAGTCACCAAAATTTCAGCCCAGGCTGGATAAAAAACGGCAGGGAGGGCAAAACGGGACAGCAGAAGGCGGGATGAAATGAAGTCGGGATTTTTTAACAAAAAATCATCGCCGCTGTAAAAATCGCTTGCCAGCCGCCCGCCCGCCTTTATCCTGCCATTCCATCAAGGCCCGTTCGTGAAAACCGGCATTGAATCTGCT
>Ga0302267_10003958_pt1 | contig 16558 bp, 10 predicted proteins | sample III_Bog_E1_3_FD_194555 | JGI IMG/M metagenome (GOLD analysis project Ga0302267, IMG submission 194555) | Peat permafrost microbial communities from Stordalen Mire near Abisko, Sweden - III_Bog_E1_3 | ecosystem: Environmental > Terrestrial > Soil > Wetlands > Peat | place: Sweden: Abisko... | reverse complement strand
TCCTGTTTGGCGGCGGAAAGATTGCGGTACTCGCGCAGGGCGGCCTTGAGGCGCTCCCAGACTTCGACGGTCTCCCAGGGCTGCAAGCCGATTTTTTCGGGACGCTGGCCGGCGGCGAAGACTTTGGCCTCGAAGTCCAGGCGATTGCGCGGCAGGGGGCCGAGCGCATCGGCCGGTTCAAGGTCGATGAAGTGCTCGGGGGCTTGCGCGGCGGACAGCTCCGGCTCGGCACGGGAGCGCCAGCGATCCGGCTCAGGGCCGAGGTACTCGATCTCGTTGATGGCCGACTCGGAACGCAGGAAGGCGGGAACATCGGCGGGCAGGGAGCTGGCCGCAAGCCTGTTTATCAACCGGTGACCCTCGTTACCCCATGCGCCGGCAGGCAGCGGCTGAAGGACAAGGCAAGACAGCACGGAAATGGACAGTGCTGTCGAAACTGGACGGGGAAAAAGCGGCAAGCGCGACATGGGCAAAGTATACGATTCCAGGCGGCGCGCGGAGTTTGAATATGGAGCAAACCGTGCGCCCGCGCTTTGTCCGAAGACCCGCTCATCGCGATAAAGCTGCGATGAACGGGGCACAACCCCTGTTACCGAGCGAGTGGGCCACGTGCCCCATCTGCCTGGAAATGCCTTCAGGAAAGTGTCTCAAAAGTATCTGGGCGGCGGTAACCGCATCGTTTCTCCCCAATGCGTGTTGCTCCGATTTGGCTAGAGAGTCTGAGGACAAACGCTTATACTACCTGCAAATCTCGAACGAACTATGGTCGTATCCTTGTGGATAGGGGTACGTTGAGTTTTGAGCGAAGGCCGGGTACCGAGGGCGCGGGTGAAGAGCCTCCGCTCAACCAGCAAGAGACGGCGAAACCGACCTGGAGGAAGCATGCAGGAGCAGGCCAGCGCAGAAGGGATCGGCGGAGAAAGTGGCTCCGCGCGCAATGCGCGCAGCGACTCTTCCCTTCCCTGGCTTGTGGTTGCGTCGCTGGTGCTGGCTTTGGCAGCGGTGATTGCACGCCTGGTAGAGGGACCCAAAGGGGATGGACTGCTACTTTTCTTTGCCGGAGCCTCGGCAGCAATGCTGGCGGTGCGCCTCCTGGTTGACGATCCCGCCGGAGTTGAACCTGTTGCACCGGGCGGGGAACCCTTGAAGGAACTTCTGGACTCAGCCGGGCCGATGGTGATGTCGGCCGGGCTCGACGGGCGCTTTACGTATGTGAACCCAGCAACGGAACGGGCGCTCGGCTACCACGCATCGGAATTGCTGAGCATGCCGAACGCGGGAGACATTCTGCCCCCCGGCGAGGGACAACGCCTGATCATAGAGATGCGAAAGTTTGCCGGCATCGCCAAGCCGGGAGAACTATCGGGCAGCGAGGGGCTCAAGGGGAGCGATGGGCTGGCGGTCTATCTTGATTCCATTCGTGCGCTTCCGCCCAGCCAGGTGCCCAGCTTCCAAACCCAGTTGCGGGAGAAGAACGGCAACTTCTTCCCGGTTACACTTCACATTTCGTCCCTTCGCGACGGAAACGGGACGCTGACCGGGTTGCTTGCGGTGGCCGTGGACCAGAGTGCGTCGATCCACCAGGAGCAGGCGCTTCGCGAGTCGCAGGAGCGGTATCGCGATCTTTTCGAGAGCTCCACTGAAATGATTGCAACGCTTAGCCCGTCGGGACAGTTTCTCTATGCCAATCCGGCATGGAAGAGGTGTTTCGGCAAGGACACGGCGGCGCTTGTGTCTCTCAACTCGTTTGAGGAGCTGTTCGGGCCAACCTGCCGCGGCGAGGTTGCCGCACTCTTCCGCCGCGCGCTGGACGGCGAGGCGGTGGACCGGGCGCCGCTGCGTCACCACACACATGACGGGCGGTTGCTGGAGTTGGAGTTGAGCCTGAGCCAGCGGCAAAAGGCCGGCAACCCGCTTGCGGTGCGCTGCGTGGTGCGCGATGTGACGCAGCAACGGCAACGAGAACACCGCCTGGCTCTGCAACTGGTGGTGAGCCAGATCGTGGGCGAGAACTCCTCGATGGTGGTGGCGGCCACGCGCATTCTGGAGGCCCTGTGCGTGTCCCAGGGTGTGGATGTGGCCTTCAAATGGGAGGTAAACGCGGAGGGAAACGAGCTGGAATTCTGCACCGCATGGGGTGCTCCCGGGCGGCGCGCGGAGGCTCTTATCCAGGAGAGCATGAGCGTGAGGCTGGCAAAAGGCAAAGACCTGCCCGGAAAGGCGTGGCAGGACGGACGGCCGGTGTGGATCGCCGATCTCGCGTCGATGCCTCGCACCGGGCGAATCCAAATGGCGCTGCGGCAGGAGATGGTTTCAGGTTGGGCGGTTCCGGTGCGCGTCGGCGCCAAGGTGCTGGCGGTTCTCGAGTTTTATTGCCATTTGTCGTTGCGCGAAGACCGTGAGGCTTTGGCGGCGGTGGAGACGGTGGCCGCCTCGCTGGGGCAGATGATGGCGCGCTCCCATGAACAGGGGCGGGCGGAAGAGCTTTCGCGGCGGCAGGAGATTCTGCTGGATTCAGTGGCCGATGGCATTTGCGGGGCGGACCGTCACGGCATGGTGAGTTTTGCCAATCCGGCGGCTGCCCGCGTGCTGGGTGCGGCGGCTGCCAGCCTGACGGGCAAGCCGGTTCACGATCTGCTGCACGGCTCCGCGCCACCGAATCGCCAATGCGGTCAGGATTGCGCGCTGAGGCGGGCCACCAAGAATCACACGCCGGCGTCAGGGGAAGACACCATCTTTCGGACAGACGGGACTTCGTTCCCGGCCGAGTATTTCCTCACGCCCATTCTCGACCAGGGCCGCTTTTCGGGTTCAGTGCTGAGCTTCCGGGACATCAGCCAGCGCTATACGCTGGACCGCCTGAAGGACGAGTTCATCTCCACCGTGAGCCACGAATTGCGTACCCCGCTCACCTCCATTCGCGGAGCCCTGGGGCTGCTCTCGTCGGGGATTCTGGGCGAGGTCAACGATAAGGCAACCAACCTGCTCCGCATCGCGCTCACCAATTCGGATCGCCTGGTCCGCCTGATCAACGACATTCTCGACCTGGAGCGAATCCAGAGCGGGCGCGAGCCACTCGCTTTCCGGAACGTGCAGTTGGCGGAGATTGTGGGCCAGGCCATTGACGGCATGGCGCCCGTGGCCGAGGCAGCCGGAGTGCAGCTGATCCACGACACCACGCAGGTGGAAATTGCCGCCGACCCCGACCGGCTGCTCCAGGTGCTGACCAACCTGCTGTCCAACGCGGTCAAGTTCTCTCCTCCCAACTCGACCATCTCGGTGATGATGCGACCCGGCGTCAACGGCGTGACCCTCTCGGTCATCGACCAGGGCCGGGGTATTCCCGCCGACAAGCTGGAAGCCATTTTCGGACGGTTTCAGCAGGTGGACGCCTCGGATTCGCGGCAGAAAGGCGGGAGCGGCCTGGGCCTGGCCATCTGCCGCACCATCGTTTTGCAGCACTCGGGCCGCATCTGGGCGGAACGCAATCCGGTTCGCGGCTCGACCTTTCGAGTCTTCCTGCCCTACCAGCCTGTGCCGGCGGAAACGCCCGGCACCGTATTCGACCGGGAAGCCGGCGAAGGCACAGTTCTGCTGGCGGACGCCAATGGCGCCACGCGCCCGCAGATTGCCGCGCAGTTGACGCGCCACGGCTACCGCGTGATCGAGACAGCGACCGTGGAGCACACCCTGGCCGCGGCTCACGAGGGCGTCCAGGCCATCCTGCTGGATACGTCTCTTGACGGGATGAATGGCTGGGAGATTCTTCCCCTGTTGCGGCGGCTTGACCCTGAGGCCAAGACTCCGGTGGTGCTGTTGAGCCTGGACAACCGGCACGAGGCCGGCGAGCTTGCGGCGCACGCCGAGGGATGGGTTGCCAAGCCGCTGGATGAGGATGCCCTCCTGGGTGAGCTGGCGCGCGTGCTCTGCGGACCCGGCGAGAAGGCTCGCATCCTGGTGGTTGAAGACGACAAGGACCTGGCCCGCGTAATCGGCGAGGTGTTTGCCCGCGACATGGTGACCGTCAAGCTGGCCTATTCTCTGCAGGAGGCCCTGGACGCTTGCTTTTCCTTCCAGCCCCACCTGCTGGTGCTGGACATCAGCCTGCCCGACGGGGACGGTTTCAACGTGGTCTATTGGCTGCGCCAGCACGAAAACCTGGCGCGGCTGCCGCTGGTGGTTTATTCCGGGCGCGAACTCTCCCAGGCGGAGCGCCGGCAGCTTACGCTTGGCCCCACACACTTTCTGACCAAAGCCCGTGTGCAACCGCAGGAGCTGGAAGCTCTGATTTTGACGATGTTGCGCAGTTCGCGTCAGATAGAGGAGGCCTATCCGCCTGAATCGCCGATTTCCAATCCATGATTGGATTCGAGGAAGTTTTTTCGAGTGGAGTACAGGCCGGAAATTCACTCTATCGCAGAAACGCAAGTTGTAACCCGGACGTAGAACCTGGTGAACCGTGGCACGACGCATTTTGATCATCGATGACGAAGACGATATTCGCGAAGTTGCCGCACTCAGCCTGGAGACCGTAGCCGGCTGGGAAGTGGAGACAGCCAGCTCCGGCGCGCTGGGTTTGGCCCGCGCCATCGAGTACCAGCCGGACGCCGTTCTGCTGGACGTGATGATGCCGGGAATGGACGGCCCTACAACCTTTCGCGAACTGCGCAAGAATCCCGCAACCTCTCACATCCCGGTGCTGCTGCTGACCGCCAAGGTGCAGAGTTCCGATCAGCGCCGCTTCGCCGACCTGGGCGTGGAAGCGATTCTCTTCAAACCCTTTGACCCGCTGACGCTGGGGACCCAAATCGCCGATGTGCTGGGCTGGGAATAAGAGAGGCTGCGGTCATGGATTCCTCGCGTGAGCCCGAAGCGGGTCAGGCGGCCCTAAAAGAAGCACTCGACCGCATGTGGATCAAGTTTCTGCCGCAGATAAAGGAACGGGTTGCGGTTCTTGAGGCCGCTGCCGCCGCCTTTGCCGCCAACCGGCTCTCAGCCGAGGAGCGGGCAGCCGCACACGGGGCAGCCCACAAACTGGCGGGCACGCTGGGAACCTTTGGTCTGGACGAGGGCACAATTCTGGCCCGCGAGGCTGAGGTTCTCTACGCGGACACTTGCGGCCACGACCCGGTGAGCGCTGCGCGGCTTATTGAAATCGCTTCCAGGTTGCGCACGATCATCGAGAGCCGCATGTGAGGCGGCAAGGGAAAGAGATAAGCGGGATTCGCAACCAAATCGGGATGCCCATTCCTATCCAAACGGTTTGAAGTGAAAAACATAGTTACTTCCCTGCCGGTGAATGGGTATAGTGCGAACAGCGGTTCTCCAAAAGAAGAGGCCCCTTGGCGCAACGCAGACCCTTCATGATTCTCACGATTCTCCTGCTCTGCGGTTGCGGATGGGCAGCCGGGCTGGCTGCGCCCGTGGTGGGCGAGGGCGAGATGGGAGGGGTCCCGAAGATCGGTCTGGGCCAAGCCGTTGTCCAGCTGAACGGGCCGTGGAGGTTCGAGATCGGAGACTCACCGCGCGATCCGGCGACAGGCGGACCGCTTTGGGCCGAGCCGGGATTTGACGACTCAAAATGGGAAACCGTTGACCTGACACCGCCGAAAGGCACATTCGAACCATGGAGCGGAGCGTCAGGGTATGTTCCAGGCTGGACGTCCAGAAGCCATGCCGGGTACTCCGGCTATGCGTGGTACCGCATCCGTGTGAAGGTGGAAGCGCAACCGGGAGCGAAGCTGGCCCTGGCCGGACCGGCCGATGTTGACGACGCCTACCAGGTGTTCGGCGACGGAAAACTGATGGGCAGCTTCGGCGATTTCAGCGAAAAAACGCCAGTGATCTCCTTCGCTCAGCCACGGATTTTCTCGCTGGGACAAGTCAACGGCAACTTAGCTTCGCAGGAACTGGTGCTGGCCTTCAGGGTATGGATGGGCACGCACACACTGCTGCAGCAACCGGAGGCTGGGGGTCTTCACAATCCGCCCCTGTTGGGGGACGCCGGAGCCATAGCAGCCAATTATCAAGTGCGATGGCAGAAACTGCTTGAAGCATACACGCCCCTGACATTTGAGGCGCTGATTTATGCGCTGGTGGCTTTGATGGCCTTCAGCATGATGCTGTTTGACCGATCAGACCGTGTATATCTCTGGGCGGGGACGCTTTTGCTGCTCACGGCCGTTGATTTCGCCCTGTCGGCGATCAGCTCGTGGACAACGTACCTCAATTTTCTGCTGCCGACCATCCTGCGAGACAGCTTCCTGACTCCACTCATCTGCGCCGGATGGGTGATGCTGTGGTGGGTCTGGTTCAGGCTGCATCGGCCGCCCTGGCTGCCGCGCGCCATTGACCTGATGACAGTGCTGTTGATCGTGGCCAACACCATCGACGGGGAGTTGTTGCTTCCCTTTGTCCGGCACTCCGTAGCGACCGCATTTCTTCCCGTCTCGCTGGTGCTGCGGGTGCTCTTTTTTGTCCTCCTGGTGTGGGTTGTTGCGCTGGGAATTCAGCGCAAGAAAACGGAAGGCTGGCTGGTCTTTCCCATCGTTCTGCTGCGCGGGCTGGGGCAGTTTCAGACGGAGCATTCGGCGCTGCATATCCAATCCAATGGCACTCCGCTTGGCCTGGACATCTCCGTTTCGCAGATATGCAACCTTCTGATGGCCGCAATCATTGGCTTTCTGCTGCTGCGGCGGCTGCTCATGTCTCTGCACCAGCAACGGCTGATGGCGCAGGACATCAACCAGCGACTGCTCAAGTCCGGGCAAGATCAATATCTGATGGCGATGGAGGTAAAGCAGGCGCAGGAGGTACAGCAGGTCATTCTGCCGGAAGCGCGCACGCAGTTGCCAGGCCTGCTGATCGAGAGCGAGTATCGGCCCGCCCGCGCGGTCGGCGGCGATTTCTTTCAGATTATTCCGCGGCCACTCGACGACAGCCTGCTGATTGTCGCCGGAGACATCACAGGCAAGGGCCTGAAGGCGGGCATGCTGGTCGCGTTTCTGGTGGGAGCAATCCGCACCACGGTGGAATGGAGTGCCGATCCGATCGTTGTGCTGAAAGCGCTGAACCGCCTGCTGGTTGGGCGCAAGGACGCGCAAGCGACGTGCCTGGCCCTTCGCATCGGCGCGAACGGCGATGTTCTGCTGGCCAACGCGGGGCATATTCCACCGTATTTGAACGGCGATCCAATGCCCATCGAGGGCGCTCTGCCGCTGGGAATGAGCCTCGATATGGAATTGTCTATTACGCGCTTCAGGCTGGCGGAAGGCGACCAGCTGGTGCTGATGTCGGACGGGATTGTGGAGGCCATGGACGCTGCCGGAAATCTGTTCGGCTTCGAGCGTGTTCATGAGCTGGTGCGCAAGTCGAAGAGCGCCGCGGAGGTAGCCAGTGCCGCGCAGAAGTTCGGGCAGGAGGACGACATCAGCGTCATTTCAGTAACCCGCACCCATGCGATGAAACATGCCCTGGTATAACTGCGCACGCGGGCGTCTTCGGGTCGCAACCGGCACGATTTGATTGCCTGTTTCCCGGCGTCCGGCGTTGAACAAGCCCCCACCAATTACACTTTGTAGGGAATGCTTCGACCCGATACCTCTGCGCCCCAACTGGACTTCAGCTTTGAAGAGCCTCAAACCGCGCGCCGCATCTGGCCGGTGCGCGAGCTGGTCGGTGTGGTTCGCGAACTCGTGGAGCAGAAATACGGCGACGTCTGGGTCGAGGGCGAAATCTCCAACTTCCGGCCCGCTCCTTCCGGTCATCTCTACTTCACGCTCAAGGACGCCGACGCGCAACTGCCCGTGGTGCTGTTCCGGCGCCAGGCCATGTTGCTCCGCTTCCGTCCTGAAGACGGCCTGCATGTGCTGGTGCGCGGAAAAGTGAGCGTGTATGAGCAGCGCGGCCAGATGCAGTTGGTGGCCGAGACCATGGAGCCGGTGGGCGCCGGCTCGCTGCAACTGGCTTTTGAACAACTGAAGGAACGGCTTAAAGCGGAAGGCCTCTTCGATGCCGACCGCAAGCGGCCGTTGCCCGCATTTCCCCGCGCCGTGGGCATCGTTACATCGCCGACAGGCGCCGTGATTCGCGATTTCCTCAATATCGTCGCGCGCCGCCACTCGGGCCTCAGCGTGCTTCTCTTCCCCGTGTCTGTACAAGGCGACCAGGCGCCAGTCGAAGTGGAAGCAGCGATTGCCGCGCTCAACGCCTCCGGACTTGTCGACGTGATTGTGCTGGCGCGCGGCGGCGGATCGCTGGAAGACCTGGCGGCCTTCAACAGCGAGCGCGTCGCCCGCGCCATCGCCGCGTCGAATCTGCCTGTGGTCTCGGCCATCGGCCACGAGACGGATTTCACCATCGCCGACTTCGCCGCCGACTTGCGCGCTCCCACGCCTTCAGCCGCCGCCGAGCTCATCACCGAGGCCCAGCACAAGATTGCCGAGCGTCTGGCCAATCAGGCTCACCGATTGGAACGTGCGGCCAGCTTTCAATTCCTCCAGGCGCGGCAACGCCTGACTCGTTTGCCCGTAAGCCGCGCCTAAGCGCGCATCTCCGCGCTGTTGAGCCGTCTCGCCCAGCGGCTCGACGATCTGGCCTTTCGTCAGGAAGACGCGGTCAGCAGCAAGCTGCGCGAGCAGCAGCGTCATGTAGGCGAACTCGCCGCTGCTGTCATGCACCACAATCCGCGCTACGCTCTTGCCCACGCCCGCGAACACCTCGTCGCATGTTGCACGCGCATTGACCGCTCGCTGGAACGCACCTTGCAGCGCGCCGCTGTGCGCATCGGCGCACTCGATGCGCATCTCCATTCGCTCTCGCCGCTTGCTGTGCTCGAGCGCGGCTATGCCCTGGTGCTGAGTGCGGATGGCGCTCTGGTTCGCTCTGTCAGCCAGATAAATGGCGGCGATCAGCTCACCACACGCCTCGCCGACGGCGCATTTGCGAGTCGTGTCGAAACGACCTCTCCCAACAAGCTTGAAGCGACTTCATCCAGCAAACCCGCTTCCAGGCGAAACGCCTCAAGTAAAAAGCAAAAGAATTGAGACCATGACCTCAGCACCGGCACGCAAACTCTTTGGCACCGACGGGATTCGGGCCGTCGCGGGCGAATCGCCGCTGGATCCGACTACCATCTTCGCCACCGGCCTGGCGCTCGCGCACACGCTGCGTAAAACAGCCGCCGAACCCAAAGTCCTGCTGGGCCGCGACACACGCGAGTCCAGTCCGTGGATCGCCGCGACGCTTGCCGCCGGCTTGCGCAAGACAGGAGCCTGCGTTGAAAGCGCCGGCATCGTACCCACGCCTGCTGTCGCTTTTCTGGCGCGCACCCACGGATTTCAAGCAGGCGTGGTGCTCTCCGCTTCGCATAATCCGTGGCGAGACAACGGCATCAAGCTCTTCGGCGCGGACGGCTTCAAGCTCCCCGATGCCGTGGAATTGGCAATGGAAGAAGAGATCCTTCATCACGCCGCGACCATTCATGACGTGCCGAATCCAGAGAGCTTTCCGCTTGTCGAAGACAATCCGGCTCTTCAGGCGGACTACATTCAGTTCCTCATCGACTCTGTCCCTGGGCTTTCGCTGGGTGGCCTGCGCATTGTTGTGGACTGCGCCAACGGCGCTGCCGCAGCCGTCGCTCCAGAGCTCTTCCGGCGTCTCACCAGCGATCAATCAGCCGACGTCACGCTCCTCAACATCGCGCCCAATGGCCGCAACATCAATGACAATTGCGGTGCGCTTCATCCAAAGTCTGTGGCCGCGGAAGTGATGGCACGCGGCGCGGACCTGGGTCTCACTTTCGACGGCGACGCCGATCGCTGCATGCTGGCGGGCGCTCATCATAACGTCGTCAACGGCGACGCGATCCTGCTGATGGCGGCGCGCGACTTGAAATCGCGGGGCCTGCTTACGGGCGATCTGGTTGTGGCAACCACCATGTCGAACATGGGACTTGAAGCAGCGCTCAAGCGCAGCGGCATCCGCATGCTGCGCGCTCCCGTGGGAGACCGCTACGTGCTCGAGCAAATGCTCGAACACCACGCTGCTCTTGGCGGCGAGCAATCGGGTCACATCCTCTTGCCGCACCTGGCCACCACGGGTGACGGACTGCTGACGGCGCTGGTGGTACTCGACCTGATTGCGCGCACCGGAAAGAGCATCGAGGCGCTCACCGCGGATTTGAAAGTTTTCCCGCAGGTGATTGTGAATGTGAAGGTGCGCGAGAAAAGGCCGCTCGATTCGATTCCTGCCGTCGTCGCGGCCATTCGCGCCGCGGAAGAGGAGTTAGCGGATTCGGGGAGGGTAGTCATCCGCTATAGCGGCACGGAAGCGCTTGCTCGCGTCATGATTGAAGCCGAATCCGAAGCCCTGATGCATCACCACGCCAATGCCATCGCCGACGCCATTCGCCAGGAACTCGGGGCTTAGCGAACTCTTCTTCAGCTAACTTGTTTGAGCTTGTCCGTCATCTTAGATCCAGGAGGATTCGCATGACACACGAAGATGCGGGTGCGGAGAAGTCTCCTGGCGATGCAGCCGCGCTTCAACCCGCAAGGCCCTCTTCAGGCGCACAGACGACAGCGCTTTCCGCAACCAGCAAAAGCCTTCTGCCTTGGCTGGTCGCGGTGGCAATGTTCATGGAATCGCTGGACACAACGATTCTCAACACGGCCGTCCCGACCGTCGCAGCGGCTCTCAAGGTCGGTCCGCTGAGCATGAAAGCCGTTCTCGCGAGTTATACGCTCAGCCTCGCCGTTTTCATTCCCATCAGCGGCTGGATGGCCGACCGGTTCGGAACCCGGCGTGTCTTTGCATCCGCTATCGGCCTCTTTACTCTTGGCTCGCTTCTGTGCGGCATCTCTTCCAATATTCATGTGCTCGTCGCCTGCCGTGTTCTGCAAGGTTGCGGCGGCGCCATGATGGTCCCGGTCGGCCGGCTCACGCTGGTGCGGACCTTCTCCAAGTCGGAACTCCTCAGCGCCATGAGTTTCATCTCCATTCCGGCGCTGGTGGCCCCGATGCTCGGGCCCATTGCCGGCGGTCTTATTGTCGGCTATCTTCACTGGCGGTATATCTTCTTTCTCAATATTCCCATCGGACTTATAGGGCTTGTTATGGTCTATCTTCATCTTCCCAATTACTTCGAGGAGGATGTAAAGCCACTCGACGTGGTCGGCCTCATCCTATTCGGTTCCGGAATTGCGTTGTTGTCGTATGTGCTTGAGATCTTCGGCGAACATACTCTCGGTACCGCCGAAGTTATAGGCTTGCTGGCGCTATCACTTCTTCTGCTTACCGGCTACTGGCTGCACGGACGAAGTGCACCGTTTCCATTGCTCAACCTTCCGCTGTTTCGCATCCGCACGTTCCGGGCCGCGGTGAGCGGAAGCTTCTTTTCGCGGCTGGGGATGGGCGGGATTCCATTCCTTCTGCCGCTGCTTTATCAACTGGGGCTTGGCTACACGGCTATTCAGTCGGGGCTTCTGATCATGCCCCAGGCGCTTGGGGCCATGGGCATCAAGGCGGTCCTCTCGCGGGTTCTCAACCTTCTTGGCTATCGCGGCGTGCTCATTTCAAACACCATCATTGTCGGCGTTCTGATGATGGGATTCGCGGCCATCGGCCTGCACACGCCGGTGTGGGTCATCGTGCTTCTTGCATTTGTTTACGGCGCTTTCTCTTCCCTGCAATACACCAGCATGAACACGCTTGCCTTTGCCGATACCACCGAAGCCGAGACCAGCAGCGCCAGTTCCATCGCCAGCACGACGCAACAGATGTCGATAAGTTTCGGAGTTGCGATTGCGGGCCTCACCACCGCGTTCTTTCTTCCGGCCACGCGTCATTCCGAGCCGCTCGAAGCAATCCGCGGGTTGCATAGAGCATTTCTGCTTCTTGGCGCTCTCACGATTCTCTCTACATTTGTCTTCAGCAGTCTGCGCAGTGGCGACGGAGACGGCGTGAGCCGGCACAAAGCAATTCACTCCGGCGAGTAATCGTGTTCTTCAGTATAAAAACTGCCGGCGACTGGACTAAAATTGAATCAGGGATTGTGGCTTTCCGTATCTTGTTTTGTGCGGCCGCATTTCCCACACAGCCAACACGGAGAGAACACTATGCCACTGATGAAGACATCCAACCCTGCGCTCGGCGAAAACACGTTTCGCAATGTTTCCGGCGGGGGGTACGGCGGCATCGTCGACGTCGCCGACCGCATGACTCTGAACGGGACGGTGAACAAGACCGGGATTCTGCTGGTTTGCGCCATCGCCACGGCGGCGTGGACGTGGCATGTCTTTCTCCAGTCGCACGATATGGCGGATGTGGCTCCGCTGATGATGGGTGGGATGATTGGCGGATTCGTATTCGCCCTGATCACCATCTTCAAGAAGGAGTGGTCGCCGGTGACGGCGCCGATTTACGCGCTGCTGGAAGGGCTGGTGCTGGGCGGACTGTCTTCGTTTCTTGAAACGCGCTATCCGGGCATCGCGATCGAAGCGGTGAGCCTGACCTTCGGAACCCTCTTCGTGCTGCTGTTGATTTACAGCACTGGCGTCATCAAGGTGACGCAGAAGTTTCGCATCGGCATTTTCGCGGCCACCGGCGGCATCGCGCTGTTTTACGTGCTTGAGATGGTGCTGCGAATGTTCGGCATCCAATTCGCCGCAATCAACGGATCGGGCGCGATCGGCATTGGCTTCAGCTTGTTTGTTGTGGCGATTGCAGCGTTGAATCTTGTGCTCGATTTCGACTTCATCGGACGGGGCGTACAAGCCGGCGCACCGAAGTACATGGAGTGGTACGGCGCTTTCGGGATCATGGTCACGCTGGTCTGGCTGTATTTTGAGATTCTGCTCCTGCTTTCGAAGTTGCGGAGCAGAAACTAGGAAATGCTCACTCACCGGTGCGGACGTGGACGTCCGCGTTACAGCCGGTCTACCACCCCTCGGACGAAGACCTGTCCGCGGGGACCCCGGTCTGGAGACCGGCGCTACTCTTAGAGATCGCGCCAGTTTGCGCCGAACCCCAGGTCGGCTACCAATGGAACGCTGAGGGCGACGACGCCTTCCATCTCGGTGCGGACAAGCGTTTCGATCGCGGCGGTTTCATCCGTGGGCACCTCAAAAAGCAGCTCGTCGTGGACCTGAAGGACCATGCGCGTTTGCAGGCCTTGCTCGGTCAGTTTGCGGTCAATCGCGATCATGGCAAGTTTGATCAGGTCGGCCGCGGTCCCCTGCAACGGCGTGTTGATGGCGGTGCGCTCGGCGAATCCGCGCTGGTTGGGATTGCGGCTCTCGATGTCGGGGATGGGCCGCATGCGGCCGAAAAGCGTGCGCACCGAGCCCTCGCGACGCGTGGCTTCAAGAGTTTTCTCAATGAATGCGCGAACGCCCTGGTAGCGCGCGAAATAGCGGTCGATGTAGGCGCGCGCCTCCTGCTGCGGAATGCCTAATTGCGCGGCAAGCCCAAACGGTGAGATGCCGTAGACGATGCCGAAGTTTACGGCCTTGGCGCGATTGCGCGTCTCCTTGTCCATGTTCTCGATGGGTACACCGAAGACTTCGCTCGCCGTCATGGCGTGAATATCGATGTTCTCCGCGTAGGCCTTCACCAGCAGCGGATCGCCGCTGAAGTGGGCAAGCAGACGTAGCTCGATCTGCGAATAGTCGGCGGAAAGCAGTTGCGTTCCTGGAGCGGCGGTGAATGCGGCGCGAATCTCGCGGCCCAGTTCTGTGCGGATGGGAATGTTCTGCAGATTTGGATTGACGGAAGAGAGGCGGCCGGTGGCCGTGGCCGCGGCCTGAAACGTGGTGTGGACGCGCGAATTGGAATCGGCCAGCAGCGGCAGCGCGTCAATGTAATTCGACTTGAGTTTCGAAAGATGACGAAACTCGAGCACCAGGCGCGGGACTTCGTTCTGCCCGGCCAACTGCTCCAACACATCCTGCGCTGTTGAGACGGCTTTGCCCTTGCCGCGAATGGCTGGAGCCGGCAATCCCAGATGCGTGAAGAGGACTTCGCCAAGTTGCTTGGGCGAGTTGATGTTGAAGCGGCGGCCGGCCAGCGAAAAGATGCGCTCGCCCACGCGCTCCAGTTCTATGGCAAATCGTTTTGACAAGCCGTCGAGCACGGCGGTGTCAATGCGTACGCCGGCCTGCTCCATGCGAAAGAGAACCGGCGCGAGGGGCAGATCGATGTCGCGATAGACGCGCTCGACGCCGGACTTTTCAATCTCAGCCTGCAAAACGGGGACCAGCGCGTGAATGGCAGCAGCGCCCGCGGCAAGCGTGGACGGAGCAAGTTGCCCATGACGCGCGGCAACATCGGCGAGAGCTTGCGTGGCGTGCGTGGGATTGAGCGCGTAGGAGAGCAGCATGGTGTCGTCGACGGCGCCGCGCAATTCGACTCCAAGGCCGCTGAGAACATGGAGCGCCAGCTTCCAATCGTGGACCCGCTTGGGCACCGACGGATCCTCAAGCAGAGCTCGCAGCTCAGGCGTTAGCGAAAGGCGGAGAGCTGCCGCGGGCTCAGCGCAAACACCAACACTGGAGCGGGTTTTCTTTTCGGCTGTCTCGATGGCATCCAGCAGCGAGAAGTTCATGGGCTGCTGAGCGTCTTCGTCTTCTTCCGTTGCTTCAGGCTCTTTGGCATCGAGCGCGAAAGCGAAGCCCTGTGCTCGCGCAGCCGCGTAGAACGCGGCGCCCTGCTCCTCTGTCGGGTCTTCGATCAATTCAATGGCAGGGCCGATTTCAGAGGGCGCCAAGTCGCGCAGCATCGATGTGAATTCAAGCTCGGTGAAAAGTTCACGGCAGGCTTCGACGTCCGGCGGTTGCGTTTCCATCGCGGCCAGGTTCAGCGCGAGCGGCACATGGCTGTCAATGGTGACCAACTCCTTCGAGAGCAGGACGGCGGCGCGATTCTGCTCGAGCGACTCGCGATAGCTCTTGCGTTTGACTTCGGCGGCTCGATCTAGCACGGCCTCTACGGTGCCAAATTCGAGAATCAGGTCTACGCTGCCCTTGTCGCCGATGCCGGGCGCGCCGGGGATGTTGTCGACGGAATCGCCGCGGAGAGCCATCACGTCGACCACTTTTTCCGGAGGCACGCCCAGCGTTTCGGTCACTTTCGCGGGATCGAGAATCAAATTATCCTTCTGCGGATTGAGGATTTTCACTTGCGGTGTGACAAGCTGCATCATGTCCTTGTCGCCGGAGACGATGAAGACTTCATGCTGCTGCTCGGCGGCCTGGCGGGCAAGCGTGCCGATCACGTCGTCTGCCTCAAAGCCCTGGGCTTCGAGGATGGGGATGCGGAGCGCTTCGAGCGCGCGGCGAATGTAGGGAATCTGGCGGCGCAGATCCTCGGGCATGGCCTCGCGATTGGCCTTGTAGCCCTCGTAGCTCACCTCGTCGAACGACTTGGTCTTCGAATTCCATTTGCGCAGCGGTCCCATGGTGCGGGCGCGCTCGTCGCGAAAGACTTCGCCGCTCAAGTCAAAGACCGCGGCGAAGTATTGCGGCGCGAAATCCTGGCGCAGCTTCTTGATCATGTTGACGAAGACGTAGATGGCCGCCGTGGGCAGCCCGCCGCGCGTGGACATGGGGCGCGAGCGCTGCATGGCGTGGTAGGCGCGGAAGATAAACGCCATGGTGTCGAGCAGGAAGACGGGCGGCTTGGGTTGGTCGGGCATCGATATGGAGTTTATCAGGAACAGAGATCAGGGACTAAGGGACTGAGGGACAAAGGGACTAGCCCAGGAACATGCAGTCGCCGTAGCTGAAGAAGCGGTACTTACCCTGGATGGCATGACGATATGCGGCGAGGACTTGTTCGCGGCCGGCGAACGCGCTGACCAGCATCAGCAAGCTGGATCTTGGGAGATGAAAGTTGGTGAGCAGGGCGCCGATCAGGCGGAACTGGAAGCCCGGCGAGATGAAGATTTCGGTTGTGCCGGAGTGCGGGACGAGCGCAACGCCGGCAGCCTGAAGTGCGCAGTGTTCCAATGTGCGCACCACGGTGGTGCCGACGGCGACGATGCGGCGACTATCGCTGACGGCGCGATTGATGGCTTCCGCTGTTGCCGCTGAGAGCGTGTAGCGTTCGCGGTGAAGGCGGACATCTTCGAGGCGGTCTACACGGAGCGGCGCGAAGGTGCCAAGACCGACGTGAAGGGTGACGTGCGCAATCTCGACGCCTTTGGCCGCTAGCGCGCTGAGAACCTGCGGCGTGATGTGGAGGCCGGCTGTTGGAGCGGCCACGGAGCCGCGTTCGCGGGAAAAAACTGTCTGATAGCGTTCGCGATCGTTGGCCGCATCGTCGCGGCGAATGTAGGGCGGCAGGGGCATGTGGCCAATGCGATCGAGCACCGCGAAGAAATCGTCGACTGGGTTGAATTTGAGGAGGCGCTCGCCGAATTCGCCGCGCTCCAGTACTTCGGCTTCGAGTTCAATAACCCCGGAGGCAGCGGGAAATGCAAGCCGTTCGCCCACGCCGACTTTCTTCCCGGGCTTGACGAGAGCGCACCACAGGTTGTCACCCGCAGGCTCAGTCAGCAGGA
>Ga0302267_10003957_pt1 | contig 16559 bp, 17 predicted proteins | sample III_Bog_E1_3_FD_194555 | JGI IMG/M metagenome (GOLD analysis project Ga0302267, IMG submission 194555) | Peat permafrost microbial communities from Stordalen Mire near Abisko, Sweden - III_Bog_E1_3 | ecosystem: Environmental > Terrestrial > Soil > Wetlands > Peat | place: Sweden: Abisko... | reverse complement strand
AGCCGCAGTTCGACGCCGTCGCGCCGGTGCACTCGTGGTTGCCCATGGACGGGAAGAAGACGCCGGGGAACTTCGAGCGCGCGGCCATGTAGAGCGCGATCTGCGGGGCCGACTCGCTCCCCGAGGTGCTCGCGAACTGGTAGTCGCCCGAGGAGACCGAGAAGAGCGGTTGCGGGTTGAGCGCGGTGATGTCGGTGTAGATCTGATCGATGATCGCGGTGGGATAGCCGGCCGTATCGTCCTCGTTCGCCGGTCGCGTGTCGCCCACGGCGGTGAAATAGAGACGTGAGACCTTCCCGCCGCTCCCGGTGACGGTGCCCGTGACGGGGCCGCCGGCGTCGATGTCGATCGGGGCGCCGCCGCTGCTGCTTCCTCCGCTGCTGCTGCCGCTGCCGCTACCACTGCCGCTTCCGCTGCAGGTGTTGGTGGACGCGCAGTTCGTCGGAGCCGCCTGGCACTTGGTCGTCGCCGTGTCGCACCACCAGCCGCCGTAGCAGCCGTTCGTCTGGCACGTGTGAGACGAAGACGAGGTGCACGAGCACCCCGCGGAGACCGTCGGTCCGACGAGTGAGCCGCAGGTGGTCGCCGGCCCCGCGTCGCAGCCCGCCGGGGGGGGAGGGGGGTTGCTATTCACGGGGGTCGAGGCGCCGCACGCGCTGTCGTTCGGCACGCAGACGCTGACCTGGTCGCCGGCGTACGACGTCTCCTGCGTACACGTCGTGCTCGAGCCGCACTCGTCTCCGTTGGGGCAGCTGAGGGCGCAGAACGTGTCTCCCTGGAACTGAGCGCAGACCGCGCCCCCGCTGCAGTCGCTGTTGGTCGTGCACGCCGTACATGCGGCGGTGCCCACCCCAGACCCCGGGGGAATGCTGCTCCCTCCGCTATCTGGATTCGTGGAACCCGTCGGAGACGTACCGCCGCCCCACTCCCCGTTGCTGCTCGCTCCCGAGCACCCCACCGTCCAGCTCGTGGCGAACCCGAGGCCCGTTGCGACCACCAAGAAACCGAGCGAGGCAAAGCGCGACATCCGCATGCCACCGACTGTCCACTGCGCAAGCGCAAGACGCCTGCCGCGAAACCGTCACACGGTGGTCACGGCGCGTGCTGGTGGAAGACTCCAGGAATTCCATATCGTTTGGGGGCACTCTCGTACTCGCGCGGTTCACGTGGAAGGTTGTCCTACATTCAAGTGCGTCACAGTCCGTTCACGGACGACGCTGGGCACTTGGGGGTCGGGTGACGCGGCAGCCGACGTCACTCCCGTGCGACGAAACCGTGCCGATTCGCGATCGACTCCGAGACGTCGTTGACCCGCGCTGCGCCCCTTGGGTATGAGCGCGGCGCTTCGCGTCATGGCGCGGATCGCGACGCATGGCGACACGGTGCGGACGCGCCCAACGAGACAACGAGACAAGGACAAAGAGGATCTCATGAAGCGGCAGGCGATGGTTTCGGTGCTCGGGACGTTCACGTTCGGATTCGCGTTGCTGGGCCTCGTCGGGTGCAGCGGGGACGACTCCGACGGCGCGACGCCCGCTTCGGACGCGGGCCCCGGTACGAAGGACGGCTCGATCGCCTCGCAAGACGGCGCTGCCAACGACGCGAACACGAACGACAGCGCGTCCCCGACGACGGACGGCGGCCATGACGCGGGGTGTGACAAGGCGCCATCGCTTCACCCCGCCGGATCGGCCGGCCCGTATTGTCCGTTCATCGACGGCGGTGAGGGGGCGAACTGCGCCGCCGATCAACTCTGCTGCCTGGCCGAGCAGACCGATCTCCTCAACGGCTCGTGCCAGTCCGCGAGCACGTGTCCCACGACGACGGCGTTCGTCTTCCAGTGTTCCGGTCCGTCGAACTGCGGCGGCGGCGCCACGACCGATGGTGGAGTGGACGGCGGCGACGCAGGCGCGACGGACGCCGCGGCGGCCCCCTCGATGCTCTGCTGCGGCATCGGCCCCGCGCCGACCGTGGACGGGACGTGCCCGGCGGCCGATCTCGAGACCTCGCTCTCGTCGACCGTCTGCGCGACCTCGTGCAACGGCCTCGGAGACGGCGGCGCGAACGCGCTCGTCATCTGCGATACGACCACTGGGGAGTGCCCGGCCGGAATGACCTGCACGCCGTTCCGGACGCACGGCTCGGAGCTCGGCTACTGCCAGTGAGTCGAGGGCGGCGGGGGCGTCGTTAGAGCCGACCCGCCGCCAGACTCGGCCCGCCCGGCGACCAGCGTTGCCCCGTCTCGCAATCGATGTGCGCCAGGCGCACGTCGGCGTGCGTGAGCTCGATCGTGCCGAAGACGATCGGTAGATGAAAGCGGCGCGGGCCTGCGGAGCCGGGGTTGAAGACGGAGAGGTCGCGGTCGCGCGCGATGAGCGGGACGTGGGAGTGGCCGCACACGACGAGCGCGGCGTCCTCCGCGCGTGCGAGGCGGGCGACCGGGGCTCGCAGGCGAGGGCCGTCGACGCCGATGTGGAGGAGAAGGATGCGGAAGCGGGTCGCGTCGCCTTCGACGATGTCGAGCGTGAGGTGGTCGGGGAGGGAAGGGGCGTGGACGTCGATGTTGCCGCGGACCGCGAAGACGGGGGCGATGGCGGCGAGCGCGTCGAGCACGGAGAGGTCGCCGATGTCGCCGGCGTGGAGGATGGCGTCGGGGGCGAGGGCGCGGAGGTGCTTGGTTGCCGCGGGGTGCGGGGTCGAGTGCGTGTCGGCGACGACGGCGAGGCGGAGAGAGCCGTCGGAGCGCATGGGGATGCACGCTTTGGCTGCGGTCGGCTTCGGCTGGCGCGTGGGACGCACGAGAGGAGTGTAGTCCGCGCGAGAGAGGGTCAGTGATTGGGCGCGAGCGCCGCGATCGACGCGGTGCCGTTCCGTGCGAGCCATCGGCGCGCGGCGTTCGCTGCGTCCGGCAGGCCGGCCGTCTCGAGCTCTCCGCCGGCCCGCGTGGCCAGCGCGACGGCTCGCTCGGGATCTCGCCGGGTCTCGACGAGCGCGCGCGCCGTCGCAAACCGGATGTCGGCGCGGATGGCGAGGTCTCCCTTCGTTGCGTCGGCGATCGCGAGAGCGCGCTCCAGATCGACGAGAGCGTCGGGCGCTCGCCGCAGCGCGAGCAAGGCCTCGCCGCGAGCGAGCAAGGGGATCAGGATCGAACGCTCGCCGAGGAAGTGCTCCTTCGCCGCCAGCGAAGTCGTCGCGTCGGCGACGGCTCCGGCGGCGTCGCCACGTCGCGCCTTGCAGAGGGCCTGCACGCCGAGTGCCTCGTCCGCTTGCAGCTGGCGCTCGGCGCCCGCGAGCTCGGTGAGCGCTCGCTGTGCGAACGCGAGGGCGTCGTCGTTTCGGTGCCGCTGGACGAGCGACCGCGAGAAGTCCGCCTCCTCCTCGGCGAAGTCCTCGGAGTCCTCTCGCCTCGCGGCTGCGCGTGCGAACGTGGCGATCCCCTCCTGCTCGCGTCCGGCCTCGACGAGGGCCTGGGCCAGGTACGACAGGTGCTCCAGCGCGAGGTCCCGCCGCTCCTCGCTCTCCACCGGAATGCGCTGCAGCGTCGCGACACCCGCGGCGCCGTCGCCCAGCTCGGCCTCGCCCTGGCCGATGTCGCCGAGCGCGATGAGCGCCTGCTCGCTCGTCTCACCGAAGAGCGAGACGGTCTCGGCGTCCGAGCGACGCCGTGCGGTGGGTTCGTCTTCTTCGTGCAGGGAGAAGTCGACACGGGTGAGATCGCGGTCTTCGAGGCAGCGAGCGGAGCGCTCGTCGCCGTGGTCATGGTGGGCGATCAGGAGCTTTCGTGCACGGGGAGCGTCACGATTCCTGTCACGTGTCCGCTGAACGTCACGACGTGCGCGAGTCCGTCCGACGCGGGAGAGTGAGTCGCGGGCGTCGAGGGGTCGAGGTCGAGGTCGAGGTCGAGGTCGAGGTCGAGGTCGAGGTCGAGGTCGAGGTCGGGGTCGAGGTCGCGGTCGCGGTCGCGGTCGGGGTCGGGGTCGGGGTCGAGGTCGGGGTCGGGGTCGCGGTCGCGGTCGGGGTCGCGGTCGCGGTCGCGGTCGGGCTCGCGGTCGGCGATCGATCGAACCGCCGCCCCTCTCGCCCGCTCGCGCTATACGCACGCCCCTGATGCCCCGCCTCGTCTTCTTCCCCCCCTCGGTCTCGCTCGCCCTCTCCCCCGCGCGCTTCCACGCTTTCCTCTCCGCGCACTCCGCCCCGCGCCCCCTCCTCCTCCTCGCGAAGCCCGCCCCCTCTCTCCTCCCACTCGCCCGCGCCCTCTTCGCCGCGCCTCTCCCCGACCCGCTCGCCGACGCCCTCGACCTCCTCGCCCGCTTCGCTACCCCCTCCGGCAAGCGCGCCCTCCTCGACGCCGCCGACGCGCTCTCCCTCTCCCTCGCGCTCCCCGACGCGCGCTCTCTCCCCCCCGCCGACCTCGCCGCCCACGTCCTCACCGCCCGCACGACCGACCCACGCTTCCACGGCGTCCTCCGTCGCGCGCTCCTCGCGCTCGCCGAGCTGGGCGAACCGACCTTCGCCTACGAGCGCGTCGCCCACGAGCCCCGACGCGCACGCGACGCCGCCGAAGCGCTCCCCGATCTCCGCGCGTTCGCGGCCGAGCGCTCCGCGTGGTCCGAGGTCTTTCTCCACGAGGACGACGCCGGCACCTTCGACGGAGCGCTCCTCTCGCTCGAGGGCGACCACGTCGCGTTCGACCTCGATCCCGCGCACGGCCCGCGCCCCCGCTCGTGCGCGGCGCTCCGCACCGATCGCTTCCGGCTCGACGTGGCCGGCGGACGCATCGAAGTCTGGACGGATCACCCGCACGACGTGCGCGCCGTCACGGCCGCCCTCGCGCGCGCCTTCTTCGGCGACGCCGCGTTCTTCTCCGAGCGCCCCGCATTCACGACCCGCCCCCTCGAAATGTTCGGCCACCTGGGCCTCGCCGCCGCGCGTCTCCCCGCGCCGGTCACGCGCGTGCGCGTCATCGCATGCACCAAGGAGCTGGTGGGCGAGGGGAGGCAGCGCGCCACCGGCTCGCGCGCGCTCACGCTGCTCGCACAGGGGGCGCTCTCCGGCGGTTACCTCCCCGAGGTCACGCTCCGCTTCGACATCGCCGGCGAGGAGACCCCGGTGGACGTCGAGGTGCGCCTCCCCGGACGCTTCGCGTGCAGCGCACCGAAGTGGGAACCGCTCGTACGCGAGGCGATGATCGCGCTCGGCATGCTCGCCCCCGGTCAGCTCGCGGACGACGCGTGGTCGCTCTTCCCCGTACGCCACCCCGCGTGGCGCCTCCGCGAAGCGCTCGGCACCGATGCCGTCGACGCGCTCCTCGCGAAGAAGGTGCTCGCGCGCGTCGTCTCGCGCAACGTCACCACCGAGGATCTCCGCGGCCAGGGGAGCAACCTCCTCGCGTTCCCGGTCCCCGGCGAGAGCGGCGCGAGCTACGCCATCCCGAGCGATCCGAGCGTCCCCCCGCGCGACGTCACCGCGCGCGATCGCGAGGTGCTCGAGCTCGATCTCGCCAAGCTCGCCGTCTTGCGCGGCAAGGAGATGAAGCTCGACGGCAAGGCGCGCGTCCGCGCCGACGGCGCCTCCCTCTTCCACGGAGAGCTCCGCGCGCGCGAGACCTCGCTCCACTTCGTCTCCGTCCTGCGCGCGCCGCCCGGTCCCGCGGAGCGCGAGGGCCTCGTGAAAGAGATCGTGGCCGAGGCGTTCCCCGCGCACGTCGCGCTCCTCGTGCCGCGAGGGCGCGCGTGGGGGAGCGGCCTCTTCGAAGTGGAGGTCGATGGCCTCGTCGAAGGGGGCACCGCGATCGTCGAACGCGCCGTGACGCTCGCGCGACTCACGGACGACGTGGACCCGTGGCGCCTGACGAACGCGCCGCTCGTCGTGCATCGCAAGACGCGCCGCGTGTGGTTCAAAGAGACGCTGATGGCGCTCGCCGACAGCGGCTACGCGATGCTCGAGGGGCTCGCGCTCCGGGCAGGAGAAACGGTGAGCGCGCGGGAGGTGTGCAAGTGGATCTCGCCGGCGCGGGACGACCTGAAAGCGGCCAAGACGACGCGCCCCAGGCTCGTGCGGTGGATGGAGACCAGCTTCGTGGACGCGGGCAAGAAGGTGCCCATCGCCGAGATCGAACGGGTCGTCGAGGTCGACGGGAAGCGCGGGTACCGGCTGGGCGTGGCGGTGAGGGTCTTCTGATTCGTGACGGGCGGCGTGAACGCGGCGGCAGCGCGACGGCGCTCGCGAGGTGCGGTGCTCGCGAATCGCCTAGGCATCTAGGAAAATCGCCTAGGCATCTAGGAGACGGCTCCTAGGCATCTAGGAAAATCGCCTAGGCATCTAGGCGAATCGCCTAGGCGTCCATGCGAGGTCGCCTAGGCATCTAGGAAAATCGCCTAGGCATCTAGGAGACGGCTCCTAGGCATCTAGGAAAATCGCCTAGGCATCTAGGCGAATCGCCTAGGCGTCCATGCGAGGTCGCCTAGGCATCTAGGAAAATCGCCTAGGCATCTAGGCGAATTTCCTAGATGCCTAGGACCGAGTCGTCCCTCGCTGCTCGCCGCGAGCAAAGGTCCCTTCGATGGTCCCCTGACCGCGCCCCGGGGACCGTTCCAGGGGACCCACGCGGGGACCTTTCGCGACGTTTCTTCGAGCTAGCAATGGCCTCACGGAAAACGCGCACCTCGATTCGCGAGGCGTGCGGAAGCCGGTGCAGTCAGCCAATGGAGTTCGTCGTGAAGAAGACCAGCAAGACCAGCCAGAAGATCGTTTCGTCCGAAGTCGTTCACCCCTCGAGCACGGAGGTCACCGGCGTCGTCACACCGGCCGCCCCCACGGTCGCGCAGGCGCCCGTCCCAGCGGCGCCGGCCCCCACCGTCGTCACGACGATGGCCGATGCGGCGGTCCAGGAGTGCAACACGCTCCTGAACCAGGTGCTCACGAAGGTTGGGAGCCAGGAGCCACTCAACGTGGACCAGATCCGGCGCTCGACCAAGATGCGGAAGGGAGGTGCGGAAGTGATTCCGAAGATCCTTGCCCTCTGCCAGGAGCACGGCGTCACGCAGGTCGGCCCGCTCACCGTTCAAGAAATGAGCGATGAGCAGAAGCGCGGCGACGCGCTTCTGCAGGTCGGCCTGCGCAGCGCGCTCGTCCAGAAGAAGGTCAAGGACTCCGCTCTCGGGGCCCACGGCCGGAGCTGGCAGATCGCGACGACGATGTACACGTTGCTCCAGCGGCTGGCGGTCAACGATCCCGAGCTCGCGCTTGGGCTCAAGCCCATCGAGGACTTCTTCCAGACCAAGACGACCAAGGGGAGGGTCAGGGAGAACAAGAAGGCCAGCAAAGCGAAGAAGGCCGCGAAGGGAGCGGCGGTCGAAGCCAGCGCAGCTGAGGGGGCGACTGCCGCGACGGCGGTTGAAGCGCCGCCGCCCGCGGGGAGCAGTAGCGTCGGCGAGGTCACGGCCGCCGCTGCGCCGCCCCCCGCTCCGGCCGTCGCCAACGGAGGTGCGCACTGACGCGCTGAGCACGCCGTGAGCCACCACCCGAGTGAGTCTCGGGGTCCGCGCAGGTCGCGGCCCCCGAGCTCACGCGCTTCCCCCCATCGCAAGAACGCTGCGTCCCGCACGACCCTCCGGCTACGATGCGGTTCGCAGCCCCATGAAGAAGCGCGCGCAGTCCAAGCCCTACAAGAAGAGCGAAGCGAGCCGACAGCTCGTCATCGATGCGGCCGTGGAGACCCTCGCGAAGCGCGGCTTCGCCCAGACCAGCGTGCAGGACATCGCCGACACGGCGAAGCTGAGCAAAGGGGCCGTCCACTACCACTTCGAGAGCAAGAACGACCTCATCCAGTCCGTCCTCGGCCAGTGTTGCGAGGTCCTCAGCGCGCGCGCGCGAGCCGCGTGGGAAGCGCCGGGGAGCGCGCCGGAGCGCGTTCGTCGCGCGGTCGATCAGATGTGGGCCTCGCGCAGAGAGCGAACGCCCGAGTTCAAGGTCATCTCCGACCTCATGGCGCAGGCCGTCCACGACGAGAGCCTGCGCGTGTCGGTCGCGCGCATGTTCCAGCGGAACCGGGAGGAGCTCGTCGATGCCGGGTTGCGCGGGCTCCTCGCGCTCGGGCTCCGGCCGAAGGTGTCCGAGGCGGTGATCCCGCGCCTCCTGCTCGCGACCCTGGACGGCCTCGCCCTCCACGCGGTGTTCGATCCGATGGAGCCCGCGGAGGAGGCCGAAACCCTCCGAGCCCTCGAGCTGATCGCCGTGTCTCTCTTCGAAATCCCGGCGACCGCCGGCGAAGAACAGCCAAAGAAGTTAGTGAAAGCGGCCACTTGAAAGAATAGTGCGGACGGGGCGGTTGACAAACTGGCCACTCGGCCAAAACATACCGGCTGGCCAGTTTGTTTACCAAGGAGGCCAGTCCCATGTTCGATAATCTCTTCCTGATGCTCGGTCACACGACCACCGCCATCGGTCTCTTCGGCGTCATCTCGACGGCCCTCATGACCGAGGTGCTGCGCGTCGCCATGAAGCACGGTCGGCGTTCGCGCCTGGCGTGAGGTAGCGAGCCCGCGCCCGGCTACTCCCGGATCAGTTTCTCGATCTGCGCGCGCATCTCGCGCTCGTCCGCGCTCCCCGGCTCGTACTTCCCGCCGGGGTGGATGAAGCGAACGGTCCCCTGCTTGTCGAGCAGGAAGCTCACGCTCGTGAAGTTGCGATCGTGGCCGTCGAGCCACCACGCCTTGAGCGTCTTCCAGTCCGTGTCGATCGCGACCGGGAACGTGTACCCGTACGCCTTCACGGTCCCGGCGACCTTCGCCGGATCGAGCGGCTCGGGATCCTTGTGGTGGTACATGCCGACGATCGAGAGCCCGCCGGCTCGGTACTGCTCGTCGAACGCGCGCAGCGTCGGCGCCGTGGCCGAGCACAGATCGCAGTTCTGCGACATGAACCACCGCACGAGCACCACCCGCCCGTGCAGACCGGCCAGCGTGAGGGGAGGGGAGTTCATCCAGTGATCGACGGTCCACTCGTGGGGCGTCGTGCCGAGCAGCTCGTCCCCCTCGCGCGGCGCGCCGCTCTTCGCGCTCGCGCTCGACGACGGTGCGGCGGCGATCGTGGCCGCGGTGACGGGCGGGCGATCGTCGGCCGCTTGGGTCCTGCACGATGCGGATGCGAGGGAGAGCAGAGCGGCGGCGGCGAGAGGGCGCATGCAGGAGGGGATAGCACGCGCGATGGGCCCCCCTCTCGCCCCCGACTCAATACGTCTCCACCACCTCGTACAGCTCCTGCGCGACGTTCCCGCTCGGCCCGATCTGCACGCACGCGGTCCCGTCGAATCCCATGGAGATCCCGTTCGGGCGCGTGATCGCGAACTGGATGTCGCCCGACGTCGCCCCCTGGTCGCACGTCGGAGGCCCCTGGCTCAGCGAGCCCCCCGTGAGGATGCCGTTGATCGTCGCGAAGTCCGCCGACGAGAGCGCCTTGGTACCGGACGCCGAGCTCACGATCGTTCCATCGGGAGTGACGGTCCAGGTGGTCGTCGACGCGCCGGTGTCCGTGATCAGGAGCGATACCCACGAGGTCGGAATGCCCACCTGGCACGTCCCGTTCAGGCACGCGGGCCCGCCGACGCCCCCGACGCACGGGGGCTCGGAGCTGGGGCAACCGGGCGTGCAGATCGTGGCGTTCACCTGCGCGACCAGAGGGGCCAGCGCCGCCGCGGTCGCCTGATTGACGACGCCTCGCCCGCACGACTGGAGGCACGTCGGCGTCGGCTCCCAGGTGCAGTCCGAGTCCACCTGGCACGATGTGAGGAGGGCGACGTCACCGAGCGCCGCATTCGCTTCGGTCACCTCCTGCGAGCAGCTCGGGGAACCCGCGTCGCCGCTGTCGGACGTCGTCGTCGTGACCGTGTCCCCGGCGTCCTTCGTACCCCCGTCCGCGGAGCCGGTACCCAGGTTACCTTTCGAGGTCTGGACGCCGGTGACGACCTCCGCATTGCACGCTGCGAGCAGAACCAGGAGCACGGATCCGATTCGCGAGGACATGCGAGAGACACTGAGCAATCGATGTGCCCGCGAAGAACTCGCGCGATCGCGGCATTTCGAGCACGAAGCGTGTGCCAATCCGTGCCCGGAGGAAGCGCGCACCGATACGCGCGTCGTCGCGCATTTGGGTGACTCGGGAGACCGGCCCTACTGGCACGTCGTCGGAGGCGTCACGCACTCTTTCTTGTCCGAGTCGCACCAGTATCCGCCGTAGCAGCCGTTGGGCTGGCAGTCGTCGGCGTCCGTGCCGCACGCCTCGCAGGTCGACGTCACGCCCGGGCCGTCGAGGTCGTTGCCGCAGTGCTCGAGCGGGGCGCCGTCGGGGCCCACGGGGCCGTTGTTCGGGGCGCATTTCGTTTCGTTGGGGAGGCACCCGTTGACCACCGCGCCCGTCGGAGAGCCGAGCGTGGAGCAGGTCTGGTCCGTGGCGCACGGCACCGCCGTCGAGCAAGCGTCGGTACAGAACAGGTAGTCCGCGAACTTCGCGCACACGCCGCTCGCGCAGTCGGAGCTCCGCACGCACGGCGCGCACTGGGCACCAGGCGTCCCCGCGTCCTGGGGAGCGCTCACGTCGGGCATGCCGGAATCGCTCACGGGGGGACCGCCGTCGTTCGTTCCGGCCGTACCGCCGAGATCGACGTTGGTGCTGCACGCCGCGAGCACACCACCGCAGGCGAGCATCGCGAGCGCGACGCGCGCCGCGAGCGGGATGCTCACTCGGCGGCCGGTCTTCATGGCGAGGCGAGGAGGGCGCGCACACGCGCCGCGTGCGGGCTGTTCGGGTGCGCGGCGAGAAAGCGATCGCCTGCCCGCGTCGCCGCCGCGCGATCCCCCGCGGCGAGGAGCGCCTGCACGCGCAGCGCCTCGGCCTCCTCGACGAGCGCGCCGTCCGGGAAGCGCACCGCATAGTCGTCGAGCGCGCCGACGGCGGCCGGCGCGTCTCCTGCGGCGAGCGCGCGTCGCGCAGAGTCGAGCGCCGACACCTGCTCGCCGAGCGCCGAGGGGTGCGGGGCCGGCACTGCCTTCGCCCGAGCCTCGACGACCCGCGCACGCGGCGCGTCTTCCGCCACAGCGACCACGGGAGCCGCGACCGGGGTCTCGACCGGCGCGGTCTCGGCGGTCGCCAGCGGGATCGACGGCGCGATCGACGGAGGCGGTGGCGCCGCCACCGATGCCGGAGCGGACATGACCGAGCGTGTCTCGTGGACGTGCGCCTCGTGCCTCACGTACCCCGCGGTCGCTCCGACCACGGCGACACCGACGGCGAGCGCCGCCCACTTCGCCGCGGCAAACCCGCCCAGCGTCGCGGCCGCAGCCTTCGGCGCGAGCGACCCACCGGCCGCCGCCGCCCCGACCTTCACAGCTGCGGCCGTCGCCGCACCCGCACCGATCCCCATCGCCGCCAGCACCTTGGCGCGCGCGGCGGCACTCGGCTGCTCTGCGTCCCACGAGCGGAGCAGCTCCCTCTCGAAGTCGCTCGCGTCCCCCCCCAACAGTCTGCGCGGGTCTCTCATCGCGCACCTCCCCGTGCTGCTTGCAGTCGTTTGGCCGCCGCGTGGAACTCTTCGCGGGCCCGGCGCAAGCGCGAGGCCACCGTGCCCGGGGGCAAATCCAGCGTCTCGGCGATCGCGGCCATCGTCATCCCCTCGAGCTCGAACAGTACGAACACCGCGCGCACGTCCTCCGCGAGCTCGGCGAGAAACCGGTCCAGCAGCGCGCGCGCTTGCTTCGACGCCATCGCTTGCTCCGGATCCGCATGGCCGTCTCTCTGAATCGCCAGCATCGAATCGTCGAGCACTTCGCGGTTCCGCTGCTGGGCGCGACGCACGTTCGCCGCGACGCCGCGCGCCGTCGCGAAGAGAAACGCCCGCTCGCTCCCCACGGTGATCGCGTCGATGCGCTTCGCCGCGATCAGGAACACATGCTGCGCGGCATCGTCCGCGCTCCCCTGCGCCACGCCGAGCCCTCGAAGGAAGCGCCAGACGACCGCGAACTCCGCGTCCACCATCCGGCGAATGCGCGCGGCCCCCTCGGGCGTCGTAGGCCCCGCATCGAGGCCAGACGTCTCGTCGGCAGGCGGGGCGGGACGAGTCGAGGACGAGTCCATGCAAGGTTGGCTTGGGCAGTCACGACAGAACGGCGACGGAAAGCGATCCGTCGACGGGAGCCCCCCCGTGCCTGCGAGAGGGCCGCGCAGAGGTATTTCGGCGGCGGTCATCATACGCGCTTCGGAAATGTGCAAAGGGGCTGCCATTGATCACCAAAACGACGCACCCAGGCTGGCGGCGCCCATCATCGCCGCTACCGGGGATTGGTGAACGGTCTCGTTTGGTTGGATGAAGAAGCGGTCCCGCACGATGGGGGTGTAGGCGCCCCCTTCCGCCTCGATGAAGAGGCCGCCGACGATCGTGAGCCGTGCCCGGATGAGCCCCGCCACACTGAACCAAGGGCGCGTTGCCGAGAGGGACGGGCTCACATCCCCGCTCGCCGCGAGCACCCCCACTTGTGCGCGCACACACGGCCAGACCCGGAGCGCCCCCCTCGATAGCGCGACTGGACACGCGTCGAGGCTCCCGGCGGTCCAGGAGAAATCGGCCCCGCTCCCCTCGTTGTCCACCGACATGTGCTCGATGCGGAGTCGGAAAGAGGGGGCGATCGGCCCTCGCGTCGAGCGCGCGACGTCGATGAACACGGGAATCGTCACGGCGAGCGAAGGGGTAACCCCCGCGGTGACCGCGACTCCGCCGCCCACCGACCACCTCCACTCGTGGTGCGCCGTTCCGGCGAGAGCGTCTTCGGGTGGCGCGTCGGCGGGGTCCTTCGCTCCTTCTTCCTTGGGTTGTGGGACCTCGGGCTTCTTCTCCGGCGCGGGCGTGACCGTGGGCGCCGGTGCGACCGGGGGAGGTGGCGGCGGTGGCGTGGGCGCGGGTGGAGGCGGCGGAGGAGGAGGGGCCGTGGTGGCCAGCGGATCGGCCGCGGTCGACGCCAGCGGGTCGAGAGCCACGGCGGCGATCAGCGACAGCGCGGCGACGACGTCCGGGCACAGGCCGTCCACGTGCCTCGTGGTCGCGCTTCCACCGGCGAGGAGCGCCAGGTCCCCCGAGAATTGCGTTGTGCGGGGCGAGATGCGGACGCGCACGGTGACCTTCGCGGCGCTGGCGACGACGATGCGCGCGCTGCGTGCGCGCAGCTGGGCCTCGAAGTCGTGCGCGTCGGGGCAGCTCGACGGGGCAACGTAGTCGATTCGAACCGGCCGCGGCTCCGCCTCCGCGGCGAGCGCGCGCGCGGGCAGGAGCAGAAGGAGCGCGACAAACGCGACAAGCGACGCAAGGCCGGCTGCGACGAATTCGTGATCAAGTGCAGCCGTGCGCGACATGTCCGGGTAATGGCGAGCGTAACTGGATCATCGAGCGCAATGTACTTCGCGTCCTGGAACGCCCCCCCTGGTGCTGCGAGTCCTGCCGCGCAGTCGGTGCCAGCGGTCCAGCCCCCTCCGATAGAGCTCCCGCCCGGTCTCCGCAAGACCCTCTCTCGCATGGTGGCCGTGCTCGCGCAGCACGCAGACGGCGTTTCGTTCGCCGACCTCCGCACGCACCTCTCCATGTCCACCGAGGATCTTCGCCTCGTGATCGAAGCCGGGCTCCGCATGAGCGAGATCCGACGGATCGGGGCTCACAACTCGCTTCGCTACCTGGCGAACACGCCTCTCTGAGCGGCGCTCGCGACGCCGGCGGTCGGGAAGCCTCGGCTCAGTTGTTCTGCGAACCGGCCGCAGCCCACGCCTCGACGTCCGCGGTGGCCTGCGCATCCGAGCTCGTGCCGCCCGGGGGCATCGCGCCGCCGAACCACGAGAGGACCGAGCCTGTGCTGCTCGCGAGCGAACCGATGCAGTTCGGCGACCCGCAGTCCTTCTGCTCGCCCGACATCCACGAGTACATCGCGCTCGCGCTCCCCGCCTGGCTGTGACACGACGACCTGCCGCAGTTGCCGATCGTCCCTGACGCGAAGTAGCTCGTGTAGAGCTGCGAGAACGTAGGCGCGGTAGTCCCACCACTGCTGCTCCCCGAGCTGCTCCCGCCGCTGCTGCTTCCGGAGCTGCTCCCGCTGCTCCCGCCGCTGCTGCTTCCGGAGCTGCTCCCGCTGCCCGAGCCGCTGCTGCTTCCGGAGCTGCTTCCGCTGCCCGAGCCGCTGCTGCTTCCGGAGCTGCTTCCGCTGCCCGAGCCGCTGCTGCTTCCGGAGCTGCTCCCGCTGCTCCCGCCGCTGCTGCTTCCGGAGCTGCTTCCGCTGCTCGAACCGCTGCTGCTTCCGGAGCTGCTTCCGCTGCTCGAGCCGCTGCCGCTCCCCGAGCCACTGCCGCTCGACGCGCTCGCGTCATCGCCATAGCCGCCGAAGGGACCTCCGAGCGCCGGCTCGACCGCCCCGCTGCAACCCATCGAGCCGACCGCGAGCGCGACCAGCGCGACAACCGATAGGTGTGGAGCGACGTTGCGCATGACTGAATCGTTAACGCGCAGACCGCTAGCGGTCCCGTCTCAATCACATGGGACCCGCGAGGCCGAAAATTACGAGAGGAGGGCGCCCATGGCCCCATCCGTTCTCAGAACCACGTGCTCGCTTTGTAGGCGCGGTACTCGTCGCCGAAGCGCGCCTCGAGCCCCTTCGACTCTTGTCTCGCCCGGAGGAACTGCATGACGGCGACGGGGATCAGCGCGACGAGGAAGAGCGGCCGATCCATGTAAAGGAACAGCCCCGCGAACGCGATCGTGCTGAACACGTAGATCGGGTTCCGGATGCGCGAGTAGAGCCCGCGCGTGACCAGGATCGTCGCCTGCGGCGTGACGGAGAACGCGTTGCCGAGCTGGATGCGCGCAAGAGTGACGAGCGCCAGACCCGCGAAGAGGAGCCCGACCCCCGCGACGTGGATCGCCCCCCACGTCGCCGGCGCCAGCGCCCACGCGATGTAGAGGAACCCGGGGATCGGGAGGACCGTCACGAGGAGCGCGCTCGGCTTCATGGTCGGCGGAGACTACCCCCGGTCCCGAGCGTCAGGCGAAGGTTGCCCGCGCGCGCCGAGTACACGTGCAGCGCACTTATCTCGTCACACCGCGGGTCGCGACGCCGCATCGACGGACGGGCAGTCGGGACGACCTGTCACGAGCGCCCGCGGCATCCCATCGGTTTCTCTCCCGATCCCCGAGAACCGTGAGCCTGGTACTCCCCTTGCTTTGGGCGTCGCGATGATGCGGCGGGTGCGCAGCAACAGGTCGCGGAGAGTGTGAAGATCCGAACGAGACCCGCCTTGCGTGGGTAGACCGATCGCCGAGCCGACGAACGCGGCCAAGAGGCGCGCGAGGGGCGCCCTCGCTGGTTCGAGGGGCTGACGGCGAAGCGTGGTGGAAAGAGTCCTCCGGTGGATGCGCCGGTGGTACATCGTTGCCGCCTCTGCCGGCGCCCGCCGCGGCGAGGCTCGCGGCGACGCGAGATCGATCAGTGGAAGGGATAGCGATGAATCATCGAACTGAGTTGGGAGTGTCCGAAGATCGCGCGCACGTCGCTCCTCGACGCGCGCGCGTGGCAAGGTCGCTCTTCTGGGCCCCGCTGCTGGTCCTGCTCGCCTGCCTCTTCGGCGCGCGCGCGGCGAAGGCCGGCGACATCGTGCCCCCGGCCACCGAGATTCCGCAGACGCTGACGCTCGAGGACGCGCTCCGCATCTTCCGGGCGCGCGGGCTCCCGCTCCTCATCGCGGACGCCAATTCGCGCCTCGTCGAGGGCGCGGTCATGTCCGCGGGCGCCGTTCCCAACCCGGTCATCAGCACGTCCGTGGGCAACGCGCTGACGTACAACAACAGCCAGCTCAGTCAGTCGACGTGCCTCCAGGGGGGAGCGGCGTGCTCTCCCTGGATCTTCAACGTCGGCATCTCCGACTCGGCAGGTCTCGAGGATTCGCTCTCCGGGAAGCGCGATCTGCGCCAGAAGGTGGCGCGCAACGCCCTCGCCGCGGCCAAGCTCTCGCGCGTCGACGCCGAGCGCACGCTCGCGTTGCAGGTGAAGGTCGCGTACGCGCAGGTCGCGCAGGCGGTCCTCGCGTACAAGTTCTCCAGGGACGTCTCGACCTCCAACATCACCACGTTGAAGAAGTTCCAGGATCGCTACCGCACCGGCGCCATCAACGAGGGGGATCTCGAGCGCATCGAGACGCAGAAGTTCGAATCGGACCAGGCGCTCACGCTGGCTGGGCAGGCACTCCGGCAAGCCCGCGTCGGGCTCGCGTTCCTGATCGGCGTGCGCGGCGAGGTGCCCGACTTCGACGTGGACACCAAGGTGCTCGACTTCACCGTGCCGCTCCCTCTCAAGGACGCGAGCGAGCTGAGCCTGCTGAAGACGGCGTTCGAGCACCGCCCCGACCTGCAGGCGCTCGGCTACCAGATGCGTCAGGCCGAATCCCAGATCGAGCTCACCCGGCGCCAGAAGTTCCCTGACGTCACGCTCGGGCTCAACTACGCCTGGGGCGGGTTCGGCGGTTATGCCACCAACGGT
>Ga0302267_10003947_pt1 | contig 16587 bp, 9 predicted proteins | sample III_Bog_E1_3_FD_194555 | JGI IMG/M metagenome (GOLD analysis project Ga0302267, IMG submission 194555) | Peat permafrost microbial communities from Stordalen Mire near Abisko, Sweden - III_Bog_E1_3 | ecosystem: Environmental > Terrestrial > Soil > Wetlands > Peat | place: Sweden: Abisko... | reverse complement strand
GGACCTTGCCCTGGCGGCGGTAGAGCTCGGCCTCCTCGAGCGAGAACTCGGGCGAGCTCGGGCGCGCCTGGGTGAGCTCGTGGATGAGCCCCTCGGCCGCGCCGTAGTCGAGCCGCTGCTCCGCGACGCCGAGCAGGCGCTGGAGGATGTAGGTCTCCCCGGGCGCCAGCGCGTGGGCGCGGCGCAGGGTGCGCTCCCCCTCCTCGACGTAGTGCAGGTCGACCTTGCACTGGCCGAGATCGGCGAGCGCGCGGCTGTCGTCCGGCCAGCGCGCCACCACGGCGTCGAGCTCCTGGCAGCGGTCGATGGTCCACTCGCGCCGGGCCTGCACCAGGGCGCGATCCATCATCGCGTCGCGCGGCGAGGCGCTCCGGGCGATCACCGCGGCGAGATCCGCGTCGGCCTTGTCCCAGCGCTTGCGCGCGATGTAGAAGCGCGCCCGATCGAGCAGGAAGCCCGGGGCCTCCGGGTGCTTGACGACGCCGCGGTTCAACACGTCGAGCGCCTTGCCGGCCTCGCTGTTGTCCAGCATCGCCTGCCCCGCGTAGTACATCACCACCCGGTTGTCCGGCGCGGCGCGGAGCAGCGGCTCCAGGAACCAGGACGCCCGGCGGGCGTGCCCCTCGCGCGCCCAGAGCCGCGCCTGGAGGAAGCTCTGGCGGTTCTTGTCGGCGAGCTTGTCGATCGCGCTCGTGGGCGAGACGATCGAGCCGCCCGCGGCCGTGCCGCCCGCGCTCGCGGCCGCCGGCTTGGCCGCGGACCAGCGCAGATCGGCGGGGACCGCGCCGTCGAGCTCGGTGATGCGCGCCGCCAGGCGGAAGGGCCCGGTCTCGTGCGCCGACTTCACCAGCAGGCGGTTCTGGCCGGCGGCGAGCGTCACCCGCACGACCACGTTGTCGAGCTCCTCGTGGTAGATCTTGTCGTCCGAGGCGACCAGCTTGCCGTTGAGCCAGACCCGCACGGCGTTGGTGGTGGTGAGGCGGAGGTCGACCTGCCGGCCGCGCGTCGCCGCGATCCAGGTCTGCGCGTACGCCACCGCGGCGTCGGCGGGCGAGAGCGCGTCGCCGAGCGGGAGGGCCCCGTCGTACGCGCTCGTCGCCAGCGAGCGGAAGCGGATGGGCACGCGCACGCCGGTGTAGGTGTGCGCCGGGTCGGCGTCCTGCTCGGGCGGATACGCGGTCTGGAAGCCCTTGCCCTGGTCGTTGTCGAACGAGCCCAGCACCTGCCACGCGTCGATGAAGCCGAGCCCGCGCACGAGCTGCTCGGCCTCCTCGTACTCGCCCTCGACCCGGAGCTCGCGCGCGAGATCGAAGGCGGCGAGCTGGCGCACCGCGGGGCGGGGGTGCTGCTCGGCGAGCTCGCGGAGGAGCGCCTGGGCCTGGAGGTGCTCGGTGGTGGTGCGGGCGTGCCAGCGCATCTCGTAGAGGTAGAGCTCGGGCGAGAGCGCGGCCTTGTCCGCGGCCGCCGCGAGGAAGTGCTGGAAGGCCGCGTGGGTGTCGGCGCGCACCACGGCGTCGTAGCCGGCGATCTCGTGGAGCCCCGAGTGCCCGGGGGCGCGGGTGAGCGCGTCGGCGATGGCGCGCTCGCCTTCGGCGGTGCCACCGCTCGCGCCGTAGAAGCGCGCGATGAGCGCGTCCGCCTCGGGAGACGCGGTCGTCGCGGTCAGCGCGGGCGGCGCCTCCGGCGTGAAGTCACGGTAGCTCTTCTCGACGGCGCCGCAGCCGAGGGAGGGGACCGTCAGGAGGAGCGCCGCGAGGTGGAGTCGTCGCATGTCGGCGGCATGGTAGCGGCGCGCGGCGGAAGTGCTGCCAGGATTTCAGCCGCCGGAAGCGAGAGGGGCGAGCGCGCTCGATCCTCAGCGCCGCCGCCGCCCCGCGATCGCCAGCGCGCCGGCGACCACCAGCCACGCGGCGGGTGCGCCGTTGCCTCGATCCTCGTCGCCGGCGGCCCGGCACGAGCAGCCCCCGCTGGTGGAGATCCCGGCGCCCTCGCCGCCCGCACCGCTGCCGCCCGCTCCGCCGGTGCCGTTGGTGCTCGTGAAGCCGCCCGCGCCGCCGCCGGCCCCGCCGACCCCGAACGTGGAGCCGCCCAGGCCCGCGTCGCCCGCCTCACCCCCGCCCGCTCCGCCGGCGCCGCTCCCGGCCGCTTTGACCTGCACGTGAACCTCGAGCAAGGTGTCCGACGGCCCACCCCCCAGCGGGGCATCGGCGAACCAGGTGACGCCCTCCTCGACGAGGCTGAACGTCTGCGGGAAATTGCCGAGCGCGTTGGCCTTGAGCTCGAGCGGGAAGGTCGCCGTGGCGCCCGGCGCGACGTCGGCCGCCAGGGTGGAGACGCGCGTGGTGCTCAGCCAGCTCGGCCCGGCGAGCGAACAGGGCTTGTCGCGCGGCGTGGGCGCCAGCTTGGTGACGCCCGCCTTCCACGTGGACGTGCCCACGTTCTTGAGGACCATCGAGCCCTGGAGCACCTCGCCGACGGTCATCGCGATCACCGTCGACGAGGCCGGGTAGGTCTGCGACACGAACTGGCCGTGGTACTCGGCCTCGACGACCTGGATCTTGGCCTCGAGATCGTTGTCGGGCGGCCCGGCTTGCCCGGGATCGCTGAACCAGGCCACCCCCTCTTCGAGCACGCCGAAGAACTCGTCGTAGGTGCCCGGCGTGTCGGGCGCCTGGAAGTCGAACTTGAACGCGTACTGAGCCTCCGGCGCCACCGTGCCCGTCACCGCGGCGGGGCGGTGGTCGTTCACCCAGTCGGGCGCCGCGAAGACGCTGACCCGATCGCGCGGCTGGGTGGTGCCGATGCGGGTGTTGGTGTCCCAGGTCTTGGCCCCGATGTTCTTGAGCGTGAGCGTCGCCGGGAGGACCTGGTTGACGGTCATGGTCATGGTGGTGCTCGCCAGCGGCCACGACTGGCTGACGTACTGCGCCCCCCAGTCGGCCCCGCCCCCGGCGAACGCCTGGAGCGCCGCCAGGTCGCCGTTGTACTCGTCGAGATCGACGGTTGCGGAGATGCCGCTCACCGTGCCGTTGTCCGCGTACTGCCAGAGCTTCCAGTTGCTCCAGCCGGTGGCCAGCGTCGGGCAGGTCACGCCCCAGTTGGCGGCCCAGAGCGGATCGGCGCCGAAGGCGGTGGAGTCGACGCTGCCGTCCCAGTACCCCTCCGCCGTGTAGATCATCGGCACCTTGCCGGTGCCGGCGGTGACCGCCGCGACCCAGGTCTTGAGGTTGGCCGCGATGGTCGCCGCCGACTGGCTGCCGGTCACCTCCATGTCGGCGGTGACCGGGAGATCCCCGTTGCCCAGCTTGCCGACCGCGTTGATGACGATGTTGGCCTGGGTGGTGGGGTCCTGGCCGGGCTCGAAGAACTGGTAGGCACCGCGCACCATCCCCGCGCTCTTGATCCCCGCCCAGTTGGTGGCGAACGTGGTGTCGAGGTAGGAGCCGTCGCTGATGCGGGCGATGGCGAAGTCGCGGCCCGCCGCCTTCACTGCCGGCCAGTTGATGGTGCCCTGAAAGACCGAGACGTCGACCCCCTGGACGACCGTGCCCGCGGCGCAGACGCTGGCCTCCAGGGCCTCGCCGAGGGGGCCGTCACCGGGCGCGTTGCATCCGGAGAGGGCGAGCATGGAGAGGCCCAGGGGAAGCGTGAGGCGGGAGAGGTATCGAAGGGACATCGCAGATAGCCTCTTCAAGCAGATTGCCAGTGGCGACGGTCGCTGGGCCCGTCGGAGCGACGCGCGAGCGCCAGCCCGGGATCAGCGCCGGCTCGGTGCCACGATCGAGCAATACCCGACCAGGCGCCGATCCGGCAAGACGCTCGGCGAATTCTCGCGGCGCCTTCGTCAGCGCTCTGACCGGCGTTCCGTGCTCTCGGGCGTTCAGCGCTGCGGCTTGTATCTCGCCGCGAGCGCCAGGGTCCGCGCGTTCTCGGGGATGTGGTCGAGGAAGCTCCGGCGCAAGCGCGCGTCGTTGATGCGATCCGCGCGCTCCAGAAGCCGTCGCCTCGCCTCCCCGATCGCGGCCGCTGCCCCGGCCGTATCGCCGGACGCCTCGAGGGCCAAAGCGTGCTGGAGGCGGATGAGGGACTCGCCCTCTTCGACGCCCTCGAGCTCGAGGAGGATGGCCATGGCCTCCTCGGCGGCGGCGCGTCCCTCGAAGGGGCGCTCGTGGCTGAAGAGCAGGTCGGCGAGGTTGGCGAGCGCGTAGGCGCGGATGGGCGGCGAGCTGGCCGAGCCCGCGATGGCGGCCCGCAGCTCTTCCTCGGCGCGGCGGGGGGTGACCGGGCGGCTCCCGGGAAAGGTGACCGCCTCGGGGCCGGAGCGGTTCTGTCCTGCCTCCTCGCGCAGCCAGAGGATGCCGGCGAGGTAGATGCGCGAGGCCAGCTCGAAGCGGCGGTAGCGCTCGCGGATGCACTGCTCGAGGGCCTTGGTCTCGATCTCGTACGCTTGCTCGAGGTCGCCGAGGCGGGCCAGGACGAAGCCGAGGTTGGCACGCACCGGAGCGATGAAGCCGAGGCGCATCGGCTCGCCGACGGCGATGGCCTCGCGCAGCAGGCCCTTGGCGCGGGCGTACGCGCCGAGCTGCATGTACCCGTTGCCGATGTTGGAGCGCTGCAGGCAGCTGTTGCGGACGTCGCCCGCCGCCGAGAAGCAGGTCACCGCCGACTCGAGGTGGAGGAGCGAGCCCGCGGGATCGCCGGCGTGGAGGGCGAACTCGGCGGCGGTGACGAAGATCCACGCCCGCACCATGGGCTCGTCCTCGGTGCCGGGCTCGGCCGCGGCGCGGGCGCTGGCGAGGGCGCGCGAGGCGCGATCGAGGAGCCCGGCGCGCACCAGCGAGACCGCCAGCCTCCCCGCGGCGATGACGTGCGGCGCCGAGACCGGGCCCGCGGCCTCGGCCTCGGCGAGGTCGGAGAGGATGAAGGGGAAGCGCTCGTTCTTGCCGAGGTAGCCGCCCAGGAGGGCGAGGTGGCCGAGCGCCGCGTACCAGCCCGGGCTGCGCGGGGGCAGCGTCTCGGTCGCCTCCTGGGCGCAGACCTCCGAGTCGGCGTAGTGCCCGAGCCAGCGCAGGGAGATGGCCTGCACCAGGCGCATCCGGCCGAGCGCCTCGCCCTCGGCGTGGCAGGTCGCGATGGCGTGCTCGGCGTGCTCGACGGCCTCCTCGAGGGCGTTGTCGCGGAGCGCCTCGCCGGCGCGGGCGGCGTACCAGGCCAGATCACGCGTCGCCCGCGGCGCCGCCGCCCGCCCGTCGTACCAGCCGAGCTCGGGCTGGACCATGGGCCGCGCCCACTCCGAGGTGGAGCGCATCTGCGGAAAGCTCTCACCGGCGGGCGCCGCGTCCACCGGGGCCGCGGCGGGGAGCGCCGACGCCTCGGCCGGGGGCTTCGGTCCGTCGAGGGAGCGACCGGAGGGGAGGGTCGGGATGTGGCCGAGCGGGTGGAGCCCCGCGGTGAGCTCCTCGTCGACGCTGGGGGGAGGGGGGGCCCCGGTGGGGTGCGCCGGCGGCGGGATCGACATCGCGTGGCGCGCCGAGATGGAGGGGTCCGGCTTGGCGGCGTAGGTGAGCAGCGCCTGGAGGAACTCGTCCATCGAGCCGTAGCGCGCCGCCGGATCCCGCTCGAGGGCGCGGTGGACGACCGCGGCCAGCTCCTCCGGCACGCCCTTGACGCGCTTGCCGAGGGGCTTGAGCGGCTCGGTGAGGATCTTGGCGAGCACCACCGCCGCCGAGGCCCCCTCGAACGGGCAGTGGTCGGAGAGCAGCTCGTACATCACCGCGCCGACCGCCCAGATGTCGGTGCGGTGATCGGCCGGCCCCTCGCCCGAGGCCTGCTCGGGGGACATGTACATCGGCGTGCCCAGCAGGCTGCCGGTGAGGGTGGTGTGCTCGCTGGAGGCGATCTTGGCGACGCCGAAGTCGATGAGCTTGGGGACGATGGCCGTGCTGCCCTCGAGCGTCGGGCGCGCCAGGAAGATGTTCTCGGGCTTGATGTCGCGGTGGACGATGCCCGCGCGGTGCGCCACCGCGAGCGCGCCCATGATCGGCACCAGGATCTCGATCGCCTCCGCCGGAGGGAGGCGGCCGTCGCGGAGCAGGCGATCGCGCACCGTCTCGCCGTCGAGCAGCTCCTGGACGATGTAGGGCGAGCCGTCGCGCCACTGCCCGACCTCGAAGACGGAGACGATGTTGGGGTGGAGCGTCATCGCCGCGGCGCGCGCCTCGCGGCGGAAGCGGGCGAGCACGTCGGCCTGGTTGGACAGGTGCGAGTGCAGCACCTTGAGCGCGACGCGCCGGCCGATCCAGGTGTCCTCGGCCTCGAAGACGACGCCGACGCCGCCCTCGCCGAGGCGGCGGAGGAGCGCGAACTTGCCGCCGACGACCATGCCCGGGCGCAGCGCGCGGGTGTCGACCGCGCCCGCGTCAGCGTCTGTCATGCTCGTGCCTCACGCGCCGGGGATCAAAGGCGAAACCCAGGGTCGCGTCAACGCGCTCCGAGGGGCGGGGCGCGCCTGATGGCGGATTGCCCCCGACGGGGTGGATCCCACGCCAGGTTGAGGGCTCGAGACCTCAGATCTGAATGGTCTTCCAGTCCCCCGAGCGGAACTTGAAGCTCATGATGCCGGCCAGCAGGAACACGTAGACCAGGGCGGCGCCCCACACGCCCATCAGCCCGAGGTCGAGCTTGATGCCGAGCAGCCAGGCCAGCGGCACCAGGCAGGTGAAGTGGAGGACGAACTCCGCGATGGCCACGAAGCGCGTGTTGCCCGCGCCGAAGAGGGCCTGGGTGACGATCATCCCCACCGCGAGCATCGGCGTGCAGAAGCCCATGAGGCGGAGCGGGTTGAGCGCCGCTTGCTGGACCAGCTCGCTGTGGTTGAGGAAGGCGAGGAGCTGGGGCGCGAAGATCACCTCGAGCAGGCCGAGGGTGCCGAAGATGGCGACGCCGAGCTTGACCGAGGTCCACCCGAAGCGCTCCGCCTTGTCCGGATCCTTCTCGCCGAGCGACTGCGCGACGAGCGTGGCGGTCGAGGTCCCGAAGGCCAGGCACGCCGTGATGGTGAGCTTGAGCGAGGCGAAGATCACCGTCATCGCCGCGCCGTTGACGGGCTCGGCCTTGCCGCCCGGGCACGAGGGCGAGAGCAGGATGGCGGGGTGGATCTCGTCGAGCCGCCCGGCGATGCCGGCGAAGAGGCCGAAGCCCACCATCGCCACGATGGTGGCGATGCCGCTGGGGATGGAGAGCCGGAGGATGGACCAGATCAGCCCGCGATCGAGCTTCTTCAGCGAGAAGGGCTGGAAGGCGACGCGGTACTCGGGCAGCAGGGCGTAGCCGACCATGATGAAGAGGCCGACGTAGGTGGCGATGAAGCCCGCCATGCCCGCGCCCTCGATGCCCATCTTGGGGATGCCCAGCGCCGGGCTGCCGAAGATGAGCAGGATGCAGAGCACGATGTTGAGCGCGTTCATCACCACCGCGGAGACGAGGTGGACGTGGGTCTTGCCGATCCCGTCGAAGAACGCCTTGAACGCGAAGGTGGTCGCCATCGACGTCACGCCGAGGAAGCGCCAGTGCAGGTAGAGCTTGGCCGCCTCGCGGACGTCGGGCACCTTGACCAGCCGGTCGAGGATGAACGGCATCGACAGGTAGCCGACCGCCGAGAAGACGATGCCCGCGAGCAGCGCGAAGACGGCGGCGTTGGTGAGCACGGCCCCGGCGTCGGCGCGCTTGCCCTCGGCGAAGCGCCGGGCGGTGAACGCCTGCGTGCCCACCGAGATCCCGCTGAGCGAGCCGCCGAAGAGCCAGAGGACGATGAGCGAGGGGAAGAGCGCCGCCTGCGCGTTGGACGACTCCGGGCAGGGCAGGTGCGCGAAGAAGACGATGTCGATCTCGTTGACGATGCTCTGGGTGAGCATGGCCGCCACCGTGGGCAACGCCAGCCGCAGGATGACCTTGTGGGCGGGCCCCGAGGTGACGAGGTTGGCGCCGGAGCTGCCGAGAGCGATCGCTGCCATCGTCGGCGCGGTATACATCGCGGCCGCCGCCGATCGAGAGAAATGCGCGACTCGCGCCGCCCGGCAGGGGTGCCCACGAGCTTTGTCGATGGTCAAGAAAAAAAACCGAGCAGTGTGAGCGCGCCCGCAGCGAAGACTCACGCGAGCGGCTCGCCGTCGGCGCGAGTGTGCTCTAGAATCCCGCCGCGGAGACAGCACGGCGAGGCGATGGCATGAGCGAGCAGCAGCGTTACCGGGTCCTCAAGCGCCTGGCGTCGGGCGGCATGGCGGAGGTGTTCGTCGCCGAGAGCGCGAGCATCGAGGGGTTCCGGAAGCAGGTCGCCATCAAGCGCGTCCTCCCGCAGCTCAGCAAGAAGTCGCAGTTCATCGAGATGTTCCTCGACGAGGCGCGCCTCTCCGCGCACCTCTCCCACTCCAACGTCGTCAGCGTGTTCGACATCGGGGTGGGCGACGGCTCGTACTTCATCGTCATGGAGTACGTCGACGGCGCCGATCTCAAGGCCGTCATGGACTACACGAAGAAGGTCGCCCAGCTCGTCCCGGTCGAGGCCGCCGCCTTCGTCGCCACCCGCATCTGCCAGGGCCTCTCCTACGCCCACGAGCTCAAGAGCGACGGCAAGCCGCTGCAGATCATCCACCGCGACATCACCCCCGCCAACGTGCTCATCACCCGCTACGGGGAGGTGAAGATCGTGGATTTTGGCCTCGCCAAGGCGTCGAGCCAGCTCGCCGCCAGCGATCAGGGCGTGATCAAGGGCAAGTTCGGCTACCTGGCGCCGGAGACGGTGATGGAGAAGCCGGTCGACCAGCGCGTCGACGTCTTCGCCGTGGGGATCATCCTCTGGGAGCTGCTCGCCGGGCGGCGCCTCTTCCTCGGCGACACCGACTTCCAGACGGTGCGCCTGGTGCGCGACGCGGTCATCCCCTCGCTCACCCAGTTCAACCGCGGCGTGACGCCCGAGCTCGACGAGATCGTCAAGCGCGCGCTCGCCCGCGACCCCGACGCCCGCTACCGCACCGCCAAGGACCTGGGCCGCGACCTCACCCGGTTCCTCTTCCGCTTCGGCCGCCCGGTCAGCGACGACGACGTCGCCGAGCTGGTGCGCACCGCGATGGGCACCAACGACAAGCCCATCGACGGCACCAAGAAGATCGCCGACATGATCGACCTGATGCTGCTGGAGTTCCGCTCCCTCACCAAGGAGGAGCCGGACAAGCCGGCCGGACACAGCCTCTTCCCCGAGTCCACCCTGAGCTTCCGGACCGGCCCACCCCCGGCCGACGGCGACGCCGGCACCAGCGACTTCTCGCTGGGCGGCCTCGCCGACGAGCTCGAGGGGCCCGAGCCGACGGCGGCTCCTCAGGAGGACTCGTCTTCAGTCGCGTCGTGGTTCCGGGGCCTCATCCCGCGGTGAGCACGATGGTGGGCCTTGATCAGCCTACCCACCCGCCCGCGAACGCCGCCACCGCCCCCACCACCAGCGCCAGCCGCAGCGCCTCGACCGGCCGGGCCCAGGCTTTCCCTTCGAGCAGCCCGGCGCTGGTGCCGAGGGTGAGCACCACCAGCACCGCGGCGGTCGCCAGCGCCGGCCGTGGCGCGGTCGCCTGCCGGAACATCACCAGCGCGGTGACCGCCACGGCGAGCCCGAACTGCGCGACCACGTAGGCCTGCATCGCTGGCGACGCGCCCGGATCGTACTTGGCCCGGCGCACGTACGAGCCGTCGGCGACGCCCGGGTAGGGGGACACCCCTTCGGGCGTCCACGCCGGCGAGGCGAACCACACCCAGAGCTTGTCCTGCAGTCGCGGTGCCCTGGCGCTGGCCGCGGCGAGCGCCACCACGGGCCCGAGCTGCGCCCAGATCGGGTTGAAGCTCTGGAACGGCTTGACGATGCCGTACACCGGCGTCGCCTCCTCGCGGATGAAGGTGCCGAAGAGCCGGTCCCAGACGATGAGGATGGCCCCGTAGTTGCGGTCCAGGTACTCGGGGTTGATGGCGTGATGGACGCGGTGGTGGCTGGGCGTGTTGAGCCAGCCCTCGAACCAGCCGAGCTTGCCGATGAGCTCGGTGTGGATCCAGAACTGGTAGAGCGTGCTGATCGCCAGCGCCGAGCCGAAGATCAGGGGCGGCACCCCCAGGAGCGCCAGCGGGGCGTAGAACGGCTGCACCGTGAAGCTGGTGAGGATGGCCTGGCGCAGCGCGACCGCGAGGTTGTAGTCCTCGCTCTGGTGGTGCACCACGTGCGCGGCCCAGAGCACGTTCACCTCGTGGCTGAGGCGGTGCCACCAGTAGTAGAGAAAGTCGACGCCGATGATCGCCACCAGCCAGGGCGTGAGGGGCGAGCTCCAGGTGATCAGGCGGGCGTGCTCGTAGACCCAGGTGTAGAGGGCGATCGAGGCCCCGGCGAGGAAGACCAGCAGCACCTGCTGGAACATCCCGCAGCCGAGGTCGCCGATGGCGTCACCGACCCGGTACACGGGCCGCCGGCGCGCGCGAGCGACCAGGACCTCGAGCCCGATGAGAACGAAGAAGAAGGGGACCGCGAGGGCGATGTAGCTGGATCGCATCGGCGTCGGGGGGCTCGCGGTGGATGGGGCCGATCCCCCACATTGAACGGGGGCAGGGGGGCGGTCCCCAGGTTGGGCGGCTAGAAGCGAATGCCGTTCTCGGCCCGGTGCTTCCACCAGCGCCACCCCAGGACCGCGGCGGGGACGGCGGCCACGGCGGCGACGACGGGAGCACCGGCGACGCCGATCGCGACGGCGGCGGCGGCCGCGGCGCCGGCGGTGATGCCCTTGATCCTCGACTCCTGCACGACCTCGTTCCGGCTCTTGCTCATGGGCCTACGATGCTCCTTGCGGGGAGGGTACGCCATCCCGGGCGGCTGGACGAGCCCGGCCGGTCACTCGTCACGGGCGACCTTGGCCTTGTGCTTGCGTCGCGGCTTGTCGGCCCTGGCGTCGGCGTCCTCGGGTTTGTCGCCGAGCGCGGCGGCGGGCGCCTTCGCCTTGGCGGCGGCGACCTTGGAGCCGGCCTTCCCACCGTGCTTGTGGTGGTGCGGCTTCTCGGGGGCCGCGGCGGGCGAGGTGGCGGCCTGGACCTCGGGCGCGGCCGCTTCCACGGTGGGGAGGGCGTCGTCGACGAAGTCTCCGTCGTCACCGATGTCGAAGCCGTCGGCGCCCGCGACGGCGTTGCTGGTGGCGCTCGCGGGCGCCTCGGCGGCCGCGGGGGCGGCGACGGGCGCGGCCGCCACCGGCGCGACCGCCACCGCGACGACCGCGGCGGCCTGGGAGGTGTGGAGCCAGGGCATGGCCGCTCGCACCCGCGGGGTCTTGCCGACGGCCCCGACCACCGCGAGCACGGCGACGACGCCGAGGAGGGCGACGGCGGCGAGGCGGCTCCGGCCCTGGCGCGACGGCGCGGCGAGCACGGACTCGATGGCGACGCGCATCTCGGTCGCGGTCTGGAAGCGCTCGCTGGGGTGGCGGGCCAGCGCCTTCATCACCAGCGCGTCGACCGCGGGGGGGATCTCGCGGGCGGGGGCGCGCTCCCGGGGGCGCTCGGGGCTGCCCTTGATCTTGGCGTCGAGGATCGCCACCGAGCTCGCGCCGGTGAAGGGCAGGCGGCCGGTGAGCAGCTCGTAGAGCACGGCGCCGAGCGCGTAGATGTCGGCGCGGGCGTCGACGTGCGCGGTGGCCGCCTGCTCCGGCGCCATGTACTCGGGCGTGCCGAAGATGGCGAAGCCGGCCCGCCGATCCGAGGAGGGCGCGGTGTTGCCCTCCGGGTCGTCGATGCCGCGGGCGAGGCCGAAGTCGAGGATCTTCAGCGACGCGTCGCCGCGGGGGAGGAAGATGTTGGCGGGCTTGATGTCGCGGTGCACCAGCGCCGCGCCGTGGGCCACCTCGAGCGCGGCGAGCACGCTGCGCGCGATGTCCATCACCTCGCGGTACCCGAGCACCTTGGCGCGCGCCAGGTGGGCCTCCAGGGTCTCGCCCTCGAGCAGATCCATCACGGCGAAGAGCCGCCCGTCGGTGGCTTGCCCGACGTCGTGCACCGCCACCAGCCCCTCGTGGGAGAGGCGCGAGAGGGTGCGCGCCTCGCGGCGGAAGCGGGGGGCCACCTCCGGCGATCCGCCCGCGCCGAGGATCTTGACGGCGAACCGCTTGCCGAGGTCGAGGTGCTCCGCCTCGTAGACGATGCTGCTGGCGCCGCGACCGATCTCGCGGACCAGCCGGTAGCGGGTGCCACCGAGGACGTCACCCTCGCCCGCGAGCACGGGCGGGCCCTCGGCGGGCAGGGGCGCAGGCGCGGCCGGCCCGAGGCGCGGGGGCGTCGGCAGGTCGCCGCAGGCGGCCTTGGAGGCCGAGACCAGGCGGGCGAACTCGCGCCGGGTCTTGCTGGGCTCGCCGGGGAAGAGGGCCGTCATCAGGTGGGCGACGCGGGCGCGCACGCCGCGCTCGCCGCCGGGGAGCACGGGGGCCGCGGTGAGCAGGCGCGCCAGCTCCGAGGCCGCGGCGCGCGCCGCCAGGTAGCGGGTGTCGCGGTCCCAGGCGGTGAGCTTGGCGAGGATGGCGTCGAGCTCCGCGGGCGCGCCGATCGACGCCGCGATCGGCGGCAGATCCTTGGCGTTGCGCGCCACCGCGCTCATGTGCGCGCCGGCATCGCCCTGGAGGAAGCGCTGCCCGGCGCAGAGCTCCCAGAGCATCACGCCGAGGGCATAGAGGTCGACGCGGGCGTCCCCCGAGTCCCCGTTGGCGACCTCGGGGGCGACGTAGCCGGGCTTGGCGAAGACCACCCCGGCGACGGTGTGGCAGCGGCGGTTCTGCCCGCGAGCGGTGCCGAAATCGATGATCTTGCACTCGCCGCCGTAGCTCACCATCACGTTCTGCGGCGACAGATCGCGGTGGACGATGGCCAGCCCCTTGCCGGCGGGATCGAGCCGCTCGTGGACGTGAGCGAGCGCCTCGGCGATCAGGGTGCCCATGGCCACCGCGCAGGACCAGCCCACGGCCTGCCCGATCTGGAGCGCGCGGGCGCGCACGTCGCCGAGGCTCTTGCCCTCGACGTGCTCGACCACCGCGTAGGGCTCGCCGGTGCGGTCGTCGATGGTCGCGTCGAGGACCTGGGCCACGCCCGAGTGCTGGAGCTGCGCCTGTACCCGCGCCTCGTCGAGGAAGCGCGCGATGAAGCTGGGATCCTTGGAGTGCTCGCGGCGGATGATCTTCACCACCACCGGCCGCTCGGCCCCCTCGATCCCCGTGGTCGAGGCCAGGAACACCTCCCCCATCCCCCCGCGCGCGATGCGCTTGAGGAGCAAGTACCGGCCCAGGGCCCGGGGGACGTCTTCGCCGTTCCACGCCTGGTTGCCCGAGGCGGTACCCAGCGCGCTCTTGCGGATCCCCATCGACTCGGACGACGCCATGCTCCGGAACCTAGGGATGTAGGACAAGGTAGGCCAAGTTCTTGTGTGCCGATTGCATCGCGCCGTCCCGTCGGGTAGAACGGCGCTCGGTGGCTAGGGTCCTTCAGCGCCTGGCGATGTTGCTCGCGTTCGCGGGGGCGCTGCTCGTCCCTGCGTTCGCCCGGGCGGCGCTCCTGCCGGCCTGCGAGCACGACCCGGCGACGCGGATGGCGGTCGAGTGGTTGCCGGTCGCCGCGACCGATGGCCCCGCCGACGCGCAGGACGCGTGCAACCTCTCGTCCGCCGCGTCAGCTGTGCCCGCTGTGCGTGCCGCGGACGACCTGGGGGACCTGCGCGTCGCGCCGATGTGCGACGTGCGCGGGGCCTCCGCCATCGCGCCGCCCCGCATCCACACCATCGGCGACGACCGCATCGAAGCGGTGACGGGCCCCGGAGCCGAGCTGTACTCGTCGGTTACCATCGGTCCTGGCCCCAGGGACTGCCCCGCGGCGGGCGCCGCGCTGGCGCTCGCCGATCACGCCGTCCTCGACCCTGCCGTGCTGGTGCCGCCCCCGTCGAGCGAGCTCGCTGCACCTTTCCTGCCTGTCACTGGCAACCCGCGCGCGGTTATTGCGCGTGGCATCGATCACCCACCTCGCTGACCTCGAGCCCGTCGTAACTGACCAGGTCATCCGACCTGCGTGAGTGACGGGCTCTACCCCGGTCGGCCAAGTTGACGCGAACGCCGGAGCACTGGGCTCCGGGGCCGCGATTCGTGAGCAGAGTTTCTCCTGCGACGGCTTTCTCCGCCGCGGGGCCATCACCCTGGGGAACGCCCGAGCGCGTCCCCCGACAGCCGCGGCCCGCGGTCGCGGTGGAGCCAATTTCCACCGCGCCTCGTGCCGCACAACGAGGATAGGTCCATGAACAAGGGAACTGCCATCGTCGGCTTCCTGCTCTGCTTTCTGGCAGGCGGGATGCTGATGTACGGCGTCGATCGGAACGGGACGGCGCGCGCCGGGGGCGACGAGATCGCCGCGGCCTCGGATGCCAGCGGAGTGTGGAGCGACGAGGACGCGTCGGTGCCGGTCTCGTCCAAGGATCCGGTCTGGGGCTCGCGCTCCGCGCCGGTCACGCTGGTCATCTTCAGCGACTTCCAGTGCCCGTTCTGCTCGCGCGTCGAGGAGTCGATCAGCAAGCTCAAGGACAAGTACGGCAAGGACAAGCTCCGGGTCGTCTGGAAGAACAGCCCGCTGCCGTTCCATGACAAGGCCACCCCCGCCGCCATCGCCGCGGAGGCCGTCTTCCGCCTCGGCGGGAGCGCCGCGTTCTGGAAGTTCCACGACGCCGCCTTCGCCAACCAGAAGGACCTCGGGCCCGCCAAGTACGAGCAGTGGGCCACCGAGGCCGGCGTCGATCGGGTCAAGTTCAACGCCCTGCTCAGCAACCCGGAGCTCAAGGCCAAGGTCGACGCCGATCAGGCGGTCGGCAAGAGCGCGGGCGTGAGCGGCACCCCGGCGTCGTTCATCAACGGCGTCTTCCTCAGCGGCGCGCAGCCGCTCGACAAGTTCACCGAGATCGTCGACGCCCAGCTCGCCGCCGCCAAGGCCGCGATCGCGTCCGGCACCAAGGCCGACAAGGTGTACGCCAAGCTCGCCGGTGAGAACAAGGCCAAGGGCGCGCCCGCCGCGGCCGCCGACGCGAAGAAGCCCGACGCCAAGCCCGCCGAGGACGACAAGACCGTGTGGAAGGTCCCCGTGGGCACCTCTGCCGTCAAGGGCAAGCCCGACGCGCTCGTCACCATCATCGAGTTCTCGGACTTCCAGTGCCCGTTCTGCGGCCGCGTCGAGCCCTCGCTCGCCGAGGTCACCAAGACCTACGGGGACAAGGTCCGCTTCGTGTGGAAGCACAACCCCCTGCCGTTCCACAACCGCGCCGAGCCCGCCGCCGAGCTGAGCATGGAGGCCCGCGCCGAGAAGGGCGACAAGGGCTTCTGGGCCGCGCACGATCTGCTCTTCAAGAAGGAGTGCCAGGGCAAGCCCGACGCGGCCGACAAGGCCGCCTGCGACGCCGGCCAGGGCAAGTGGATCGACAACCAGGTCAAGCTCCAGGACGAGGACCTCATGGAGTACGCCAAGACCCTCGGCCTCGACGCCGCCAAGGTCAAGATCGCGATGACCGATCACAAGTACCAGGCCGAGATCACCGCCGATCAGGACCTCGGCGACGACCTCCAGGCCAACGGCACGCCCCACTTCTTCATCAACGGCCGCCGCCTCGTCGGCGCGCAGCCGGCGGACAAGTTCAAGGCGATCATCGACGAGGAGCTGAAGAAGGCCCAGGCGATGGTGTCCAAGGGCATCGCCGCCAAGGACGTCTACGCCGAGATCATCAAGGACGGCAAGGAGCCGCCCCCGCCCGAGCGCAAGACCGTCGACGCCCCCGTTCCCGACAGCCCCTCCAAGGGTCTGGAGAAGAGCAAGGTCGTCATGGAGATCTTCAGCGACTTCCAGTGCCCCTTCTGCAAGAAGGTGGAGGACACCGTGAAGCAGGTCGAGAAGGCCTACGGCGACAAGATCCGCATCGTCTGGCGGCACAACCCGCTCGGCATGCACGCCGACGCCCCCCTCGCCTCGCAGGCCGCTCAGGAGGTCTTCAAGGAGAAGGGCAAGGAAGCCTTCTGGAAGTTCCACGACGTGCTCTTCGACAAGCAGGGCTCCTCCCCCGACGCCCTCAAGCGCCCCGCGCTCGAGAGCTACGCCGAGGGCCTCGGCGTCGACATGCCGCGCTTCCGCAAGGCGCTCGACAGCAACGCCAACAAGCCCTTCGTGGACGCCGACATGGCCGCCGCGACCAAGGGCGGCATCAGCGGCGCCCCGGCGTTCGTGGTCGGCTCGATCGACAAGGGTCAGATCAACGGCTACTTCATCAACGGCGCCGTGCCCTTCGGTAAGTTCAAGAAGGCGATCGACCGCGCCCTCAAGGAAGCCGACGCCAAGAAGTAGGGGGTCCCGGGGAGCGCCTCGAGACCTCGCCCTTCTCCTGCGAAGGCCTCCGCCCGGGTCACCTGAGACCCGGCGGTGCCTCGCCTAACCCGCCAAGAATTCGAACGAATCCCCGTACGCGGGGTCGTCGACCCAAGGGTTTGACCTACCCAGGTCAAGAATTACCCC
>Ga0302267_10003944_pt1 | contig 16604 bp, 8 predicted proteins | sample III_Bog_E1_3_FD_194555 | JGI IMG/M metagenome (GOLD analysis project Ga0302267, IMG submission 194555) | Peat permafrost microbial communities from Stordalen Mire near Abisko, Sweden - III_Bog_E1_3 | ecosystem: Environmental > Terrestrial > Soil > Wetlands > Peat | place: Sweden: Abisko... | reverse complement strand
GGTTGAGTTGATGTTTTGAAAGGGCACGGCTTTAGCCGTGCCGCAAATGCGGCAAAATCACTTCGGGCTTTAGCTCCTGAGGAAATGTCTCATTTCGAGAATGACTTGTTCAGAGGTTCCATAAAGCGAGGCCAGTTTGGTGTTATGATGGCTGCGCTATCAAAAGCCATTTCTTTAGCAAGTCAATCTTTAGCGGAGAATTGCGTGGAAATCCGCGCATAGTGAGGATGGAAGATGCGTATTCGTATGTATGCAGTCGCGGTACTGACCATCGCGGCATTGTCGTTACCGGTCGCGGGAGCGGCTCAGAAGTTTCAGGAGCCGACAAAAGAAGAGCTGCAGATGACCGCGGACCCCAAGGCTCCGGGCGCTCCGGCCGTCTTTCTCTATCGCGAAGAGAAGACCGACAATCGCAATCATTACGTCAGCGAATACGCGCGCATCAAGGTGCTCACCGAACTGGGCAAGGAGTGGGCTACCGTTGAGGTTCCCTATATCCCTGGTTATTCGGATACGCCTTACATTGAGGGCCGCACGATCCACGCCGACGGCACCGTCATTCCGCTGGTTGGCAAGGCCAGCGACTTGCTGGTATTCAAGAATCACAACAACCACGTGAAGGCCGCGGTCTTCAATCTGCCGAGCGTCGAAGTGGGCAGCATCCTGGAGTACAAGTGGAGCATTCCGCTGCTCGGAGGAAAAGTTACCGGAACCATTGGTGAGGAAGAGGGAGGCTACTACTCCGGCGCGCTGGCTGGATCGCGTCCAGAATGGAACGTGCAGCAGTCGATCTATGTTCACAAGGCGCATTTCTATTGGAACCCACTCTCGGATATCGAGGCGACCGCCCTTGAAACCACCAAATCGAGCCCAATTGATTACTATGTCGATGGAGAAAGGGCCCACTACCTCCTATTTACCCAGCGCCTGCCGGCTGGATTCACAACGATTCAGAGTCCCAGGGACGAATTCACTTTGGACATCCAGGATGTGCCCGCTTTTGTTCACGAGGCCAACGCTCCTCCAGAGGACGCATTGCATTACCGGGTACGCTTCTTTTACACACCCTACAACTCAAAGGAGGTGTATTGGGAAGACGAGACCCAGCGCTGGTCGAAACAGTTGAACGAGTTTGCCGGCCAAAGTCAGACAATCAGGGACGCGGCGAACCAGATAGCCGCCGGTGCGGCGACGCCCGAGGCCAAGGCGCGCAAGCTCTACGATGCGGTGCAGGCACTGGACAACACCGACTTCTCGCGTGCCAAGACTGAAGAAGAGCGCAAGCAACTGCATCTCAAGAAGGAGTTGAAGAAGGCCCAGGATGTGTGGAACGAGAAGAGCGGCTCGGGCAACGATCTTGCCGCGCTCTATCTGTCGCTGGCCCGCGCGGCGGGACTCAACGCGGATGGGCTCCAGGTGGCCGACCGCAACCTGCGCATCTTCGATCCCAACTATCTCTCCCTTCATCAGCTGGATTCCCTGCTGGTGGTGCTGCACATCGACGGCAAGGACATCTATCTCGATCCCGGCGAGAAGCTCTGCCCCTTCGGCCAATTGCACTGGACGCATTTGCTGACGGGCGGAGTTCAGCAGGATGCCAAGGGGCCGGTCTACACGCCACCCAACAACCCCAAGGACGGCATTACCGCGCATGTCGCCGACCTGATCGTGGACGCGCATGGCGGGATTACTGGAAACCTGAAGATTCTGATGAATGGCCCCGCGGCGCTGCAATGGCGGCAGCTCAACCTCACCTCGGACCCGGAGGAGGTCAAGAAGCAGCTCAACGAATCGCTTCGAGATCTGCTGCCGCAGGGAATCGCCCGAGATGTGGACAAGATTCAAGGGCTGGAGACCGCGGCCGACTATCTTTCGGTCACCATGAAGGTCTCAGGGCAGTTGGGCAGCATGACCGGCAAGCGTTTGATGCTGCCCGCCTTCTTCTTCTCTACCGGCGCGCACGCGGAGTTCGTCGCCGAGGAGAAGCGCGAAGCCGTCATCGATCTGCACTACGCCGAGCAGGTGATCGACGACGCGGTCTACCACCTGCCCGCCGGCTTCACGGTGGAGGGCTCACCGCAGCCGGTTCAGTTGCCCTGGCCGGAGCATGCCACTCTGGTGGTGAAGACCGCTCCAGGCACGGGGACGATCGAGATCAAGCACATTTTCGCCCGAGCCATTGTCTTGCTCGACCCCAAGGAGTACACGGCCCTGCGCGACTACTACCAGAAGATCGCCGCCAACGACGAGCAGCAACTGATTCTTTCGCCTGGGGCGGGTGTGGCTGGAAACTGAAGGGAGCCTGGGGCCGTTGGACGTTTTGACCGCCCCCCAAAAAAAATTCCGCTCATGGGAGCGAAGTGTGAGCAATTGGCCGCGCCAAAGCTGTTTTGGCAAAGTTGGCCAAAAGTCCTATACTCGGGCTGAGGTGTTCCCATGCCGACTCGCAATGTCAGCCTGACCAAGGAACTGGATCAATTCATCGCGGCGAAGGTCGAGGCCGGGCTCTACGCCAATGCCAGCGAGGTGATGCGCACGGCGCTGCGTGTGCTGGAGAGGGATGAGCGGGAATACGAGGAGAAGCTGGCCGCGCTTCGAGCGGCCATCGACAAGGGACTAGCCAGTGGCGTTGCCGAACCTGGAGTCTTCTCTCAAATTCGCAAAAAATATGGCTTGCCGCAGAGAGAGGCATGACCGTGTTGCAAGTCAGTGTCTCCATTGAGGCTGAGGAGGATATCGATCTGATTGCTGCCTACACGACAAGGACATGGGGCTGGCGGCAGACAGATCAGTACCTCGCCAAACTGGAAGATGGTTTCGATCTTTTGGCTCAAAGCCCGCTCATTGGCAGATCCTGTGATTGGATTCGCCCTGGACTTCGCAGGTTTGAGATCGGCAAGCATGTTGTGTTCTACATTCCCGATTCCGGCGAGGTGCGGATCGTGCGCGTTCTGCATCAGCAAATGGTTCCAGCCCGGTCGCACTTCGAGCAGTGACGCCCGTTTCTGTTCTGCGCGACTGATGCTATTCGCATCGAAAATCTGGTGTCGGGAAATCTCTATGGCTGTGGCTGGTGCGCGGCCTGCCACTGCTTGATGCGCTCATCGATCTCAGCACGCTTGGCGGGAGACAGTGTCGCTGCGGCGTCCTCTCGAAGCTTGGTGACCTTGCCCTGCGTATCTCCTTTCAGATGCGGCGCCGCCAGACTGAGCCAGTAGTACGACTCCTCGGGCTGGTCGTGCAGCATCATGGCCAGATTGACTTGCGCGCCCACGGTTCCCTGATCGGCTGACTTACGAAACCAATCCTCGGCCACCTTGGGGTCCGGCGTGATGCCCTGGTTGCCGAAGCTATAGTCCATTCCGATCTGAAACTGCGCGTCCGGGGCGCCGGCCTCCGCGGCCTGGCGCATATATTCAAACGCCTGCTTCTCGTCCTTGGGAACTCCTTGGCCCTCGTGATAGAGCAGCGAGAGGTTGACCAGCGCATTGGGATTGTTCTGCGCCGCGGCTTTCTGGTACCAGGCCAAGGCCTGCGCGTAGTCCTGCGGTACTCCGCTGCCATGCGCGAAGCAGTGGCCCAGAGAAAACTGCGAGGGAGGGAAGCCCTGCTCGGCAGACTTGCGATAAAGCACAGCAGCCTGCGCATCGTCTTGCTGAACGCCGACGCCGAACTCGTAGAGGGCGCCCAGATTGTACTGAGCACGGGCGTCGCCCTGGTCGGCGGCTTTCTGGTACCACTCCGCAGCCTGCCGCTTATCCTGGCTTACCTGCCAGCCCTTTTCGAAATCGATACCGAGCTGCAACTGAGAGTAGGAATCACCGACCAGGGCGGCCTGGCTAAACAACCCGAATGCATGTTTTGCGTCCTTCGCGACGCCATTGCCTTCGGCGTAGAGCATTCCAAGCGCCCGCATTGCGTCCACCTGCCCCTGAGATGCGGCCTTTTGATACCAGACTGCAGCCTGCGCGTAGTCCTTTGGTACCCCTTGCCCCAGGATGTAGCAGAGGCCTAAATCATATTGAGCGTTGAGGAGCCCCTGCTCCGCCGACTTGCGCAGCCAGGATGCGGACCTGATCTGATCTTTGGGGACGCCCTTGCCGTTTCGATAAGCAGCCGCTACCAGGAATTCAGCTTCGGCATCTCCCGCCTTTGCTTTGGCCAGGACGGCCGGGTCGATACCGCTTTGGGGCTTCAAGCCTGAATTCTGAGCCGTGTTGACGGCCGGGACTATTACAAATGCGAAGGCTAATACGGCCGATTTCGTCCAGTGCTCGCGCATGGCGCCTCCAAGAGTACCAGCAACATATCAGAAGAGGCGGCTTGACTCTTTGATCTTTGTTTCCTGCTGAATTGGGAATCGATGGTGTCGCAACCGCAAATCTGCGTCGTCGGACAGGCTTATGGGATGGGTATACCGAAATACTTCCGAGCTATCTCCAGGAGGTCTGTATTCGTCATTACGCCGTATTCCACGCGCGGCTCCTTGCCTGGAGCGATGAAGTAATATCCGACGCCGATCTTGCCTGTCCGGAATGTTTGGACCGTTTTCCCGATGCGAATTTTGAACGAAAGCGCGTCCGCCTCTTGAAAATCAATTCCAGCCCTTGCAAAAGGCTCGTGTACTTCGCTGTTGTACAACTGAAAGTCACTAAGAACTTCGTTCAAGTCGGGGTCGTTCTCCAGTTCCTTTTCTGTTACGGGCGTAAAGAACGCTATGACAGTCGGCTTTTGAATCACGAAGACCGTCTCAGGCTTGGTGGCGTTCTGCGCTTTTCCCATCACGGCAAAGATAACCACAGACAAGAGAATGCATCCGATCCGTTTCATGATGGCTAGTCTACGCCGCCGATCGCGAAGATCTGAGTCGTTTGAACTCGGTAAACAGTTCAACTGGCAGCAATTCGCCTTGAATCTCCACATCTGCACAGATCTCCCCTCAATCTGCACGGTTTTTGCGTCTTGCCGCCTGCCCTGGAGAGGACTAGCCTTGGAATAGAAGGGCAGTATGGTTGAGGGGGCCGGGCATTACACCGGATTTGGGGCAGATTGGCAGCCGACAACCCGCGCCCAGCAAGGCGCCCCCGAGCTTTCCACAGGCAAGTGCCTTTGTTTTGAAAGTAGATGCGGGGAATGCGAATAAAATACTAGATGTTGTGGTTTTTTGTTGACAGGCACCACAGACAGCGGTATTTTTTCATCTGCGGCTGTAAACGGATTGTAACGGTCTCAGCTGTGAAAGATTCACGGCACGCCGCTCGAAAGAAGAGAACTCGCGGTACGTTCCGATCCCCGTTTTCCCGTTCTTTGCCAGAAGTATTCTCCCGACTTGCTCCAGGTCGCCTTGCGCCGGAGAAGGGGGAGAGATTTTCCGATTTTCCGAATGAGAGGGTTCCATGAATGAGGTCCAGCAGAAGAGTTCCACCGCAGCCCCACAAGCTTCCCAAACCCAGCGGGGACTGATCTTTACCCGCCGTTTCACGACCGATGGTATCTCTCCCTATGACGAGGTCAAGTGGGAGAGCCGCACCGCGTCCATCACCGACCAGAAGGGCAACACGATCTTCGAGCAGAAGAATGTTGAGGTTCCAGTCGACTGGTCGATGACGGCGACTAACATTGTGGCCTCGAAGTATCTACATGGGAAGCTGGGCTCGCCGGAGCGGGAGACGGGCGTCCGCCAACTGGTGAGCCGGGTGGCAGAGACCATCCGCGACTGGGGCATGGCGGGCGGCTACTTCGCGACCTACGAGGATGCCGTCATCTTCCATGACGAGCTGGCGAATATGCTTCTGACCCAGAAGGCGGCCTTCAACTCGCCGGTCTGGTTCAATGTAGGCTGCGACCGCCTGGAGCCGGACGCGGAGGGGCAGAACTGGCACTGGGACCCGGCAACCGGCGGCGTGCGCTTCTCTGCGACCGGCTATCACAATCCGCAGTGCTCGGCCTGCTTCATCAATTCTGTGGAAGATTCAATGAGCGGCATCATGGACCTGGCACGGACCGAAGCCATGCTCTTCAAATTCGGTTCCGGCACGGGCACGAACTTCAGTTCACTGCGTTCGAGCAAGGAATCCGTCTCGGGAGGCGGCACGGCCAGTGGCCCATTGAGCTTCATGCGCGGCCTGGATGCCTTTGCCGGGGTCATCAAGTCGGGCGGCAAGACGCGCCGCGCAGCCAAGATGGCGATCTTGAACGCCGAACATCCTGACATCCTGGATTTCATCGACTGCAAGGCGAAGGAAGAGAAAAAGGCCCATGACCTGATCAAGTGCGGCTACGATGGTTCAGGGCCGGATTCCGAGGCCTTCTCTTCCATCTTCTTCCAGAACGCCAACAACTCCGTCCGCGTGAGCGACGAGTTCATGCACGCCTACGAGAGCGATGGCGATTTCACCACCTATACCGTCAAAGGCCACGAGCCGGTTAAGACCTACAAGGCGCGCGAGATCATGCGCAAAATCGCCGATGCGACCTGGCACTGCGGCGATCCCGGCATGCAGTTCGATACGACGATCAACAAGTGGCACACCTCAAAGAATTCGGCCCGCATCAATGCGTCGAACCCCTGCTCGGAGTACATGTTCCTGGACAACTCGGCCTGCAACCTGGCGAGCTTCAATCTGATGAAGTATGTCACCCCGTCGGGCGGCTTCGATATTCCCGCTTACCGGCACTCGATCTCGGTACTCATTACCGCGATGGAGATCCTGGTCGACAATTCGGGCTACCCAACTGAAGCGATTGCCAAAAACTCTCACGACTATCGCCCGCTGGGCATCGGCTATGCCAACCTGGGCGCGCTGCTGATGGCCTTTGGCCTGCCTTACGACTCGGCAGCCGGACGCAATCTGGCGGCCGTCTTCACCGCCATCCTGACCGGCCAGGCCTACCTGCAATCGGCCATCATCGCAGCCAACTGCCCGCCGATCGCGTCGGCTACGCCGCTGACCGCCCATGTCGATCGCGAGGGCGGCGCCTGCCCTGGCTTCTATGTCAACCGCGAGCCCTTCCTGGACGTGATCCGCATGCATCGGGCGGAGGTGAACCACATCGGCGCGGTGCGCCAGAGCGGCGAGCCATTCAACGTGCCGCAGCTCGAAGCCCTGATTGATGCCAGCCGCGAATGCTGGGATATGGCCCTGGTTTACGGAGAGAAGTTCGGCTATCGCAACTCCCAGACCTCGGTTCTGGCTCCTACCGGCACGATTGGCTTCATGATGGACTGCGATACGACCGGCATCGAGCCTGATCTCGCTCTTGTCAAGTACAAGAAGCTGGTGGGCGGGGGCAATATCAAGATCGTCAACAACACGGTGCCGGCGGCTCTGTTCAAGCTGGGCTACACGGATGACGAGGTGAACGCCATCGTCAGCTACATCGATGCGACTGGAACCATTGAGGGCGCACCCGGCGTCAAGCCCGAGCATCTGGCGGTCTTCGATTGCAGCTTCAAGCCGCACAAAGGCACGCGGACCATTCACTACATGGGCCACATCAAGATGATGGCGGCCACGCAGCCGTTCCTCTCCGGCGCGATCTCGAAGACCGTCAACCTGCCGGAAGAGGCCACCATAGAGGAGATTGCCGAGGCCTACGCCGAGAGCTGGCGTCAGGGCATCAAGGCTGTGGCCATCTACCGCGACGGCTCCAAGGGCACTCAGCCCCTGAACACCAGCATGGACGTAAAGCGTGAGTCCTCGCCGCTGGACAATGCCGCCGGCCGCGTACTGGCCCAGTTGGCCACGGGACAAACTGGCGCAGCTGCCGACCTCAGGGCCCTGGAAGCCAACGCCGGCGAAAAGATCGAGGCCGCCGCCAAGTCGGTCTTCCTGGCCGCGGTTGCCTTCCAGCGGGCGCTGGACGAGATTGCGAGGATTTCAGAGCTGTCGATGCCGCTGCTCCAGACCGCAGCTCCGCATGACTCCGCCCAGGAGGCCGGGAACCCTGTGGCGCAGGATCTCAACGGACCACCTCGCGCCGTCCGCCACCGTCTGCAGGACGAGCGCGCCTCGATTACCCACAAGTTCGGCATCGCGGGCCACGAGGGATACATCACCGTCGGTCTCTACCCCAACGGACAGCCGGGCGAGATCTTCATCAAGATGGCCAAGGAGGGCTCGACGGTCTCCGGCCTGATGGACTCGTTCGCTACGTCCATCTCGATCGCCCTGCAGCACGGGGTGCCGCTCAAGGTGCTTTGCGAAAAGTTTGCGCACACCCGCTTCGAGCCCTCGGGCTGGACCGGCAACGAGCAGATCGGCTATGCCAAGAGCCTGATGGACTATATTTTCCGCTGGCTCAACCTGCGCTTCCTCTCCGGCACGCAACTGTCGCTCTTTGCCGGTCTGGCTTCGCAGGCCTCGCAACTGCCGGCCCCGCCTACCATGATTCCCGACGCCGAGCCCGAAGAGGACGCGTTTGGGCAAAGCCACCTGGCACGGCTGGCCGAAGAAGTTGCCGAACGCTTGCATCAGGTGAACTCCCAGAGTGCCAAACCCGGCTTCGGGAATCCGGTTGGCGCAGGAGGGGGCATTGCTCCCGATGCGGAGGCCGGCCTGTCGATCAATTCCGGAGCCCAACAGGAGCCCAGCCTCACCGACCGCGGCATCTTTCACTCCTCGGACGCCATGAGCGAGATGTATGAGATGGGTGATGCTCCCAGTTGCTCGGTCTGCGGGGCCATCATGGTCCGCAACGGCAGTTGCTACCGCTGCATGAGTTGCGGCTCGACGAGCGGATGTTCCTAGAAACTTTAACTTGCTTTTTCTAAGGAGCTATCGATTGGCTCAACAAGCCGTGCTGGTCGGCCGCGTCCCGCTTGCAACCTTGATCAAACCACAACCTGTTGTATCTGGTGGCGTCAAGTAAATACGGCTATGAAGGCAAATCGACAGGCGATGTGCTCTTTGCGCTGTCGCGGGATGAATCCGGCGTAGAAATGCTCACGCCGCTGGCGGGGGGACCAATGTTGGTTGGGCTGTGCGTTTGAGGCGTGAACAAGAGGCCCTCTCCCCGGTGACCGGAGAGAGGGCTTCTTACAGCCGGAACGCGATTTAGTCGTCGTCGTCGGCTTTGGTGGGTGCGGCGTTGTTGAACGCGCTCGCGGGGCGAACTGTCTTCTCGCCGGGGTAGGGGCGCGTGTACCCGGTGGCCTCGTACCAGTCGAGGTGGTTGACGGTGCTCGGATCTTCGGAGTCCGGCTTTTGATATTTGCCGGCGAAGATCTCCGTCTTCTTCTTCATCCAGCCCGCCCTGAGAGCCTTAACCGCGGGGCTCATGGCCGGGATTTTCTGAGCCGCAGCGATCGCGCTCGGGATGGGCTGAGTCGGAGTCTGGTTAACGCCCGTAGTCAGCGCGATTCCGTTCGGCACGTGCTTCCACGGCAGGAAATTGCCCGCGGGCGGATCGTCGACGAAGACCGTCTTCATCGGCGAGGCCACCAGGTCGTTCTGGTTCATGGGCGTCAGGCCGAGAATCTGCTCGATCGTACGGGTCAGGTTGACTTGGGAGTAGTAGTGGGAGTCGACGAATCCATCCTGCCTGACATACGGGCTGACGATATAGCCGGGACTGCGGTGACCGTCGACGTGGTCGACGCCGGTCTGCGCGTCGTCTTCTTCGATGAAGATCGCCGAGTCCTTCCACACCGGGCTGTGGCTGATGATGTCGACAAAGCGGCCAAGGGCCAGGTCGTTATCGGCCTGCATGGCCTGCGCGGTCGGCGGGCCGCCGGTGTGGTCAGAGCTGATCCACAACGTCTCCAATTGCGGCACCGTACCGGCGGCCACATCCTTGGCGAAGTCCTGTGACCAGATATCGACGCGGAACTGGTCGGGAATGCCCAGATCGAACTGCGGGTAATTCTGGACCGTGTTGTTGATGAGGTTTGGGAGCGGGGAGTGCGAGGCGACCGTGTTGAAGTTGTAGAGCTGTTTCTCTGCACCAGACTCGTAGGCCTGAGTGTCGTTGTAGAAGTCGATCCATTGTGGCTCGGCGGTCGACCCGGTCGGCGTCAGGAACGTGTTGTACTCGATGAACTCGCCGTAGTTCTTGAACGAGACGCCAGCCTTTGCAGCCGCGTCCCACAGGAAGCCCTTCTTCTGGTAGGCAATCGCATCGCCGCCGTTGGAGGGGTAGTCGCGGAGCCAGTCCGGCGACTGGATATCGTCGGAATAGGGGGCCATGGCCTGGACGATCCAGTTGTGACCGTCGGCCGACTGACGGCTCGGGTCGTAGAAGTTGTCGAGAAGCGGGAAGCGCTCCACCAGAGCGTGCGCGTTGGGCGTGACGCTGCCGAAGGTTGCGTTGTCGCCGAAGACTGCCAGGGATGCATCGCCATTGCCGGCAGCCACATCGCCCAGGATCTGATCGTAGGTGCGGTTTTCACGAATGATCACGAAAACGTGCTTGATCTTCGACGGATCGCCGATCCTCTCCGGGATTGCGTGCGGCTTGGCATGGCGGTCTCCCCCTGCGGCCGAGAAGATATTTTCCTCCAGATCCCAGTGGTTGTTCTGGAATACCTGATGCGTCATCGCCTCCAGGGTCCGGCGATCCGGCACGGGGACGATGCTGACGGTGCCAAGGTCCTGGTGGGTGTTGTAGCTGGTCACACCAAAGTCGGTTCCGAAGGAATTTTGCGGAGGGATGCCCCTGGTGCCGATGCCCTTGTCGTTAGCAACGAGCAGCGCATTGTCCGCCGCGTCCAGCACAACCGAGCTCGGCGCATAGCCGACCGGAATCATGCCCTTGACTGGACTCCACGCGCCGTAGCGGAGGTCAACCACGGCGACCGCGTTGGCGTTGTAAAGCGCGACGTACGCGATGTCGTTCTTTGCATCGACGGCGATGGAGTTTGGACCTGCGCCGTAAGCCGCGCCTTTGCCGGGCACTCCGATCGGCAGCCCCAGGTTGATCGTCTGCACCTCGTTGTTGTCGGCTGTGTCAATGACCGAGAGGGTGTCGCTATAGGCGTTGGCGACCAACAGCTTCTTGCCCCAGAAGGCCATACCGGTCGGGTGCAGTCCGGTCTTGACGCTGCCGGTGACCGTAAACGTGGACAGGTCGACCACGGAAACGGTGCCGGAAGACGTGGAGCCAGTGGGATAGGCGGCGACGACCGGGGTACCATCGGAGTATTCCTGGAAGTCGTTCGCAGTAGCAACCCGGCCCGCCTCGTTGGAGACGTAGGCAGTCTTGCCATCCGGAGAGATCACGACACTATGCGGCACGTTGCCGACGCGGATCTCCGGACCCTCGACCGGTGTCGCCTGGGTCAGGTCGATCTTGGTCAGCGTATCGTTTGCGTCCAGCACGACATAGGCGGTCTTGGCATCCGACGAGATCGCGATGCCGGTGGGATAGGAGGTGCCTTGCGAGATGGGAATGCCGCAGGGAACGGCTGCGCTGCCCGTGGTCCCCGGAGGGCTGTTGGGGAAGCAGGTGACGGTGGTCAGAAGATCCACCGAACCGAACCCGGGGACATTCACGAGGGTGGCGTCAATCGGAACGCTGACGTGGGCATAGTCTGAGAGCAAGCCGGTCGCCGCATTGACGCTGGCGATGGCAACGTAGCTGTTGTCCTGGCTGAAGAGCAGGTACTTGCCATCCTGCGTGTAAGTGATGCCGAGGTTGCTGCCATTCTTATGGCCGAACGAATTGTAGGTCTGCAGGACAGCGCCGGTCTGGGTGTTGAAGATCGTGACAGCCTGTGGGGCGCCCATTTGAAGGACGGCGGCGGTGTGATTGCCCGTGGGGTTGAGCGCGATGGCCTTGGCGCGGGTCGTGGTGCCGAGGTCGACCTGGGTGCCGGCGGGGGTGATGATTGTGCCGTCGCTGACGACGTAAGTGCCGTTGGTCTGCGGGCCGACTGTGTAGGTGGGAAACGGCACGGACTGTGCGAGCGCCGGAACGCTCAGCCCTGCCACCAGCAGGCCGGCGACCAGCGCCAAACGGTCGATCCGAGAGAGTTCCTGAGAGATCTTTTGCGACATATATTGTTCTCCTTGGGGGTTTTCATCACTTAAAAGGGGAATCGGCCAAGCAACTTGAGCCCTGAACCAGACATGCGACGGGCTGATGCTTTCTTTTCGATTGCGGGAGATGGCGCAGCAGCAGAGCAACGCCAACGGGCCAAGTCTAGAACCGCGAAAAGGACGCCAGCATGACGCGAGGATTACAGTTTTGTCATCGCTTTACGGTAGTGTGAATGCACATTGTGACGAGCGTTCCACGTTCAGGCTTCTTATCTTTCCGGTGAACCGCAACGTCATTGGTCCCAGTTCCTCCCGGATCGATATTTGATGGAACCTTAACCAGGGCGTGATCTGCATATAACATCCCCGGATTACAAAACTGTCATACATCGCGCTCGAGGCGTCCTTCGGGGATCGTGCTGAGGCGTGTATGTCATTGCGCGCGATCGAATCTCGCACACACGGCAATGTTTTAGAGCCCGCTGCGGGAGAGGCCGATGCGGTTCTCCGCCGGCAGACGGGAACCAAAGCACATTTTCCCAACTTTCACAACTTGAAGATCCGGATTGCGATTCCGATGCGCGCAACGAGCGGCGGCATGACGCGGAATCTCTCTATTCGCTCGGCTATCGGTTGTTTCCTTTGGGAGGAGCCATGCGTCGCCTAAAGAGGCATAGTTTATTTGCCAGAAGTTCTGCCACGATTCGACGCGTTCGTGTTTCGATCGGATTGAATGCGTTGTTTTCGCTTTCCAGCCTCTGTGCCGCACAGGTGGATCGGGGCGGATTGATTGGCACGGTTTCCGATCCGTCCGGCATGCGGCTGGCGGAGACGCACATTATGGCTGAGCAGACCTCTACCCAACCGCGGCGCGAAACGATCTCGGACCCGACTGGAAACTACGACTTTGCCGAGCTGCCTGTGGGAACATGCACAGTCACCTTCAAACACCCCGGATTCCAGACACTGAAGCTCGTCGATGCGGTGCAGGAGATTGGGAGGAAGAATACTCTCGATACAATGCTTAAGGTTTCGGGCGGCGTGGAGGTGGTCGAGGTCTCGGTCGGCTCGGTGCTCGAGAGAGATCGCGAGCCCCACGATACCCGTGCCGGCGGAGCCGGAAAACAGACACTCATCTACCGGCGGCAAGCGCCGTAAGCCGGAAGGTCGCTGGCTATCACCCCAACCCGCGGACCAATACTAGGGCCTGTTAACACTACTCAGACGGACGGCGTTGCGAGCGAAAATCCGACCAGACGAAGCCGAGCCCGAGGGCTGTGGCGGGTCCACCGTCGAGGGCGAGAATGAAGTATGGCCGGATTTTCGCCGCAACCCGAAGGGACGGGGCCAATTTCCACGATTTCGTTGTCGCTCGTCGTTTCAGTAACCGGCTACAGTGCACTCCTCGCTCCTGGAACTCGTGGAAATTGGCTCCCGTCGCCGCCGTCTGAGTCGTGTTAACAGGCCCTAATACACAGCCGGGCAGGCCGTTACGAGCGCCGCCCTTCAGTTCAATTCGAGGTGAAATATGCTGCACGGAGCCGAGTCTAATTCTCCACTTTGTGCCGGACTGATTTTTCGGCGCGCCGATCAATGTCTTAGAGCTCTCCTTGGAACCGGGTCGCCGACCGAATTCAGGGTTGCGCCGGTCCGGAGGTGGCGCGCCAGTGCCGCATCTCTTTTGGTCTGTGCCGTCGTGGCCGCCTTGGCGCATGGCTTCCAGGCTTCCGCCCAGAACGTGGTTTCCAGCGGAGCACTCAGCGGGCGGGTCACAGACCAAACGGGTGCAGTGGTGCCGGGAGCATCGGTGGACGTGCGTAATCTCGATACCGGTGTAACACTGCACGCCGCAACCAACCATGCGGGTCTTTACCGGTTTCCGGTGGTGGCCTTGGGGGCTCATTCGATTTCCGTCAGTTCCAAGGGCTTCCGCGATGTCCAGGTTCTGACGCACGTGCTGGTGGGAAACACGACGTCGCAGGACTTCGCGCTGCAGGTGGGAACCGGCGCGGACACGATTCGAGTCGCCGGCGCCACACCGCTGCTGCGATCGGAGGAATCCTCCGCTAGCACGGTGATCGATCGTTCCCTTATCGATGCCTTGCCGCTGAACGGACGGAGATTCAGCGACCTTATGGTGCTCTCGCCGAACACCAGCTATGACGGCGACACCGGCCTGGTGAGCGTTGCCGGTCAGCAGGGCGGCGAGGACACAGGATACGCCAACGGAAATGGCTCCAACGCGTTCACCGTGGATGGTTCCAGTGCGACCAGCAACTACTTCGACGACATCGTGGGCCGCTATCGCGTTCCGTATCTGTATGGCGAGGAGGCGATCCAGGAATTTCAGGTCTCGGTGAGCCCATACACGGCTATTTATGGGGGAGGAGCGGGCTTCGTCAACGCTGTAACCAAGTCAGGGAGCAACATCTTCCACGGCAGTGTGTTCTATTACAACCGCAACTCCGCCACGGGGGCCAACGACGCTCTCGACAAAGCCGCCGGCAATCCCAAGCCGGAAGACGCCTTGCAGCAATTCGGCGGCGGGCTGGGAGGGCCGATCCTGCGCAACCGTCTGTGGTTCTTCGTCGATTTCGAGCAGCAACTGCGCAACAATCCGATTTCCGTGATCAATGCGGCCATGACAATGACGCCGGCGAACATGAATTCCTTCCTGAACGACAACTTCGGGATCCCGGCCGGGACCACGCTGCCCGCGCCGAATGGCCCACTGCCCGTTCCGAGCGGCGACGCCGATCCGGATCCTTCCAATCCGGTCTATCTGCAGCAAGTGGCAAACGCCATCAACGCGCTGAATGCAAATCTGGGTCTCAAATCACGGCGGCGCAACGATTGGGTGCTGACGCCCCGACTGGATTATCGGCCCAGCGCTCGCGACGGACTGTTTCTCAGCCTCAATGTGAACCGCTTCGACTCGCCCGGCGGCGTCATCACCGACCCGACCGTGTCCAATTACGGCGAGCAGACGCTGGCCGATGCGTATGTCCATACCTTCCAGGCCGGCCTCGGTTGGACGCACACGTTTTCCTCGAGGCTGCTGAACGAGCTCCATGCCGCAACTTCCGTCGACAACGAGATCTCGACGCCCACCGGCCTGGCCCCCAACGCGCCGACGATCGTCCTGGACAGCCCTGCCCCGTTCATTATGGGCAACGCGCCTTTCTCCGTGGGGAGAGTCTTTGAAAGACAGTATTCTTTCGCCGACCGCATCGATTACGAGTTCGGCAAGCACGTCCTGCAATTTGGCATCGACCTGAACCGCGCCTGGGATTCGGACAACAACGATGGAGGCGCGGACCCGAACGAGGCCGTCGACCGTGGGTCCTTCCTCGGCAGTTACGAGTTTTCCAATCTACAGGATTTCGCGCTTGGCGAGTACAACGTCTTCAGCCAGTCCTCGGGAAATCCGACCTATGCTTTCGCGGTCCCGTACTACGGGTTTTATCTGCAGGACACCTTCCGCGCATTGCCCAAGCTGACGCTCGAAATGGGTTTGCGCGAAGACTTCCAGATTTATCCGCAGCCCTTGGAGAATCCTGCCTTTCCGTTGACAGGGCAGTATCCAAACCAGTTCCTGCGCCCGGCTCCTCGCTTCGGATTTGCCCTGCAACCCACGGGAAAAACCGTGGTTCGCGGAGGATTCGGGTTGTTCTATACCAACATGAATGGCCTGAATTACCGCAACGCCACGGTCTCGAACGGGCTGGCATCGCAGCAGTCCTCGGCAAGCGTCACTTATGTCTCCGGTCCGCCGAATCAGCAGATGCCCAGCTTCCCAAACAGTCTTCCTGCCGATTCACCTGTCTTCTCCTCGCCCGATATCTCCCTGGTTTCACCCGAGTTTCGCGCGCCCTCTATCATGCAGTCGAGCTTGCAGATCGAGTGGGAGATTCTGCCCGACACGACGGTCAGCATCGGCACCATGTGGAATCACGGCGTTCATCTGCTCTCAGGCAGCGCCTACGACTTGAACATGAATCCGTTGCAGGGCACAACACAGTACGTGGTTTGTCCCGCGAATACTCCCGCGACAGCGGTCTCTTGCAGTGGAAGAACGATCGTGCTGCCGAATATGGACAATGGCCTGTTAAGCGAAGGCCGCATCAATTCGAACCTGGGCCAGATCAACGAACTTATCAGTCCGGGACAGAACGATTACAACTCCATGTTCATCGAGGTGCAGCGCCGCGTCTCGCGGGGGGTCTCCTTGCAGGCCTCTTATACGTTCGCCAAAAGCGTCGTGCGCGATGGGATGGACTTCAACAATCAATTCGACTTCAGCAACACCCATGGACCCTCGCTGCTTGACCAGAGGCACCGCATCTCGCTGGCCGGCATCTACCGGCCTAAGCTGGAAAGCCTGACCCACTTGGGCACCGGGCGCGCCCTGCTCAAGGACTGGACTTTGAGCAGCGTGATGGAATTCTCTTCCGGACGCCCATACGCGGCGCTGCTCGGTCCCGGATCGGGCGGGAACACATTGAACGACACCGCTTTCAATGAGGATACCGCGAACACCGCTGGCGGAATCAATGGCGCCGGTCCCGTACCTGGGATCGGCCTGAACTCTTTTTTCGGGCCGTGGCTGCAGAGAATCGATACCGG
>Ga0302267_10003941_pt1 | contig 16610 bp, 16 predicted proteins | sample III_Bog_E1_3_FD_194555 | JGI IMG/M metagenome (GOLD analysis project Ga0302267, IMG submission 194555) | Peat permafrost microbial communities from Stordalen Mire near Abisko, Sweden - III_Bog_E1_3 | ecosystem: Environmental > Terrestrial > Soil > Wetlands > Peat | place: Sweden: Abisko... | reverse complement strand
TCTTTCCGCGATCATCCGTTTCCTCCGCCGGTGCCTTCAGCCACATCTTGATCAGATGGAGCATGGCGCCGTCAACGACCCGGCGGGCTACCGACTTTAGAAGCTCAGAATGCGGAAGAGAATCAAAATACCCTGCAAGATCTGCATCTACGATCTCTCCATGTCCAGTGTTGATCAGCTTATGGACGTGTCTTACCGCGTCCAGTGCGCTGCGGCCTCGCCGATAGGCGTACTGTTCCGGTTGTAAATCGGCCTCGAAAATGGGGTCGAGCACCAGAACCGCCGCCATCATGACCGTGCGGTCACGGATAGCGGGCACTCCTAACGGACGCTGTTGCCCTCCCGGCTTCGGTATGAATACCCTCCGCACGGGAAGTGGTCGATACATTCGGCTTTTCAGCTCTTGTATCAGTTCGTCCAACCATCGCTCTGCTCCATACGCTTCGATGTCCTCGAACGTTTGATCGTCTACTCCCGCCGCTCCACCATTGGCTTTGCTGCATTCGTAGGCGAACGTCAACACGTCCTTCCGGTACACCTTGTCGTACAGCGCATAGAAACGAAAATCAGGCGATTTCTTCGCTTTGTCGTGTAACGCTGCCTGTAACTTCTGAACGCTTTCCGGGGTTGTTAGACTCATCGCCAATCCCTCCGTCTTCGTCACTTCTTGCGTTTACTTCCAACTAAGGCCCCTTCCCTCCACCGGCATTACCCGGCTTCTTCGGTACTACGGACCTCCCCGCCACCCCAGACGGCCCGGCCTGGCTCTCGCGAGTTGCCAGTTGATCCAAACTGCGGATCGCCGCTGGGGCTTCCCGTGTTGCGTCTAGTCCCCTTTTTCATACATGCCATCGCCAATACCCCGGCAGGACGAAGGAGCCCCTTTCGCTCATACTCTCTCCTCCGCGTCGGCCTTCCCTCGAGTTGCGGCGGGTCGGCTCCTGCGTTATACGTTTCGAGGCCTGCTCAGCGTTTACTCACGTTACGGCCTGCATGCTCGCCAAGTCGCTTGAACGACCCTCTACACCGGAGGCTCCAGCCGCTTCGTTTCCTCCACGACTGCTCCGATTGCTACCGGGTGGAGCGAACCAGTTCCCGAGTAGGATTCTCACCCACTGTGGACCAACGCCTTTCACGGCGCACACAACTGTAGTACTAGGGCAGTTCTCCTGTCGCAGTAGAAGGCCTTTTACAACCCCACACTAGCCACAAAAACAAGAACGAGGCGAGGGCAGGGCACCCGAAGCTGTAACAAGTTGAGAGATGCCGAAATCAACCGTGCGCTCCCACAACCTGCTCTGCTACTCTTTTCGCGTACGTCGCATCGCCTTTTCACCACTCCACGCTGCATCCACGCATAGGAGAGATCGCGTATGGCGAAGAACGCCGAGCACAACAAAATCAACTACGTTGAATTCACCACCTCCGACATCGAAGCCACCAAAAAGTTCTACTCCACTGTCTTCGGATGGAGCTTCAAGGACTGGGGTCCGGACTACATCGACTGCCCTGCCGAGATTGCAGGCCTCGCGCTGGGCTTCGCTCGTGGAGATGCTCCGCAAGCGAAGTCCACGCCGCTCATCGTGCTCTACTCGTCTGACCTCAAGGCGACCGAGGCAGCCATCGTCGCGGCTGGCGGCAGCATCGTGTTGCACACGTTCGAGTTTCCCGGCGGTCGCCGCTTCCACTTCTCGGATGGAGCGGGCAACACGCTCGCCGTCTGGTCGGAGTAGGCTGGCGGGCTAACCTCAATCAGGTCCACTGGTCGTGATTTGTCTTTCCGTCCTTGCGCTCTGGTTCGAGCGCAAGGACGGGTTACGATGCTTCCGTTTCCCGCTATATTCCGAGCGCGTAGGTCTCTGACAGCACAAATCGCACATTGAGTCCGAGCTTTCCCAGGTCCCAGAAGCGGGACCTGGGGCACACATAATTTGTACAACTTCAAGCAGTCAGCGTCCTAGTTCACCTGCGAGGGCAGCATCAGCGGCTTGCGCGGACCCATCTCTTCGCGCACCAGCGTCAGGCCCAGCAGGCAACGTTCGAAGCTCTCCGAGAGCCGCGCAAATAGGGGCGCTTCCTGCTCGTACTCGAACAGGTTGAACTGGCTCACGATGGCGTAACTCTCTTTGCCCGCAACGATCAGCTCGCCGATGCTGGCCGGATGTCTGCGCTTGCCACGTCCAGACTTTATCGCCTCTGGATACATGCCCGCTACAAACAGAGCGTAGTCGCCAATGTGCTTGCGCAACGCCCGTTCCGCATCGAACGAGGCAGCCGTGCCAAACACCGGGTCGGATGCGCGCATCATCTCTTCAAGCTCTTCGATCGGCTTGCCCATGGCGTCGCGCATGCAGTAGAGTTTGTCTGCCTCGCTGAACTCGCAAAGCAGCCGCGCTACGTAGCCGGTCACTTCCGGATCGTGCAAGCCCAACTTGCCCTCGTAGCTGTTGCGCACTGCCTGTTGAAAGAATGGTTCCAGTGGATGCGAGTTTTCGGATTGCATGACGACCTCCTGATTTTGGCGCACCACACGAGCTGCGCCCCAGTTGGCAACTACGGCCACTCGATGCGTGCGGAGGAAGCCGGAAGCCTGCCACTGCATTTGGTAGTAGTGACTGTATCGGACATGGCGTGAGGCGCAAAGAGGGCAAAACGAATTTTATTGGCAGTTACGCATGATGAGTGCGAAGCGTATGAGGAAAGTTTCCCGCAATAGAAAGGGCAGCCACAAAGGCTGCCCTTTTGCATTCAGATCGATCAAGCTCAGGCTTGCGCGGTGGCCGGAATACGCAGTTCCAGCATGGCCAGACGCACGGCCAACAGAGCCTCCAGCTTGACCAATGCGGCCGAGAAGCCTTCAATGCCTTCCTTCAGCTTGTCAGTGGCCATGCGGTCGCCATCGTGCATGAACTCGAATACGTCCTTATCCATCACGATGCGCTCAATGTGCATCTCCTGCGCCTTCACCGGGTCAAGCTTGCGCTCCAGCTCGCCGGTGGCGGCTTCAAGCTCGGCCAGCAGTACGGGCGAGATGGTGAGCAGATCGCTGCCGGCCAGCTCAACAATTTCGCAGGTGTTGCGGAAGCTTGCGCCCATCACCTGCGTCTTGAAGCCGAACTTCTTGTAGTAGTTGTAGATCTTGGTCACCGAAAGCACGCCGGGATCGTCAGCGCCCTTGTACTCCTTGCCGGTGTCCTTCTTGTACCAATCGAGGATGCGGCCCACGAAGGGCGAGATCAGCGTGACGCCCGCCTCAGCGCAGGCGATGGCCTGATGCAGGCCAAACAGGAGCGTCAGGTTGCAGTGGATGCCTTCCTTCTCCAGCACCTTGGCGGCCTGAATGCCTTCCCATGTGGAGGCAATCTTGATAAGAATGCGCTCAGGTCCGATACCAACCGCTGCATACTGCGCGATGATGCTGTGCGCCTGCTTGATGGTGGCTTCGGTGTCGTAGGAGAGCCGCGCATCGACTTCAGTGGAGACGCGACCGGGCACAATCGCCAGAATCTTCTTGCCGAAGGCCACGGCCAGCCGCTGGAAGGCGAGGTTTGCCACCAGCTCTTCCTTGGCATCGGGCCCCAGTTCCTTGCGGGCCTCCACCAGCACGCCGTCCACAATCGGCTGATACTGCGGCATCTGCGCGGCTGCGGTAATCAGCGAGGGGTTGGTGGTGGCATCCTGCGGACGAAACTTCTCCATCGCCTCAATGTCGCCGGTGTCGGCAACCACCACGGTGTATTCACGCAACTGCTCCAAAAGATTCTGCGGCATGATTCCTCCTGGGGAAGGGGTCCCCGGCCAAAAAAGAGAACGTCCTCGGCTTCAGTGTATCGCTTATTCAGATGCGCGAACTCGGCGTACGTTGCAGGCCGCGCTTTCAGTCTGCCTATTCCGCTACAACGCTGTGCCGCAGCACGCCCACTCCCGAAATGGAAATTTCCACCTGATCGCCGCCTTTGAGCGGGCCCACGCCGGCTGGCGTACCGGTCAGGATCAGGTCGCCGGGCTCAAGCGTAATGGCGGCTGAAATGAAGGCAAGCAGCTTTGCAATCGGAAAGATGAAGTCCGCCGTCGATGCGTGTTGACGCACTTCGCCGTTCACACGCGCCTCGATCTCGACGCCCGCCTCAGGATTGATCTCATCACTCACCACCGGACCCACCGGGCAGAAGGTGTCAAAGCCCTTGGAACGGGTCCACTGCACGTCTTTTTTCTGCAAGTCGCGCGCGGAAACATCGTCGGCCAGCGTGTAGCCGCGGATTGCCGAGCGCCAGTCGTCTTCCGGTTGTAACCGGCTTACGCGCTTGCCGATCACCAGGGCCAACTCGCCCTCAAAGTCAACGCGCTCTGAGAGGCGCGGCAACCGCACCACGCCGCCAGGAGCTACCAGCGCCGAGGGCGGCTTGAAGAAGATCAGCGGCTCGGCCGGCGTTACGTTGCCCATCTCCTTCACGTGTTCGCGGTAGTTGCGTCCCACGCAGATAATCTTTGACGGCGTAACGGGCGCCAGCAGCTCAGCCGCACTCAAAGGCATGGGCTCAAAGTCGAAGCTCTCCACGGAGGCTTCGAGCAGGGCCAGCCGCGCTCGCAGATCCTCTTCCGGCACCGGTGCGGGCCCCACAATCCACGGCTCTCCGTTGCGCTCTTCCACGCGTCCGTAGTGCGTCTGTCCATCAAGCAGAAAACGGCAATATTTCATTGAAAAGAGCCTCCTTGCGTGGGTTGAACGCGTTCAATTGATTCAGCAACTCAATACTGTCAGGATGCCCCATCCTTTGCCGCGTTTTTTGCGGGAAAGGGTGGGAAGACGAAGCCGCCGATTTCTTGCCGGGTCAATAGAGCATTTCTCCTGTTGCTGTAGAAGGGTTCTTTGCTATCCCACCCTAGCCGCAAAAACAAGTACGCGGCGAGGATGGGGCACCCGAAGCTCTTTACCAACTGGAGAAATGCCCTAATTCGCAGGAACGTTTTCTTCGGCCTCGGCTGAGCGCTTGCTCTCATGGCCGCCCTGGTCCACGGCGCTCACGGTGTACCGGTAGGTGTGGCCGGGCTGGACAGCGGCATCGTGATAGACCGGCGTAGCGACCGGCTTGGCTGGGGAAACCCGCTGCCAGGCTCCGTCACCCTCATTACGGTAGACGATGTAGCCGGCCAGATCGGGTTCGGTGTTCGGCTGCCAGTTCAGGTCGACGGCCGCGCCATTCTCTGGCGCCGTGGCCACCGCGGCCAGCCCCGCCGGCACATCCGGCGGAAAGACGTCTCGAACTTCGACCCGGATCGGCTCAGAAAGCCCGCCAGCGAGTTCAACCGTTTCGCCCTCAACGCTGACCCGCGCCACACGCTGGGCGCGATACTCGTAGACCTCTCCAAACTGCGCGGTCCGGTCGAGCGCCCGTCCCTCCGCCACGCGCTCGCTTACCAGCAGATCCTGCTCCGCCGGCTCGGCGGCCGCCCCCAGCGGGTCGTGTTTGGGTTGCGGAGTCAGCAAGCGGCGATCCAGCCGAACGGCTGTACTGTCGCCGGTGCTGGACTGCCAGCGCAGAACCACGCCAGCCTTGCTCACCTGAGCCCGCAGGCCGGCAACGGCGGCAGGAGCCTCGCCAGCCACAACCCTGGCCAGGTTCGACGGCCCTGCCGAGCGGCCCCGCGCGTTTTCAAGTTCGACAAAATAGCTGAGCGCGCGCGGTTTTCCCGCCGCGAGCTGAGCCGGCAAAGGCTCTGTAAACACGCCCGGCTCGCTTGACCCAAGCATCAACTGGCCGGCCAGCGAGCACACAGGTTCCTTGCCCTCGGTGCGGCACACCTTCACCTTGACCGGCTCCTTCAGCAGGAGTTTGTCGGTGTTGCGGCGCGGCATGGTCCAAGCCAGCGCGACCTCGCCCCCGGTCCGGATGGCGCGCAGATCGGCCACAGGTTCAGGTAGATTCAGCGAAGGCGGCAAGGGCGCACCGGGCATTCCGCAACCCGCCAACAGCAGACTGCTGCCAGCCGCTGCCAGCACCCACTTCCACGTGTACTGTCGGTCGTTCCGCACGCTCTTCATGGCCCTATCAGTTTACCGGACTGGCGCGCGGCTTCACCAATCCGCTACTGCTGTTTGCGTGCCATCTTCCAACAGAGATAGAATCCTCGCGATTCGCCTCTTGTGATCCCAGCACACCCGTTCCTTGAAAGGAAGCTCCTCGCATGTTGATCTTTTCAGCCATCCTCGCCATCTTTGTTTACGGAATGATCGCGGCCATGCTGGGCACTATCCTGCCCGACCTCTCAGAGCGCTTCCACCTCACGCCTGCCCAGAATGGCGCGATTGCCTTCGCCCAGGCCATTGGACTGATGATTGCCTCGCTCGGCGTTGGCCCGCTTCTCGATACGCAGGGCGACAAGGCTGGCCTCATCCTTGGTCTCGCTCTCATATGCGCTGCCCTGTTTGCGTTGCCGCGCTCGTCTGGCTTTCGGGCCATCCTGGTTCTACTCTTTCTGCTCGGACTTGGCGGTGGCATTGTCGTCACCGGAGCCAATGCCCTGGTCAGCAGCGTCAATCCCGACCACCGCGCGATCGCCCTCAATCTCGTCAACCTCTTCTTTGGGCTCGGCGGGCTTGCTACGCCCTTCATCGCCGCCAACCTGTTCCGGCGCAACTGGGTCCGCCTCTGCTACACGGTAGCCTCGCTCACCGTAGTCACCCTCGCCGTCCAGGCTGCAACCCGAATGCCCGCTCCCGCTGGAGCCGCCAGCTTTGCCCTCGCTCATGCCGGGCCCATCCTCGGCCGTCCGCTTCTCTTCCTCCTCGGAGCTTTCCTGTTCCTCTACATCACCTGTGAGGTAGGCATCTGGAACTGGCTCCCGCGCCACCTCATCGCCCAGGGTATCCCCGAGAAGAGCGCGCTGAATATTCTCTCCCTCGGCTTTGCGCTGGGTCTGCTGATTGGCCGCATCGGCGTCTCGCCCATCCTGATTCACGTCCCCGCCGTTGAGGTCACGCTGGCCGCATCCGTGCTGATGGCCATCACCACCTTCCTCATGCTGCGAACCAACCGCCCCGCCACGGCCGCCGCCCTTGTGTTTCTGGCCGGCATCGCCATGGCCCCTGTCTTCCCTACCGCTCTGGCGATCACAGGCACCGCCTTTCCGCAGATGACCGGCACCGCCATCGGCATTGTCATTACCTGCGGCTGGGCCGGCCTCGCCGTCAGCTCTCGCATCATCGGCGCCATTGCCGGGGGCGACCCCCTGCGTTTGAAGAAGGCTCTGCTGCTATTGCCCGCCTCCGCCGTTCTCATGGTCGGCCTCAACATCGCCATCTGGTTCGAGGTGCGGTAAGCCAACTCGAAGTTTTCCATCGCACGGTCAGCGCGTACTTGCAGATGTTGCCTTGCTGTCTTGCGCAATTCCTTTATCCTCTAGTCAGACGAGGAGACGACCATGCCCAACACGACGCTGAACCCTGCCAAACTGAAGAAGATTCTTGCTGCCCTTGAGGGCAACTGGCAGGCGGAGATGGAGGGTTTCCACACCTATCAGGCCCTGGCTGATCGCGACACCGACCCGGTGCGTGCCCAGGTGCTGCGCCATCTGGCCGGCGCGGAGTGGGAGCACGCCGCCCTCTGGCACGGCCGCATTGTGGAACTGGGCGGCCAGGAGCCCATCTACAAAGGCGCTCCCGGCGGCGAGGCCGACTCGCTGGCCAATCGCGCCGGCGGCATCCGCATGGCGCTGCGCCGCCTGGAAATCGAAGAGAGCCGCCACATTGCCAACTACGGCGAGCAGCTAAAGGCGCTCGGCGACCATGAATCCATCGCCATCCTCGACCACGTCATCGAAGACGAAAAAGACCACTACCGCGAGCTTGGTTCGCTGTTGCGCGGCCACTATCAGGCTCCAGCCAACGCTCCCAAGATCGACGCCAAAGCCGTACTGGAAGAGATGCTGGCCAAGCGGGACCAGGGCCGCAAGCAGCCCGGTGCATGGATCGGCGACGCCATTTATGGCGTAAACGACGGCCTGGGCGCCATCTTCGGCATCGTCTCCGGCATGGCGGGTGCAACGGTGGCAAACCCCACCAGCCAACATACTTACGTGCTGCTGGCCGGCCTCTCCGGCATGATCGCCTCCGCGCTCTCCATGGGCTCCGGCGCTTATCTGGCCGCCAAAAGCGAACGGGAAATCTACTTTGCAGAAATCCAGCGCGAGCGCGAGGCCATTGAGATGAACGGCCCCGAGGCCCGCGAACTGCTGGCGCTCTACTACCAGATGAAGGGCCTTCCCGAGGAAGACGCCCACAAGATGGTGAACCACATCGCCAGCGACCCGGAGCAGTTTCTGCGCGCCCTGGCCAGCGAACGGCTGGGCACCAGCGAAGAGGCTCTCTCCAACCCCATCGTCTCAGCCAGCTCCGGCGCTCTATCGACCGCCGTTGGCGCAGCCATCCCCATCATTCCGTTCTTCTTCATGCACGGTGTCTCGGCAGTCATCGCCGCTGCGGTGATCTCCCTGATTGCCCACTTTGCCGTCGGCGCGGCCAAGTCGCTCATCACGGTGCGCTCGTGGTGGTCCTCCGGCCTGGAGATGACCGTAGTCGGCGCCATTGAAGGCGCTGTCACATACGGCATCGGCCTGCTGCTGGGCGGGGGCGGGCTATAGTTCATAATTGAATACCGGCAAAGAATCTCTTGGCTGGCGAGTGCAGGTGGGCCTATGATTTTTTCAAATGGCAGATTTTAGTCAATCCGAGATTGATGAGCTAATTCGCTGTCCAAAGAGGGTCACCGAGGCCCCCAGACGAGAGATGAAGCCGGATGGAGCATACCTGCGAAATAACGCCAAGTTGGTGGCCTCGATTTTCATCCGGAAGATTGAGGATTTCCCTGAGAACTTCTCAATCGGCCTTATGTATAGCCCTCACGATGGCCGGGAAACAATCACCTTGCTCCGGTGTAATGGGAAGCATGGAGACTACAACAAGAGCTTCGATCCAGAACATCCGCACTGCGATTTTCACATTCACAAGGCGACAGAAGCAGCAATCGAAGCAGGATTAGCGCCAGAGAGGTTCGCGAAAAAGACAATGGAATTTGCTTCCTTCGAGGAAGCACTTCAAGTTTTCATCACGATGATAAACTTGAGCACTACTGACACGCAGAAGCATTTCCCGCCCAAGACACAAGCATCTTTCGACTTCAAACAGTGATTGCCATGGACATTCTTGAGAATCTAAAATCCGAGTTCAATCACCACGTTTCGTTTCGTGAGAAACGGCCAGGGATCGTGCAGGTTCTCGCTCCTCTTTTTCATGAAGATGGGGATATGGTAGACATTTTCCTCGACCTTCCCAAATCTTTAGGCGAAACCATTCGTATCTCCGATCACGGGATGACCTTGATGCGGTTGTCGTATTCCTATGACATTGATACGCCTACCAAGCAGCGCATTCTCGGTCGCATTCTTTCGGAGAACGGAATAGAGGAAGATCGTGGAAGGCTCTATCTAAATACCTCGAAAGAAGGGCTGTATCCGTCTCTTCTTCAATTTGCTCAGACAGTTGCCAAGGTGAGCAATATGCAAGCATTTAGGCGCGAGGTGATGCAAAATCTGTTTTATGAAATGCTTGGCGACTTCGTAAGGAGCACGCTATCTCGCTTCCAGCCTGTCGAGCACTATTTACCCTTGCCCCACCGAGACGATCTTGAAGTGGACTGGAAACTAAACTTGTCGCGTGAAATGTTTTTATTCGGGGTTAGGGATAATGCTAAAGCCCGCTTGGCAACTCTTTCGTGCCTGGAGTTTCAGATGCAACACATACCTTTTCGAAGCGTTATCGTACATGAAGATTTCGAAAACGGCCTTTCAAAGAAAGATCAGTCGAGAATAACGAACGTTGCTGATAAGCAATTTACATCTCTAGCTGATTTCCAAACGAATGCCGAAGGATACTTCCAGAGAGAACTCGGGGCAGTTCAGTAAGAACTGTTCGGAGTTTTCTCAGAAGTAGATGATCGTCTTGCCTCATCCCTCTCGCTTCGCCCGCTCCACAGCCAGATACTCAAGCCACTCCGCCATGCCCGCGCCAGTTTTGGCCGAAGTCTCGAAAATCTTGATCCCCGGCCGAATCTCGTTGATGTTCTTCAGCGCCAAATCGCGGTCAAAGCCACAAGGCTCAGCGATGTCGATTTTGGTAATCACGGCGGCGTCGGCTGAGTTGAACAGCGTGGGATACTTGAGCGGCTTGTCTTCGCCCTCGGTCACGCTCAGCAGAGCCACGCGAATCTTCTCGCCAAGGTCGTAGCTCGACGGGCACACCAGATTGCCGACGTTCTCAATGAACAGATAGTCGAGGCCGCCCAGTTCCACGCCCTCCCAGCCATCCAGGTGCTTGCCGATCATCTCCGCGTCCAGATGGCAGATTCCATGAGTATTGATCTGCCGCACCGGTGCGCCACTGGCCGCCAGCCGCCGCGCATCGTTGTCGGTTTCAAGGTCGCCTACCAGCGCCGCTGCCCGCGCCCCGCCTGCCTTCAGTTCGCGCAGGGTCCGCTCCAGAAAGGCCGTCTTGCCCGTGCCGGGACTCGACACCAGGTTCAGCACCAGCACTCCGGCAGCCGTATAGCGCTGGCGCAACTCTGCCGCCAGCTCGTCGTTCTTCTTCAGGATTCCTCGCCGCAACTCCACAATCCGCGTCGTCATTTTTCCCTCAATCTCTTTGCACTCCGATTCTCTTCGGGTGCCCCACGGTCTCGATTCTGAGGCCTGGGAAAGAATTACTGCTGGGTGCCCCATCCTTGACGCGCACTTTGCGGCAAGGGTGGGATCGAATCACTCCGCCCCGGTATCTTTCCCGTCGTCGATCTCAATCGACTCAATCTCTAGTTCCTTGCCCTGCTTGAGATCCGAGGCCGGCTCACCGCAGCGCGGACATCGAAAGCTCTGCACACCATCAAGCTGCACATCAGCCGCGCACTTCGCGCAGTGCACCACCACTGGAATCGTAGTCACCACCAGCAGAGCTCCGGCCAGCGGCGTGCCCTCAACCGTCAGCTCCCAGCAAAAACGCAGCGAGTCTTCCAGCACATCCGACAAAGCGCCCAACCGTAGACGCACAGCTTTCACGGTCGAGCCCGGATAGGCCGCAGCGGTCTCCGTTACCGCCTCCACGATGCTCGCCGCAAGAGATAGTTCGTGCATGTTGCTCCTTGGCTTAGGAATCTGGTGCATCCGCGCACAATTCCCTGCAAGTAGGATGGCACAACCGGCTCGGGCGATGCGTCAAACGCGGTCTCCACCCCGCCCCATCCGCCACGCCTTCACATACTTCCAGTGGATATATGCCGAGTGGTTCAAGTGCTGGAGCAGGCCTGCTGTGCCGTCGAGGAAGCCCAGCCGGACCACATAGTTATAGAGAAACGTAGCCGCCGGGTTCAGCACCGCGCCAGAGAGCAGCCCGACGAGCGACCGCGGCGCACGCCCCCGCTCCACCAGCACACGCGCGGCGGCTGAGCTGTAGCGGTTCATGTGCTCCACGTACTCTTCGAGCGTGGGGTAGCAGTGATGGATGAGGTGGCCCTTCAGCTGACCGATCTTGCCCTGCGTCTCCATCGTCTCGTGCACGGCCCGCTCGGCAAACCGCGCCGCGCCGCGCCGGAAGAGCCGCAGCTTGGGATCGGGCCAGTAGCCACCATGGCGCAGCGGCTGGCAAAGAAAGTGGTTGAGTCGAGGAATCCGGTAGGCGTCGCACGCTGGGTCGCCTCGAAGCAGAGCCGCGATTTCGGTCGCCAGCTCCGGGCTCACCTCTTCATCGGCGTCAAGCGAGAGCACCCAGTCACTGGTGCAGTGCGCAATGGCCGCGTTCTTCTGCCCCGCAAAGCCTTTCCACGGCTCCTCGAAGAGGCGCGCTCCGGCAGCACGGGCCAATTGCTGCGTACCATCGGACGAGCCCGAATCGACCACGACCACCTCCTGCGCAATGCGCACACTCGCCAGCGTGCGCGGCAGGTTGGCCGCCTCGTCCAGCGTAATCAGCGCAATGGAAAGGGTCTTCGTGGGCATTGTCGATCTTCAGGAGCAGCGTAATTTGCGCGATCGATTTCGCGTCGCCCCTACGGGGCTCTATCGATCCTATGCATTCCTACCCCAGGGTTCCCCCTTCGCATTCGCTCAGGGTCCACCCTGGGCTATTCTCGTGCGGCCCCTCCGGGGCCTGCGCCTTGCCGATAACCTGTACCAGCCATTGTTCCGCCGTGCACAATTTGGATCTGCATTCCAATGTTCAACGCACTATTGATCCGGCCCGAAATTAGTTTCATAGCTCCCCCACCCTAGCCACAAAAACAAGGGCGTGGCGAGGATGGGGCACCCGTAGTCTCACAGTATTTACGGGCCGGATCTATAGCTGCACTCAACTGCTGTTCAGATTCGTTCGCTCAGGATAGTCTACGCCGCGACGACAGAGGCCGCAGCCTCCACCTCGGCCCATTCCTCCGGGCTCAGCTTCAATTGCGCGGCGGCTACGTTCTCCTCCAGATGCGCCACCTTTGACGTACCCGGAATCGGCAGCAGCACCGGCGAGCGCTGCAACAGCCACGCCAGCGAGAGTTGCGATACGGTAGCCCCGTGCCACTCTGCCAGTTTGCCCAGCGCCGCAGCCGCCGGATAGTCAGCCCGCAACAACTTGCCACCCGCATTTGGATACCAGGGCAGAAACGCAATTCCCTGCTGCTGGCACCAGTCGAGCGTGGCCTCGTTGCGGCGGTCGCCCAGGCTGTAGCGGTTCTGGATCGATACCACCTCAACGTACTTGCGCACCGCTTCCACCTGCTCTGGCGTCACCTCGCTCAGTCCGATGTGGCGAATCTTGCCCTGCTCCTGCATCCGCTTGAGCGCGCCCAGCGTCTCCTCAAGCGGCGTGCGCGGGTCAATGCGGTGCAGCTGGTAAAGGCCGATCTGTTCGAGCTTCAGCCGCCGCAGGCTCATCTCAACACACTGGATAATGTACCCGGCGCGGCCAACGTACTCGGTCTTCGCCGGCCCCTGGCGCGTGATGCCGCCCTTGGTGGCAATGACCAGATTCGGCGGATACGGATAGAGCGTTTCGCCGATGATGCGCTCTGCCACCTCCGGCCCGTAGGCGTCGGCGGTGTCAATCAGCGTGACTCCCAGCTCCACGGCCCGGCGCAGCACACGACGCACTTCGGCCGGATCGGAGGGCTCGCCCCAGGCGCCGTCCCCCACAATGCGCATGGTTCCGTAGCCAAGGCGGCGCACGCTGAGGTCGCCCCCAATCAGATATTCGCTTTGGGGAAATTCACCGCTTCCGCCGGTTGTGGAGTTGTTGCTGAAAACCGCATTCGGGAGTTCGCTCATGGCTTCGATGCTAATTGCCCTTGCCGTGTGGGACAATGGGCGGCAGCCATCTTTACAGGCTGCGCGGGAACCTGCATCTTGCAGGCTGCGTATCACCATGCACAGGTCAGAGAGTCATTCAGGGAGCAACCATCATGGGCGGCTACAACTACCCCAATCCGCAAGCCATCTTTTACCAGCAGTATGAAGCTGTCCGCCGCGACGAGGTGGTAGGCGTTCTGCTGGCGCTGTTTTTGGGCAGCTTTGGAGTGCACCACTTTTATTTGCGACGCACTGGCCTTGGCATTCTCTATGCACTGTTTTTTTGGAGCGGCATTCCGGGCTTTCTCGGCTTCATTGAGTGCTTCTTCATGCCCGGCCGGGTGCGCGAGTTTAACGCTATTCAGGCCGCGGGCATCGCGGCGGTCCTCGGCATCTCCATGCCTGCCTGGGGCCATCCCGTCAACGTCACGGTAAACATGCCGCCCAACGCTCAAACCGGTGTTGCGCAAAGCGGCACCCTGGCCGCATGCAGCCGGTGCCACCAGACCAACACCGCCGGAGCGCGCTTCTGCTCGGGCTGCGGAGCGCCGCTTTCGTAAACCTTCTTTCAGAAAGACAAACGCCCCATCCTTCAGAACCCGCGCAACGCGTGGAGTCTTGAAGGATGGGGCGTTGATTTTCTGCCGAAAGACTTGTTCGTCGCTTGCCGCTTACATATTCGCCTGGCCGGAGCGCATACTCTCGTTGAACTTGGGCTTGGTAAAGTCCAGAGCCGCTTCAAGCGCCGCTTGATACTCGGCCGCCCCCGCCATCAGTGCCGGGGTAGCCGAGGCAAACTCGCCGTCGAGCTTCATCAGCCCAGCCGCGGCCTCATTGCCCGCCATGCGCAGCAGGTCTTCCACCGTGGTATTCAGGTACTGCGCGTCACGCGGATCGGCAATCCACACCGGCTCACCCGCGCCCAGCACGCCTGACAGCCAGTAGACCTTGCTGAGCAGATAGCGCAGCCGCTCCTGGTCGTTGGTCTCGGTAAAGACAAACTGCTTCTGCCAGCGGCTGTAGAAGCGTGTAGTCACCGGCACTGGCTGGCGATTGCCCGTCTTCAGAAACTCCAACTGGCCCAGGTCCACCGTCTTGCGCACGGCGTTGTAGACAAAGGCCTCGGCGTAAGGCTGCTCCATGGCCGGAACAATCTCCGCAAAGGTCAGGGTTACGGAGGCCGCGACCTTGGCGTGCAGGTTGTGTGCGCCGCCATCGGCCAGGTGCATTTCGCCGTGGACGATATAAGTGTCAGCGCCCGAAGTGGACTGGTGGAACGGCCACTGGAACTTCCCGAAGGCTACCGGAAGACCGGCGAGCGTTACCATGCACTCCGGCCGCGGATTGCGCAGGCGCTTGGCCTGCGCGGCCAGATGCAGAGCCATGGTGGGCTCCAGATCTGGGGTCGAAAAGTTAAAGTCCGCGCTCAGTTCCAGCTTCAGCGAGCGTTTAGCATCGCTTACGCCTGGCAGGCTCAGCACAAACACGGCGGTCGGATTGCCGTGGAAATCCGCGCCCTGCGTGGTGGAAAGAAGAACCAGGCCAGCCTTGGCGGCTGCCGCTTCCATGGCATTTTGAAGAGAGGTCTTGGTGTCTGCAGTCATGATCCTGGGGAATCCTGCCTTTTGAATTCTGTGCATTCCTATTCTACAAACGCAACCCGCCAAGGACCCCCATTTACAATGAAATCGTGCAGCCTGAATCGCAACCTCCCATCATTCTGGCCGAAGATCTCACCAAGGTGTATGCCGCCGGCAAACTCCAGGTGATCGCCGTCCAGGACATCTCGCTGGCCGTTCAACCGGGCGAGTTCGTAGCCATTGTCGGCCCCTCCGGTTCGGGCAAATCCACCCTGTTTTACCTGCTCGGCGGACTCACCCAGGCCACCAAAGGCCGTGTCATCATTGATGGCATTGACTTTGCCTCGCTCGACGACTCAGCCCGCACCCGGCTGCGCAAGCACCGCATCGGCTTCGTCTTCCAGAAGTTCAATCTTCTGCCTACGTTGTCGGCCATGGGCAACATCGAGGTGGCCTACTCCATCAGCGGCCGCAAAGAGCCCCTGGACCGCGCCTATCTGGACCACCTAAGCGAAATGCTTTCCATTGGCGGACGGCTCCAGCACCGGCCCTCGGAGCTGAGCGGCGGCGAGCAGCAGCGCGTGGCCATTGCGCGCGCCCTCATCACCCGGCCGGCCATCGTGCTGGCCGACGAGCCCACCGGGAACCTGGACACCAAGAACTCTGACGCAGTGCTCCAGATGTTGCTGCGCTCAAACCGTGAACTGGGACAGACCACGCTGATGATCACCCACAATCCCGAGGCAGCCGCCATCGCCAGCCGCATTCTGTACATGCGCGATGGCCAGATTGTGCGTGAAGAGAGGGGTTCCGAAGCCGGCCGTTCCGATTCGGAAACCGTCTCAAATCCGGTGACCGCCGGAGTTTGACCTTCGGGAGGTCGATCAGTATACTCAGAATTGCGTCAGCGGGAGTAGCTCAGTGGTAGAGCATCGCCTTGCCAAGGCGAGGGTCGCGAGTTCAAATCTCGTCTCCCGCTCCAAATCACCCTCCGGCGTAAGCGGGATTGGCTACGGTGATTTGAGGCATCCGCAATGACCAGCAGCCTTGCCAAGGCGCGGTACCCAAGTGGTAAGGGAGAGGTCTGCAAAACCTTTATGCGCCGGTTCGATCCCGGCCCGCGCCTCCAAACTTTCCCCGTAAATACAATAGTTTGTTTAGTTTAGAAAATCTCCCAGACTGTGTCTTTTTCGTTTTGAGCTGTGCTCAATCGGCGAAAATCGGGCTGATTTGACGCCGAAGGTGGACAAAAGGTGGACAAAAATCGGCCACGAATTCACCGGAGTAAATCCCAAAACAAGTGGACATAAATCGCCAAAAATGAGCGAGATCCTAAACACATTTGCCGGTGCGCCACTGGGTTTCACCATTCCTGGGCAGCGCGGCTTCGGGCTCATCGGCGGCCTATTCGCAGGAACCGACTCGGCAAGACAACGGCTCTGGGTAGGATGGGGCCGTCGAGCACGCACACTGCGAAAGCCACGCTAGATGCTCGCCCAGCGACCATCAGGCGACCAGATTGTTGTGGGATGAATTGAGATTGGAGCACAAAAGCCTGTCAGCCTGAAATCTACCGGTGCGGAGAGTTTCTCGCGCCGGCAACTCAGTTGGACAGGCTCTTCGACTTGCGCTGCGACGTCTTTTCGGCCTTTCTGA
>Ga0302267_10003935_pt1 | contig 16631 bp, 12 predicted proteins | sample III_Bog_E1_3_FD_194555 | JGI IMG/M metagenome (GOLD analysis project Ga0302267, IMG submission 194555) | Peat permafrost microbial communities from Stordalen Mire near Abisko, Sweden - III_Bog_E1_3 | ecosystem: Environmental > Terrestrial > Soil > Wetlands > Peat | place: Sweden: Abisko... | reverse complement strand
TCCCATGGCCTTTGTACGCCGCGCCCGGTCCTTCGTCGGCATCCTCAACCGCGTCGCCCTCTCGACCGTGCTCGCCGCGGCGAGCACGGCGTGCGGGAGCAACGGACAGGGCGCGCCCGGCGGCGCGGGCGGAGCGAGCACCTCGTCGGGGAGCGGGACCTCTTCCAGCGCCTCCGCGGTGACCTCGACCAGCGGGAGCGTCTCCAGCGGCACGGGCTCCAGCACGAGCACGTCGAGCGGAACCGGCGGGGCCTCCACGGGCACCGGTGGGAGCGGGGCGGGGACCGGCGGGGTCGGTACCGGCGGAACGACGGCGAGCAGCTCGGGTGGGACGGGCGGCGCAGTGACTGGCACCGGAGGCAGCGGGGCGGGGACGGGTGGCGCGAGCACCAGCGCGAGCTCCAGCGCGAGCTCCAGCACGAGCGCGAGCTCCAGCACGAGCGCGAGCTCCAGCACCAGCGCGAGCTCCAGCACCAGCGCGAGCTCCAGCACCAGCGCGAGCTCCAGCACCAGCGTCAGCTCCGGTGCCACCGCGAGCTCGTCGAGCGGTACCGGGCCGACGTGCTCGACCTGCGCGACGCTGGGTGCGGCGTGCGGCATCTACCCGAACGGGTGTGGCGGCATGCTCGACTGCGGCGGCTGTGTCGCGACGGAGTATTGCGACACCAGCGCGATGAAGTGCGTGCTCCCGTTCACGACCTGCGCCCAGTTCAACGACAAGTGCGGGGTGGTCGTGAACAACTGCGGCACCGCGATCAACTGCGGGACCTGCCCGGTCGGCGAGGAGTGCCTCCAGACCGCCCAGGGCCAGGCCTGCGGTACCTGCACCTCGCAGACCTGCGCCTCGCTCGGCGCCCAGTGCGGCGCGGTCAGCGATGGCTGCGGGAACCCGCTCGAGTGCGGGACCTGCCCCTCGGGTGAGGTGTGCGACGCGGTCAGCCACGAGTGCGAGACCTGCGCCAAGACGACGTGCAAGGCGATCGGCTTCACCTGCGGCGCGGTCAGCGACGGCTGCGGCGGCCTGCTCCAGTGCGGCAACTGCCCGACCGGCGAGGAGTGCATCACCGGCGTGTGCGAGCCGGTGCTCGACGACGGGCAGCTCTGCCAGCAGAAGGGCGTCGTCTGCGGCACCGTGAAGGACGCGTGCGGCGCGTTGGTCAACTGCGGGACCTGCGGGGCCGGTCTCGCCTGCAACGCAGGGTCGTGCTGCACCCCCGAGACGCCGGCGGCGGCGTGCGTCGGGGTGATCTGCGGGACGGCCTCCAATGGCTGCGGGGGCACGGTCACCTGCCCGGACACCTGCCCCGCCGGGGAGGTGTGCCACGCGAGCGCCTGCTGCACGCCGAAGCTGCCCGCCCAGGCTTGCGCGGGTCTGGCGTGCGGCGGCGTCTCCGACGGCTGCGGCGGCACCATCACCTGCCCGGACACCTGCCCGGCGAGCGAGGAGTGCGACGCCAACACGTGCTGCACGCCCGCCGCCAACCCCTGCCAGGGCAAGACCTGCGGGACGGTGTCGAACGGCTGCGGCGTCAACGTCAACTGCGGGAGCTGCGTGGCGGGGTCGACCTGCACCGCCGGCGCGTGCGCCGTCTGCACGCTGCCCGACTGCACGACCATCCCCTGCGGGCTGACCGAGAGCGTGTGCGGGCTGGTGATCGCGAGCTGCGCGGGGGGCTGCCGCTGACCGCCGGGACCGGCGCCCGAGGGAGCGCTCGCCGCTCTGGGTGATGGTTCCGCCGCCCACGTGTGATAGCTGGGGTGGGCGGTGGAAGAGAGCGAAGCGAACCCGTTCGTCGGTGGAGAGGTCGGCCACGCCGCCAGCGAGCGGGCGGCGGCGCTGGTCGGCCAGACGGTGGTGGATCGCTACCGGCTCGAGGAGCTGGTCGCCCAGGGAGGCATCGCCTCGGTGTTCCGCGCCACCCGCCTCGCCGACGGGCAGGAGGTGGCCATCAAGCTCCTGCACCCGGAGGCCGAGGGCCTCCCGGAGCTCATCGAGCGCTTCGAGCGCGAGGCGATCGCCGGCAAGCACATCTTTCACGCCAACGTCGTCACCGTCCACGAGATCGCCCAGCTCCAGGATGGCTCGTGGTTCCTCGTGCAGGACTTCGTCCGCGGCGAGACGCTGCGCGATCTCGTCGATCGCGGCCCCGTGGACGCGGCGCGGGTGGCCCGGATCGCGCGGCACGTGGCGGCCGGGCTCACCGCGGCGCACGACATGGGCATCGTTCACCGCGACATCAAGCCGCGGAACTTGATGTTCGTGGGCGGGCCGGACGACAAGGTCCAGATCGTCGACTTCGGCCTGGCCCGGGTGCCCGTCGAGGAGCTCTCGCTCCACCACTCGGAGGGCCGCATCACGCGCGCCGGCGTCGTCGTCGGCACCCTCGCGTACCTCGCCCCGGAGGCGGCGCTGGGGATGAGCTCCATCGATCGGCGCTCCGATCTCTACGCGCTGGGCCTGATCATGTACGAGATGCTCGCCGGTCAGCACCCCTTCTTCGCCGCGGATCCGGTGACCATGTTCACCCTGCAGTGCACCGCTCCGCCGCCGCCGATCCGCGAGCGCTCCCCCGGCGTCGTGGTCCCCCCCGTGCTCGAAGCGATCGTCATGCGGCTCCTCGCCAAGGATCCGGACCTTCGCTATCAGCACGCGCGTGCCCTGGTCGTCGCGCTCGATGCCGCCCTCCCGGAGCTGGTCGGGTCGGGGGGCCGGCGCAGGTCGCGCCGGAGCCTCGTGCTCGTCGCGCTCGGGCTCGTGGTGTTGCTCGCGGCCGTGCTCTGGATGGCGCTCTCGCGGAGCTGACGCGCGGGGCCGGGGGCGTGCGTCCGGGTCATTGAACCGCCTGGGGAAACGCCCGAGGGCGCTCCCCGGCCAGCCCTCGCGGTGACGCCCGGGTGGGGTCGCTCGATGGCCTTCAGCCCTGGGCGTCGAGCGCTGCTCGCACCGTCCTTGCTCCTGTCCGGAACGCGGGGGGCGATGGGAAGCGCGGTTACAACCGGGCCGCGGTCGCCGTCGCCGCGAGGCTCCGCAGAATCCATCGAAGAGGGCACCGATGCTCGAGCTGTTTCGATCGCCTCGCCGCGCGATCGTGTGGTTCGTCGAGGCGAGCCTGCTCGCGCTCCTGGGCGTCTCCGCGACCGGCGTGCTGCTCGGCTGGGCAGACGCCTTCGGCGGGAGCCACGTGTTGCGCGTCCTCCTCGTCTCGGTCGTGGCCCAGGCTTCGATGTACTACCACGGCCTCTACGGGCCCCGGCCGATCCGCCCTGCGGCGCTGGTCGTTGGGCTGCTCCGCGCCCTGGTGATGGCGGGCGCAGCGCTCGCCGTCCTCTACCACTTCCTCGTCCCGCGCGCGGCGCTGGGCCGTCCGGTGTTCGTCGTGGCGCTCAGCGGCGCCGCGGTCGTCCTCCCCGCATGGCGCGCGGCCTTCCACCGCCTCGCGTCGAGCTCGCTGTGCCGCCGCACCGCGCTCGTCCTGGGGGGCGGGCCCCTCGGGCGCGAGTGCGCCGCGCTCCTGGCCTGGGACGAGGGCTCGGGGCTCCACCTGGCCGGCGTGCTCATCCAGGAGGGCGAGAGCCCGCCGCCCGGCGTGCCGGTGCTGGGCCGCTATGCCGACGTCGCCCGCGTCGCCGCCGCCGAGCGCGTTCATCGCATCGTGGTCACCACCTCCGAGCGTCGCGGCACGCTCCCCGTCGCCGAGCTGCTCGATCTCAAGCTCGGCGGCGTGGCCATCGAGGAGGGGATCGACTTCTACGAGCGCGCCACCGGCAAGATCTTCGTGCCTGCGCTCAAGCCCAGCGATCTGGTCTTCGCCGAGGGCTACCGGGTGCGACGGGCGCCGCTCGTGCTCAAGCGCGCCTTCGACCTGGCGGCGGCGGCGGTGGGGCTGCTCCTGGCGCTGCCGATCCTGGGGCTCGCGGCCCTCGCCATCAAGCTCGACTCGCCGGGGCCGCTCCTCTACGCGCAGGAGCGGGCGGGCCTCTATGGCCGGCGCTTCCGGGTGCTCAAGCTGCGCTCCATGGCCACCGACGCCGAGCGCCACGGCGCCGTCTGGGCGGCCGAGGACGATCCGCGCGTGACGCGGGTGGGACGCTTCCTGCGCCGGAGCCGCATCGACGAGGTGCCACAGCTCTGGAACGTGCTGGTGGGCGAGATGAGCCTGGTCGGCCCGCGGCCGGAGCGGCCGGTCTTCATCGCCCAGCTCGAACGGGAGATCCCCTTTTTCCGCCAGCGGCTGTGCATGAAGCCGGGGATCACCGGGCACGCCCAGGTCCGCTGCCGGTACGGGGCCTCGATCGACGACGCCCGGGAGAAGCTCAGCTACGATCTCTTCTACATCAAGCGCTTCTCCCTCTGGTTCGACCTCTCCATCCTCATCGACACGGTCAAGGTCGTGCTACTGCGCATCGGGAGTCGTTGAGCGCGGGGCAGATCCTCCGATAACCTCGTGCTCCATCGGCTCCCCCCGGGGGGCCACCCCGCACGAGGTCCCCCTGAGCACCCCGAAGATCCCGCGCCCGCCCGCGCTCCCCCGCCTCGATCCGCCGCCCCCGTCGAGCCGCGAAGAGGCGCCACCGCCCTCCACCACGAGCACGGAGATCGCCTACAAGATCGCCGATCTGCAGGTGAACCGGCCGGCCATCCCGCTGGTGATCGCCGCCCTCGTCACGGCCGTCGCCATCTTCTTCGCGCTCAAGCTCCAGATCCGCACCGGCTTCGAGTCGATGCTGCCCGAGAACCGATCGAGCGTGCTCGAGCTCGCCCGCGTCGCCCAGAAGACGCCCGGCGTGTCCACGCTCTTCGTGGTCCTCCAGGGGGGTGACACCGCGGCGCTGCGCAAGGCGGCCGATGCGCTGGTGCCCGAGCTGGAGAAGGTGGGCACCCCCTGGGTGGGCAGCGTCGAGGATGGAGTCCACGAGGCGCTCCACTACCTCGAGCCCCGCGCCGGCCTCTACGCCGACAAGGACAAGCTCGCCAAGCTGAGCGACGACATCGAGGCCCGCTACACGTACGAGGTGGACAAGGCGCGCGGCTCGATCATCGACGAGAGCGAGCCCCCGCCGCCGCCCATCGACGCCGAGGCGCTCCGCAAGACTTTCGGGGTGGAGAAGGGGGCCTCCGATCGCTACCCGGACGGCTATTACCAGTCGCAGGACGGCACCATGCTGGTGGTCGCCATCCGCTCGCAGACCCTCGGCACCGATCTCAAGAACGGCTCGGAGACCATCCGCCGCGTCACCGAGGTGGTCGAGCGGGTGAGCCCGAAGTCCTTCGACCCGAAGATGACCTGGTCCTTCGCCGGGGACCTCAAGAGCAGCCTCACCGAGTACGGCGCCATCGTCAAAGATCTCACCGACGTGGGCGAGCTGGGCATCCTCCTCATCGCGGGGGTCTTCTTCCTCTACTACCTCCGCATCCGCACGCTCGTCGCGATGCTGCTCACCATCGGCGTGGGCGTCTCCTGGACGTTCGGGGTCACCCAGGTGCTCATCGGGCACCTCAACATGGCGACCAGCTTCCTCTTCACGATCATCGCGGGGAACGGGATCAACTTCGGCATCATCTACATGGCCCGCTTCCTCGAGGCGCGGCGGCGCGGCGCCACCCTCCTCGACGGCGTCCGCATCGCCCACCGGGAGACCTGGCTGCCCACGCTCACGGCGGCCGCGACCGCGGCGGCGTCGTACGGCTCGCTGATGATCACCGAGTTCCGCGGCTTCCGCGACTTCGGCAAGATCGGGTCGATCGGCATGGTGCTCTGCTGGCTCGGCACGTACCTGACGCTGCCCAGCATCCTCACGGTGATCGAGCGCATCGCGCCCATCAAGACCCGGCCCGCCGGCGCCCCGCCCTCGTCCCAGCAGGTCGGTCCCATCGCGCGCCTGCGCCGGCTGACCCGCGCGGGCGTCGCCTTCGGCAAGCCCTTCGCGGCGCTCGTCCCGCTGGCGCCGCGCGCGGTCGCCACCATCGGCTCCCTGCTCGCGGTCGTCGGCTTGGCGCTCACCGTGGTCTACGTGCACGGCGACCCCATGGAGTACGACCTCCGCAAGCTGCGCAACACCGAGATGACGCGCTCCGAGGAGCACCGGATCAACGCCCTGGCCGAGGAGATCACCGGGTACGTCGGCGCCAGCGGCATGGCCATCCTCGTCGACCGCACCGACCAGGTGGCCCCTCTCCGCGACGAGCTCTATCGCCGCCGCGATGCGGCGCCCGAGGACAAGAAGCCCTTCAAGGACATCCACGCCCTCCAGGACTTCGTCCCCGGCGATCAGGCGGCGAAGATCCCCATCCTCCTCGCCATCAAGGACCGCGTCCTCCGCGCCCGCAAGCGCGGCATGGTGTCCGACGCGGACTGGAAGCAGATCGAGCGCGCGCTCCCGCCCGCCAAGCTCGCGCCCTTCGGCATCGACGACCTCCCCGTCGGCGTGGCCCGGGCCTTCACCGAGAAGGACGGCACCCGCGGGCGCATCGTCTACATCGAGCCCACCCGCTCCGACATGGTCGACGACGCGCACTACCTGCTCCGCTGGGCCGACGCCTACCGCGAGACCAAGCTCCCCGACGGCAGCGTCATCCACGGCTCCGGCAGCGCGGTGATCTACGCGGACATGTGGGCCGCGGTCGTCGACGACGTGCCCCCGGCGGTGATCTTCTCCTTCGGTGCCACGCTCCTGGTGGTGATCGTCGCCTTCCGCGCCGGCCGCTCGTCCGTGGCCGTGATCGGGGCGCTCCTGGTCGGCGTCGGCTGGATGGCCGGCCTGCTGGTGCTCACCAAGGTGAAGCTGAACTTCCTCAACTTCATCGCGCTGCCCATCACCTTCGGGATCGGCGTCGACTACGCCGTCAACATCGTCGAGCGCTACGCCCGCGAGGGCGCCGGCGGCGCCGTGTCGGCGGTGCGCAACACCGGGGGCGCCGTCATCCTCTGCAGCCTGACCACGACGCTGGGCTACCTGGCGCTGCTCAACTCGACCAACGAGGGGGTCAAGAGCATGGGAGCGGCGGCGGTGCTCGGCGAGGTGAGCTGCTTGCTCGCGGCCGTCATCGTGCTGCCGGCGGCGCTGTGGTGGCTCGACAAGGGCCGGCCCAAGGGGTCCCGCAGCTCGCTGTCGGTGCGGCCGCCCCGCGGCTAGGCCGCATCCTTGGGGACGACCCGTCGCGGAACGCTCCGCGACGGGCGCGGTCCAAGGCGGGGCCCGACAGGCTGGCCCGTCGCGAGACGCTCTCGGGCGTCCCGCAGGGTGAGCGCAGGATGACCGCCCTACGCCCGGTCCTCGGCCCCGCGCTTCGCCATCTTCCGCTGGACGATGCGCTTCTTCAGCATCCCCATCTTGTCGATCATCAGCACGCCGTCGAGGTGATCGTTCTCGTGCTGGATGGCCACCGCGAGCAACCCCTCGGCGGACAGCTCGAAGATCTGCCCGTCCTTGTTCATCGCCCGCACCGTGACGCTGGACGCGCGCTTGATCTCCTCGGTGATGCCCGGGAACGAGAGGCAGCCCTCGGGGGCGCACTGCTCGCCCTCCTTGAGCACCAGCTCGGGGTTGATGAAGACGTGCAGGTTGCTCGGCTCGTCCTCGCTGGCGATGTCGACGAGGAAAATGCGGTGGGGCTCGCCGATCTGGGTCGCCGCCAGGCCGACGCCCGGGGCGGCGTACATGGTCTCGGCCATGTCGTCGACGAGCTTGCGGATCTCGGCGGTGATCTGGGTGACGAGCTCGGCCTTCTGCCGGAGTCGGGGATCGGGGTAGTGGAGGATGCTGCGGATCGCCATGTGAGGGTTCCCTAACGGTAGCTCAAAGTCGCTCGGGGGCGAGCGCCTCGGGTGAGGTGCTCAGCGGTCGAGGGGTCTGGGGGTGGGGCCAGCCGACGCGGGGAGGCTCTCGGCCCGGGGGTTCGCGGGCAGAGCGCCGAGGATGAGGCCCTCCGCGGGGGTCCGGGTGGGGATGCCGCTGTCCTCGGGCCGGCTGTGGCGGCGGAAAATGGACGGGTCGACGGGCACGCCACGGGCGGCGAGGTCCTCGACGATGGCGGGCACGGTGCCGGTCGGCACGAAGCTGCCCTCGATGGCGCCGCCGGCGGCCGTTCGCTCCACCGTGAAGGTGAAGATGTCGCGGAGGGCCACCCTGGTGCCGTCGACGGCGAGCTCGGCCACCCGCAGGACGCGGTGGCGGCCGTCGCGCAGGCGGGCGATCTCGATGGCGAGATCGAACACGGAGCCCAGCCACTCGCGCGCCACCTCGGGCGAGATCCCCGGACGGGTCGCGGCGATGTCGGCGGTCAGGCGCAGCACGGCCTGCCGCAGCGTGGGGGCGCGAGCGCCGGCGAGGACGCCGTCGACCCCGTTCCCCATCGCGTCGACGAGCTCGGCGGCCGCGGCGCCCGCGAAGGCGCCGACCACGAGCCGGTCGGGCCGCACCCGCGCGGCCGCCTGGACGGCGCGGGCGCGCTCCTCGGCGGTGTCACCGAGGAGGATGGAGATGGTGTGGGGCTGGTTGAAGACGAGCTCGTCGTCCTCCTGCAGGACCACGACCCGATCCTCGGTGCTGCCGGCGCCGGCGAGGGCGCCGAGCAGCGTGGTGGTGCCCGCGCCCACGGCGCCCGTGACGAGGATGTTGGCGTGCGCGGCGACGCACTGGGTGAGCAGGCCCGAGATCGCCCGGGAGATGGTGCCGCTGCGCACCAGATCCTCCAGGGTCAGGTCGGCGCGCTGGGGCTTGCGGATGACCACCATGTGGCCGTGATCCTCGGCGCGGGGGAGGACGGCGAACATCCGGCCGCCGCGCGCCAGTCGCCGCTCGACGAAGATCTCACCCTCGGCCAGGGGCTTGCCAGCCGCGATGCAGAGCCGGCGGATCGCCCTCCCGACCGCTTGCTCGCTGGTGAAGGTCGCCTCGGAGGGGATCTCCGATGCGACGGGCTGGCGACCGTGCAGCGCGACGACGTAGTCGTGGCGCACCACCTGGATCTCGGACAGATCCTCTTCGTCGAAGAGCGGCGTGAGCGGGCCGTACTCGCAGAGCTCGCGCCGGGCGTCGACGAGCAGCGCGTCGACGTCGAGGTCGCTCCGGTCGCGCAGGGAGGCCGTCGCCTCGACGAGGGCCCGCTCGATGCGAGCGACCAGCGCGCCGTCGGGGGCCGCGCCGCTGGCGAGGGCCCGCAGATCGACCGCCTCCGCGACCCGGTCGACGAGCGCGATCAGCGCGAGGCGCTGGGCGGCGGACCGCGCCGGATCGAGGCCCGGTCGCTCGCCGATGGACGTCGCGCGGGCCCGGACCGCGGGCTCGACGTCGACCGGGTAGCTCCGGGCGCCGTCGAGGGGGCGCCGGCCCGCCGGCGGGGCGCCACCCGCGGGAGCCACGATGCCCAGGCTGGCGAGCCCGATGCTGGGCGACGTGGGTCGCTCCGGAAGGGGAGGCACCCCGGGCCCTGGCATGGCGATGGGCACGGTGAACGGCGTCCCGGGCGCCGTCGGCTGGACGGCGGCGCCACGCGCCGACCCCACCGCGAGGGGCGGCGCCTTGCCGCTGAGCGGGCGGGGTGGCGAGGGCACTCGGGGCGGTCCCGGTACCGCAAAATGAACCGACTCGTCCGGGTCGTGCTCGAGGGGAAAGTGGCTGATGACCTCGTGCCGATCGCCGGTCTTCGGCTCGATGCGCGGGGACGGCGCCCGCAGCGCCTTCTCGGCGTTGGACGAGGGTTGGGAGGACGACGAGGGCGGCTCGAGGGGGAAGCTGCTCGACTTCAGCACCGCCACCTCGGGCGAAAGGGGCGGGCGCGAGCCCTCCGCCCGGGGGGACAGGGCACCCATCTCGACGCGGTTCGGAGGCAGCCCCCCGACCTCGACGCGGTTCGGCGACAAGGGCCCCGTGGCGGCGCCGCTCGGGGGCAGGGGCACGATGGCCGCCGCGTCGGCGCCGGCACGAGGCGTCGCGGGCAGCGGGCCCACGGCGGACAGCGGGCTGGGAGGCAGCACGGGCGCCACGGTTCGCGACTGCAGGGTGCCGTCGTGGAGCCGGGGGGCGAGCGGCTCGATGGGACCGGGGAAGGGGGTCGGAATCGGGACCGGCCGCGAGGCCCCGTCGTGAGCGCTCGGCGCAGCGGCGGGGCTGGGCGCGGTGGGGACGACACCCAGCGGGCGCAGGCCGGGAGGGACCGACTCCAGGTCGGAGGGCAGCTCGTCGGCGATGGGCACGGGCGACGCGGCGGCGGCGGCAGGCTGCGACGGGGAGGGCCCGCTGCCCGCCTCGATGCGGACGACGAAGTCCCCGATGTAGATCTTGTCGCCCTCGCGAACGATGGTCGCCTGGGCGATCTTGCGGCCGTTGACGTACGTGCCGTTGGTGCTCTTGAGGTCGGTGACGATGAAGCGGCCGTCCCGGTAGAGGAGCCGGGCGTGGCGCTTGGAGACGTTGCCCTTCGGCAACATCAGGTCGTTGCCCTGGACGCGGCCGACGTTGATCTCGGTCCGGTCGAACGTCTCGCGCCGCTCGGCCCCGCCCTTCTCGCTGATGATGACCGAGAACATCGCCACAGTTCGCGCCTTGACCCGCCCCGGGATTTGGGGGCCGCCCCCTCGTGACCGGCAGCGTCACCGGAGCGCAGCTGTCGCCCCGCGCAGAGCAATAAGATGAAGGCGGAAGCCCTGTCAACGAGATGGGGACGATCGCGGCCGCGGCGGGCGAGCGCGACGCGGGGGGGGCGGAGCCCGAGGCGGGGTCTCAGACGCGAGCGCGCGGGCCGGGCAGGGGATCGCTGGGGCGGCGGCGGTCTTTCACCTCGCCGGCGACCAGGCTGAGGAGCTCGCCGGCCACCGCCATCACGTCCTCCTCGAGCAGCCCGCCCTGCCGCAGCTCCCGGTAGATGGTCTTGGCGAGGATGCGCAGCGCTCGCGGGTCGTGCGACGCCTGGCCGAGCTCGACGAGGGGAAGGTCGGGGGTCGCGGAGGTTTGAGCGAGGAGGGAGAAGGGCGCCATTGCCAGACTTTCAAGCAATGCCCATGCCGTTTTTGCCATGTCGGCTTTTCGGCGTTTCCAGGGGGAAGTCGGCGTCGTCGGCGTGTACGGGATTACGCACTCGATCGATCTGCGTACTCGGTTACGCACCGGCGCAAGCCTCGTCGCCCCGGTCGAGTCATCGCGGCAAATGCCCGGATTGCGTACGGTTTGTTACACTTTTCGCGGCTTGACCTGCCCTCCGTCGGGCTACTACCTTGGCGCCGCTCGGATCGGGGCACGTTCAGAAATTCCAGGGATGTCGAGCTGCGCAAGGGGAGGCGACGCAAAAGGCGGCCGGCCTGTCTACCGATTCTGCAAGGCGCATCGACCCCTGGAGCTCCGGGTATCGACGAGTCCCGGAAGTGGAGGAAACATGGCAGTCGGCAAGGTCAAGTGGTTCAACGACGAGAAGGGCTGGGGCTTCATCAAGCAGGAGACAGGCCCTGACGTCTTCGTTCACTACTCGCAGATCAGCGGGGAGGGGCGGCGCCGCCTCTTCGAGGACGAGACGGTCGAGTTCGAGATCACGGAGGGCCCCAAGGGCCTCCAGGCCGTGAACGTCATCCGCCTCCAGAGCAGCAGCGCGCCCAACTGACGCCTGCCGGAGACGCCCGAGCCTCCGGTCTCTCGACTGCCCTCCGCTCTCACCCGAGGGGGATTTTGACCTCGCGGAACTCCTCCGTGGCGGGGTCGATGCGGTGCGACTCGATCGCGCGCACGGCCCCGTCGTCCCCGATCTCGTAGACGTTGAAGCCCGCCATGCGCTCGTCGCTCTCGTGGAGGAGCGAAGCGCTGGTGGCGCCGACCGCGTCGAGCCGCCCGCGCTCGGTGGCCAGGTGACGGTGGATGCGCCGGTGCAGGTGGCCGTGGAGCACCAGGCCGCGCGGGACCTTGCCCAGGATCCGCGCCTCTTCGGCGGCGTCGGTGAGCCCTTCGAGCATGCGCTTGGCGGTCGACGAGGCGTTGTGGATGGGGTGGTGCTGGAGGATGACCACGGTCCGATCCCGCACCTCGGGGTGGGCGAGGATCCGCTCCAGCGCGGCGAGCTGGCCGCGCCCCAGCGACCCCGAAGCGATCAGCGGCGGCCGCGGGAGCGCCGTCGAGAGGCCGATGATCGCGGTCGGGCCGCGGAGGTGGACGTAGGGGAAGACCTCCCCCGGGGGCGTGAGGTCCGGCAGGTCCGAGCGCAGGTACCCGGCGAAGGTGCGCGCGAAGCGCTGGCTGCGGTGCGAGCCGGCCGTGTACGTGTCGTGGTTGCCCGGGACCATGCTGACCCGCTCGGCGGGGAGGCCCAGATCCTCGGCGAGGAAGGTGCGCACCAGCTCGAACTCGTTCTCCAGCGCCAGGTTGGAGACGTCGCCGGTGATCACCACCTGATCGATGCCGAGCTGGCGGATGGCACGCGCCGCCGCCCGCACGGCGAAGGCCTTGTGCACCGAGCGCCGGTGGAAGCGCAGGTTCAGATACCCGGTGAGGCGCTTGTTGAAGAGCCGGAACGGCACCGCTCCCTCGAGCGAGAGCAGGTGCAAGTCGGAGAGATGGGCGATCCTCACAGCCGCCCAGTATGGGCCTGCCGGTGAGGCGGGCAACCGGCCTTTTCTCCGCGAGGGCTCTACCCGCCGTCTCGCGCGCAGCGGAAGCCGAGCCAGGGGGCGCGCTCGCCGGGGCCCTCCTTCTCGCGCGCCGCGCCCCGCAGCCAGGCGCTCCCGTGCGGGTAGCCCCCGCCGCGCACCACCCGCCGGTCGCCCATGTCGGGGCCCTTGGGGTTGACCGCGTCGGCGCGGGGGTACTCGGGGGCGAACCAGTCGGCGACCCACTCCTCGGCGTTGCCGGCCAGATCCTCGATGCCCTCGGGTGTGCGGCCGTCGGGGAAGGAGCCCACCGGGGCCAGCTCGAGGAACCCGTCGCGGCCGTCGAGCTCGTCCACTGCGAAGGCTCCGTGGTTGGACAGGAACGGGTTGTACACGTTCCCCCAGGGAAAGCGCCGCCCGGGGACCCCCTTCGCCGGGTCCCCCAGGCCGCGCGCGGCCCGCTCCCACTCGGCCTCGGTCGGCAGCCGCCCGCCCGCCCACGCACAGAAGCGCCGCGCGTCGTTCCAGCTCACCAGGACCACCGGCAGCTCGGGGCGATCGAAGCGCTCCGCGCCCTCCGCGTAGGGGGGGGCCACGCACACCCCCGCGGCGACGCAGGGGCGGTAGCGGGCCACGGTCACCTCGCGCCGGTCGAACCAGTAGTCCGAGAGGTAGACCGCGTGCGCCGCCTGCTCGGCCGCGAACCACTCGTCCCGGCAGTCCGCCTGGCGGGCCTCGAGCTGGCAGAGCGTGCGCGCGGTAGTGAACTCCTCGTCGGACGATCCCATGACGAAGACGCCCGCCCGCAGCAGCACCTGATCGCCTGCCGGGGCGCGCAGGACGACGACTCCATCGCCGGTCGCCCCCTCCGTGCCCAGCTTGGCGGCCGCCGGCCCGGGGTGGCCCGAGGGGCGGGGAGGGCTGTCGCCCCTCGCCACGGGGATCGCGTGGAGGCCTGCCGCGCAGCAGACGACGGCGACGGCGAAGGATGCGGGCAGGCGCATGGAGCTGCCGAGAGGTAGCACGACCGGGAGCAGACGCGCGAGCGTGGCCAGGTGCGCCGCGGTACCAAGCCAACGCACACAACCACTCTCCGCGTCCCCCCGCCGGGCGCCCGGAGATCCAGAAAGGTCGTCGCGATCCGGGTGCCAGCTCACCGGAGAGTGCCTATTTGTCGGCGCCCCCACGATAAGAATGCGTGCCTCGGGCTTAAGAAGCGCCATGGTCGCCCCGTAGTCCCCCATGCCGGTCGGGGAACGCACTACGCCACTCCGGGAGTCGACGGGCCGGCGGCGACAGCTGCCGCTCTCGGGCAAACCATGTTTCGGGTAGGAAGGCTATTTCGATGGCGATGAGCAACGTGGCGCCGGCGCCCTGGGGCCGCCCGCTGGGCAGCATGATGGACAAAGACGGACTGAGCGAGATCGAGGTGCGCAAGCGGCGTATTCTCAAGCGCACCCCGATGGCCTCGGCCGCCACGCCCGCGTCCCAGCAAGCGCTGGTGGACGCGGGCGCCATCCAGCGCGTCGGCAAGGGCCGGCCGCTCGTCTGCCAGGGCGAGCAGGCGGCCACCATCGCCATGATCGGCATGGGCCGCCTCCGCCTCACCCGCGCCCTCTCGGACGCGCGCACCCTCTCCATCGGCTACCGCGGGACGGGCGACCTCGTCGGCGAGGCCGCGCTCGGCGGAGCCTCTGCTTACCGCGAGACCGCCGTCGCCACCGAGGACGTGGAGGCGCTCCTCGTCCCGGTCGCCACCGTGCGCGCCCTCGTCGCCGCGGACCACGCCTTTGGCTGCGGGCTGCTCGCGGTGCTCGTCGATCGCCACGGGGACACCGAGGATCGGCTGGCATCCATGCTCTTCCGCAACGTCGAGGCGCGGCTCGCCGAGTTCCTGGTCAAGGCCGCCTCTCGCTGGGGGATCCCGGAGCCGCGCGGCGTGCTCATCGCGGCGCCGTTCACCCACCAGGAGATGGCCAACATGATCGGATCCACCCGGGAGACGGTCACGCTCACCCTGGGTGACCTGCGGAAGAAGGGCGTGATCGAGATCGACCGGCGGCGCATCGTGGTGCTCGACAGGGATGCTTTGAAGGCGAAGATCTGAACCGCTGCCGGGAATTCGACGCAAAGGCGCCGGAGAGACGATGCTGTCGTCTCGGGTGTCTTTGCGGGTCTCTCGGACCAATCCTGAGCCCGACCCCTTTGAGGGTCACGGAAGGGCATCCACGGCAGCGGACCCGTGGAGCACCAGGATGGTGATCTCCGGCGGCACCCCGAAGCGGACCGGAAGGATGCTCGTGCCGACCCCGGGTGTGACGAAGAGGTGCCGTCCCGCCTCCACGACGTGTCCGATGGCGTAGCGCTGTCCATGGCGCGAGGGCACCACCAGCCGACCGACCAGCGGTAGCGCGACCTGACCCCCGTGCGTGTGACCGGCGACCGTGAGCGTCACGCGCCCAGGGATCTCCGGAAAGACGTCGGGCTCGTGGGTGAACGCGATCACCGGTCCCGCGCCGGCCCTGGCGAGCGTGCCGCCCACGTCCTGGGCGCGGGTCGTCAGGTCTGCGAGGCCAGCGATCCAGAGCGGTTGACCGCGATCGTGGAGCTCGAGCACCTCGTTCTCCAGCACGCGGAGGCCTGCTGCGGCGAAGGCTCGGGTGACCCTGTCCCCGTCGAACCACCAATCGTGATTACCCATGACCGCGTACACACCGAGGCGCGCGTGGAGCCCGCCCAGCGTCTGCGCGATCCGCTCGGGCGCGACGAAGCTCGCGCCGGGCTCGCCGCCGACGATGTAGTCGCCGAGGAGGAGGACGAGATCCGGTGCCGCGCCGTTGGTCTCGGCGACCACCTGGGCGAGCTTGTCCTCGCCGACGAACGGCGCGCCCACGTGGAGGTCGGAGATGAGCGCGACCTTCATCCCGTCGAGCGGCCGTGGCCACCCGGGCAGCGCGAGCGGCACTTCCCGCACGACGAGCCGGTTGGGCTCGATCACGAAGGCCCAGAGCAGCAAGCAGAGGATCACCCCGAGCGCGGCGCGGCCGGCGCGACGACCCGTCCGGCTGACGATGGCGTCGGGGCGCAGGCGCCGCGCCAGGGCGAGATCCGTCGGCGAGGCTCAGCCCCCCAGCAGGATCTGCGTCGGATGCTCGCAGAGCTGCCGCAGTGCCCGCAGGAACGTCGCGCCCACGGCCCCGTCCACCACGCGGTGGTCGCACGACAGCGTCATCGCGAGCCTGCGCCCGGGCACCACGGCCTCGCCCTTCACCACGGGCTCGCGCCGCACCTGCCCGACCGCGAGGATGGCGCCCTCCGGCGGGTTGATGACGGCGGCGAACGAGTCGATGCCGTACATCCCCAGGTTGGAGATGGAGAACGTGCCGTTGGCCATCTCCTCCGGCTTGAGCTTCTTGGCCTTGGCGCGTCCCGCCAGATCGCGCACCTCGGCGGCGATCTCGAGCACGCCCTTGGTGTCGGCGTCGCGCACCACCGGAGTCACCAGGCCCTCGGCGACGGCGACCGCCACCGAGATGTCGACGCGGCGGTGCACGAGGATGGCGTCCGCCGTGAACTGAGCGTTGCACTCCGGCACCCGCACCAGCGCGATGGCGCAGGCCTTGGTGAGGAGATCGTTGAACGAGACCTTGGCCGCGGGCTGTCCGGCGGGCGCCGCCGAGGCGAGGTCGGCGTTGATCTGCTCGCGGAGGTGGTGGAGCGGATCGGCGTCGATGTCGATGGTCAGGTAGAAGTGCGGGACCGTCTGCTTCGACTCGGTGAGGCGGCGTGCGATGGCCTTGCGCATCATCGAGAGGGGGCGCACCTCGGGGGCCTCGAGGCCGGCGGGGGCGACCGGCGCCTTCGCCGCGGGCGCGCTCGGGGCTGCGCTGGTGGCGGGCGCGGCGACGAGGCCGTCCAGATCGCGCGCGATGATGCGGCCGTTGGGGCCCGATCCGGCGACGCCGGCGAGGCTGAGGTCGCGGTCGCGGGCGAGCTTGCGGACGTAGGGAGAGGCCTTGACCCGCCCGGTGGGGGAGGGGGTCGGGGCGGCGGCGACCGGGG
>Ga0302267_10003934_pt1 | contig 16632 bp, 16 predicted proteins | sample III_Bog_E1_3_FD_194555 | JGI IMG/M metagenome (GOLD analysis project Ga0302267, IMG submission 194555) | Peat permafrost microbial communities from Stordalen Mire near Abisko, Sweden - III_Bog_E1_3 | ecosystem: Environmental > Terrestrial > Soil > Wetlands > Peat | place: Sweden: Abisko... | reverse complement strand
CAAGGGGGCTACTGAGAGTACATCCTCATTCAAGGCACCTGGGCGAACCAACGTCACGTCAGGGATGCGAACACGATCGGTCGCTACTCTGATCCTCTGTTCCGTTGTGACGACGATTCGCCATTCCTGCTCATGGGCCCCGAACCACATCGCAAGCAGGGCCTGTACACGCGCATGATCCGTCTTACCCACGTTTCGCTCCCGCAGTTCTCCATCCACGAACTCCAGGTCGGGGTCGTAGCTGGTCTTCAGGTATTCGCTGAGCGCGATCTGTGTTGTGGTCGCCATCGTATCCTCACCTTCCCCGGCAGAATCCCGACAACTCGATGTTAACCCGTATGCGGAATGCAATGTCGCAAATTCGACTTGCCCAACGCTTATTCGTACGCCAGCGCATCGATGGGATCTTTGCGGGCAGCGAGCCAGGCCGGGTAAAGCGCACCGCACAATGCTCCAGCGAAGGCGATTGCCGCCCCATTAGCAACCCATTGTGCCGTAATTTCGAAATGCTGGGTGGGGAATACGTGGCCGATCAGAACCTTGACTCCGTAAGTGCCCACAATTCCCAGAATCACGCCCGCAACCGCCATCACGGCCGTTTCCCGCATAACCATCCCTACGATGGTGCCCTTGGCTGCACCCATCGATTTGAGGATCCCGATCTCACGGGTGCGTTCCAGCACAGCCGTGTACATCGATTGGAAGATGACTAGAAAGCCAACCAGAACTGCGATGCAAGTGACCACCCTCAGAGCGATGTTGAAGCCCGGCAATCTGTCGGGAGTCATCGTCGTGTTCCACTCTTCCATAGTTAACGTCTTGTAGTCTTCCAAGCCCCTTGTAGTGTGAATCTCCTGGATGACGGCGTTCATGTTGTCCGGGTTATCACACTTGATGTAGAAGACCGAGGCCTTGCCCACCGCTCCCATCAGCTCGCCCATCCTTGCGATCGGCAGCAGTTTGCGACTGCCCTTGCCGTGCTCAACGATGCCCGAAATGCGAAATGGCTGATTCAGGATAGGAAGCGTCCCGCCCACCTTGTATCCTCCGTCGGCGCTGGCGGCAATGTCGTCAATAATCACGTCATCGGGTCCCTGGAACGGGCCGCCCGCCACAAAAACAAAAGGCTTCAACGCGTTGTAGCTGGGATAGTCAATGCCGAAAAGAACTTCGATTTTGCCTTCGGTTGTCAGATGCTGAATGACTGGCGAGACAACAGCGACATGGGGCAACACGCGGATGGCTTCAGCAAACTTGGCCGGGATAGGAGCGCCTCCAACCCCGTTCATGTAGCTGGCGTTAGAGGGCCAAAGCATCAGGTCCGCTCCAATCCCGTTGGTGCGCTGCTTCTGGTCGTTCAACATTCCCATGAAGACGCCGACGATCGACAGAATCATGATCACTTCAATGGCCACCGCGAGCACGCTGATGATAGACCGCACCGGCCGGTGAATCAGATTGGCGAAGATGAGCTTATTCATTCCCTGACCAGTTCTCCGTGGTGCAAAAATCCGAAAAAACTTCCTTTTTCAGGGTAACAGCCTGTGTCAGGAGTGAATGGCGGTGCGCCCGATGCGCTGCAGACCTATTGAATATTTAATCAATACTGGCGACGGCCTTAACGACTTAGGTTCATGAAAATAAAGGAAAATCCGGTTTCTATTTTGACGAGGAAGCTGTACCGGTTTATTGTGAATGTGGAAAACTTCTCGGGTTCTATACCTGTTTTCTGGGTCCTCGATGGGAAGCTTTGGCGAAGACCTGCGCATGGAGCGGTTGTCTCGCGGCATCGCGCTGGAACAAATCACCGCGGTTACCAAGATCAGCCAACATCACCTTGTTGCGCTGGAGCAGGATCGCTTTCGCCTCTTGCCCGGAGGCATTCTGAGCAAAGGAATTGTGCGTGGCTATACAGGCGCACTTGGCCTGGATCAGCGCGACTGGACGGAGCGTTTCCTGAAGGCGTATGTCGCGTCCGGCCAGGTGATGGACGACGACAGCAGCTGGATGGCGTTTGCTTCCAACGTTGGAAAAGCCCGTATCCTGCGCCATGATGCCGTCGAAGTGAGGCTGCGATGGCTTGGCGCTATCCTCTTGTTGCTGCTTGTTTGCGTGGCCGGATTCATCACCGTCCGCTATTTTGGTGTCCGCGCCGGATGGTGGTCGCACCTGATGCCCTGGCCGCACACGACTGCCCTGTCCCACGCAGCATCGTCCATAATGGACAGCACTGTGCCTCGGGTCGAATCCTGGCTCGGCCGGTAAGGTCGGCTCCCTCCGGCGCATTCCACCCGCCGAGTATTCCCCTTGACCCCCGGAGATTCCCCATTCGCTGAGAGTCTTTGCCGCCGCCCGCCTTCCGGCATTACCATGGAGAGACACACCTCAGGCCAGGACCTGCCGGTGCAGAGCTACCCGCTGATACACCTGGTGGGTGGGCAATGAGAGGGTTAGATTCCTCTCCGCTTTGCCTCTTACAAAAAATCACTGTGCACCTGCAGAATATCGTCACTTTAAAATCCCATTAACGGAGAGGAATCCTAAATTGAGCGACCGTTTCTTGTTTACTTCTGAGTCTGTTACCGAAGGCCACCCGGACAAGATTGCCGATCAGGTATCTGACGCAATCCTGGACGCATGCCTGGAGCAGGACCCCTACAGCCGCGTTGCTGCTGAAACCCTCACCGCGACAGGATTTGTGGTCATCGCCGGCGAAATCACCACCAAGGCCTACGTCGACTTTCAGAGCCTTGTGCGCGGCGTGGTTGCTTCCATCGGCTATGACAACGCCCTCTACGGCTTCGATTCCAACACCTGCGCGGTCATCTCCAGCATCAACAAGCAGTCCGGCGATATCGCGCAGGGCGTTGACACCGGCGGCGCCGGCGACCAAGGCATGATGTTCGGCTATGCGTCGAACGAAACGCCCGAGTTGATGCCGGCCCCCATTTCCCTGGCCCACAAACTGGCCCGGAAGCTCACCGAGGTCCGCAAGTCCGGCAAGCTCCCTTATCTGCGTCCCGACGGCAAGACCCAGGTCACGGTTGAGTACGACGAGAACAACAAGCCCTCCCGCATCGACGCTGTGGTTGTCTCCTCGCAACACTCTGAGACCGTCAGCAACGAGGACCTGCACGCCGACATCCTCAAGTATGTGATCCAGGCTGTGCTGCCCGCCGAATGGCTCGACGAACACACCAAGTACCACATCAACCCCACCGGACGCTTCGTCATCGGCGGTCCCATGGGCGACTCCGGCCTGACCGGCCGCAAGATCATCGTAGATACCTACGGTGGGGCGGGCCGTCACGGCGGCGGCGCGTTCTCTGGAAAGGATCCGACCAAGGTCGACCGCTCCGCAGCTTACATGGCACGCTACATCGCCAAGAACATCGTCGCTGCCGGCTTGGCCGAACGCGCCGAAGTCCAGCTTGCCTATGCAATTGGCGTAGCAGACCCGGTCAGTGTGCGCGTGGATACTTTCGGTACCGGCAAGGTGAGCGAAACCAAGCTGACCGAACTGGTTCGCAAGAACTTCTCGCTGACGCCGAAGGGCATTATCGAGAGCCTGAACCTGCGCCGGCCTATTTATCGCCAAACCGCCGCATACGGCCACTTCGGCCGCACCGAGCCCGACTTCACGTGGGAAGCTACCGACAAAGCTGCTGCCCTCGCGGAACAGGCCGGAATTGCCACCGCTGCAAAGTAACCCGGGCGTTCGGCGCCTAAATCAAAACGGGACCCATCCAAGGATGGGTCCCGTTTTTGTTGTTCGCAAACGTCGCCGGGGCCATTTTCGGATACATTCACCGTCCGCGGCGAAGCATGTAGACACGGATCGACGAGCCTGAACTGGGCGACCTCATCCAGCAATCGAAAGAACCGCCAGCTAATGGATTCCGGAGCCGCATACCACTCCGTATCTCATCCAGCCGAGCCGCTTCCGGCGCGAGGGTGGGAGATCAATACCGCAGATGTCTGGACCAAAGGGCCTTAAGCTACGGCCGGCGATCGCCGTTCGAGCGCGTAGATCAGGTCCTTGGCGTGCAGCTTCAGCTTTTTGAGCCGCACTTCTTCCAGCTGTTCATCTTCTGAGAGGTAGGGTTTCCCAATCAGTTCGTCAAGCCGCTGAGCGTAGCGATGATGTTCGGCCTGCAGGCGATCAATCTCTTCGTTCAGCGTCGGATCGAGTACTTCGTCCATCAAGCACCTCCGGTGGTCCTGATCAGATAATTGCTACAGAACACTTACATATACCCCCGCAACCACGCAACCCGCAAGATGCAAACAGCTCGAATTCGCATGAAAGTCATAAGAGGCTGTGGAATTCTGCGCCGAAATTGGTCAATTGTGCAGCGGGTGACTGGCGAATTTCAACGGTAACTCGCTGCTATGCAATTACCTGGCGCGCGTTTCGTGCAGCCTGAGCCGCAGCAGCAGCGCGTCTTCAACGGGATCGGTGTAATAGCGCGGTCTGCGCCCCGTTTCTTGGAATCCAAGAGTCGCATAGAAGGCCAGTGCCTGGGCATTGGAGCTCCGTACCTCCAGATGGACGTCAGTTGCACCCAATGCGCTCAGTTCGGCTGCCAAAGATTTGAAAAGGTATCGGCCCACCCCGCGGCGCTGGCCGGCAGCGGCAACCGCAATGGTTTCGAGCTCTGATTCGGGGGTCAGGAGAATGGCCACGGCAAAGCCCAGCACCGTTTCCGAGGAAAGGTCTTCGGCGACAAGGGCGATCCTTCGCGGCGTATCGTTACGCTCAATTGCCGACGTATAGACGGCTCGCGACCACTGCGGCGCGCCGTCGAGGCCGCTGGCGAGTCCGATTACGCGTTCGAGGTCCGCAGGCGTCATTCGGCGAATCCGCACTCCAGCCGCAAAAGACGGCGCAGGGTTGCTCATGTGCGTTTTGACCCCGCCGCCAGGGTATCGCCGAAGATTTCCGCATCGGAACGGCGCAGGTAATGGCCATCGAGTAACGCCAGGTCAACGTGGGCTCCTACAACCAGGCGGGCCTCACCCAGGCGCAGGGCGTCTTTGGCTAATGGCGCGACAACTCGGACCAGTTGGGTGGCCGGCCACGATGCGGAAATTCGCGCGGCCGCAGCATCGTCGCAAACCGCAACGCGCAACGGCGCAGGATCAAATTCCGCCAATTCGCGGACTCCGGCCAACAGTTCGCGCGGCGCTGCACCAACCCTCTCCACGCGAAGATAAACTTCGTTCCGATGAGCATCGAGAGCCGCGGAGGGCACGGCGGCCTTGCGCGACAACACATCGAGGCGAGACACCGCGACCACGGGAATCTCCGCGCCGGCGGCTCCCGCTTCTGCAAAGCCCTTGACCGCGGCGAGGCCTAAACGGACCCCGGTAAAGCTGCCCGGGCCGTTGACCACCACAATGCCGCCGACGTCCTTCAGAGCAACCTGGGCTTTGTTCAGGAGCCCTTCCACCGCAGTTATAAGGGATGTTGAATAGCTGCGACCCTCGAGCTCAATCTGACCCAGTACGTCGAGATCGCGCCCAGCCAGACGGCCCAGCGCGACGGAGCCGGTTGGCCCGCAGGTGTCGATGGCCAGAAGCAGCCTGCCGAAGTGGGCAGGTGCCGCTTGACTGCTGTGTTCGCTTTCCATAACCACCCAGCATGACATACACGCAGCGACCCCGCCAGCAGCGAGCCCATTATGCAGGCTGATGCTGGCGGGGTCGGCAGGTAGTCGGGCCGGAGCCCGCATCAGTCAGGCAGTAAGCCGCCTTTTAGTGATGGCCGCCAGCGTGGCCACCACCGCCGCGGTATCCGGGAAGGGCATGTTCTCCGCCACCTTCGTGCGGAGCCTGACCCACGTGGCCCCGGCCGTCGCGCGCTTCATTTGCCGAGAAGTGATTGAAGCGCTCAGAACCACGCTCAGGAATCGGTCCGTGGTAGCCGTTTCGGGGATCGTAACGATTGTCTACGTGACCATAGAAATGGTCATGACCGTGGAACCAGGGACCCGCGCCGATGAAGATTCCGCCCGTAAACCAGTCAGGGCCGTAGTACCCGTAGGGAGCGCAGTCATACGGCGCATAGTCGAAGTAGCCGTAAGGGCAAACCGGAGCGACACCTACGTCGACGGAAACCTGGGCCGGACCCATCGAGGGACCACCCAAGAATGCAAGGGCAAGCATTGGAATTGCAAGGAACTTACTTGAGATCATATTGTCTCCTTTGATTTTCTTTGAGCCTGAAAAAGCGCCAGGAGTTGTCCCCGGCGATCGTTTCTCGGAAGCTTAATCGAAAAGGGGAAACGAAAGCCAATGGATTCAACGGGCGGTCCAGGCGGGACCGGTCCCGTTTCCCAGTGCCGGCCTGTTTTTCCAACGATGGAAGAGGGGCTGGGAATGCAGAAACCGTCTCAGGCGCGCGTCACCAGGCACCGGAACCGTGCCCCGATCCGGTAGCTACCATCGGCCAGTCGATATGGACTAAGCGCTTTGGTATGTGCCCCATCCACAGCCTCAGCACTGGAGTTATCTCTGGCCCGTGCAGCCACTCCTGAAGATCCAAGCCCCCTCAGCGCAGTAGCCAGGTCCGCGTAGTGCCACGGCGAATCCACATCCATCAACTCGAGTGGTTCGAGGCCCGCCGCCAACGCAAACCCGCGCAGTGCTGTCTCGTCCGACAGCGCAAACGGCCCCGGAGCGCCAGGTGGTGGAGGCGGCAGCAACGGCCTCAGTGCCGCCACCAGCGAGGCCGCCTCCATGCCTTCAGGATTGCCCCAGGTCATCACCACAACCTGCGCACCCGCTTTCGCAACCCGCTTGGCTTCTGCCAGCGCCGCGCCGGGGTTGGCGGCATATTGGAATGCGTTGAAACCCGTCACCAGATCGAATGTGCCGTCCTGGAACGGGAGACTCTCTAATTCTCCAACCTGAAAATCTCCGTCGGGCACGCGGGTCCGCGCGATCGCCAACATGTTCTCGGCTGCGTCCAACCCGGAAACCTGGGCTCCGCGCGCCGCTGCCAGTTGGGCGGCCAGCCCTGCCCCGCACCCAACATCCAGATACCGCAACCCTGGCTTCAGGTCCACATGGTCGAAGACCGCCTCGTAGACAGGACGGCAGGTGCGCTCCTGAATTGCGGCCCAATCCTCAGCCGCGGAACCCCACAACCGCCCATTCATCTCGGATGTCGTGCGTCTTTCTGCCATCGACCAGCTCCCTCCTTGAACGCCTGCTATATCAAACACTACGAAAGGCTAAGTTGGCACGCATCGAATGAGAACCCTCCGACGACATTTTCACCCCACCCCTGATCCTTTACTCTGTTGAAAGCGATATCACGACACAACCAGCATCTCCGTCTCCCACAGAAAGGGATCTCCTTGGCCGCCGCGGCGACACTCTCATTCCACGACACATGGAAGCCTCGCGCCAACCCCTGGGTGATCGCCATTACGGTGACGCTGGCCACCTTCATGGAAGCGCTGGACAGCTCCATTGCCAATGTGGCCATGCAGCATATTGGCGGGTCGCTTTCCGCCAGCCGCGATGAAGCGACCTGGGTGCTGACCAGCTATCTCGTCGCCAATGCCGTCGTACTGCCGCTGAGCGGATGGATCGCCAACCGCATTGGACGCAAACGCTTCTACATGACATGCGTGTTCCTGTTCACCACCGCTTCCCTGCTGTGCGGGATGGCGCCGACGCTGGGGCTGCTGGTGTTCTTCCGCGTGCTGCAAGGAGCGGCCGGAGGCGGACTGCAGCCAAGCGAGCAATCGATTCTGGCGGACACGTTTCCACCGGCGAAGCGAAGTATGGCATTTGCGGTGTATGGAATGGCCGTGGTGCTGGCGCCCGTGCTGGGGCCCACGGTGGGCGGCTGGATTGTGGACAACTACAGTTGGCGCTGGATCTTCTTCATCAACATTCCGGTGGGCATGTTGTCGCTTTATCTGACCAACCGGCTGGTAGAAGATCCACCGTACCTGGCCAAGATTCGCAAGCGCAAAGAGAGCATCGATTACTGGGGCCTCGGCCTGCTTGTCGTAACCATTGGCGCGCTCCAAACCATGCTGGACAAAGGCCAGGAAGACGACTGGTTCAGCTCGCGCTTCATCACTACCTGCTTCGTAGTTTCGGCCATCGGAATTGTAGTGTTTGTGTGGCGTCAACTGCACGTCGAGCACCCCATCCTCGACCTGCGATTATTGCTGCGGCGCAACGTGGGGACAACCATGTTCGTAATGTTCATGGTGGGCGTTTCGCTCTACTCCTCCACTGTGCTGATTCCGCAATTTCTGCAGGAGATTATGGGCTACAGCGCCGAGCAGGCGGGGATGGCTGTATCTTCCGGCGGGCTGGCGCTGATGTTTCTCTTCCCCGTCGCCGGCATACTTGCGCCCAAATTCGATCCGCGCAAACTGGTGGCGATGGGATTCGTCATCACCACGTTCGGGCTCTATCGCATGACCGGACTGAATCTCAATGTCCCCTTCAGCCTGGCCGTGAGTTGGCGCGTGGTCATTGCGCTGGGACTGCCGTTCTTGTTTATCCCCATCAACACACTTTGCTACGCGGGCATCCCGCAGGAGAAGTACAACGAGGTGAGCGGCTTTTCCGCGTTGATGCGTAACTTGGGCGGCAGCGTGGGCATCAGCTTTGTCACCACGCTGCTGGCGCGGCTGACGCAGAAGCATTTGGCCATGCTGGGCGCGCATACCGTGGCCGGGAATGGGCCATTCGACATGATGCGCAACGGACTGATCGGCGCGTGGATGCAGCGCGGCGCAGCCATGGCCGACGCGATGACGCATGCGGGGGCGCAGATCTACGGCATGGCGCAGATTCAGGCGCGGCTGCTGGCTTATGTGGACGTCTGCTGGGTGATGGTGTTGTTGACGGGGATTCTGATTCCCATGCCGTTTTTGATGAAGCGCCCGGCGAAGATTGTGGCTGCGCCGATGGGGCATTGAGGAACGATCTACTTCGCCTTGAGCGCTTCTGCGAGCATCAGCCCAATCTCCTTTTGCTGAGCCTTCGCCTCGGGCGATCCAGTTCCGCCTCGGCCCGTGTTGTGGATCGCAAGCACCATTGGCGTAGAGCCGCTTTTGTTTTTGAGAGTGGGACTGGCGCCATGCGTGAGCAGCGTCCGCACAGCTTCCGCCGACCGCGTTCGCACCGCGCGATGTAATGGCGTGACCCCATCCATGTCGATGGCGTTTGGATCGGCTCCCGCTTCAATCAGGCAAACGATCGTGGCAGCCTGCGCTGGCGGGTTCCACATTTGCGAACCTGGCGAGCCAACTGCGGCGGCGTGCAAAGCTTGCTGGCCGCGGCGATTCCGCGCATGCACGTCTGCCCCAGCCGCTAAAAGCACGCGCACAATTTCCGCTTGATACCCTGCAGACGCAATGTGCAACGCGGTATCGCCGGCGTAGATATATCGCCTGATTTCGTCGAGGAAGAATGAATTCCCCGTCTGACGACTCGCTCCTTTAGGAAAGCTGGCGCGCGCCAACTGGGTCGAAGCAGCAAGCAAACGTGAAACGCCCGCTGCGTCTCCCGCAATGACTTTTCCGACCAACTCATGAAGCTCCAAATCGGAATCGGCCATCTCGAGTCGCTCCTCCGGTGGATGGGCCGCTAGACCGCAGCCAGCGCCTGCTCCAAATCCGCAAGCAAATCTTCCTTGTCCTCGATTCCGACCGACAGCCGCACCAATCCCTGCGTGATTCCAAGCCGGGTCCGATCTTCTTCGCTCAACGCCGCATGCGTTGTTGTAGCTGAATGCGAAGCGAGCGACTCAACCCCGCCAAGCGATTCCGCGCAGAGGAAAACCTTGATCGCGGCTAGAAACTTTCCGGCAGCCTCGCGTGAGCCCAGATCGAAGCTCAGCATGGAGCCGAAGCCCTTCTGCTGCTTCACGGCGAGTTCGTGCTGAGGATGGGACTTCAGACCGGGATAGGCGAGCCGCGTGACCTTCGATTGCGTGGAAAGAAACTCCGCGACGGCGCGCCCGTTCTCCTCGTGCTGCTTCATACGCAGGGGCAGCGTCTTGATGCCTCGCAGTACCAGGAAGCATTCGAAGGGCGACAGGATGCCGCCGGCCGCTTTCTGCACCAGCAGGAAGCGCTCCTTGTGTTCGGGCTTGGTGCCAATGAGCGCACCGCCTAAGCCGTCCGAATGGCCGTTGAGAAACTTGGTTGTCGAGTGCATCACGATGTCGGCACCCAGCGCGATGGGGCTTTGCAGCGCGGGCGACATGAAGGTGTTGTCCACGCTGACTTCAACGCCATGCGCGTGCGCGATGGCAGAGACACCCGCGATGTCAGAGAGCGACATGAGCGGATTGGTGGGTGTCTCCACATGGATCAGCTTGGTGTTGGTCTTGATCGCGGCCTCCACAGCGGCTAGATCGCCTGTATCGACATATTCAATCTCGATGCCGTAGTGCTGAATAATCTGGTTGAAGAGCCGTTGCGTTCCGCCGTACACATTGTGCGAACAGATGAGGTGATCACCTGCATGGAGCGTGGCCACCAGCGCGTAAATAGCTGCCATGCCGCTTGAGAACGCGTGTCCGCTGTGGCCGCCTTCGAGCGCGGCGAGGGCCATTTCAAGCCGGTCGCGCGTGGGATTGCCAGCGCGCGAGTAGTCCCAGCCCTTGTCCGTGCCGATGCCGGTGAGCTCAAACGTGGATGAAAGATAAATGGGCACATTGACCGCGCCCGTGAGCGGGTCGGGATGCTGGCCGGCGTGAACGGCAAGAGTGGAGTATTTGTAGTCGGACATGATGGCGGCTGTTAGCTCCTAGCTTCTAGCTTATCGCGCCGACGAGCAGGGTCGCTTGCCACGTTTTACGCCCCACCCTCAAATATCTTCTTCGACAAATATCTCTCCGCCGAGTCCGGAATGATTACAGCAATGCGCTTCCCCGCGCCCAGTTCACGCGCCAGTTCGACCGCCGCGTACACTGCCGCGCCGGAACTTGATCCGCCTACGAGGCCTTCTTCGGATGCGAGGCGTTTCACCATGCCAAATGCATGTTCATCGGTGACGGCAACCACGCGGTCGCAGAACTCGCGATGAAAGGTCTCCGGGATGAAGCTGACGCCGATGCCTTCCACCTTGTGCTTGCCCGGAGGCCCGCCCTGCAGAATCGACCCTTGTGTCTCGACAGCGACAGTGACTACAGCCGGGTTGTGCTCTTTAAGAAAACGCGCTACTCCGGAGAAGGTTCCGCCCGACCCGACGCCGGCCACGAATCCATCCACGCGGCCTTCCATCTGCTCCCAAATTTCAACCGCTGTAGTGTCGTGATGGAACCGCGGGTTGGCCTGATTCTGAAACTGTAGCGCGGTGAACGACCCTGGAATTTCCGCCCCGGCCGCGCGCGCCCGCTTGATTGCTCCAGCCATGCCTTCGTCTTCCGGGGTGCGGATAACCTCCGCGCCAAAGCCGCGCATGAGGATGCATTTCTCCTCAGCAAACCCCTCAGGCACAAACAGCTTGACCGTGTACCCGCGGTTCACGCCGATCAGCGCCAGCCCAACGCCGGTGTTGCCCGCAGTCGCCTCAACAATCGTTGATCCGGGATGCAGCAGCCCGCGCGCTTCGGCGTCCAGAATCATGCCCAGCGCGGCGCGGTCTTTGATGCTGCCGCCGGGGTTCAGGAATTCGAGCTTGGCAAAAACAGCCGCTGCAGGTGCAGGCGCCAGGCGCGCCAGTTGCAGCATGGGCGTGTGGCCTACAAGTTGAGTAATGTCGGCTGCAATGCGAAGTGCGGGGGAAGGTGAAACGGCAACGGCCATAACTGAATCAGTCTATCTCAATGCGGGTTCGGCTTCATTTTGCGGCCGCCACACTGGTTTTCCGGGCACCGCGCGCTACCGGGTAATACCCAGTTCGTGTCCGCACAGTCAGCTTGCTCATACCCTTGGCCTCCGCAGTCACCTGAACGTGGCGAAATCCTGGATCGGTGTTGGGCTTGGTGGAGTGATAGCCGAGCGTGTACTGGTTGCGGATATCGCGTGCCACTTCGGCGGCAATCTGGTCGATATTCTCGATCGACTTGGGGAAGTATGCTATCCCGCCTGTCTCGGTGGAAAGCATTTCGAGAGCGCGCCGCGCATGACGCACTTCCGCGCGGCTCATCTCGTCGCCGAACAGCAAACCAATCGAATAAATCACTGGTCCGGAGAGTGACTGCACCTTGCGAATGGTCTGCTCCAGGTCCACCGACGAAGCATTGTCCTCGCCGTCGGTAATGATGACGAGCACCTGCTTGGGACGTTTGGCGTCCGCCACAAGCTTGTCTGCCGAAGCCACTACCGCGTCATAGAGCGCCGTGCCGCCGCGCGATTCGATGTGCGAAAGACCGTCGCGCAGTTTGTTCACGTCCGAGGTGAATTCCTGGTCGATGAAGGCTTCGTCGCTAAAGTTGACGACGAACGCTTCGTCTTCCGGATTAGAGGCCTGAATGAGGTCGAGAGCGCTCTTGTTCACCGAGGGCCGTTTGCGCGACATGGATCCCGAGTTGTCCACCACAATGGCGATCGAAACCGGAAGATCCGTGTGCTGAAAGCTGATGAGCGTCTGCTTCACGCCGTCTTCCAGGATGGAGAAGTCCTCTTTTTTCAGGTCCGGAACCAGGCGGTTGCCGTCGAGCACGGTGCAGTTCAGCACCACCTCGTCCACTTCGGTGTGCAGCGTGTATCCCTGCGGGCCCTCTTTGCGGATGGGGCCAACTTCGGTGCCGGGCGGTTCGGCATCCGGCGAACGCACCGGGTCGCGGTCCACTGTGAGGGAGGGACTCTGAGGGGTTTGCTGAGTTTGCGCGGGTTTAGCGCTCCCTCCGCCTGTGGGGGTAGCCGGTTGTTGCGCCGTCAGCGAAGCCGCTGTTGCGAACACAAGAATCGCGAGAACCGCATTATTGCAAAGGCGCATAGTAACCGGTGCGGGCATGAACAGTCAGTGGAGGCAATCCCGCGGGAGGAGTAATCTTCACCTTAACTTTACGCCACTTGCCATCATAGGTCAGACCCCTGGGCCGGTAACCAATCACATACTGGTTGCGCAGTTCGGTGGAAATCTTTTCGGCAATGTCGCCCATCTCCGCCAGATCGTCGACCCGGAACATGCGGCCGCCCGTCTCTTCGCTCAGATCGTTCAACAATTGTGGGCCGGAGCGTTCCTCGGGCGTAGCCGCATAGGGATCGAAGATGCCGATGGAGTACATCTCCACATCGGCTTCCCGCACCTCCGCACGCACTTCACCCTCGGTGTAGCGCGAACGATTGTCGCCGCCGTCGGAGACGACGAGCAGAGCCTTGCGCTCATGGCGTGCCTCCTTCATCTTGACCATGCCGTAGTAAATCGCATCGAGCAGCGCGGTGCGATGACCGCTGCGCACAGTGGCCAGTCGTGCCTGAATATCCTCAACCGAGCTGGTAAAGTCCTCAATCAGTTCGGGTCGGTCGTTGAAGCCGATGACGAAAAACTCGTCCTGCGGATTGGCGGTTTTAATGAACTGCAAAATTGACTCGCGCGCGCGAATGAGCTTCGAGGTCATGGACCCGGAAAGGTCAAAGATGATGCCGATGGAGACGGGGGCGTCCTCACTGGCGAAGGAGATGATCTTCTGCTGACCGGTGCTTTCAAAAAGCTGAAAGTCTTCCTGTTCCAGGCCGGTGACCAGGCGATTCATGGGGTCGGTCACGGTGACTGGAACCAGCACCATATCCACATTCATGCGGATGCGCGACCCGGGATGAATTTTGAGGGAGTCTGCGCCGCTGGCCGCGGGAGCTTCAGCACCCTTTGGTTCGGCGGGATTGGTTGCCGGGGTGGCCGAGGGTGGCGGGACGTGAACTTTATTGAGTGGGTCTTCCTGGTCCTGGGCCGAGGCGCGCACAACACAAAGAAGGGCTGCCAACCCGCAAACCCAGAGCCAGCGACCGACCGGCCGCCCCATTCTGCAATGGATCACCCGCAGCTTGCCCCGCCCGCCTTCGGAAATAGGCCTAGATGGCACCATCGTCCCGCCGCCCGCACCAACGACTGAACGCGAGTTTAGCACGGTTGCCGCAGCGCTGGCGTCTCTCGAATTGTCTTCCCTTTGTTGACCACAACCGCTGTGCCACGGCGTTGCCCGCATCTCTTTCCCCCGCCCGCCACTGGGATACAATCGACCCTAAGCGCGCCGCCCTCCCGCCGCAGAAAAAAATGGGATCTCAGCACGCAGATTAGTACTTAGACGGTGAGAAAGACTTTCAGTATGGCCCGCGTTTACCCATTTCGTGCATGGCGCTACAATCCGTCCGTTGTCCGGCTGGACGACGTGGTAACTCAGCCGTACGACAAAATCTCCCCATCCATGCAGCAGGCTTACTACCAGCGCAGCCCCTACAACCTGGTCCGAATCATTCTCGGCCTGCCCGAACTCTTCGATGCGGAGCGGGGCGAAAGCGTCTACACGCGAGCCTCGCGCGACTTCAGCGCCTGGCGCGAGCAAGGCATCCTGACGCAAGAGAAGGACCCATGCATCTTCGCGTATTCGCAGCGCTTCAAGGTTCCCGGCACTGAGATTGTGAAGGAGCGCCGGGGCTTTATCGCCCTGGGCAAGCTCCACGATTATGCCGAGCAGGTGGTTTTTCGCCATGAGCAGACTCTCTCCAAACCCAAGAGCGACCGGCTCAACCTGCTGAAGGCCACACACGCGCATTTCGGGCAGATTTTCATGCTGTACTCTGACCCGGCCGGCAGCGTGGACAAGATCCTCTACGACGGAAACGGCCCGGCTGAAGCCGAAGTTATCGACGAGTATGGTGTACTGCACCGCTTGTGGCGCGTCAGTGATCCGGCAACCATCCGGCTGCTTACCACCGCAATGGACGACAAGAAGCTGATCATTGCCGACGGACACCACCGCTATGAGACGGCGCTGAACTATTCGAAAGAAAAGGTGCCTGCGGGCCCGGCACAGCCTGAGTACACCACCAACCACCTCACCCGCCCGCCCTACCCCGAAGCCGCCGTGATGATGACCTTCGTCAACATGGATTCGGACGGCCTGGTAATTCTGCCTACGCATCGCGTCGTGCACAGCCTGCAGGGTGCGGGCGAGGGGAAGTTTGACCCTGCCGCCTTTGCTTTTGCCGCCATGGAGTTTTTCACCGTGGAGGCGCTGGCTGAAGCGGACGCCGGCAGCTATATGGAATTGCTCGGACGCCAGGAGGGGACTGCGTTCATCGCTGTGACGGCGGCCGGTCCGCTGCTCCTGCGCTCCAAACCGGAAGCCGCAGCCGCCGCGCTGGCCGAACTGCCCGAGCGGCAGCGCCACCTCGACCTGAGCCAACTGCACACCATCATCCTCGACCGCCTGCTGGGGCTGGATGTGGAAAAGGTGCGCGAGCAGACCAATATCCGCTACCTGCGCGATGCGGCCGAGGCCGTGGACCAGGTACGCCGCGGCGACGCGGACCTGACTTTCCTCACCAATCCGGTTTCGATGGAGCAACTGCGGGAAGTGGCTTTTGCAGGCGATGTGATGCCGCAGAAATCGACCGACTTTTTCCCCAAGCTGCTGAGTGGCCTGGCCATTTATGCGTTGGACTAGGCAAAACACGGCATTCGAAAATGGGATCGGCTCGATGAACCTGCGGGGCCGGTCCAAAGCAATTGCCTGGGCCGTGCTGATTGTCTTCAATGGCATGGCGGCAATTGCACAGAACGCAGCGCCTGCACCCGCACAAACCCCACCTGCGACGCTGCCTGATTCGCCCTCCCCGCAACTTCCATCTGCTCCGGAGCCGGCCACAATCCCCTTCAACGGCGCTCGTGGACAGCAAATCACAATCCTCGAAGACACTATGATCCGGGTGATAACCAGCGACCCCATCGACAGCAAACATGCGCGCGACGGCACCCCGGTCCTATGCATGGTGAATGAAGACGTGCTGGTGGACGGTGCCCTGGCCATTCCGCGTGGCGCAACGGCGCATGGGGTCGTCGTCCGGTCAAAGAAAGCCGGCGTGCTGACTGGAAGCCCGGAGCTGATCATCAAGCTGGTCTCTCTTGACCTGGGTGGCCGCACCTATCCGCTCTACACTTACCTCTTCAAAATGACGGGCGCCAGCAAGACGCAGCCGACCGAGACCAAGGCGATGCGGGGAGCCGCGGTGGGCACAATTGCCGGCGCATTGGCCAGCGGAGTCAGCTCAAAGGGTGGGGTCCAGGAAGCGGATGGAACGGGACGAGCCGTGAGCATGGCGACCGGCGCCGCCGTAGGAGCTGGTGTTGGCACCGCGATCTCCGCAGTGACCCCTGGACCGGGCATCCGAATCCCGTCCGAGGCGCAGGTGGATTTCTACCTCGCCGCTCCCATCACCGTGACCAAAGTAAGCGAGCAGGAAGCGGCACATCTGGCGGAAGGACTCCACTCCGGTGGCCCCAGCCTTTACCTGCGCGGCGAGACCCCTTAATGCCGGTTGGCGACCAGATGTGCAGTTCGCGGGAACAATTCGTTGCACCGTGCAGCGGGTTGGGCCACTGAGGTACGCTGATTGGTGGCAAGTCTGGAAATCTCGCGCGTTCCCGCACCCTTCATCCCGGCCTCGCGCCTTTGGCTGATCGCTTTAGTGCTGTCGATTA